>Ga0315336_1001504_pt1 | contig 44485 bp, 34 predicted proteins | sample ASW5metaG_FD_204512 | JGI IMG/M metagenome (GOLD analysis project Ga0315336, IMG submission 204512) | Ammonia-oxidizing marine archaeal communities from Monterey Bay, California, United States - ASW #5 | ecosystem: Environmental > Aquatic > Marine > Intertidal zone | place: USA: California... | reverse complement strand
CCATCAGAAGGCCGATGGCGGCGGCGATGGCTGCCACCGACAGCAGCATCAAGACGAAGCCAAGTCCTGGTGGGACATTATATGCAGCCGCTATCGTCACAGCGGTCGCGGCGAGATAGGCGCCGAGCGCATAGAATCCACCATGAGCGATATTCAAAATCTTGAGGACGCCGAAGACGAGCGTCAGCCCGAGCGCCACGATGAAAAGCCACGACGCCTGAATCAGGCCGTCGAGAATGATTGTCAGGAAAAAGTTCATCGGTCTCTTCGGAAGCTTGAGCGAACAGAGAGTGGTGCGAACCAAGGATTCGCATCACCTCGAACGGAACAGCGTGAAGTTATCGGAAGAACCCAGGCCGTCATTGCGAGCGCAGCGAAGCAATCCATACCTCAAAACAGAAAGAACTGGATTGCTTCGTCGCAAGCGCTCCTCGCAATGACGGAGGATTTATCTGCCCGATCGCCTTAGTTGCACTTCGCGCCCTTCATGCCGCCCTTGATCCAGTCGAGGGCCTTGACCCCCGGAGGCGGATTGACGCACTCGGCGGCGAAGTTCTGGATGTCGACGAGATCGACCCGCTTCTTCGCCGGATTGTACTTCGTGCGGCTGATCGCGATCGGCTGGATGGCCTGATGGCCGTCGCCGTTCTTCATCTGGATCAGGCCGCCCGGGCTCTGCCATTCTGATCCGGTCATCGCAGCGATCAGTTCGTCGGTGGAGGGCTTCTTGCCGCCGTTCTTCGCCATCGCCTTTTCGATCGCATTCTTCATGCCGAGGATCGACTGCGTGATGCGATAGGCTGCCTGCACTGGATAGACGCCGTTCGCCTTCTCGTAGCCGCTGAAGAACCAATCGTTGAGCGGCGTCTTGGGCGACATCAGGCCATAGGCGCCGCGTGCGCCGATGATGACGCCGTCGGGCATCTTGTCGCCGAGCGCGGGGAGGACGTGGTCCGCGGCGCTGAGCACAAGCTGGCTGCGCTTGGCGAGCCCGCGTGGTGCTGCTTGCAGAATAAAGGCCTGCAAGTCGCCACCCCAGAGGCTGGAATAGACGACATCCGATCCCGCGCCGACCAGCGCCGAGATTTCCGTGCCGTATTGGCCCGCACCGAATTTCGGCATCATATCGGTGCCGAACTTGGCGTCCGGATAGAGCTGCGACGCCGCGCCGATGAAGTCGGCCTTGCTGTCCTGGCCCCAGGCATAATCCTGGTTGATCCCGGAGAAGGTATTCATCTTGATGTTGTGGGCCTTCATGTAGCGGATCAGCGCCACGTTATCCATTGTCGCATGCGCCGAGGTGCGGAAGACGTAATTGTACTTGGCTTCCTCGAAGATGCGCGGCGTGCCGCAGTCGAACAGGAACAGCACCTTCTTCAGTTCTTCCGCGATGGGCGCGACGGCGAGGCAGTCGCCCGAGCCGATATAACCGATGACGGCGTCGACGTTGTCGCGCTGGTAGAGATTGCGCAGCTCCTGCACCTGCTTGGTCGCGCCGCCGTTCTCGTCGATGATGACGGGCTCTATCTTCATGCCGCCGAAGCCGACTTTATTATATGGCGCGGGCGCTGCGCCCTTGTTCAGCTGATCGATAACGAACTGTCCGCCGTTGCGGGCAGGAACGCCGAAGCTTTCCGCCGCCGGGCCGGAGAGAAAAGTGACAATCCCGAGCTTGAAGGTTTCCTGTGCCGTGGCCGGAGCGGCCAGCGACAAAATCGCGGCCGAGCAGGCTGTGAGCATGGCAAGTGATCGCGTGAATCGCTTCATGGTGTTCCTCCCAAAATGTCCGGTCGAGCCGGCTCTTTGTGTCCGCACCCGTTTGCCGGGTGTCAGTGGTTCGATGCCAGCTTAAGCAGGCTTTTGCCGCGCGTCTACGACCGAGGTTCCCCGGCAGTGCGGCTAATGCCTGCACGGGGATTTTTGCCGATACTTATTGCGGAATTTGCACAAGGCGTCATGCGTATTGCTTACCTGTGAGCTGGTTCGTGAGGCGAACAGTGCGGGTGCGCGGGCCGTCGGCGTTCTGTCACGCGACACGCCTCTTTCTGAGCTTGCCGGTGGCCATCAGCTTGCCGGATGACAGCCGCGAGCGTCCGAATTTCTTCTTCGTCAGTCTGAATTGTGTGTAGCCCAGCACCTGTTGCATCGCGGCGTGAGCTTTTGCTGCGTTGCCTTCCTCGATCGCACGTGCGGCGGCGGCGTGGTTCGGCAGATTTTCATGAAACCAGCCCGGCGTGCCGGTTGCGACCATGAAGACCGCGCTCAGAATGGTGTCGATGGCGCCGCGAAAACCTTGCAGCACCGGATTGTGCGTGGCGTCGATGATCGCCAGATGAAACGCCTTGTCGGCGACGATAGCGGTCGGCACGTCGTGAGAAGCTTCCATCGCGGCGAGTGCGGCCATGATGCGCTTGCGGTCCTTGGCGGTTGCGCGCTCGGCGGCGAGTGCGGCGGCGGGCTCGATGATCTGTCGCACTTCCTGAAGCGCGAGCATGAGGTCGCGATTCGGCGCGTCTTCGTTGATCAGCCAGCTCAGCACATCGCGGTCGAGCAGGCTCCAGTCGCTACGCGGCCGTACATGCGTGCCATGACGCGGCCGCACGGTGACCAGTCCCTTGGCAGCGAGCGTCTTGATCGCCTCGCGCACCACGCCGCGGCCGACGCCGAACCGGCTTTCGAGATCGTGCTCCGGCGGCAGCGTCGCGCCAACCGGAATCATGTCCTGCGCGATCTCGCTGCCAAGCGTCCGCAACACGGCCTGAATGCGGCCGGGCTTGACGAGTTTGCTTGCTGGTTTTTGACGAGATTTAGCCGGTGACTTCATCCGGCGACGGTAACACGCTGACATTCGCCGCTACAATCATCCGATGTTAAACATCGGATGATCCTTGATGCTGCGATGCAGGAGGGATGAGCTGATCCAGTGCAGAAAATAACGCAAATGGCCTGAAACATCAACCGGACGCGCGTGCGCCGCCGCATTCAGGCACTATTGCATGCGCTGGAGCAGAACATAGGGCTGGCCGCCTTCGGAGCCGATGCTGGTTTCGACCTCGAAGACCTCGCTGATCATCTTGTCGGTGATCGTCTCGGTGGGATTGCCGTCGGCGGCGACCATTCCCTTGCGCAGAACGATGATGCGATCAGCGAAGCGGACCGCAAGGTTGAGATCGTGCAGCACGGCGACCACGGCAGTGCCGCTGCGTGCGCGGCGCTTCGCGGTTTCCACCAGATTGATCTGATGGCGCAGGTCGAGGCTTGATGTCGGCTCGTCGAGCAGCAGAACGCCGGGGCCGTGGTCCGCTTCGCCGCAGGCCAGTTGCACCAGTACGCGGGCGAAATGCGCGCGTTGCTGTTCACCGCCCGACAGTGTCGGCAATTCGCGATGCCGGAACGGCGCGAGATCGAGTTCGGCAATGGCAGCGTCGACCAGCGATGCAGCAGCGTTGCGCGGGCGATCACCCGCGCCCATGGCGACAATTTCCTCGACGGTGAAAGGGAAGGAGACATTGACATGCTGGGACAGCATGACGCGGTGGTTTGCCAGCTCGCGCGAAGCGTATGAAGTGAGGTCGCGCCCCTTGAGGCGGACGGCTCCGCTGGTGCTGCGCAGATCTCCGGACAACAGACGCAGCAGCGTCGATTTACCGGCGCCGTTCGGTCCGACGATGGCAACGGTCTCGCCGCCACGAAGCTGCACGCTCACATTATCGAGCAGTGTCGCTTGCCGCACCTTCATGCAGACCGCATCGGCTTCGATGATGGCGGGAGCGGATGTCATGATCCGATCAGCGTCCGCTGCCGCAGCAGAATGAACAGGAAGAACGGTGCGCCGAGTGCAGCGGTGAGGATTCCGATCGGCACCTCGGCGGGAGCGGCCAGCACACGCGCGATGGTGTCAGCCAAAATCAGCAGGATCGCTCCGAGGCAGACCGAAGCAGGCAGCAGCATCCGGTGACCGGGGCCGATTACGATGCGCAGCAGATGCGGCACCACGATGCCGACGAAGCCGACCACGCCGCAGATTGACACGGCGACACCGGTCATCGCGGAAATCAGCACGATAGAGATTTTCTTCAGCCGCTGGACATCGATGCCGGTGTGAAACGCTTCGGCTTCGCCCAGCACCAACACGTCAAGACCGCGTGCAATCAACGGGATCGCCAGCAGTGCCAGCAGCGCGACGGGGGCGACCATCCCGGCCTTCGGCCAGGTTGCGCCGCTGAGTGAGCCGAGCAGCCAGAACGTGATGTCGCGCAATTGCCGGTCGTCAGCCACGAACACGAGAAGGCCGATACCGGCATTGGCGATGGCCGCGATAGCGAGACCGGCGAGCAGAAAGATCGCGACCGAGGTGCGGCCCTCGCGGCTGGCAATCTTGTAGAGGACGGTGGTGGTGAGCAGCGAACCTGCGAACGCGGCAACCGGCAGCAGCTCGAGCTGCATAAAACGGAAGCTCGCGCCCCATGCGCTGTCCGAGATCACGATAGCGGAGGCGGCCGCGAACGCGCCGCCGCTGGAGACGCCGACCAGCGCCGGATCGGCGAGCGGATTGCGGAACAGCCCCTGCATGATGGCGCCGGACAGCGCGAGCAGGCCGCCGATCATCCCCGCAATCGCGATACGTGGAATTCTGATCGACCACAGCACGAGTTCGTCGCGCGCCAGCATGGCAGGATCGGCATTGGCGATGTTGAAGCCGAGCGCTGCGGCCAGCCGGGGCAGTGGAATGCCGGCCGCGCCCACCGTGGTCGCCAGCAGCGCGACGGCGAGAACACCGGCAATCAGAACGGCGTAGACGAAAAATGCCGCCGGCCGCATGGAGACACTGGTGGCGAGAGGGCGTGACGCCGCAGATTTGGCTTCAGCCGTTGTCATTACTTATGGCAGTCGACGGTGAGTACCGCGGGCTTCCATGCCGCAGCTTTGTCGTTGAGATCGGGATAAAGCGACAGCGCGAGGTCGCGGGCAGCAGCAGCAGTGCGTGGACCGAAGCCAAGCAGATAAAGTCCATCCATCGCGACGAACGACTTCTTCGCAGCGGCCGGCGTCAGCGCAAACGATGGATTGGCGAATACGGTCTGCGCGTCGAGCTGCTCGCGGCCACGCTGCATGGAGAGAATGATATCCGGCTTGGCGGCGACGACAGCCTCGTCATTGACCGGCTTGTAGCCCTCGAATCCCTCAATCGCGTTGACGCCCCCGGCGAGCTTGATGATCTCGTTGGCGGCGGTGTGCTGACCGGCGACCATGGCGCGGCCATTCAGGAAAGACATCACGAACATCACGCGTGCGGGCTGCTTGACGCTGTCGCGCAGTTTCTTCAACTCGGCGAGGTCGTTGCTGACCGCTGCGGCAACGCACGCGCCGCGCGCATCGGCATCCATCGCATGCGCGACCAGCTTGATCTTTTCGATCAGGCCTTGCTCGGTGTAGGTCTCCGGAAACGAAACAAACGGAATCTTGGCCGCCTCGAGAACGTCGAGCGTCTCCTTCGGGCCGGAGCCTTCGATCGCAAGGATCAGTTGCGGACTGAGGCCGAGCACGCCCTCTGCGCTGAGTTGTCGCATGTAGCCGACGTTCGGTTTTTCGGCGAGCGCCTTTGGCGGGTAGAGACTCGTGGTGTCGATGCCGACGATTTTATCCTGAAGACCGAGCGCATACAGAATTTCAGTGATCGCGCCGCCGATGGAAACGATGCGCGATGTATTGCGGATGGTCACGTCGCGGCCGCGCGCGTCATGCACGACGATACCTTCGGCGCGCGCTGACTCGAATGACATGGCAACGCAAAGGCCTGTTGCGATGGTCAGTGTGACACCGAGCGCGGCGCCAATCGTTCGTGATGCAGGCATTTTTCGTTTCATTTGGTCAGGATCAGCTTGTTTTGTGCGGTCAATCGCAGGCGATAATTTTCCTCGCCATGGGCGATGATGATCTCGCGCGAGGAGACGAACAGGTCGCGGCTGAGGATTCGGTTATCGGTCAAAGGGATCGAACGCTCAATTAGAGTTGTTCTAGACTTGTCGCCGGCGTCGTTGCCCGAAGTGCCGTCGGGATCTTTAGGTGAGCCAGCATTCATCCGCTTTGCGTGTCCTGTTCTGGAAAGTCTTGTTGTTCTTATGTTTGTCGGGCTGCGAATTCCAACATTCCAGTTTACAATACGTTTAAAGTGGGCGCTCGTTGGCTTGACCCCGACGACGCATTTTACGAAAAGTGGCAATACGTTGGCAGTGACCAACGGATTCCAAGATAGCCAGCCAGCCGCCTTCGGGCGATGCCCGCCAGCCGCATCACACAAAGCAAGTAAGATTTGGGGCTGTCATGTTGGGGCTGAATGCGCGCGCGTGCGCGCTGCTATTATCTGTGTCTGTTGTTGCGCTGGGTGCGGTGGTTGTCGCCGCGCCAGTTCATGCGCAATCTGCTGAGTCTTCGGGGCAGGCTGTGCAGGCGGCCAAGCCGAAACCGATCAAGCGCAAGCGCGCCGGCGCGCCGATGGCGGAAGTGCCGGTGCCGAGCAACCCGATGAACGCCAACGCGCAGATCGGAGCGCCGGTCTATCAATCGCTCGACGAGATTACGGTGACCGCCTCTAAAACCCCGGAGCGTGCAATCGATGCGCTGGCACCTGTCAGTGTTGTGACGCTGGAGCAGATCCAGGGGCGTCAGGCCTCGCGCGTCAGCGATCTCATCTACAATATTCCCGGTGTCTGGATTCAGGATCGTGGCGACGATCCATCGACCTCGATCAACATTCGCGGCCTGCAAGACTTTGGCCGTGTCGCGGTCGTCGTCGATGGTGCGCGCCAGAACTATCAGCGCACCGGTCACAACTCGAACGGTTCGTTCTTCCTTAGTCCTGAACTGATTGGCGGCATCGACATCGTGCGCGGCCCGACTGCCAACATCTACGGGTCGGGCGCCATCGGCGGCGTGGCTTCGTTCCGCACCAAGGACATTCAGGATGTCGTGCGGCCGGGCGAGCGCTGGGGCGTCGATACCAACACGGTATTCGGCACCAATCATGGCCGCGCGCTGGGCTCGATCTTCGGCGGCGTGCACGTCAATCCGAACGTCGATGTCTTCGCTGGCGGTACCTACTCAACGCAGGACAATTACAAGGATGGCCTCGGCGTTGCGGTGGAGAACACCGCGCAACGGCTGTCGAGCGGCATTGCGAAGCTGACCGTGCGTCCCGCAGATGGACACGAGATCAAACTCGGCGGCATCTTCCAGGAAGATATCTATAACGTCGGTCAGCCGCGCCGTCCGGTCGGTCAGCCTTTTGCACTACCGGGAGCGGCGGGCAACGGCACCTCGGTCTATGCGACCAATCTCAAGAACTACACCACGACGCTCGGCTGGAAATATTCCCGGCCGGACGATCAGATTTTCGACTGGGATGCGAAGATCTACTGGAACCGCACCGACAGCCAGCAGGTCAAGACCATGCACAACTCGGCGCTGGCGATCGGCAACTGCACCGGCGGTACGCCTGGCAACAGCATCACCGGCTGTGTCGGCGATCAGCGCGGTTACCTGATCGATACGTTCGGCTTCGACGTTCACAACACGTCACGGTTCGAGACCGGCGATTGGCGTCACGCTGTCACATATGGCGGCGATGGCTTCCGCGACACCGTTTCGACCTTTGACGGGACCGGTAACTCCAACAAGACCACGCCCGGCGGCGAGCGGACGGTGACGGGTGCCTTTGTTCAGTGGAAGACCAATTACACCTCGCTTTTGGAGATGGTCGGCGCGGTTCGCTACGACAACTATCAACTGAATTCGTCGGCTGGCTCCGCCAGCGGCGACCGGTTCTCGCCGAAGATCACGATCGGACTTCTGCCCGCGAGCGTGGTGACGCCGTATGTCAGCTATGCGGAGGGCTATCGCGCGCCTTCGATTACAGAAACACTGGTGACTGGCGCTCACGTTGCGACCGGCACAGGGCAGGGTGACTTCTCGATCTGTCCGGACGGCACACGAGGCTTCTTCTGCTTCCTGCCGAATCCAAATCTGCGCCCGGAGGTCGGCAAGACCAAGGAAATCGGCGTCAATATCAAGAAGAACGATTTGTTCAGGGCTGGCGACAGCTTCCGCGGCAAGCTGAATCTCTTCCGGAACGACGTCGACGATTATATCGACAGCGTCCAGTTCACCGGCGCTCCGTTTAATGCCTTCCCGCCGATTCCGGGTTTGTTTCCGACGACGTATCTTCAGTATCAAAACATCGCGCATGCCCGGATCCAGGGCTTCGAAGCCGAGACGATGTATGACGCCAACGATTATTTCGTCGGTGTGTCGCTGACATTGCAAGAAGGCAAGAACACCCAGACCAACATCGGCCTGTACAGCGTGCAACCGCAGAAGGTGACGACCACAGCAGGCCTGCGCTTCCTCGACAATCAGGTTGTGCTTTCGGCGATGTGGACGTCGGTGAAGAGCAACACCGACATTCCGGTCACGTATCTGCCGGGTACGTCCTACGATCTGGTCAATCTCTATCTGCAAGTGAAGCCGACGAAGGACTTCGCGCTGAATTTCTCGGTCGAGAATCTTCTGAACCAGTATTACCGGCCTTACGCCATTCCGCGCGCTGCGGACTTCACGTCGCCACAGAACGACGTGCTGTGGGCCAGCGCCGGTGCGGGCATCGTCTACAAGGCCGGGCTCAAGTATCACTTCGGAGGAAGCTGAACGCACAACGAACAGTTACTGCTTCCGTAAAGCAACCGGATTTCGCCGCGCAGAGCTTTTCTGCGCGGCTCGCTGCGTTCTCAGCGCAGCGCTTTCAGGATCGACACTTTGATAACCGGCCGTTCGGCCTTACAATGAGACAAACAGGAGAAGACCAATGTTTATTGCGATGAACCGATTCCAGGTGAAGACCGGCTCCGAACAGGCGTTCGAGACCGTGTGGGCGACGCGCGAGTCGTATCTCAGCGAACTCGCCGGCTTCGTCGAGTTTCATCTGCTGCGCGGCCCTGTCGCTGAGGACCACACACTGTATTCGACGCATACATTGTGGGCCGACAAGGCGTCATTCGAGGCCTGGACCAAGTCCGAGCAGTTCCGCAAGGCGCACGCGCGCGCCGACAACCAGACCGGCCCGAGCCTCTATCTCGGTCATCCGAAGTTCGAGGGATTCGACATCATCCAGACTGAGCGCAAGACCAGCGCGGCGGCTTGATCATGCTGAGCACCGATCCGGCCGATCTCAAGAAGCATATGGCTGACAATCCGGGCGGCGTCATCGAGGACGTCGCGCGGGAGAAGAACGTCTCGGCGCGCGCCGTGATCGAGGCGCTGCCGGACGAGATGCGCAGCTTCGTGCCGGGCTCCGCGTTCGTGCCCGCGATGCAGGACATCGCGACATGGGGCGAGGTGACGCTGATCATCCATACCGAAGACGGTATCTTCGAAGTCACCGAGCCGGTCGGCGGCGGTGAGATCGGGCGCGGTTACTACAACATCATGAAGCCGAAGGGGATGCACGGCCATCTGCGGCACGAGCGTTGCGGCGGCATCGCCTTCGTCGAGCGACCTTTCATGGGTAAGTCGTCGGCCTTCGCGGCCTTTCTCAATGTCGATGGCGGCGTGATGTTCAAAGTGTTCGTCGGGCGGGATGAAGCCCGCGCGCTCAGGGCCGATCAGCTTGAGAAGTTTCGCGCGCTGGCGAAGACGCTCGGCTGATTATCGTGCGCTCTCAAATCAGTCTTTATGAGGAAATGGCCGGGATTTTCCCGGCCATTTTATTTGGCGGTTCAAGGTGCGACCGAAGCAATCCGGCCTTTGGAGGGGCAAGGACCGGATTGCTTCGTCGCCGGCGCATCGCTGTCACGGGCAATGCAGCTGTGCGCCATCTCGTGGCCTCATGCGCAGGCCAGATTATTCCGCTGCGTTCTTCAGCGAATGCGGTGTCGCCGCGGCGGGTTCGATTGAAGGTTCGCCGTGCTGTGTCAGCGGCCGGTTTCCGGCCAGCGCGCGCAGCAGCACGTAGAACACCGGCGTGAAGAAGATGCCGAATGCCGTGACGCCGATCATGCCCGAGAACACCGCAACACCCATGGCGTGGCGCATCTCGGAGCCCGCGCCGGTGGAAATCACCAGTGGCACCACGCCCATGATGAAGGCGAGCGATGTCATCAGGATCGGCCGCAGCCGCAACCGGCTGGCCTCGATCGCAGCTTCAATCGGCTTGCGCCCGGCGAATTCAAGTTCGCGCGCGAACTCCACGATCAGGATCGCGTTCTTGGCCGATAGTCCGACAAGGACGATGAGGCCGATCTGCGTGAACACGTTGTTGTCGCTGCCGGTCACCCATACGCCGAACATCGCAGCCAGCAGGCCCATCGGCACGATCATGATGATCGCCAGCGGCAATGTCAGGCTCTCGTACTGCGCAGCCAGCACGAGGAACACGAGAAACAGCGCAATCGGGAACACATACAGCGATGAGTTGCCGGCGATGATCTCCTGATAGGTCAGTTCGGTCCATTCATACGCGATGCCCTTCGGGAAGGTTTCCTTCGCCACCCGGTCGACCGCAGCCTGCGCCTGTCCGGTGGAATAGCCGGGTGCTGCGCCGCCGTTGACGTCCGCCGTGAGGAAGCCGTTGTAACGCATGGCGCGTTCCGGCCCGGCGCTGGACTGGACCTTCAACAGCACTGACAGCGGCACCATCTCGCCTGTGGTCGCGCGCACCTTCAACTGGCCGACGTCTTCCGCGCGCGCGCGAAACTTCGCATCGGCCTGCACGCGGACCGAATAGGTCCGGCCGAATTTGTTGAAGTCGTTGACGTAGAGCGAGCCGAGATAGATCTGCATGGTGTCGAACACGCTGGTCACCGGCACGCTCAACTGCCGGGCCTTGGTGCGATCGATGTCGGCATAAAGCTGCGGTGTGTTGACCTGGAAGCTGGAGAACAGGCCCGCGAGTTCCGGCGTGGTCTGCGCCTTGGCGAGAAATGCCTTGGTGGCATCGTTCAGCGCACTATAGCCCGCGCCGACCCGATCCTCGATCTGCAGCTTGAAGCCGCCGATGGTGCCGAGACCCGGCACCGGTGGCGGCGGGAAGATGGCGATGAATGCCTCTTGAATGCCGGCGAACTTGCCGTTGAGCGCCATGGCGATCGCGCCGCCGCTCAGGCTCTTGTCCTTGCGTTCGTCGAACGGCTTGAGTGTTACGAACACGATGCCGGCGTTGGACGAGTTGGTGAAGCCGTTGATGGAGAGGCCCGGAAACGCCACGGAGCTTTCGACGCCCGGCTGCTTCAGCGCGATGTCGCTCATGCGGCGGATCACTTCCTCGGTGCGGTCAAGCGTCGAGCCGTCGGGCAATTGCGCAAAGCCGACGAGATATTGCTTGTCCTGTCCCGGCACGAAGCCGCCCGGCACCGCCTTGAACAATCCAAAGGTCACCGCGATCAGCGCGACATAAACGCCCATCACAATGAACCTGCGGGAGATCACGCGCTTGACGCCGCCGCCATAGGCTTCGGAACTGCGGTGGAAGAATGCGTTGAACCGCTTGAAGAACCAGCCGAAGAGCTTGTCCATTCCCCGCGTGAGGGCGTCTTTCGGCGCATCGTGCGATTTCAGCAGCAACGCCGCCAGTGCCGGTGACAGCGTGAGCGAATTGAACGCTGAGATTACGGTCGAGATCGCAACCGTCAGGGCGAACTGCTTGTAGAACTGTCCCGTGAGGCCACTGATGAAAGCCAGCGGCACGAACACCGCGACGAGCACCAGTGCGATGGCGATGATCGGTCCCGTCACCTCGTTCATGGCCTGATAGCTGGCCTGGATCGGCGTCAGGCCCTTCTCGATGTTGCGCTCGACGTTTTCAACCACGACGATGGCGTCATCGACCACGATGCCGATGGCAAGCACGAGTCCGAATAGCGTCAGCGCGTTGATGGAAAATCCCATCACGAACAGCACGGCAAAGGTACCGACGATCGAGACCGGGACCGCGATCAGCGGAATGATCGATGCGCGCCATGTTTGCAGGAACAGAATCACGACCAGAACCACCAGCGCCACCGCTTCCAGCAGCGTATGCACCACGGCTTCGATGGAGGCGCGGACGAACTGCGTCGGATCATAAACGATGCTGTAGTCCATGCCGTCCGGCATATTCTCCTTCATTTCCGCCATCGTCTTGCGGACGTTGTCGGAAATCTGGATCGCATTCGAGCCGGGCGACTGGAAGATCGGGATAGCGACGGCCGATTTGTTGTTCAGCAGCGAACGCAGTGAATAGTCCGCAGCGCCGAGTTCGATGCGCGCAATATCGCGCAGGCGTGTGACGTCGCCGTTGGCGCCGGTCTTGACGATGATGTCGCCGAATTCGTCCTCGTCCTTCAGGCGTCCCTGCGCGTTGACTGATAGCTGCAGGTCAAGCCCGGTTTCGCTCGGCGACGCACCGATCACGCCGGCCGCGGCCTGCACGTTCTGGGCGCGAATTTCGGCGACCACGTCGCTGGCCGACAGGCCGCGCTCCGCAACCTTCTGCGGATCGAGCCAAACCCGCATCGAGTAATCGCCCGCGCCGAACAGTTGCACCTGACCGACGCCCTGAATGCGCGCCAGCCGGTCCTTGACGTTCAGCACCGCGTAGTTGCGCAGATAGGTCATGTCATAACGGTCGTTCGGCGACAGCAAGTGAACGACCATGGTCAGGTCGGGTGAACTCTTGATCGTGGTGATGCCGAGCGCACGGACTTCTTGCGGCAAGCGCGGTTCGGCCTGCGACACGCGGTTCTGCACAAGCTGCTGCGCTTTGTCCGGATCGGTGCCGAGGCGGAACGTGACGTTGAGCGTCATCACGCCGTCGGTGGTCGCCTGGCTGCTCATATAGAGCATGTTCTCGACGCCGTTGATTTGCTCTTCGATCGGCGTGGAAACCGTTTCCGCGATCACCTTCGGATTGGCACCCGGATACTGCGCACGCACCACCACGGTGGGCGGCGAGACCTCAGGATATTCGGAGATCGGCAACGCCGGGAGCGAGAGCAAGCCCGCGAGGAAAATCAGCGTTGAAAGGACGCCCGCGAAAATCGGCCGGTCGATAAAAAATCTTGAGAGGTTCATGACGCTATCTCATTAGTGGTCGTGTTGCGGCGTTATTCGGCGCGAAATTGAATGCCGTCATTACGAGGAGCAGTTTGCGACGAAGCAATCCAGTGTGGTGGTTTGGCTTCTGGATTGCTTCGCGGAGTTTATCATCGGGCCGGCGGAGCCGGACCCGTTGGCTCGCAATGACGTTGTTGACGGCGATGGTTGCTTAGTTTGCATCCATCGCGACGACTTCCGGCGCGAGCGGTGCGCCCGGACGAATACGTTGCAGGCCTTTGACGACGATCTGTTCGCCGGGCTTGAGGCCGCTCATCACCATACGCAATCCATCGACCGAAACGCCGAGCGTGACTTCGCGGTATTCGGCCTTGTTGTCTTTGCCGACCACCATCACGTATTTCTTGTTCTGGTCGGTACCGACGGCGCGCTCGTTGATCATCAGAGCTTTTTCGCTTTTCGGCTGGCCCATCAGCAGCCGGACAAACTGTCCGGGGATCAGGCGGCCGTCGCTGTTGTCGAAGATCGCGCGAACCCGCACAGTTCCGGTGCGCGGATCGACCTGATTGTCGATCAGCTGCATACGGCCCTCGAACGGCGTGCCTTCGCTGGTGCTGGTGCCCATCTTGACCGGAATGCGGCCGATCTCCGCCGCTACGCCTTCATCGGACAGTGTCTTCAGGGCGCGCAGCACAACCTGTTCGTCGGCGTTGAAGCTGGCATAGATCGGCGTGGTCGAGACAATCGTCGTAAGAACGGGTGCGCCGGGACCGGCGGCGATCAGGTTCCCGACCGTGATTTCAAGTTTGCCGACACGGCCGGCGACCGGCGCGCGGACCTCGGTATAGCTGAGATTGAGCTGTGCGGTTTGCAGGGCCGCCTGGGCGCCCTTGAGATTGGCTTCCGCCTCGCGATAGGCGTTGATGCGATTGTCCTGATCGCGCTGCGAGATGGTCTGTGAGCCGGTCAGTTGCTGGCCGCGCTCGTAATCGCTCTTGGTATATGTGACCCGCGATTGCGCGGCGGCGACTTGTGCGTCCGCGCGCGCGACCTCGGCTGCGTAGAGCGCGGGATCGATCAGGATCAGCACTTCGTTGCGCTTGACCAGCGCGCCCTCGCGGAAATGGATCTCCTGCACCGCGCCTGCCACCCGCGAGCGAACCTCGACCCGCTCAATGGCTTCAAGACGGCCGGAGAATTCGTCCCAGATTGCGGTTTCCCGCTGATCGACCACAGCCACCGACACCGGCGTGGCGGGTGGCGCCTTGGCCGCCACGGCCTGCGCCTCGGCCGGGTCGTTGACGGAGGTAAACGCGACCACGCCGACAGCGGCCAGAATGGCCACTCCCGCAGCCGCGAATAAAAGACGATGTGAAATTTTCTTCATGACAAGCCCCATAGCGCCCGGCCGATTGAACGACAAAACGAGATTTTACAGCGTAAAAACAATGGCTTGTAAGCGGCTTAGTGAAAGTGGCCGTCTTCCGCCCCGAGTATACGCCGCGATCCCGGCGGTGTCATTACATTGCACCGCAAAAATCTGTAACGGGCAGTACAGATGGGGCTTGGACTTTCGCCGTCAAGGGACATATCTAACGAAAGGTACAAATTCAGAAAGGTTCTTACCGTGGCCATGGGACGCCCCCGTGAATTCGATCTCGATCAGGCTCTGGAAAACGCGCTGCACGTTTTCTGGGAGAAGGGATACGAAGGCGCGTCGATGGCCGACCTGACGGAGGCGATGGGCATCACCAAGCCGTCGCTCTATGCCGCCTTCGGCAACAAGGAAGACCTATTCCGCAAGGCGCTGGACTCCTATGTTGATGGTCCGGCCGGTTATGCGAAGCGCGCGCTCCAGCAGCCGACCGCGCGCAGCGTTGTCGAGCATCTGCTTTACGGCGAAGTCGATGCGGTCACCGATCCAGAATGTCCCGCCGGATGCCTGTCGATCAATGGAGCGCTGACTGGAGGGGACGCGGCTGAATCCATCAAGCAGGAACTCATCGCGCGTCGCGCGAAATTTGAAAGCGATCTGCGCGAGCGTTTCGAGCAGGCCCGATCCGACGGCGATCTTCCTGAACACGCCGATGCGGCGGTGCTGGCGCGTTATGCTTCCACCATCTCACAGGGAATAGCAGTCCAGGCGGTCGGAGGGGCCTCGCGTGATGAACTCAAGAAAATCGTCGAGGTGGTTCTGATGACCTGGCCGCCGGTCAAGGCCTGAGTTTTCTCCGCTCATTCCCGCGCAAGCGGGAATCCAGCGTCATCCAGACTGGGTCCCCGCTTGCGCGGGGACGAGCGGAAAACAAGCTTCAAGCTTTCGCCGCCGCCGCATCGCAGGCTTTTGCTGCCGCGAGAATGCGCTGCGCACGCAGGCGCACCGGCGCATCGACCATCATGCCGTCGACCGATACCGCGCCATCGCCAGAGTTCGCGATCTTCGTCGCCCATTCGATATCTTTTTGCGACGGCCGGAATCCCGCCAGCGTCGGCGCGACCTGCTTGGGGTGAATGCACAGCTTGCCGCCGAAGCCCATTGCGGCTGCGTAACGCGCATCATCCTCAACAAGCGCCGGATCGTCGAATGACGGAGTGACGCCTTCGAGCGGCGCGGGCAATTGTGCGAGCCGTGACGCCAGCACGATTTCGGCACGCGCCATCACCAGCGCGTCGCGGTCCATGCTGCAGCCGAGATCGGCGCTGAAGTCGATATAGCCGAACGCAAGCCTGTCCGAATGACTGGCCACCTCGCGGACTCCGGCGACGCCATGCGCCGATTCGATCAGCGAAATCACCGGCAGATTGCCCAGCACCGCACGCACGCTTTCCAGATGTCCGGCGGTTTCCGCTTTCGGCAGCATGATCCCGGCAATCGCAAGACTTTTCATCGCCATCACATCGGCTTCATGCCAGCGCGTTCCGAACGCGTTGACGCGGACGATGGAATTGGGCGGCAGGGCCGCGCCCGCAAGCGTTGCGCGCGCGGCGTCTTTCTCGTTCGCCGCCACCGCGTCTTCCAGATCGATGATCACGCCGTCCGCGCCGGATGCGGCTGCCTTGAGATAGCGGTCGGGCCGGGTGGCTGGAACGAACAGCGGCGCGATGAAACCGATGGGTGAGACGGCGGACGACATTGCTTCTCCGGCTTTTTTTGAAACACGGCGCTGATGACCGCCAGCGCGATGGGAGCCTTGTTTTAAGCTCGGACGGGATGCGGAGGCAACCGCTGCGCGCGCATGGTATTGATCGCGATCGTGACGGCAACGGCGCGGGCGTATTTCGCGATGTCCGGTGCGCCCATCAACTCGCCGACCGTGCCGCGCGCGAGCGGACACACCACGAACAACGGCCCGGTTGCTTGTCCGTCGCGGCCGATGGCGTGGCCTTTCCAATCGACATCGATGCCGAGGCCGAGCGGATCCGGGCGGGCCAAACCTGCGTCGCGAATCTGACCGAGCAATGGATTGCCGTCGAACACCGTGCCGTGCGCCGGCCCGGTGGCCAGCACCACGGCGTCGAATGTTTTGCGTTCCCATTGCTCAGAGCGGCGCGGGCGCAGATCGACTGCGATGTCATCCCCTTGTGTTGCGCTAGCGCGGAGCGACGCAGCCTGAATCGCAAGCGTGCTGTTTGCAATCCGCCGCAGAATAACGTCATTGACCTGCGGCGCGATGCGAAACCGATAGGTATCCCAGAACGGGCGCAGATACCGGATCAGCTTCGCGCGCTCGCTTATCGGCAGCGCACGCCAGATCTCGGTGCCTTGCAGGCGCATCTGGTCGAGCACTGGATGCCATGTCAGGCCTTGTCGGACGGCCTCGGCGATGTCGCGGCGGACATGGCGCAGCAGCGACAGCGTGGTGCGCGCGGGATCGCTGGCGAAGTCGCCGAACGGCTCCATTTCGCGGGTGGCATGGGTCTGCGAGCGCAGGCCGCGCCGCGAGGCCGCGGTGATATTTCCGCGATGACCCTGGCTGTCGAGCGAGGCGACGATGTCCGCCATGGTCAGCCCGGTGCCGACGATCAACACGCGATCATCCGGTGCGATGCCGCGCAAGGCGTCCCGCTGCCATGGATTTGCGATCAATCGCGGATGGTCGCGCAGCGCTGCCAGCGATGCGGGAAGCTGCGGCGGCGTGTGGCACACGGCGAGCACGACGGCATCGGCATGAATATCGTCGCCGTCGTCGCAGGTCACGCGATAGCCGCCGCCATCCGCGACGACCGCGCGCGCTGTAGCTTGCCGGTGCGTGACCGCCTGACCAAGCTCCCCGATATGTGCGTTGACGTAGTCCCCGAACGCGGTGCGCGCCGGAAACAAATGCACGTCGGCGATCACTGAGGCCGGATCGCGCGCCGGGTAGCCTTGCGCGATCAGCCATTGCTCGAAGTGACCTTCCTCGTCGAAATCGAGGTTCATCTTCATCGCGGGCACGTTGATGCGGTGCGACGGATCGCTGCTGTCGTAGGCAAGGCCGCGACCGATGTCTCTGCGCGGCTCGACGATAATAATGTCATGGCGGTGCGGCGCCGTGCGGTGCAGATGCCACGCCATCACCGCGCCGGAGAAGCCGCCGCCGATAATGACGATACGCGGACGGCGGGAGGCATCGGGGGATGGATCGTGCTGGACCATGGGGCATCAAGACCGCAGGATGCGTTCCGCGTCCAGACCTTGACAGCCCCGGCGAGGGCTTTTCCGCGTCCAATGCGTTTGCATTCGGGGGACCGCTCGCCGTATGTTGCGCCCAATTCGATATGGCCCGACGGAGCGGATGTGGCAGCAGTTTCAATGCGGATCGGCACCCGCAAAAGCACGATGGCGCTGGCGCAGACCGAGGAAATCGCACGCCAGCTCACGGCTGCCGCCCTGGATTTGAACGTCGAAATCGTCAAGTTCGAAACCCGCGGCGACACCGACCAGACCGGCCTGCTGCTGCCGCACGGCGGCAAGGGCGGCGCATTCGTCGCTGAAATCCGCGAGGCGGTGATCGCAGGTAAATTGCACGCGGCGATGCATTCGCTGAAGGACATGCCGGGCAACGAAGATACGCCGGGCCTCGTGATCGGGGCGACGCTGAAGCGCGATCCGCCGACCGATGCGCTGGTGCTGCGTGCGGGCGTGACGCTCGAGGATTTAAAGCGCACCCAGGGCAAAGGCTTCAAGATCGGTACTAATGCGGTGCGGCGTGCTGCCTATGTGCGCAGGCTGTTTCCTGACATCGAAGTGATCCATTTTCGCGGCGCCGCAGATACGCGCGTGCGCAAGCTCGACAACGGCGAGATGCAGCGGCTGCCCGATGGCGGCGCGGTCGGTCCGGCCGATGCGCTGATCATGGCGCGGTCGGGACTGGAGCGCGTCGGATTGGCGGGCCGCATCGCGCACGAATTTACCGCGCAGGAAATGTTGCCGGCTGCGGGGCAGGGCATCGTTGCGGTGGAATGTGCAGCCAGCGACTGGCGGACGCGGCAATATCTCGCGCTGATCGACGATCCCGCCGCGCATCTTTGCGCGGACGCGGAACGCGAGGTGCTGTGGGTGCTCAACGGCCATTGCAATTCGCCGATCGCGGGATTCTCGACGATCTCCGGACGCGAAATGTCGTTGGCAGCATCCGTGCTCGATCTCGAAGGCAATCAATTGCTGGAAGCGTCGCGCACCGGTCCGGCCGACAAGCCGCGCGAGCTTGGCCGCGCGGTGGCGTTTGATCTTTTGGCGAAGGGCGCAGCGGCGATTATCGAGCGGTCGCGGCCGGAATGATTCTTCACCTGTAATCACCCCACCCGACTGACCTGCGGTCAGCCACCCTCCCCATCGAGGGGAGGGATAGCTGTCTTGTGGCGCAGTCGATTTCTTTCTTATCCCTCCCCCTTGTGGGGACGGGCGGTGCCATACGCGCGTCTTCGACGCGCTATGGCGCCGGGGTGGGGGTAAAGCCGCGCGTATTACCCTTTATAGTCCCGCACGCGCTTGAGCATCTGTTCGACATGCGCGATGGGCGTTTCCGGCTGGATGCCGTGGCCGAGATTGAAGATGAATCGTCCGGCGGCATAGTTCGCCAGCACGTCATCCACCGCGCGGTCGAGCGCTGCACCACCGGCAATTAACGCCAGCGGATCGAGATTGCCTTGCACGGCAACGCGGCTCTGTACGCGGTCGCGCACTAACGACGGCTCGGCCGCCCAGTCGATACTGACACCATCAACGCCGGTGCGTCCGACATACATCGCTAATTGCGCGCCCGCGCCGCGCGGAAAGCCGATGATCTTCGCGTTCGGCGCTCGCGCGCGCACACCTTCGACGATCCGCCGTGTCGGTTCGACCGACCAGCGCTGGAATTCGCGCGGCGGCAGAATGCCCGCCCAGGTGTCGAAGATTTGCAGCACGTCCGCGCCGGCTTTGAGCTGTCCGAGCAGATACTGAATTGAATTTTCCACGAGCACGTCGATGATTTTCGCAAACGCATCGGGTTCGCGGTAGGCGAGCATGCGCGCAGGCGCCTGATCCGGCGTGCCTTGCCCGGCGACCATGTAGGTCGCAACCGTCCACGGCGCGCCGCAGAATCCGATCAGCGCGACTTTGGGATCGAGTGCGGCGCGGACGCGGCGGAGCGCTTCATAAACAGGTTCGAGTTTGGCGAAGTCGGCAGCCGTTGCCAGCGTCTTGATCTTCTCCGGCGTGTCGAGCGGATCGAGGCGGGGGCCTTCGCCAACCTCGAAGCGGACTGAACGCCCCAGCGCATGCGGGATCACAAGGATATCCGAGAAGATAATCGCGGCGTCGAAACCGAATCGCCGGATCGGTTGCAGCGTGACCTCGGCGGCCCATTCTGGATTGAAGCAGAGATCGAGAAAGCCGCCGGCTTTCGCGCGCAACTCGCGGTATTCGGGCAGGTAGCGCCCGGCCTGCCGCATCATCCAGACTGGCGGCACCGGCTGACGGCTTCCGATAAGAACTTCCAGAAAAGGTTTAACGGGTTGTGGCTGGTTCAAGCGGAAATTCCGTTGCGGGATAATGGAGTTATCGCTGCCCTGATACACGCTGCATCAGCGTTTGGCCACCAGTTGACCGCCCGGATCATCCTGATACGTTCCGTTTCAGAACTGACTGCATGGCAGGTCTGAACACCTGCAACATTGTGGTGCCGCGTCCACCTGCGGTATCGATGGCACAACAGAGGAGAGGGAACAGATATGAAAACGGCGATTACGGAATTGTTTGGCATCCAGCACCCGATCATTCAGGGTGGCATGCATTATGTCGGCTTCGCGGAGCTTGCATCAGCAGTGTCGAACGCGGGCGGCCTCGGCATCATCACGGGCCTCACGCAAAAGACCCCCGAACTGCTGGCGAAGGAAATCAAGAAATGCCAGGACATGACCGACAAGCCGTTCGGCGTGAACCTGACATTCCTGCCGACGTTTGCAGCACCTCCGTATCCCGAATACATCGCCGCCATCAAGGAAGCCGGTATCAAGGCCGTTGAGACCGCAGGCCGCAGCCCCGAGCAGTACATGCCCGCGCTGAAGGCCGCCGGCATCAAGGTCATCCACAAATGCACCTCGGTTCGGCATTCGCTGAAGGCTGAAGCCATCGGCTGCGACGCGGTCAGCGTCGACGGCTTCGAGTGCGGCGGTCATCCCGGCGAAGACGACATGCCGAACATGATCCTGCTGCCGCGCGCGGAAGAGGAATTGAAGATCCCGTTCGTGGCATCCGGCGGCATGGCCGACGCGCGCAGCCTTGTTGCTGCGCTCGCAATGGGCGCGCAGGGCATGAACATGGGCACGCGCTTCATCGCCACCAAGGAAGCGCCGGTGCATGAGAACGTGAAGCAGGCACTGCTTAAGGCCACCGAACTCGATACCCGCCTCGTGATGCGCGCATTGCGCAACACCGAGCGCGTGCTGACCAACAAGAATGTCGAAAAGCTGATCGAAATCGAGAAGGAAAAGGGCAAGAGCCTCAAGATCGACGACATCATGGATCAGGTCGCTGGCGTGTACCCGAAGGTGATGCTGGAAGGCGACATGGACGCGGGCGCATGGAGCTGCGGCATGATGGTCGGCCTGATCAACGACATTCCGACCTGCAAGGAACTGATCGACCGTATCATGGCGGACGCCGAGTTCATCATCCGCAAGCGCCTCACCGGATTCCTGGACGGTACGTTCACCGTGTCTGAGCCGCGCAAGAAGGTGGCTTGAGGATACGCGTCATTCCGGGGCGCGAGCTTTTGCGAGCGAGCCCGGAATCTAGATGTTATTTCTAATGAACTTGACTGGATTCCGGACAGACCGCTGCGCGGTCTGTCCGGAATGACGGCTACGCCAGCCCATACGCCTCGCGCATGTCATCGATGGCCTTGAGCTTGGCATGGAACACCGACCAGTCGTCGCTCTCGGCAATCGGTTTCCAGATCGCTTCGACGTCTTCGATCAACATCGCGCACGCGGCGGGTTTGCTGAAATACGCGTGATTGAGATCGATCCCGTTGCGCGGCGCGTAATCTTTCAACGCATCGCGGACGGCGGTGAAGGCGGGACTGGCATAGTGGTCCTTCGATGGGCTGTTTGCCGCGCGCTCGGCGCTTGCCATTCCACCGAACCAGTCGAAGAAGGTCTGCTCGAACGGCGCTTTCGTGTCCGATAGAAATATCCAGAGCGCGCGCACCAGTTCGTTGTCGTGCTCGGGGTTTCGCGGCTGAACGCCGAGACGTTTGATCATCGCATTCGTGAATTCCGCTCGTAGTGCCGGTTCGAACGCGCCCAGTGCTACTTCGAGCCTCGGCTGGTCCGCGACACCGAGCAGGCATTCCGCCAGTCGCGTGACATTCCAGAATAATGCGTCGGGCTGACGGCCATAGGCATAAAGCCCGGTTTCGTCGAAATAGGCCGCGGTAAACGATTGATCGAGAACCGGCAGAAACCGCCACGGGCCGTAATCGAAACTCTCGCCGGTGACGTTGATGTTGTCGGTGTTGAGCACGCCATGGACAAATCCGGCGGCCATCCATTGCGCGCCGACGCGGGCGACGCGACGGCAGACCTCTTCGAGAAACGCAATGGCGCGTGCGGACGCATCGTCATGCCAGATGTCGGGCATGTAGGTCTTGATGGTGTAATCGAGCAGCTTCTGGATGTTCGCCGTGTTGCGGTGAAATGCCTGACGCTGGAATGTGCCGATCCGGATATGCGAATGACTCAGTCTGACCATGACGGAGGATCGCGTCGGCGACGGTTCGTCGCCGCGCTCCAGCGCTTCGCCGGTCTCAACCAGACTGAAAGTTTTCGAGGTGTCGACGCCGAGCGCTTCCAGCATTGAGGTTGCAAGCACTTCGCGCACGCCACCCTTCAGCGTGAGGCGACCGTCGGCGGTGCGCGACCATGGCGTCTTGCCGCTGCCTTTGGTGGCGAGATCGAGCAGGCGGCCATTGTCGTCGTGCAATTGCGCGAACAGAAATCCGCGCCCGTCACCAAGCTCGGGATTGTAGGTGCGGAATTGATGGCCGTGATAACGCAGCGCCAGCGGCTTCTCGAAACCCTCAGCGAGAGGTTCAAAACGTCCGAAATGTGCGATCCATTCTTCGTCGTCCAACGTATCCAGCCCGACCGTCTTCGCCGCGCGCTGGTTGCGATAGCGCAGGATGTGATCGGGAAAGGCCGCAGGCGCGACAACGTCGTAGAATTCGGGGCCGAGCGCGGCGTGGCTGGTCGAGGCGCGGTAATGAGGTGAGACAGGCATTCAGGACTCGGGTAATTATACGGCGGGTGAGTGCAGCATAACGAACGGCGCGCCGTTCGGGTTCAAAAAGAAAGTCGGAAATGACCGAGCGGCAGACGGAGCAACGTATCAGCAAGGAGCTGTCTCGTCATATCCTGCCGACCTCCGCGACCATGATCGGCATTTGCACGACCTTCATTGGCCTCGTCAAAGTCGTGGAAAGTAGGATGGGGCCGAGCCACGTCGATGAGTATGCCGCAATCGCGGCGCTTCTGTTCTTGGTCAGCGCGACGTCGTCCTATCTCTCCATTCGCTATGCTGCCCTGACCGGCCTGAGCGAGCGTTGTGAGCGGATCGCCGACACGCTGTTTCTCGCAGGCCTGGTCGGCATCTCTGTCATCGCGATGCTGTTTGCTTACGAAGCGATCTAGAGGGCGCCCTCTAGAACGGCAGATGGCCGGTCTTGAAATAGGTCATGGCGAGAAATCCGATCGCCAACCCCACGACGACACCGAGTGCGACTTTCATATCGGAAACCTTTCCTTAAAGCGGTGCGGCGGTGGCTAGTGAATTTCCGCCGAGCGGGCGAGGGCCTCTTTGAGCTTCTCCACCGTGAACGCCGGATCGCGGGCGATACCGAGGATGGGTTCTTCGCGGCGTTCGCAGAGTCTGGCTGCGTCGGGCAGCTTCGCTGCGATATTGGCCGGAATCACGACTGCGCCGTGACGATCCGCATGAATCAGATCGTCCGAGCGCACCGTCATGCCGGCGACGCAAATGTCCTCGCCAAATCCCGCGAGATGAACATAGGCATGCGAGGGGCCAATGCTTCCGGCTAGCGCCTGGAAGCCCGGCGCCCACGCCGGAATGTCGCGGATCGATCCGTCGGTGACGACGCCGAGACACCCGAGCGCCTTGTGCACTGAGCTGTTGACCTCTCCCCAGAACGCGCCGAAGCCGATGTTCGCGCCGTCGAGATCCTGAATCACGCTGATGCGCGGGCCATGACCCGTACCGCAATATTCGTAATAGGCGACGCGTTGGGCGCGCTGGTCCGCCGCCGACAGGCTTGACGGCGAGGTGGCGCGGATTGTTGCGGTGCGGGCATAGCCGACCATCGGCGGCAGGTCGGGGAACGGGCAAACCAGCGGCTTCGTCGTATAGCCGATCAGGCGGCGTTCGGGCGCGACCACTTCCAAAGCGTTGCAAATAGTCGGCGTGTCCCAGCGCGCCAGAGTCTCGAGCAGGGATGCAGGGTGGGGCGCGGACTGGGTCACGGGTTGATCTCCTGTTGTTGTTTGCCGCCGATCCGAACGGCGTGGCGGCGGGGAGTGTGCCTTTGCAAAAGGACGGCTGCAAGGGCTGAGCGGAGGGCCGCCGTCCGGTTCGTTTCCCGGCTTGCGGGACGAGGTAAAACAAGGCGATGATGGGCGGCTTGCGCCCTGCGGCGTCAAAAAACCAACAAACCATCAGGGGATGAAATGACCACCAACAAGAAGAAACTGCTGATCGTGGAAACCCTGTCGCCGGGTGGCTGGGCGCTGCTCCGGGAGCGTGGTGATATCGAAGCGATCGAATTCCCGAACACGATTTCCGCGCCGGACTTCAATGCAATGCTGCGTCAGCATGCACCGGTCAACGGCGTAGCGCTTGGCGGCACGGCCTTCGGCGCCAACGAGATCGTTTCTTCGGGTGACATGCGGGTGGTGACGCGCATCGGCGTCGGCTACGACGCGGTCGACGTGAAGGCGCTCAGCGCCAACAAGATTCCGCTGATGACCACGGGCATCGCCAACTCGCCGTCGGTGGCCGAGTGCGCGCTGTTCATGATGCTGTCGCTGGCGAAGCGCGCCGCCGAACTGGACAAACTGGTCAAGAGTGGCAACTGGACCAAGCGCCTCGGTGCTATCCCATACGACCTGCTCGGCAAGACGGCATTGGTCGTCGGTTTCGGCCGGATCGGTACGCGCACGGTGAAGCGGCTGGTGGCGATGGAGATGAATGTTCTGGTCTACGATCCGTTCAAGAGCGCCGCCGAGATCGAAGCCGCCGGGGCGGAGTGTGTGACCGATCTCAATACGGCGATCCCGCGCGCCGATTTCGTTACGGTCCATTGCCCGAAATCCCCGGAAACCATCAACATGTTCAGCACGGCGCAGTTTCAGTTGATGAAGCCGACGGCGTATCTCATCAACACTGCGCGGGGCGGCATCGTCGATGAGGATGCGCTGTATGCCGCGCTCATGTCCGGCAAGATCGCGGGCGCGGGCGTCGATGTATTCGCGCAGGAGCCGCCGCGGCCGGACCACCCGCTGTTCAAGCTGGATAACGTCATCACCGCGCCTCATGTCGCGGGCGTGACGCGCGAGGCGCTCGATCGGATGAGTTTGCAGACCGCCAAGAACATGCTCAGCGCACTCGACGGCAAGCCGATCCGCGAGAATGTCATAAATCAGGATGTGCTGGGCTAATTCATGCCCCTGCAAAATCGCGTGTCGCCGTTCGGTGGGATCGTTGCGACCGCGCATCGCGGGCGCTTCACCGGCAATCGCGGCATCATCCATGATCCCGCGACCAGAACGCTGCTGAACCGGCGCTGGTCGTCGAAGGCGTGGATCACCTGCGTCTGCGAGTTTCGCGGGCGCAGGCGCAGGGTTATGAGCCGCCGAAGCTGGACAGAACTGTTCTTCCTTGATGAAGCGACGTCGTTCGCAGCGGGGCATCGCCCGTGCTTCTACTGCCGCCGGGCTGATGCGACGGCGTTTCGCGATGCATGGGCCACAGGCAACGGCCATGCAAAACCTTACGCGCCTGAGATGGATGCCGTGCTTCACGACGAACGTCTCGACGGGCGTGCGAAACGCCTGCATCCGCTGCGCGGTGACGCACTCAAGCTGCCGAACGGCGCGATGGTCACGTCCGGCGGCGAGAGCTATTTGATCGCCGATGGACAAACATGGCGCTGGTCATTCGCCGGTTACAGCCGCACATCCGTGGATTTGACGGGTGCGAAACTTCTGACGCCGCCGTCGATCGTCAACGCTCTTCGCGAAGGCTATCCGGTTCACATCGGGCTCGATTAGGTCGCCGCCTTTGCGATCCGGTCCATGCGGCCCGCGACGGCGCGGACCTGGCCGGGGGACGCGAGCCAGATCGCGACAGCAGACAGCGCACTGACGAGAATGCCGATGATAAATGCAACGGTGTAGTCGCCGTAGATGTCATGCAGGATGCCCGTGACCCATGGACCTGCCGCGCCGCCGGCCAGTGCCGTAAATCCAATGGTGCCGAAGATCGTGCCGAAATGTTTGCCCTGGAATATTTCGGCCACCACCGCGCCCATGATCGAGGTGTAGCCGTAACCAAGGAAACCCTGCACGACGACCATGACGTAAACGAGCACCAGCGTCGGCGCGTATTGAAGCATAATCAAAGCTGCAAAGCAGATGGCAAATCCCAGCGAGGAGATCGCCCAGATCCACTCGCGGCCGATGCGGTCCGAAAGATAGCCGAGCGCGATCTGCCCCGGTATGCCGATCAGGCTGACCATGCCGAGCGCCCACGCGGCGGAGGTGGAGCTAAACCCGATCTCGACGAGATACTTGGTTTGATGCACCTGCACGGCGTACCAGACATAGAGGCCGCAGAAATAGCCGAGCGATATCCACCAGAATCGTGCGGTGCGCATGGCAACGCCAAGCGTCCAGTCGACCGCCACCCATGCCGGATCGACCACGTTCGACGGCGGCGCGACGGTTGTTGCGGTCGGCGCCGCATCTCCGTCCGGACGCAGTCCGAGATCCTCGGGGCGTTTACGCAGCAGGAGATTGAGCGGCAGCAGCACGACGAGCACGAGAATGCCCATCGCCCAGCTCGCGGAACGCCATCCGCTTTTGTCGATCAGCATCTGCACCCAGGGCAGGATGATGATCGAGCCGATGCCGACGCCGGCGAAGGCGAGGCCAACCGCAAGACCACGCTGTTTGACGAACCAGTTCGGCAGAAACAGCGACTGGCCGGAATAACCGAGGCAGATGCTGCCCGCACCGACGAGACATCCGATGGTCGCGTACAGGTGCCACGGCTGCGTCGTCAGCGGCGCGAGCAGAAGACCAGCGCCCATCAGCACCGCGCCGAGTTCCATCACCGTGCGCGGACCGCTGCGGTCCATCAGCTTGCCCAGCAGCGGACTGAGCAGCGCCGAGACCATAAAGCCGGTGGAGAATGCGCCTGCGGTGACGCCGCGATCCCAGCCGAACTCATCGACAATCGGCGAGAAGAACAGCGAGAACGAGGTGCGGGCGTTTACGCCGATGCCCATGGTGATGAAGGTTACGGCGACAATGATCCAGCCGTAATAGAAGGGCAGGCGGCGCATGCGGGAATTCCAGACAACGGGCGAGTCAGTGACAGGTGAGTATGGGCGCAGAACGGTGCCGCGTCATGACGCGCTGCAATGGAAGCAAGATGTATTATAAAGCACTCGAAAGAACAGATTAAATTACCTGAGACGTAAAATGTCTCAACTCATACCGTTGTCATCACCGGGCTTGACCCGGTGATCCATCGCTCTTCTAGAATTTCTCTGAAGATGGATGGCCGGGTCGTAGGCTAGCGGAAGCGCCGCCGTTCTTCGAACGGCTATGCCCGGCCATGACACCCTTGAGCTCTTGCCTGTCAGCTCTCTCCACCCGCAAGTCCCACCGCCCACAATGCAAACGCATAGACGATTGCGATTTCGTCCAGCCGGTTGAAGCGGCCGGATGCACCGCCGTGGCCCGCGCCCATGTTGGTGCGCAGCAACACCGGGCCACCGCCGGTCATCACAGGGCGCAGCCGGGCGATCCATTTCGCAGGCTCCCAATAGGTTACGCGCGGATCGGCGAGGCCACCCATCGCAAGAATGGCGGGATAGTCTTTCGCCGCGACGTTGTCATAGGGCGAGTAGGCAAGAATGGTTTCGAAATCGGTTTTGGTTTCGATGGGGTTGCCCCATTCGGGCCATTCCGGCGGCGTCAGCGGCAGCGACTCGTCGAGCATGGTGTTCAGCACATCGACGAACGGTACTTCCGCGACGATGCCCGCGAACAATTCGCCCGAGCGATTCGCCACCGCGCCCATCAACATCCCGCCCGCGCTGCCGCCGTGACCGACGATCTTTTTCTTGGACGTGTACTTCGCCTCGATGAGCGCCTGGCCTGCAGCCGCGAAGTCATCGAACGTGTTGGTCTTCTTCTCGCGCTTGCCATCGAGATACCAGCCCCAGCCCTTGTCCGAGCCGCCACGGATATGCGCGATGGCATAGACGAAGCCGCGATCGACCAGCGACAGCCGGTTGGCGGAAAACGACGCCGGCATTGAACTGCCGTAAGAACCGTAACCATAGAGCAGCAGCGGCGCGCTGCCGTCGCGCTTCAGGTCGTTGCGGTGGACAATCGACACCGGCACCTGCGCGCCGTCGTGGGATGTCGCCATAATGCGGGTGGTGACGTAATCGGCGGGGTTGTGGCCGGAGGGGATTTCCTGACGCTTGCGCAGGGTGCGTTCGCGGCTGACCATATCGTAGTCGAACACTTCCGAAGGTGTTGTCATCGATGAGTAGGAAAACCGGATCTGCGTTGTGTCGAACTCATAGCCGCCAACGGTGCCGAGCGAATAGGCCGCCTCGTCGAACGCGATGGCATGTTCCTGCAAGGTGGCAAGATCGCGGATCACGATGGACGGCAACGCATTGGCGCGCTCCATGCGCACCAGATGGCCGGAATAAAGCTCGACATCGATGATGTACGTGCCGGGGCGGTGCGGGATCAGGTCGCGCCAGTTCTTGCGCGCGGGCGAGGCCAGCGGCGCGGTGACGACCTTGAAGTCGATGGCGTCGTCAGCGTTGGTCAGGATAAAAAGCTGGTCGCCGCGATCCGCGACCGAATACTGAATGCCTTCCTCACGCTTTGCGATCAGGCGTGGCTTGGTCTCGGGTGCGCTCAGATCGATCAACCAGTGCTCGGATGTTTCGTGGTCTCCACCGGCGATGACGCAGAAGCGGCCGCTCGCGCTTTCGTGGATATGTGTGAACCAGCCGGAATCGCTTTCCTCGTGGATCAGGACATCGTTGGACTGCGGCGTCCCGAGTTTGTGACGATACACCTGCATCGGCCGGTGGTTGTCGTCGAGCTTGACGTAGAAGAACGATGTCGAATCCGCCGCCCAGACAATGCCGCCGTCGGTTTCCTCGATGGTGTCGGAAAAATCTTTGCCACTCTCCCAGTCGCGCACCCGGATGGTGAAATATTCCGAACCGCGAACGTCCGCGCTCCACGCTTCCAGCTTGTGATCCGGTGAGTGCCGCGCGCCGCCGAACTTGAAGTATTCGGTTTGCTTCGCCAGCTCATCGCCGTCGATGATGAAATGCGCTTCACCGCCGTCACGAGGCTGGCGGCCGATCTGCTCATGCTGGCCGCCTTCGCGATACTTCTGGAAGTAAGCGAATGGGCCGTCGGGCGACGGGACGCTGGAATCGTCTTCCTTGATGCGGCCGCGCATTTCCGCGACCAATTTTTTCTGCAACGGATCGGTATGGCCGAGCACCGCATCGGAGTAAGCGTTTTCGGCTTCGAGATAGGTGCGGATGTCCGGCTGAAGCACCGAGGGATCGCGCAGCACCTCCTGCCAGTTCTCATCCTTCAGCCAGGCATAATTGTCGGCCACCGTGATGCCGTGGTGCGTGAAGTTGTGGGGACGGCGCGGCGCGATGGGGGGAGTGGCAGTTTTGGAATGCATGGCTGGACGGGCTTTCAAGCGAAGAACTAAATCTTGGGTCGTTCCCGCGAAAGCGGGGACCCATAATCCCTGTCGCGCGACATTAGGTGGGATGTATGACGTACTTTAATGACAGGCTAGGGGTTTTGGATCCCCGCTTTCGCGGGGGCGTCCATAAATTATGCACCTTGAGGCGATGCTAGCCATTCGTCTTCGATGCAACGCCTGCGAGCGCCAGAACGGTATGCAGCAGCACATTGGCGCCCGCCGCGCAGTCGGCCTGCGTCGCGTCCTCTAGTTCGTTGTGACTGATGCCGTCCTTGCAGGGGACGAAGATCATCGCCGCCGGCACAATACCGGCGAGATTGCAGGCATCGTGCCCGGCACCGGACGTAATCCGGCGGTGGCTATAGCCCATTTCCTTTGTCGCGTTCTCGACCGCATCGACCAGCCGCTTGTCGAAAACCGTTGGTTCCTTGCGCCAGATCCGATCCACATCGATCCTCACCTTGCGGCGGGCTGCGATCTCGGCGACGGAGTTTTGTACGGCGGTATGAAGACTGTCGAGAATTGTCGATTCCGAGCTGCGAATGTCCACGGTGAAGGCGAGGTCGCCGGGGATCACGTTGCGCGACGGATTGTCGATCTTGATTTCGCCGATAGTGCCCACCGCATTCGGTCCATGCTCGCGCGCAATTTTCTCCACCGCGAGAACAACTTCCGAGAACGCGGCCAGCGCGTCCTTGCGTAGCGGCATCGGTGTCGTGCCAGCATGACTCGCAAAACCGGCGATCGTGCCATCGTACCACATGATGCCCTGGCCGCGATCGACCACACCGATAATCTTGTTCTCGGCCTCTAACAGCGGTCCCTGTTCGATGTGCAGTTCGACGAATGCGCTGAACTTCTGCTTGCCGACCGCATCCGCGCCGCGATAGCCGATGCTGTCGAGCGCGTCCGCGACGGTGATGCCGTCGGCGTCCTTGCGCCCGAGAATATCGTCGGTGGTGTATTCGCCGGCATAGGCGGCAGACGCCATCATTGCCGGCGCATAGCGTGAGCCTTCCTCGTTGGTCCAATTGCACACGCAGAGCGGGACGTCGGTTTCAATTCCGGCGTCATTCAGGGCACGAACCACTTCCAGTGCAGCGAGCGTGCCGAGAATGCCGTCATACTTGCCGCCGGTCGGCTGGGTGTCGAGATGCGAGCCGATCCCGATTGGCGGCTTCGACATGTCGCGGCCGGGGCGGATCGCGAACATGGTGCCGAGTGCATCGACGCTGACTTTGCAGCCCGCGGCCTCGCATGCTGTGCGGAACCAGTCGCGCACCTGTCCATCCTCGGCGCCAAGGGTGAGGCGCTTCACACCGCCTTTCGGGGTTGCGCCGAATTTCGCGGTTTCGTGGATGTCGCCCCAAAGGCGCGCTGAGTCGATCTGTAGGTTGGATCTGGCTTTTGTCATGATGGATCGATACCGCAGGTTGGCGTTTGAGGCACCCCCGTAAATAGAGTGTCAGGTGTGCCGATGCGCGGGGCGCTTGCGCGCGCTGGACGGTTTGGCTCCGGCTTCGGTGGGGATCATCACCACGCGACCATAGCGCACGCCGCGCTCCGCGATCACGTGATCGGCCAGATGCTGCACATCGGCCGTCCGGCCCTTCAGCGCGGTGATCTCCATGCAGTTGTCGTTGTCGAGATGGACGTGCAGCGTTGCCAGCGACAGGTCGTGATGGTCATGGAAATTATTGACGAGCCGGCTGGAGAGGTCGCGCGCAGCGTGATCGTAGACATAGACCAGCGCCGCGACGCATTCGCCGCTTGCTTTCCCGGCATCCTGCGCGGCCTGCTGCATCCCGGCGCGGGCAAAGTCACGGATTGCTTCGGACCGGTTCTGGTAGCCTTGCTGTTCGATCATGCGATCGAGATCGGCCATGAGATCGTCGTCGAGGGTAATGGTCACGCGCTGCATCGAAAGGGCTCCGTTCCGGCGGTGGCCGGATCATGGTGGGTCGCAGCTATCATAGCCGATCTGCGGTTCCGTTGTGCGAGATTTCGCAGAGCGAACAAGTCGAGCCGTATCGGGCTAATTTTCTTGAGACCTAATGACGCATCGAACCTGATGCGCTGCAATAACTGCATCTTGCGGATGTCTCCTTGCTTTTCTTTCCCGGCGAATTCGGGGATCATCGGCTCACAAAATAGAACAACAAAGGTTCGGACATCGTCACGAACCGCCAAGGGGAGAAACGATCAATGGCTTATCGAACCGGATTCAAAACCGTACTCGCGGCGGCTGCGCTGGCGTCGCTGTCCAGCGTTGCATTGGCGCAGGACTATCCTACCAAGCCGATCACGCTGATCGTGCCGTGGCCCGCGGGCGGCTCCACCGACATCTCGATGCGCGCGATGGCGGAAAGCGCGTCGAAGATTCTCGGTCAACCCGTGGTCGTGGACAACAAGGCCGGTGGTGGCGGCACGGTGGGACCGGCAACGATGGCGGCCGCGGCGAAGCCAGATGGCTACACGATTTCGCAAATCCCGATCACGGTGTTCCGGCTGCCGCTGATGCAGCAGGTTTCCTGGGACGCCAACAAGGACTTCACCTACATCGTTCACCTGACCGGCTACACCTTCGGCGTCACCACCAACGCGGAGTCGCAATTCAAGACCTGGAAGGACGTGGTGGATTTCGCCAAGGCCAATCCAGGCAAGGTGACCTATGCAACGCCAGGTGCAGGCACCTCGTTGCACATCGGCATGGAGCAGATATCGGCCAAAGCCGGCATCAAGCTGACGCAGGTGCCGTTCAAGGGCGGCGCGGAAACCAATGCCGCCGTCCTTGGACAGCACACCATGCTTCAGGCGGATTCCACCGGATGGCGCCCGCTGGTCGATGCCGGCAAGCTGCGCTTGCTGATGGTCTGGACCTCCAAGCGCTCGCCGAATTTCCCCGACGCGCCGACGTTGAACGAACTCGGCTATTCGATGGTGTATGATTCACCATTCGGTATTGCCGGTCCGAAAGGCATGGACCCGAAGATCGTCGCCAAGCTGCACGACGCCTTCAAAAAGGCGCTCGAAGACCCGGCTGTGATCGCGACTCTGGCGAAGTTCGATATGGTGGCGAACTACAAGAACACCGAGGACTACAAGAAGTTCGTCGCCGAGGTCACCGACTCCGAACGCAAGGTGATCGATACGCTCGGACTCGCCAAGAAGACCAACTGACGTCTGCGCGTTGAATACGGGGCTCGCGTCCTATCGCGGGTCCCGGAGTGATGGGGGGACGGCGCGATGGCGGTTGAGAAGACTGCGAAAAGCTGGCTGGGCAATTCCGAACTGTGGGGCGGTGCGATCGGCATGGCCCTTGGCGTGTTCGTGATCTGGGCAGGCCTCAAGCTCAAGATCGGCAGCATCAACGATCCGGGTTCGGGTTTTGTGTTGTTCTACACCGGCATCTTGATGTGCATGTTCGCCATCACGATCATCGTTTCGGCTGTCACGGACGGCGGTCCGACCGTTGCGTCGCTGTGGGCCGGAACGCGCTGGACCAAGCCGGTCGTGGTCATCGCATGCCTCACCGCGTTTTCGTTTTTGCTTGAGCCGCTCGGCTTTCTGCTGGCGACGATTCCGCTGCTTCTGTTGCTGCTGCGCGTGATCGATCCGGTGCGCTGGACGCTGGCGATCCCGCTCGCTGTGCTCGCGCCGCTCGGCGTCTGGTGGGTGCTGAAGCACGGACTGCTCATCCAGTTGCCTTCGGGCATGTTCAACATCGGCTGATCGGGCAAGCTCATGGATGTTCTCGTCAACGTCTCGCACGGTCTCGGCGTCGCGCTTCAGCCGGTCAACCTCCTGTATTGCTTCATCGGCGTTTTCATCGGCACGCTGGTCGGGGTGTTGCCGGGCATCGGTCCGATCTCGGCGATGTCGCTGCTGCTGCCGGTGACGCTGTCCGGCACGCCGGAGTCCGGCATCATCATGATGGCTGGCATTTATTACGGCTCGATGTATGGCGGCTCGACCACGTCGATCCTTGTCAACATTCCGGGCGAGGCGGCGTCGGTCGTGACATGTATCGACGGCCATCAGATGGCGAAGCAGGGGCGGGCGGGACCGGCGCTCGGCATCTCAGCGCTCGGCTCGTTCATCGCGGGCACCTTTTCGCTGGTGGCGTTGATGCTGATCGCGCCGTCGTTGGCGAATGTCGCGGTCTCGTTCGGACCGGCCGAGTATTTCAGCCTGATGGTGCTTGGCCTTGTGGTGCTGACCTTCCTGACACAGGGCTCGATGGCGAAAGCGCTACTGATGGCTTGCATCGGCGTCGTGCTCGGCTTGATCGGCCTCGACAGCATCAACGCGATGCCGCGGCTGACATTCGGCCGTCTCGAACTGATCGACGGAATCGGGCTGGTGCCGGTGGTGATGGGCCTGTTCGGCGTGGCCGAAGTCCTCATCAATATCGAGCAGGTCATCAAGCGCGATGTGATCAACACCAAGATCACCCAGCTTCTGCCCAATAAAGAAGACTGGAAAGCCAGCGCGGGGCCGGTCGGCCGCGGCACGTTGCTCGGATTTTTCCTCGGCATCCTGCCCGGTGGCGGCGCAGTGGTCGCGTCGTTCGCGTCCTATGCGCTTGAGAAACGCTTGTCGAAAACGCCGGAGCGTTTCGGAAAAGGGGCAATCGAAGGCGTTGCGGGACCGGAGGCTGCGAACAACGCGGCGGCGGGCGGCGCATTCATTCCGCTGATGACGCTTGGCATTCCGCCGAATGTCGTGATGGCGCTGCTGCTGGGCGCGTTCGTCATTCATGGCCTTCAGCCGGGGCCGCTGCTGATCACACAAAATCCCGGATTGTTCTGGGGCATCATCGCCAGCATGTATATCGGCAACCTCATGCTGCTGGTTCTCAACCTGCCGCTGATCGGCATGTGGGTGCAACTGCTGAAACTGCCCTACAACGTGCTGTTCCCGATGATCCTGCTTTTCACCATTGTGGGCGTCTATTGCAGCAGCAACAATGTTTTCGATGTCTATGTGATGGTCGGTTTCGGCGTGATCGGTTACCTGATGCGCAAGTTCGGCTATGAGCCCGCGCCACTGGTGCTGGCGTTCGTGCTGGGGCCGCTGATGGAGAACAACCTCCGCAAGTCGCTGATCCTGTCGCAGGGTGACCTGATGACGTTCGTGCAGCGTCCGATCTCGGCGATCTGTCTGGTGATCGCCGCGATCCTGCTGATCGGGCCGTTGCTGCCGTCGCTTCGCAAAAAACGCGAAATGGTCGCGCTCGACGAAGGGGCCTGATCCCGGACGGGAACTTTTGCGAAGCTTTTGCGTCATCATGTGAGCGGCACGGGGGCCGTTATCCAGCACATGATTGAAGCCAATGATGTTCGATCCAGACAATGTCCGGCACGACGACTTGCGCGGCGGTACGTCGCCCTGGAGTCAGAAGCTCCTGCAACCGAACCGCTCGTCGGTGGATCAGGACTTTCGTTGCGAAATTCTGGTTGTCGGCGCGGGCGTGACGGGCTCGCTTGTCGCGGAGCATCTCGCTGCGCGGGGGCATGAGGTCTGTGTCATCGATCGCCAACGTCCGGGGCTCGGCAGCACGGCGGCCAGTACTGCGATGCTGTTATGGGAGATCGATCGCTCGCTGACCGATCTTGCCGCGATGTATGGCTTTGAGCGTGCCGCGAACATTTATCGCCGCAGCTTCAGCGCAGTCAGCGGACTGGCTGAACTCGTCAACACGCGCGGTCTGGCCTGCGGCCTGCGCCACAAACGATCGCTTTATCTCGCGGCGGGCAATGCCGGCGCGCGCGAGCTGAAAGCAGAACATGAGCTTCGGATGCGTGCCGGATTGCCCGGCGACTTTCTGGATCATCTGACGCTGCTGGAGGAGTTCGGCCTTTATCGGGAGGCGTCGATCCTTTCGATCGGTTCAGCGGACGCAGACCCATTGTTGCTGTGTCAGGCCTTGCTGGCTGCGGCCTCGGCCCAAGGCGTGAAGATATTCGATGCGAGCGCGGAGAACTACGATCACAGCGGGCAGGCGGTGATTGTCGAACTCGACAGCGGCCATATCATCGAGGCGAGGCAGGTTGTTCTGGCCACCGGCTATGTCATGCCGGATTTTGTTCGCTCCAGTCTTCACAAGATTTCATCGAGCTGGGCCATCGCGACGCCGCCGCAGCCCGCCGGTGCAATCTGGCGCGATGGCGTGCTGATCTGGGAAGCGTCGGAGAACTACAGTTACGCCCGCACCACACGAGACAACCGGATCATCATGGGCGGCGAGGACGACGACCGGGTGATCGAGCCGGAGGAGCGCGACCGGCTGATGCCGGCGAAAGCGGAAACAATCCTGCGCAAGCTGAACGGGCTGTGGTCGCATGCCGACCCGGTTGCGGAGTTTGTCTGGTCCGGCGCTTTTGGGGCGACCACCGATGGTCTGCCGCTGATCGGGCCTGTGCCCGGTCATCCGCGCATTCATGCGGCCTACGGCTATGGCGGCAACGGCATTACCTACAGCTATCTTGCGTCGCGCATGATCGCGGCCTCGATTGCGGGCAACAAACAGCCGTGGTTCGACGATTTCGCCATCGACCGCGACGCGCCGAAGGACATGCCGTAGCCGCAACGAAAAACCCCGGCGCGAGAGCCGGGGTTTCGTCGGAAATCACTCAGGTCAGGCTCAGCCGCCGATGCCTTTTTCCTTGAAGTACTTCAAGGCGCCCGGATGGAAGGGGACCGGCGAACGCGTCTGGATCTGATTGTCCAGCGAGAAGCTCAGGGCTTCCTTGTGAACCGCAACAAGGTCGGCCTTTTTCTCGACGAGCGTTTTCACGATTGTATAGGCGTCGTCGTTGCTCATCTTGTCGCCGGTCACGATCAGATTCCAGACCTCTGCAATCTTGTTGTCCTTGTCGTAGCCTGGATACGACCCCGCCTTGATGGTGCTGGCGGTGTAGAGCTTGCCGTATTTTGCGTTCATTTTGTCGACGGTCTCGCTGTGATCGACGAGCTTCATCTTCACGCCGGGAGTTGCTGCGAGATCGGTCACGGCCGCAGTCGGAATTCCGCCGACCCAGAAGAAGGCGTCGATCTTGCCGTCCTTGATCGCGTTCACCGACTCAGCGACGCCGAGGCGTTCGCGCTTCATGTCCTTATCCTTGTCGAGACCGGCGGCCTCGATGACGCGGAACGCCATCACTTCGGTCGCGCTGCCCGGCGATCCGGTGGAGACGCGCTTGCCCTTCATGTCGGACATCTTCTCGATACCGGTGCCTTCGATGGTCACGACGTGCATGCGGTTGGGATAGACGACGAGCAGCGTCTGCAACGGGATCTTGCCGCTCTTGAACTTGTCTTCGCCATTGTAGGCGTTGAGCGCGGCATCGGCCATGGTGAAGCCGAGTTCGTTCTTGCCCGTGCCGATCAGCTTGAGGTTGTCGACCGATCCGCCGGTGACTTCCGCCGTCGCCTGGACGTTCGGCAGGTTCTTCGACAGTACGTTCGCCACTGCGCCGCCGAGCGGATAGTACACGCCGCCGGTCCCGCCGGTGCCGATCGCCATCGTTCTCTGCTGCGCGTAAGCGCCCGACGTCCAGCCAGCCGAAAGCGCAAACGCCAGCGCCAAGGATAACTTCACTACAGCTCTTGTCGTCTTCTTCATTCCGCTATTCCTCCCTGTTAGGCATTCAGGCCGGTCGTTGAATTGCCGGTCCCTTCGCCTGCCACAACAATACCCCCAATCCGATCAGGACGCCGGGTACATAAGTATAAGAAATATCGCGACCAATCGCCGCTTCGATCAGCGCCTCGATCAGGCTCGGAAACACCAGCAGCAGCCCGGACAGCGTCAGCAGCCCGCGCTCGATCAGGGTGGTTGGACGTAGCGCCCAGCCCTGTGCCGCTGCGGCCAGCGCCATCAGGCCGAGGGTGGTCTTGATGCTGATTTCGACGATGTCGACCCACGAGCCGCCCTTCGGGATATTAAGCAGCAACCCGACGCCCTGCGGATCGAGCACGAATACGAACGGCACCAGGAACGCGGGCAGGGTGTATTTCCACGATTGCAGCGTGGTCTTGTAGGGATCGCCGCCGGTGATGGCCGCCGCTGCAAATGGTGAGAGTGCGGTCGGCGGCGAGACTTCCGACAGCACCGCGTAATAGAAGATGAACATATGCGCGGCGTAGTCCGGCACGCCGAGCTTGATCAGGGCGGGAGCCGCGATCACCGCGCAGATGATGTAGGACGCCGTGACCGGCACGGCGAGCCCGATGATCCAGACGATCAGCGACGTGTAGATCGCTGTCAGCAGCAGGCTGCCGCCAGCGTAGGAAATCACAATCGCCGAGAACTTCAGGCCGAGGCCTGTCAGCGTGACGATACCGACAACAATACCGGCGCACGCGCAGGTCGTTGCGGCGTTCAAGGCGCCAATCGATCCGTCAGCCAGCGCGCGCTTCAGCTTCGGCGGCATCAGCGCTGTCTCTTTGCGCAGGAAACTGAGCACAAAGGTGGTGATGATCGCGTAGAACACTGACAGCATCGGCGAATAGCCGATGATCATGAAGACAACGACGGCGACCAGAGAGATGAAATGGAAGCCATAGCGTTTCGTCATTTCGCCGAGCGACATCTCGGGTTTGAAACTGACATCGCGCGCGCCGAACTTCTTGGCGTCAAGCTCCACCATGATGAGTAGCGACAGGTAATAAAGACAGGTCGGGATGGTCGCCATCCAGATCACGTCGAGATAGCTGATCTTGAGAAACTCGGCGATCAGGAATGCTGCCGCACCTAAAACCGGCGGCGACAGGATCGCCCCGAGGCCACCGGCGGCGAGAAGACCGCCGGCCGCGTTTTTCTCGAAACCGGCTTTCTTCATCATCGGATAGGCGACGGTGCCGATCATCACTGTGGTGGCGACGCCAGATCCGGACGGTCCGCCGAGCAGGAACGACGACAGCACCACGGTTCGTCCGGCGCTGTTCGGCTTGCCGCCCATCATTGCCAGCGAGAAATCGATGAAGAATTTTCCCGCGCCCGATTGCTGGAGAAACGCCCCGAAGATCGTGAACAGGATAATCAACGTCGCCGACACATCGACCGCGACGCCGAAGATGCCTTCGAGCGTAATGAACAGATGTCCGACCAGCCGCGGCAGATCGTACGCGCGGTGGGTCCACGGAGCAGGGAAATACGGGCCAAGCATCGCGTAGGCGATAAACAGGAGGGCAACCACCGGCATGATCGCGCCTGTGGTGCGGCGTGTTGCCTCCAGCACAAGAACAATGAAAATCAAACCGACGATGACGTCCCAGCCATCGGGAGTTGTCGCTCGGTCGGTAAAATCGTCGCCGCCCCATATGGCGTAGACGATGGTCGCGACCGCAAGGATGCCGGGAATGATATCCCACCAGCGCACGCGGTTGCGAAAACGCGCGGCAACGGGAAATAGCAGGAAGCTGAGCAGCAGCGTAAACGCTACGTGGGTGTAACGAAGCTCCGTCGTTGGAACGATCGCGTAGGCCGCATAGAGATGAAACAGGCTCATCGCGATGGCAATGTAGGTGACGACTTGCCCTGCAAGCCCACCGAGCCTGTTGGTCGCTCCCTCATCGGCTTCGATGAATTCTTCTGCCTTGCGCAAGGCCTCGTCGGAAATGACCGTTGGGTCATCGCCCGGCGGCAAATTTACCGTCGTCATATTGTCTCCCCCGTGACCCTGATTCATTTCGGGTCTTTGCGGTCTTCCTGCTGACGCAGGGACCATTCGTTGTTGCGCATTGAGGCGGGTTCGATCGATTTAGGCAAGGGTTCGTTTTAAGCAGCATCAGGGATCGGCATACGATGATGCGTATGGAGCGAGCGGTTGCGATTGAGGGCCGGCGCACACGATGCGGGAACAGGCGCGCGCTGGAACCGATATTGCTCGCACCGCAGTGAGTCAGGTTGCACTGGTTTCTCGGTCACAGCGCTGCGGCGGAACGTGCGCGGAACCGGCTACCAGCGTCAGGGCAGATGGACGCGCAAGGCCCATGGAATATGGCTAAATTGAGCGCTGCACAGCAGCAAATCCGGTTGACTTTGGGTTAAGTGAGTGCTTACTCACACGCCAAATGAGCACCCTCAGACTCACGAGTGATCTCCGCCGGGAGCAAATCCTGGAGGCGGCCAAGCGTTGTTTCGCCCTCTACGGTTTTGCGGGCACGACGACGCGCAGTGTCGCGCAGGCGGCGGGCATCTCCGAAGGACTGCTGTTCAAACATTTCCCAACTAAAGCCGCACTCTATGCAGAAATTCTTGCGGAGGCCTGTGAGGCCGACCCCGAGTTGCTGCGGCTGCGTGAACTACCGCCATCGACAGCGACGCTGGTTATTCTGATCCGCGAAATGGTCGCGCATTTCATGCGTGCCACCGAGGCGCCGGATCAGGAAGATGCCCAGCGCGTCAGGCTGCTGATCTCCAGCCAGTTAACCGACGGAGAATTTGCGCGGCTGCTCTTCGATAAAATCGGAGAACTGATCGGTCCCATATTCAAGGCGTCGCTTGAAAGCGCCATCGAAGCCGGGGACGCCGAGCGGGTCGAGGGAGAATCGCTCAATCTTTTCTGGTTTGCGCATCAGGTTGTTCACATGATTGCCCTGACAAGGCTTCCTGCGACTCCTTCGTTGACGTATTCCAGCATGCCGGGCTTCGAACGACAGATTTGCCAGTTCATTCTTCGCGGAATTGGAATGAGCGGCCAGGCTATCTCTACTTATTTGGATACCGTTCCACCGCTTTCGCTTGCGGCGGTCCGGATTGCGGAAAGTGCATAACATGGACGCCAAAAGTTCACCTTCTCATCAAGCTCCCTCGCCGGGCGAAAAGACCCAGCACAAGCCGGTGCGCATGCGGCGCTGGATGATCATCATCGGCGGCGCGCTCGTGCTGCTGGTTGGCATCATCTGGGGCTTCAATGCATTCCGCAGCCACATGATCGCGGAGTTCTTCAAGAACAACAAACCGCCTCCGACCACGGTTGCGGTCGCAGAAGCAAAATCGGAAGTGCTTCCGAACCTGCTCACCGGTATCGGCGATCTCGCCGCCGTGCATCAGGTGAACGTGACGACCGACGTCAACGGCCGTGTCACCGAGATTCTTTTCAAGCCGGGCTCGAAGGTGAAGGCAGGCGATCCGCTGCTGCAAATCTTCGACGCGCCGGACCAGAGCGATCTTGCGAGCTACAAGGCGCAGACGCTGGCGGCCTCGCTGGCACTCGATCGCGCCAAGGCGCTCGCGGCAAAGAGCTTCGGTCCGCAGGCAACTGTCGATCAGTCGCAGGCCGCCTACGACCAGGCCAGTGCAGCGGTTGCAAAAACAGAAGCGATCATTTCGCAGAAGCGCATCAAGGCGCCGTTCGACGGTGAGCTTGGTGTGCGTCTCGTCGAACTTGGCCAGTATCTGAGCGCGGGAACGCAGATTGTCTCGTTGACCGATCTGTCGCAGTTGTATCTGAACTTCACGGCGACTGAAAAAGATCGCGCGGTTCTTAATGTCGGTCAGACCGTCCGCATCATTGTGGACGCTTATCCTGGCCGCACTTTCGAAGGCAAGATCACGACCATCGAGCCGCAGATCAGCGCCGATACCCGCAACGTGAGGATACAGGCGACGCTCGCAAATCCCGACCGGATATTGCAGCCCGGCATGTTCGCGACGACGACGGTTGAACTTCCGCCGAAGGCGGCTGTGGTCACCGTCCCGGAGACAGCCGTCGACTATACCCTCTACGGCGATTCCGTCTGGCTTATCACGGAGACGAAAGACAAAGACGGCAAGGCTTCGCTGAAGACCGACCGGACTTTCGTGAAGACCGGCGCGCGTGTTCACGGCCGGGTTGTCATTACAAGTGGCGTGAAACCCGGCGACCGCGTTGTCGCCGTCGGGCAGCTCAAGCTTCAGTCCGGCTCGGCTGTTGCGATCTCGTCCGATCCGCCGCCGCCAATTCCCGCGCAGCCGCCGCGCAACTGATTTTTGAACGGAGCGCCACGCATGGCCTTCACTGATATCTTCATTAAGCGGCCGGTGCTGTCGCTGGTCGTCAGCCTGCTGATCCTGTTGATCGGCTTCAAGGCGGCGACCAGCCTCGGCATTCGTCAGTACCCGAAACTGTCGAACACCGTCGTCACCATCACGACGTCGTATCCCGGCGCGTCACCCGACCTGATGCAAGGCTTCATCACCCAGCCTATCGAGCAGGCGGTGGCTTCGGCCGAAGGCGTCGACTACATCACGTCGTCGTCGGTACAGGGCACCAGCACGATCTCGGTGTATATCAAGCTTAACGTCGATCCGAATGCGGCGCTGACCGAAGTCAGTTCGAAGGTCAGCTCGGTCCGCTATCTGATCCCGCGCGAATCCAACGACCCCGTCATCACCAAATCGACCGGCCAGACGACGGCCGTCATGTATCTCGGTTTCGCCAGCGACGAACTGAGTGGGCCGCAGATTTCCGACTATCTTGCCCGCGTGATCCAGCCGATCCTGTCAACGGTGGACGGCGTTGCGTCGGCCGATATTCTCGGCGCGCAGACGCTGGCGACCCGAATCTGGCTCGATCCGGCGCGTATGGCCGGCCGCAACGTGTCGCCGGACGACGTCGCAGTCGCGATCAGGGCGAACAACTTCCAGGCCGCAGCCGGTCAGTCCAAAGGGTATTTCATCGTCTCCAACGTGACGACCAATACCGACCTGACCAGCATCGATCAGTTCAAGCGCATGACGGTGAAGGCCAAGGACGGTGGTTTCGTCCGGCTTGAAGACATCGCGACCGTCGAACTTGGTGCGCAGAGCACCGATTCCAGCGTGTCGCTCAGCGGCCAGCAGGCGATTTTCATCGGCGTGCAATCGACGCCGCAGGGCAATCCGCTCAACATTGTGAAGGGCGTTCGCGCGCTGTTCCCGGAGATCGAGCGCAATCTGCCGCCGTCGCTGAAAATGCGAGTGGCTTACGACTCGACCAAGTTCATTCAGTCGTCGATCGACGAGGTGCGCAACACCTTGGGTGAAGCGGTTATCATCGTTGTGATCGTGATCTTTTTGTTCCTGGCCTCATTGCGCTCGGTCATCATCCCGGTGGTCACCATTCCGCTGTCGCTGGTCGGCGCCTGCATTCTCATGCTGTCGATGGGCTTTACACTGAACCTTCTGACGCTGCTGGCGATGGTTCTTGCCATCGGACTTGTGGTCGACGACGCCATCGTCGTTGTCGAAAACATTCACCGGCATCTGGAGGAGGGCAAATCGCCCGTTGAAGCCTCTCTGATCGGTGCGCGCGAGATCGTCGGGCCGGTCATTTCCATGACCATTACGCTCGCGGCGGTTTACGCGCCGATCGGCTTCCTTGGCGGATTGACCGGCGCGCTGTTCCGCGAGTTCGCATTTACGCTCGCGGGGGCCGTGATTATTTCAGGCGTCGTGGCGCTAACTCTATCGCCGATGATGTGCTCGGTGCTGCTCAAGAGCGGCGGCGATCATGGCCGCTTCGCCAAGGCTGTCGATAACGTCTTCGGCAAGGTCACGCGCTGGTACGGGCGCCAACTCGACCGGTCACTGGATTATCGGCCGATCACGGCGATCTTCGCTGCGGTGATCCTGTTCCTCGTCGGCTTCATGTACATGAACACCAGCAAGGAACTGGCGCCGGAGGAAGATCAGGGCATTCTCTTCTCTGTGACCAAGGCCCCGCAATACGCCAACATCGACTACAGCAACTATTACGGGAAGAAGCTCGACAAGGCGTTTGCAAGTTTCCCGGAAACAGATCTGCGCTTTATTATCAATGGCACGGCCGGTCCTGCCAACGGCATCGCCGGCATGATCCTCAAGCCGTGGGATGAGCGCACGCGCTCGTCGCTCAAGCTGAAGCCACTGGTTCAAGCCGAACTGAGCAAAATCGAAGGCGTCAACGCGTTTGCGTTCAACCTGCCGCCGCTGCCAGGCGGACCGGGCGGCTTGCCGGTGCAGATGGTGATCAGCACCACCAGCGGATTCCAGGCTGTGTTCGAACAGATGGACAAGCTGAAGAAGGCAGCGCGCGAGAGCGGTCTGTTCATTGTGGCCGACAGCGACCTTGCGTTCAATCAGCCGGTCGTCCGCGTGAACATCGACCGGTCGAAGGCCAACGATCTCGGCATCAACATGTCCGCGGTCGGCTCCACGCTGGCGACGCTGTTGGGCGGCAACTACACCAATCGCTTCAATCTGGAAGGCCGTTCCTATCAGGTGATCCCGCAAGTCCCGCGTGAGCTTCGGCTGTCGCCGGAATCGCTTGAGAAATATTACGTCGCGACAACGGGCGGCCGGCAGGTTCCGCTGTCGACCATTGTCAGCATCGAGACCAAGACCAACCCGAACTCGCTGACGCATTTCAACCAGCTCAATTCGGCGACGTTCCAGGCGGTGCCGATGCCGGGTGTCACGGTCGGCAAGGCCGTCGACTTCCTGGAGGAACAGGCCAAGCAACTGCCGGCGGGATTCAGCCACAACTTCCTCGCGGATGCGCGGCAATACGTACAGGAAGGCAACCAGCTTGCGGTCACCTTCGTGTTCGCGCTCATCATCATCTTCCTGGTGCTGGCCGCGCAGTTTGAAAGCCTTCGCGATCCGCTCGTCATCCTGATCTCGGTGCCGATGGCGATTTCGGGTGCGTTGATCCCGCTGTTCTTCGGGCTTGCGACGATCAATATCTACACGCAGGTCGGCCTCGTGACGCTGATCGGACTGATCAGCAAGCACGGCATCCTGATGGTGGAGTTCGCCAACGAACTCCAGCTGAAGGAAGGTCTGGATCGGCGCACGGCGATCGAACACGCCGCGCGGGTCCGGTTGCGGCCGATCCTGATGACGACGGCGGCGATGGTCGCGGG
>Ga0315336_1001503_pt1 | contig 44486 bp, 31 predicted proteins | sample ASW5metaG_FD_204512 | JGI IMG/M metagenome (GOLD analysis project Ga0315336, IMG submission 204512) | Ammonia-oxidizing marine archaeal communities from Monterey Bay, California, United States - ASW #5 | ecosystem: Environmental > Aquatic > Marine > Intertidal zone | place: USA: California... | reverse complement strand
GACCGGTCGGATGAGGCCGTCGCGGGAGGCGGCGACCGCGCAGGCCGTGAGCCCCAGGAACCGATCCGCGGTTGCAAAGCCCTCGATGACCAGGGCATCGCGTCCTCGCTGGACCACCCGCAGTCCCGCTTGTGCCGCGAGTTCTTCGAGTTCCCACCCGACGCGCGGGCTCGGGAAGGCCCGCAGCTTGGCGGCCCGAATGGCGTGTTCATGCCCGTGCGACGGCAGCTCGAGCGAGCCAAAGTCGGGTTCGGCCAGGGTCAACCGACCTCCAGGCGCCAGAACCCGAACCATCTCCAGGATCACCGCCAATGGGTCGTCGAGGTGAACCAGCAGCCGCTCGCAACGGGCTGCGTGGAAGACCTGATCGGCAAAGGGAAGAGCGCATGCGTCGGCCCGCACCACACTGCCTGGAGGACCGCAGGGCTCCAGATCGACACCTACTGCAAGTCCCTCCGGGCCGACCTCGACCGCACAGGCCTCTACGTCAAAGCCGGGACCACTTCCGGCGTCGAGCACGCGCTCCCCTGCCCTCAAATCCAACCATTCCAGGTGCTTCTGCTTTGCAGTCTGCACCGCGGGCATGAGAGCGAATTCTGCGAGCCACTCGGTTCGAGTCACGAAGCATCCTCGTGATACTGTACCGCCACGGAGGCAAACATGGGCAACAAGGGAATTGGCGGGTTTCGGCAGGCCGTCGCAGGCGATCTGGCACTCCAGGGACGCATCCGCGGCGGGGAGGATCTGATCGCGATCGCATCGAGCCTCGGCTTTGCGATCACCAGCGCCGATCTGACGGCCGCAGCGGACTCCGACGAACTCACGCAGTTCGAGTTGGACCTCATAGCGGGCGGCGCGACCCAGAAAGATACGGGCGAGTGCTGAGGTAGCGGCAGCCCTATGAGCGGCTCGACGGAATCCGAGGAAGGCGCCGATCGCCCGCTCTTCAGCGTCTGGTCAGGACTACGGAGCACTCCTGTTCGTCATGCTCGGTCTGATCGACGTGGTGTGTCTGCTCGTGGCTGGATGCCTGACGCTGTTCGCCCATGCCCTTGGCATCTTCGGAGCGATGGGGGCCGGAGCGGCGAAGCGAAAGCTGGTCGGCGTGGGCCTCCTGGGCATCATCGCCCACATAGGACTCGGAATTGTGGGCCTGCTGACTTGTGTCTTCGCCTTCATGGTTGGCGGAGCTGGCGCTTAGTCAGGGACCCGTCAGCCGGGATTCGAGAGCATCGCGATGCCGAAGATCACGCCCGACGAAACGCCGACGCCGATAGAGCTCGCATGCAGCGCATTGGTGGTCGTCCGCAGCCCTCCAGTCGGATTTCCGTTGTACGCCGCACGGGATCCAATCGCGCTTCCATAGAGCCCCGCAGCGAGGCCAGCGGTGATCGCGCTTGTCGCGATTCGGCGCTTTTTGCGCTGTGCGGGCGTGAATCGGCTGGTCGCGATCATCGAGGACTCGTCCCATGGGACCGGGGCCTCATCGGCCGAGTTGAGATCCAGGGGCGCCTTGGTACCGGGCTCCCGGTCGATGATGCGCGCGTACCGAGCCGGCATCCCGTTCGGGCCCACCTGAATCAAGTGCATACCGGGAGAGGTGTCGTAGGGCGCGTCGACGACCTTCCCGTCGACTGCGAGCCACTCGTCCTTGCCGAGGTTGGCTGGGTTCTCGAGAAGGATTCGCACCGAGGTCCCCGCCATCGCCTCGGTCTCAGTGAAGTTGGTGTGATAGCCCGTGCCCTCGAAACCCAGGTCCGAATACCAGTTATCGGCGTCAATCGCTCTCGCTGAGGCAAATGCCCGCTTCGCTTTCTCGGCGTCCATGGTCTGCATGGCCATCACTGCGGTGGCCTGAAAGTAGTGGCTGGCCAGCTCGGGAGAGATGCGCTCTGAACACTCCAGGCCGCTGTTGAATTCTGCGAGCTCAGTGCTCGCGGCCGCTGGCTGGATGTCCGTCAGATAGCTGGCCGCCGACTGCAGAGACGCCGACGGAGCCACACAGGGATCCGAGTCATCGGCGGGCTCCTCTGCGGCGGGTTCCTCTTCCGCGGCGGGTTCCTCTTCTGCGGCGGGCTCTTCCTCTGTGGCATCGGTCTCTTCGGTTCCGTCGTCCTCGGGATCGTCAGCCAGAGAAGGCGACGACAGAAACAGTACGATTGACAAGAACATGGGCTCTCCCTGCGGCGGCTACTGCCCCTCGAAGGTGTTGTCTTTGTAGTTCCACTTCCACTTCGTTTTCTCGGTCGTGCCGACCTTGATGCGCTGCTTGCCGACCTTGCCGCCGGCCTCCATCTCGATGTCGTGCTCGCCAAACTCGATCTCGACCACCAGCGGGGTCACGCCGCTCTGCGTCTCGCCGTCGACGCGGATGGTCGCGCCTGGTGGGGTCGACGCCAGCGTGATCGGAGCGACCGTCTTCTCGGGGAAGATGCGCTTCATACAAGTCTCTTCGCTTCCGCTCGCCGAGGCACACATGTCGAGGGCGACCTTGTAGTCCCGGGACAGCTCGATGAGCTTGTTTGCCCAGTCCACCGCCGCGCCCTCGGCCGCCTTGCGCTGCCGGTTGTTGGACGAGTCGGCCTGGAAGCGGGCGTACTGCGCCCGAGCGATCATCTCGAGAACCTTGGGCACCTGTTCCACGAACTGGGCGGGCTCCCACTGCTGCTTGCGATCGAGGGTCTTATTGCCCCAGTTCACGACCTCTTTGTGCTTTCCCTTGTCGGCGACGTGAGCGGTGTAGTTGAAGAGCATGTTCACGTCGGAACGCGTGATCTCCTCGAAGAAGTAGACCTGCTCCCTCTCGTAGTCCTTACAGCTCTTTCCGCTGTCGCAGCGCTTCTTGGCGTCGATGAGCACCACCCGGCCGGCCTTGTCCTGGTCGGTCTGGGAGAGGGACGCGTCCCGCATGCGCTTGGACAGGCACCCACTTGCGGCGCTTCCGAGCTCGCCCTTGACGGCGGCGTCCTCGAATTCGGCGAGGTTGGAGCAATTGGACAGCGCCGGAGCGGGAGCCGGCTCTTCGACCGCATCGTCGTCGTCTCCGGAGAGGTCGCCGCCCACGTCGTTCACATCGGCGCTACCGTCTCCACCGTCACCGCCGTCGCTACCCGCTGCCTTTGCGCCATCGTCGTCTCCCGCAGCGTCGTCGTCGTCGGTCGCAGCGGCGTCATCGTCGTCATCGACGGCAACCACCGCTTCTCCCGAGAACATGGAGAGGATGTCCTCGTAGAAATAGGCGCCAGCGCCGATTCCGCCGATTCCGAGCGCGACCAGGACGATGACCCCGAGTCCCACAAAGCCCAGCGCACCGGCCGCGGCACCTTTTCGCACCAGGCCACTCTTGGGCGCGTCCTCGAAGTCGTCGGGACCAATGGTCGGCGCCGCCTCTGATGTGTAAGACGACGAGAAAGCCGAGGCCGAGTTCCCTCCGGCGAGGGTGCTGACCTCCGGACCCTCGTTCTTTTCCTTGGGAAGGTCGGTTGGGCCCCAGGAGTCGGTAGCCCCGACGGACTCCACTCCGGTGCGGCTGCCCGCTGTCGAGATCAATCGAGCGCGCTCCATGAAGTCGGCGTCGAACTTGATCGAGGCGCGAGGGTCGATATCGCTCGCTACAGCCTTGCGGAGCAGGTCGAGGATGACGCCGCAGTCGGCGATCCGCTCTTCGGGATTGATGGCCAGGGACCCCTCGATGGCGCGCACCAAGGGCTCGGGCAGGTCGGGGCAGAGCTCGGTGATTGGAATGCGCTCGCCGTTGGAGAGCTTGACGAAGATCTCCAGCACGTCTTCACCGGGAAACGCCTGCTGCCCTGACACCATCTCGTAGATGATGGCGCCGATGGCAAAGATGTCCGCGCGATGGTCGACGCCCTTGGCGTTTCGCACCTGCTCGGGTGCCATGTAGGACGGCGTTCCCATGGTCATACCGCTGCGGGTCTTGCTCAGTCCGTCGTCTCCCGAGACCAGCTTCGCCAGGCCGAAGTCAGCGACCTTGGGAACCACACCGTCTTTGGTGATCTCGAGCATGATGTTGGCGGGCTTGAGATCGCGATGGATGAAACCCTCTTGATGGGCAGCTTGCATGCCCGATACGAAGCCGTAGGCGATGGAGACCGCGTGCTCGAGGGACAACTCGCGGTCGTCCAGGAACTCGTCGAGTGCGGGACCCTGGATGAAGTCCATCACCAGGCCCGGCGTGTCCCCGACCTCGACCACATCGATGACGGGAACGACATTCGGATGTCGCAATTGCGCCTGGACTCTGCCCTCTCGCAGCAGCCTCTCTTCGATGGACTTCGACCGGAGGGTGAGGATCTTCAGCGCGTAGTGGGTCCCGAGCTTGGAGTGGCGGACTTTGTAGACCGCAGCCATGCCTCCGAACCCAATGACCGACTCGACGACATAGCGGTCGATCTGGCTGCCCCTCTCGAGCTCCAACTCCGCCCTCCCAGACACGCACTCTACCCCAATTCGAGCCCGGAGTATCGCGGGCATTCCGCCATTTTTGGGGTAGGGTGGCGGCAACTACGCCGGAACCATGGCCGCACTCGTCATCAGCCTTCCCAACGGAAAGACAAAGACCGTCGCACTGACGCGGAAGGTCATGATTGGTCGTTCGAGCAGCTGCGGCCTCCAACTGAAATTCGATGGCGTCTCCCGCAATCATGCGCAACTCCTGCCGAGCGGCGACACGTGGACCATCCGCGACGTCGGAAGCCGGCACGGCACGCGGGTGAACGGCATGGAGCTGGTCGATGTGGCTCGCCTCGACACCGGAGACGTCGTCAAGATCGGCGAGATCGAGGCGATCTTTCACGCACGTCATCCCCTCGACTCGGCGAGCAGTCGGGTCGAGATCCTCAAGCCGGCCTCCGACATGACCATCCGGATGTCGGTCGGCCGACAGGAAAGCGGCGAGTTTCTGCCCGCCATCAACCTCGCCGACACGGTCCAGCTCGCCCGCGACTACGAAAAGCTGCGGCTCGCACAATTGCTGGCGACACGGCTGGCCACGGGCGCGAGGCTGGACTCGATCCTCGGCCTGGTCCTGGAGTTCTGTGAATCGACACTCACAGTTCAACAAGGCGTGGTGCTCTTCCGGTCCGACCCCGAAGATCCTTTCAAACCGCGCGCCGCGATGGGCGGCGAAAACGACGAGCCGGTGCAGGTGTCGGAATCGGTCCTGACCATGGTCTCGCAGATGTCGACCGGCCTGCTCATCGAAGATGCTGTGCGCGAGCCGGCGCTCATGAACGCCAAATCCATCGTCTTCAGCGGGACGCGATCGATCCTCGCGGTGCCTCTCGTCGTCGAGGAAGCGGTCACCGGCATGATCTACCTGCAGAACCGCGCGGCGCACGCCTTCGACAAGGCGGATCTGGTCTTGCTGATGGGCATCGCCGAACAGGCCTCTGCAGCACTGCAGCGCGATGTCCTGGTCCGACGTGTAGAGCGCTCCCGCGAACTTCGCGCCAGCCTCGGACGGTTCCTGCCGCCGGCCGTGGCCAACGCGGTCGAACGCGGAAAACTGTCTTTGGAGCGGGGTGGCGAGATCGCGACAATCGCGATGTTGTTCAGTGATATTCGTGGTTTTACTACTCTTTCAGAGAATCTTGGGCCCACGGAGAGCATGTCGCTGCTCAACAGATACTTCGAGGAGATGGTCGAGTCGGTGTTCCACCACTCGGGCACCCTCGACAAATACATGGGCGATGGCCTGGTGGCGATGTGGGGCGCCCCGACCCGAGAGAGCCGCAGCAGCGAACTCGCCCTGCGCTGTGCACTGGACATGCTGGAGCGTCTGGATCGGTTCAACCGCGAGCGCGAGGCCGACGGACACGAGCCGATCTCCATCGGCATCGGCATTCACACCGGCCCGGCGCTGGTGGGACTGCTCGGGTCCGATCGACGACTGGAGTACACGGCCATCGGCGATGTCGTGAACACGACCTCTCGCCTGTGTGGAATCGCCGGGCCGAGCGAGGTGGTGGTGAGCATCGAGTCGGTCATGAACTCCCCCGGACTCTTCATCACGGACAACGAGCGCGAGGTCGTCCTCAAGGGAAAGCGGGACCCGATGTCGGTCTGTACGCTGAAAGGGCTCGCGCCCGGCAAGTGAGGTGCCTCACTCGACCTGGAGGGCGGCCAGGCGAACCTCCAATTCCGCCGCTTCCTCTGCACGGTCTGTCTGCTTCAGCAAAGAGACCATGCCGGTGAGCAGCAGGTGTTGCTGCTTCGCATTCAGTTCATCCCAGCCCGCCAAGGCGATGCGAAAGTAGTGCTCGGCCTCGGCTGGGTTGTCGTCCTCGAACCAGTTGAGGCCCGTCATGAGGGCGAAGCGCAGCGTTTGGGGGTGGGCCAGGCCATACAGGTCGGCGATGGCGTCGATGGCGACGCGATAGGCGCGCTCAGCCTCGACGCGCCGTCCCTGAGACGCGATCACCTGAGCCAGCGTATAGCGGGCTTCTGCCGCCCGTGACGGGACCAACGTCTCGTCTGTGACCAGCTCTCGAAGCAGGGCCTCTGAACGCGCAAACTCGTACTGTCTCATCAGGACGTCGGCGAGCCCGAGCGTCGCGGGCACGTACATCGTGTGCGGGATCTCGTCGCGGGCGTCGACAAAGGCCTGGAAGATGGGCTTTGCCTCGTCCAAGTGACCGGCGGCCGCGGCGGTAAAAGCCGTGTTCAAGCGTAGGTTACGGGTGACGAAGTGTTCGGCACCCAGGTGTTCTTCGGCGTGCCCGAGGGCCTCGCGCATCGTCGCAATCGCCTGCTCGGGCTCCCCCTTGGCGAGCTGCACCTCCCCCATGGAGTGCATGACGCTGACCACCCTCGGATCCCGCATGTCCCGATCGAGAAGCTCCAATGCCTCATCGAGGAAGGCAGCTGCCTCGTCGAACTTGTGATCCCGCACCGCGATCTGGGCGAGGCCCTGAAGGCAGAAGATCTCGTTCTCCGGATCGGAGGGCCCGGATCGGAGCGCCCCGAGCGCGCGCTCCATCTCTGTCATGGCTCTCGGGATGTCTCCCTGCCGCAAGTAGACCGTGCCCAGGATCCGGTGAGCCAGCGCCCGCTCGTGTTCTGGGGCGTCGATGTCGTCCAATGCCGCCAGCGCGCGACTCACACCCTCCAGGGCCTCGGCGTCGCGAAAGAGGTTGGCTTGTACGCCCGCGATATGGCCGTGCACTCTGGCCGCGGCCAGCTCCTGTCCCGACTGTCCTTCGAGGGCCGCCAGCGCCTCGCGGTATGTAGAAATGGCCAGTTCGAACTTCGATAATCCCTGGTAGGCGCTGGCCAGATTGGAGAGGAGTTTGGCACGGACCAACGGCGGAAGCTCCCGGTCCTGGAGCGATGCGGCAGCGCGGTCGAGGAGGTCTTGCACCGTCGGCTCAACCGACATCCCGCTGAACGGGTTGGCAGCGGTGAACATCTCCGCCATCAACTGCGAGACCTGTTCGGCTTCAACCCGTTTCTCGTCGGCCTCCCTGGCGGCTCTCTCCGCTCTCTCGGCCGCCTCGAGGGCCACCTGGGCCTGCTCCCGAACCCTGGAGGCCTGGTACAGGGTCGATGCCGTCCCCAGCACCATCGACAGCGAGAGGACGGCTGCACCGGCGGCGGCCCATCGATTCCGGCGCAGGGCCTTGAGCCCCACGTAGGCGAGGCTCGGCGGTCGCGCGATAACCGGCTCGCCCCGCAGATACCGCTGAAGGTCCGTGGCGAGGGCGGCCGGCGTCTCGTATCGCAAGTCGGGTTCGGCGTGGATGGCCCGCATGACAATCCAGTCCAGGTCCCGGGCGAACAGGACCTCCAGGGCGCGGGGCTGGATCTGGCGATCCTTGCCGACTCGGGCGCGCTCCGTCGCAGTCAGCTGGCGAAAGCGCGTGGTCAACGCCGGAACCGCCTCCCCCCTGGCCAGGCTGCGCATCAGCTCCACCAGGTTGGCCGTGCTCTCGGGAGGCACCGGTTTCACGCCGATCAGCAGCCGGTACAACACCATGCCGAGCGCGTAGACATCGACCCGCGTGTCCTGCTCCTGATTCTTGAGGACCTCGGGCGCGACATACATCGGCGTGCCCACGAATCCGCCGACCCGGGTCAGCGTCTCGTCGCTGAGAGGATTTCCGAAGCCCTTGGCGATGCCGAAGTCGATGATCTTGGGCGTCCACGTTCCGTCCCGATCGGCCACGAGGATGTTGGGCGGCTTCAGATCCCGGTGGATGAGGCCCTTCTGGTGTACGTGCTGGACGCCTTTGCAGACGTCGATGAACACCTCGATACGCTCGCCAATGGTCGCCCGCCGGCTCTCACAGAACCGGATGATGTCCTCTCCATCGACGTGCTCCATGACGATGAAGGGCGAACCGTCGTCTGCCGTTCCACTGTCGAAGACCTGAGCCACGTTGGGGTGATTCAGCCGTGCCAGGGCTCTCCTTTCCGCCTCGAACCTTCCCAACAGGATGTCGGGTGAGTTGGTCTTCCGAACCACCTTGAGCGCGACCATCCGGCGGATCGGCTCCTGCTGCTCTGCGAGGTAGACTACGCCCATCCCGCCTTCGCCGAGCACGCTGACGATCTCATAGGGGCCGATCTTCTCCACCACCGGACCATTGTACCCGGCCCGAGATCTCGACCCGTAGGCCCCCGTCCTCCACGGCGATGTAGCGAACCTGCCAGCCGGCGCGCTCGGCCACCTCGTTGGCGATCCGGATGCCCAATCCGCCGTCGGCGCGCGTCCTCGAGGGGTCGGGCACGGTGAGTCGCCTCGCGGCCAGCACCTCGAGGTCTGCGGGAGACATCACCTTCCCGGCACTCTGCACGGCGAGTTCGAACCGGCCGCCCCGTAGGTCCAGCGACAGGCCCACTGGGTGGTCGGCTCGGCCGTGAACGCAGGTGTTGTGCACCAGGTTGGCGAGGGCCCGCTCGGCAAGAGAGGGCTCGCAACGCACGGATACAGGCTCATCGGGGATCGCCAGATTCACGGTGATGTTTCGCGCCCGGCCGAGGATGCCAAACCGCGTCGCCAATCGCGAGAGAACAGCGCCGAGCTCGACTTCTGCGCCGGAGCCCTGCACATCCAGGCCCCCCTGGAGCCGACTGGCCTGAAGCAGGTTGTCGGCGAGGGCCTCGAGGCTGCCGACCTCGAGCCGGACCTCACCCAGTTCGATCTCCAGGTCCGCGGGCACACGTCCACCTAGATCCTCCAGTGACAACTGCAGGCTGGCCAGGGGCGTGCGCAGATCGTGGGCCACCGCGGCGAGGTGCTTCTCGAGCAGGGCGTGTCGATTTCGGAGCTCCGCCTCGTGGGCGACGATGCGCTCGTGGGATGCATCGACAGTCCGCGCAACCCGCCCGAGCTCGTCGCCGGTGGCGTCGCCGACCGGCCGATAGTCGGATTGACCGACCAGCGATGCGGCGTCATCCAGATGGCGAAGTCGGGCTAGCAAGGGGCGAACGGCGAGAGACATCGTCCCCAACAACACCGCAACCATGCCGAGGAGCAACCCGAAAACGGCTCCGATGCGCAACGTCGGAAGCGCGTCCAGTTTGCCGGGGGAGGAGGCGAAGATCACCGCACAGGGCCCGTCGTCTGCCAACCGGTGGACGGCGCTCCGCTCCCATGGTCGGGAAAGGAGACCGTAGAGCTGGTGAACCTCTCCGACTTCGGCGGGAATCCACCCCGGCTGGAGCGGGGGGGCGCCGGGATGGGTGGAGATGCCCTCGACGGTGTACGCCCAGTAGTCGTGGAAACCTACACGGGCCTCCCACTCCGGATTCGACGCGCAGTCGGCGATGGCTTCTGCACCCAGTGTCTCGTGCGGATCTGCCAGCATTCCGCTGACGAAGCCGGTGGCGGCACCCATCACACCGAGCAAGGCCAGACAACCACAGAGAATGGCGCCGGCGAGGGCCGAGAGCACGATCCTGCGCGTCAGGCCTCTCACTCATTCTCCGCAGCGGTGTAGCGATAGCCGACTCCGTAGACGGTCTGCACCAGCGCACCGTCGGCCGACCCGAGCTTTTGACGGATGTGGTAGATGTGGCTGTCCACGGTGCGATCAGTGCGACTCCCATCGGCCGGCAGAGCGCGATCAGCAAGCTGCACCCTGGTAAATGCCCGGCCCGGACTCGCGACCAACAGGGTGAGAAGGTTGACCTCGTGAGCGGTCAGGGCGAGTACCTCGTCGCCGCGGAGCACCCGTCGTCCGTCCAGATCGAGCACGCAGCTACCGACCCGGTGTTCCCGCCGCGGCGAGGTAATCGGTCCACTCCCGAGGCGCGTCCGAATCCGCGCGATGAGCTCCTCGGTGAAGAACGGCTTGGGCAACCAGTCAACCGCCCCGAGTTCGAAGCTCCGCAGTCGCGCGTCGAGGTGGGTGCTGGCCGTGAGCACGATGACCGGCGTGCTCGAGCGATCCCGCCACTCCTGGAGCAGGCTGAATCCATCCTGTCCCGGCAGCATGAGGTCGAGAACCACCAGATCGAAGCTCTGCCCTTGAAAGAGAACCGCCCCCTCGGTGCCGTCGGCCGCGAGAACGGCGTCGTAGTCCGCACGGATCAGCGCGGCGACGATGCGGGGGCCGATGCTGGGGTCGTCCTCGACCACCAGAATGCGCGCGGTGCTCATGGGGGAGGACGTATCGTCACCGGTCCGAGGTTCCAAGCATTGTCTCCGTGATTGTGAAGGTGCAGACCCAGCAACGCACCCGCCTCCACGTCGTGCTGCAGCACCACATCGACTTCGAGGATGCCCGGCTCTCCCGGGATGGAACGGGTGGCCTCCCAGATCAGCTCTCCGTCCAGGACCAGGGCGACGTGTCCTTCGGCCGGCTCCAGGGCGTCCAGTGCGCTGTGCCAGACATCGGCACTCAACACCGACCCGGCGACCAGATCAGCGGGCACCTCCTGAACCAACCAGGCGTAGTGGCACGCCCCCGTCTCCACCTCCAGGGCACCTCCGTCCGGACGCCAGCTCGCCACCGGACACCGGTCGTCGACCGGTCGGTGGGAGCCGAGGGGATCGGTGTCGGAATCCCCCGGCTCCCACGCCTCCACCTCGCTCGTGAAGGCCTCGACGACGCCGGTGTCGAGCCCGAGGACGTCAGAGCATGCAAACAACGAGACGAAGACCATCACTGGCCAGTCACATAGAAGGTCGCCAGGCACATCTCGTCGGTCGACCCCTCTCCCCACACCACGTCCTGGGTGGTCTGCGCTTGCCCTTCGACGATGGGCTGATTCTCCGGGCTGTTGTCCCAGCTGCAGCCGAGAACGAGGGAGTCCTCCTCGCGGAACACCACCGGTTTCTCCAGGTCGAAGCCCCCTTGCCAGCCGAAGTCCCAATTCGGTATGTCCACGAGACAGGTCTCTTCGCCGGTCGCGTGCCGGACCCTCTGGCTGCCCGTCGCGCCGAGCAGGTGCATGTGGTGGGCGGCGCTGTGGATCTCAAGCGGCGCACCATCGGGCAGGCCGAGTTCCTCCCTCACCACGCCAAAGTAGGGATTGTTCCCCTCGATGACCGTCTCGTGGTACACGTCCGAAGCCCCGCTGGGGATGTACATCGGCCCCCCGAGCAGGTCGAGTCCGGTGACCCAACCCGGATCGGTGAACGGCACCATGGTGGCCTCGCGCTCGACCGAGCTCGCGACCTGGAATCCGACCATCGACTGATCGGCGACCGGGGCCGCGGACTGGGTGTTGTAGTGCATCTGCACGATGACCAGATCGCCCGGTTCCATGCGCAGGCCGGTGCCCTCGGGCGCCGGATTGGTGGGCGCGCCGGGGACCCAGCCACCAATCCACCGAATACCGCCGAAGCCGTCGAGCTCTCCCGACTCCAGCAACGCGTACATCTCCGGCAGGGTGAGATCCTCGAGATCCTGGCTCTCCCCGATTCCCTCGACGGAGGAGGGACTGCCGAAGCAGGTGTAGCCAGGGGCGGGGTCGGCGGCGTCCATCTCCCGGTAGGTCTCTATGTCATCGGCTCCGACGGCGAAGACGATCGTGTGGTGCACGATGGAGGTCTGATCCGGCACGACCCGAAAGCCGGTGATCCAGGAGGTCTCCTCGAGGGGCCACTCGATGAGCTGGCAGCGGTAGTCGTCGGGCTCCATGACCGGTGTGTAGGGCTCCGGCAGCACCAGCTCGACATCGAGCGCGAAGGCCTCCGGGGTCTCGGTCGCCGCGGGCGCGTCCTTCGGATCTCCCTCGACAGCGCCCTGCTCGAGCCAGGCCAGCAGCATCTCCTTCTCGGTGGGGGCCAGCGAGAAGTCGTTGCTGTATGAGTTGCAGTCGTCGCCGCCTTGCCATGGCGGCATACTACCGGAGGAAATTGAATTCTCGATGGGACCGGTGAGCGCCGCGACCTCGGCGTGGGTGGTGAGCGAGAACGGGGCGATGCCACCGTCGACATGACAACCTGCGCACTTCTCGACGATGACTGACGAAGCATCGCGGTGCCAGGTGTAGCTCGGCGCTTTCTCGGCGTCGGATTGGCCGCCACATGCGACGATCAGGGGCAGCAGGAAGACAGATGCAGACGGTTGGATTCGGATCATTGGGCACCTCCTGGTCCCAACGTCACGCCACAATGTGGAGCGATCGTGGAGCGTGCACCAGCCCGCTCATTTCCCGGGTTTTTCCGTTGACCAACCGTCTCGTTTCGAGACAGATGTCCCAAATCGAGACACTCTCGGCGCGAAATCACCCAGATTCGGCCGAAAGTGACGGCCGAGAAGTGCCGTTGATTGGCACAGGCGTTGCAGCTACTGACGTCGGAGGCCGATGCAGTCCGAGTTCCCCCCAGGCGAATTGATCGACGGTCGATTCGCGATCGGGGAGGTTCTGGGAACGGGCGCCACGGCCACGGTCTACCACGCTGTGGACAACCACACCGGGCTGCCCTGCACCCTGAAGTTCCTCGAAGAGAAGCACCTTAAGGACGACACCCAGCTGAAGCGATTCCTCGCCGAAGCCAAGGTCCTGTCGAAGCTCAACCATCCGAACATCCTCACTGCCATACACGCGGGATTGAGTGACGGTCGGCCCTACATCGCCACCGAGCTGGCTGTCGGCGGAAGCGTCGCGGATCGGATCGCGGAACACGGTCCCCTGGCACCCCAAATTGCCGTGAGGGTGGCCACCGAGGTCTGCCGCGCCATTGGTGCCGCCCACAAGAAGCGCGTCCTGCACCGCGACATCAAGCCCCAGAACATCCTGATCAACGCCGATGGGAGCGTGGTCCTGGCCGATTTCGGATTCGCAAAATGGCGAAACTGGTCGATCACCCGGACTAATCAGGCCATGGGGAGCGTGGGCTATGTGCCCCCAGAGCAGCTCGAGGACGCCAAGAACGTGACCTCGCAAGCCGACATCTACGCCATTGGCTCCACCTTGTTCGCCCTCCTGCGCGGCGGGCCTGTGGACTTTCTCTACCGAACGGACCCCTGGGACCCCGTCTATGCCGACGTGGCGCCCGAGATCGTCGACGTCATCTCCCGAGCCACCCGGCGCAATCCCCAGCAACGCTACGCAAACGCCGTCGGAATGGAGCTCGACCTGCGCCGCGCCCACGAGGCCCTGCCGCCCGATCCCGAGGACGCCATTCCACTGTTCTTCACGGGTGAGAGAGAGCCCGAGCTGGTCCCGGCAGACAAGAGCATCTGGGACTCGCTGCGGTGGTTTACACAGCGACTGAAGTTCTCGGGCTGAAGGGCCGCTTAGGCGACGGGCGACGAACGACCACGACCATGACCACGAAACACGAAGATCTTCGTTTCAATCGGCGGGTGGAGGCGGCCGGCGGTTCGGACGACGGATCGGCTGCGGTGGCGGAGTCGGCGGGTGAGATGGCGTCGGCGATAGCGGCGTGGATAAGATCCATTGGCTCGCTCCGCTCGGCAGGGGAGACCCCTGCAACCCCCACGGACAATCCGAGCGGGCCGACGGCGTGGATTGGGCAGAGCGCGAGGATCTGAATGCGGCCCCGGCTCGGATTGGCGAAGGGGGGGCGACAGCGACGATTGTCCTGGCCGACGTGGTCTGCGTCGCCCCCTTTGCGAACCCCCTGGCGGCGTAGATGAGGCAGCGACTCCGTTCGTGTCAGTCTTCGATTCCAGGCAGGCGAACTGGCTTTGACGGTAGCTCGATTCTCTGACTGCAATGGCCAACTCGCCCACGAACACGACCTCGACCTCGACCTCGAAACACGAAACACGAAATTCGAAACAGAATCACGAAGAGGCCGCGCCGCCGGTGGCGACGCGGCCGACCTGGCTATCGCCGCTGCCTCTTGATGAGACCCGTGAGCATGGCGCCCACCCGGCCCTGCAGCCCCTCGAATTCGACGGCCAGCGCGATGTCGCCCAGGCCACACTTAGTGAGGGATTGAACGGCGCCCACTGCCTCGGCCACTTCGCCGGGTGGAGGCGTCGGGCGGTTCGGACGACGGATCGGCTGCGGTGGCGGAGTCGGCGGGTGAGATGGCGTCGGCGATAGCGGCGTGGATAAGATCCATTGGCTCGCTCCGCTCGGCAGGGAGACCCCTGCAACCCCCACGGACAATCCGAGCGGGCCGCCGTCGTGGATTGGGCAGAGCACGAAGATCTGAATGCGGCCCCGGCTCGGGTTGGCGAAGGGGGGGCGACAGCGACGCTTGTCCTGGCCGACGTGGTCTGCGTGTCGCCCCCCCCCTTTGCGAACCCCCTGGCGGCGTAGATGAGGCAGCGACTCCGTTCGTAGTTTATCATCGATTCTATGCAGGTGAACTTGCTTTTACGGTAGCTCGATTCGTCTGCAATGGCCAACTCGCCCACGACCACGACCACGAAACACGAAACACGAAACACGAACACAACCGCGAAACACCGAGCCCAAACCCATCGACACTCCAGCGGCGTTTCACACGAGTTTCAAACGGCCGGACAATGGCATTCAAGCCAGCACACCATGGTTGAGCCAACCGAGGGTCCCCCATGGAAATCGCGATCGTCCTGATTGTGCTGCTGGTCCTGTTCGCGATCTGGCTGGCGCCACTCGCCCTGGCCATCGCCATCAACGCCGGTCTGCGCCGCGACATGCGCACGCTTCGACGGCGCATCGTCACTCTCGAGAAAGGGCCTGTCTCCCCCACCACCGCGCAGCCTTACCCCGAGCCCGAGCCCGAGCCCGAGCCCGAGTTCGAGGAGCTGGAGCTGGAGCGGGAGCGGGACCTCGAACCGGAACTGGAGGTCGAGCCCCAAGTCCCCCTGGCGCCGACGCCCCTGCCTCCGAAGCGCATCTACCCCACCCTTCCCGACGTCTCGCCCGAGCGTCTGGCCGTGTGGATCGCCGCTTCATTGGGTGGAATCGCGCTGGTGCTCACCGCGCTCTTCGCCCTGGTCGCCGTGGTCGAGCGCGGCTGGCTCGGCCCCCCGGCGCGAATCAGCATCGGCCTCGTCGCTGGCACGCTCTTGTGGGCCGTAGGCGCTCGTCGCCACGCCCATCAGCCGTGGACCGCGTCGGCGCTCTCCGGAGCCGGGGCGGCAACCCTGTACGGCTCGCTCTACGCCGGATCGGGGCTGTACCACCTGTTCTCGGACTCCGTCGCCTCGGCGCTGATGATCGCCGTGACCGCGGTGGCCACGTTGCGAGCCGCTCGGAAAGGCGAGCGATTCATGGCTCACATCGCCCTGATCGGCGGCTTGCTCACACCGGTGCTGGTCTCGACCGGGACCAACCGTCCGGTCGCCTTCTTCTCCTACCTGGCCTTGCTGGCCGCCGGCGTGGTCGCCGCTGCCGCGTATCGACGCTGGTGGGACGTCATCGCCGTCGCCGCCGTCGGCACGGGGCTGCTCCACATCATGTGGACGGCGACCTGGTACGCCGCCGATCAGGCACCGTATGGATTGCTCGGTGCGGCGATGCTCGCCCTTCCGTTCGCCGCGGCATCCGCATCCCACGACAAGTCCGTCTACTCCGCGTCTGCGATCGGAGGCGTCGCCCTCAGCTGCCTGTCGATTCCCTGGTTGATCCCCGTCGATCCCGTGTTCTACGACCCGCGTTCCGGCGAGATGATCGTGCGCGCATCCCTGACGGCGACGATGTGGGCCGCCATCGCGGTCGCCGCCCTGCCGATTCCGCTGTGGCTCGCCGGACGCCGCCAACGACACGAGGCCGCCGGCGTGCCAGGTGCCATCGTCGCCACTGCGCTGCCCGTCGCCTTTGCCATCGGCTGGGCTCTGCTGGAGCACCCTCCGAGCCAGTGGCTCGCCCTCGGCGCGGTGGCCTCTGCAATCACCGGCACCCTGTTCACGCTGGGCAGTGACCGGAGCGCCCGCGCCATGCTGCCGGTTCCCCTCGCAGCTGGATTCGCGCTCTTCCTCGGCGTCGCGACTGGCGCCATCGCCGGCGAACACTACGGGCCCGCCACCTGTGCCCTGGTCATCGTCGGACTGCTCGTCGCCCGCTCCGGCGGATGGGGATGGATGCTGCCGCCCGTCTTGTTGGGCGTCTCGCTGCCCCTGATGGCCTCGGCCCACCGGGTCGCCGATCTCGGACTCACCTGGAGCCTGGCACCGATCCTGGTCACCGCCGCGCTGCTTTCGCAGGTTCCACTGGTTGTGAGGTGGGATCGCTCCCCTCGCGTGCCCGCAGCCGTCGCCGCCATCACCGGCCCGATGCTCCTGTGGCCACTGCACGCCATCTGGAAGGCTGGCCTCGGCGACAGCATCCTCGGGCTCGTCCCGCTGCTCGTCGCCGGAAACGCCCTGCTCGCCGCCACCGTACTCCTCCGGAAACGGCAGGTCGGTCGCGATGATTGGCTGCTGGCGCTCTATGTCGGCGTGGTGCTCTTCGGACTCTCCGCCGCAATGCCGATCCAGCTCCAGGAGAGCCACCTCACCGTCGCCTGGGCCATCGAAGCCGCAGCGCTGGCGGGCATCTCCCACCGGGTGACCAATCCCCTGCTCCGCTGGTTCAGCCTGGCCTTGTGCGCGATCGTCGGCGTGCGGTTGTTGGCCAATCCCTGGGCATTGGCCTGGGGCGACGCAGCTGGCTGGCCCATCCTCAACTGGACCCTGTTCTCCTGGGGCGTTCCCATGGTCTGCGTCGCCCTGGTGGCCCTCTGGCTGCCCCGTCGCGACGACTCGAAAGACCCCCTGCGGTGGGCTCCCGGACCCCTGATCGTCCTGTCTCTGTTGATCGGCTTCGCCCTGGTCAATGTGCAGGTCTCCCACGGCTTTCAGGACGCCGGACCCATCGAGCTGGGCGGCAAGAGCGTCTACCAGGGCATGGTCCGCTCGATCACCTGGGCGCTGTACGGCCTGTCCATCCTCCTCGCCGGACTGTTCGCCAATGTCAGGGCCCTCCGCTTCGTCGGATTCGCCTTCGTCCTGGTGGCCGCCGGCAAGGTCTTCGGCTTCGACCTGTGGGGCATGTCCGGCTTCATCCGGGTGGGCTCCATCGGCGCCCTGGGCGTCACCCTCATCACCGCCGCCTTCCTGTTCGAGAGACTCGTGGTTCGCGGCTTTCGCGAAGAAACTCCAACCCTGACGGAGGCCATCGCATGATCGCGCTACTCCTCGCCTCTTCCCTCGCCTTTGGCGTCGACAAGAACCAGTTCCCCCTCGTGGCGGACGTCACGCTGCCCGAGACGGGAACGGTGCGTATCCACGTGCCTCCCAGCCTGCGCACGCCCGATGATCCACACGATGCGTCGGACTTTGTGCTGGTGGACGGCAACGGCAATCCGGTGCCCATCGCCACCATCAACACCGACGCGAAATGGGACGACTCCTGGCTGCGGGACACCACGGTGTCACCGACCGCCAAGCGGGACGTCTGGAACGTCGACGTCGGCGGGCGACCGATCGACGGACTCAAGGTCGGCGTGGAGAGCGTCGGCCTCGGCATGACCGTGACCGTTCGCGACCCGAAGGGGAAGATCGTCGGCGGCCCGACACTGGTCTGGCGCATGCCCGACAAGACCCAGGACATCGTGCGCATCGAGCCCAGCAGGGGAAAGCTCGAGGTGTCGCTGGAGTACCACGGCTGGGCGCGCCGCCACTTCGCGGACATCCAGACCCTGCGCCTGCTGGAGCTCGGTGTCGAAGAGGAGACGATCCGCGTCCCCGTCTCGGACGTCGTGGTCCAGGAGAACGGCTGGGCGCGGTACGACATCGACCTGCCCCGCCCGCTGCCGGTGAAGTCCGTTCGCGTCCTCGCCGCAGAGCCGATCTTCGAGCGGACCGCCAGCGTGCAGTCGATCGCCTGGGAGACGACGCCGACCGCCGAGCTGACCTACATGATCTACCCCGATCAACACCAGACAATCAGCCGGGTCCGCTTCGAGGATGTCTCCGTCGACCGCGCCGACGTGCCGGTTCACCTCTCGGACGATCGGCTCTCCCTGCTCATCAGCGCCAACGAGTGGGCACCGCTGGATGTGCAGGAGGTCGACCTGGTGATCCCGGGCATGCACCTGATCGTCTCCGACGCCGGACCCGGCCCCCACACGCTGTACGCCGGCGCCAGATCGGGAACCTCGGCACAGTGGGATCTGGCTGCAGCAACGCCGGAACTCGCCCGACTCCGAGTCGAGGTCATCGAGCCGGGGAGTCCCCGAGCCAATCCCGACTGGGTCCCGCCCGAGGTCCGCGCAAACCTGGTCGACCCGAGCACTGAGATCGATCTCGTCGGCTTCGCCTGGACCCGCCCGATCGTTGGACAAGGGCTGAGCCGGATCCCCCTCTCCGACGACGTGCTCGCCCATGCGAAGGTCGACCTCGCCGACCTGCGTCTGGTCACCGACGACGGCTTCCAGGTGCCCTATCTGCTGCGCCGACGCGGGGGCGAACACACCTGGCGGGACCTGGTGGAAACCCGGACGGAGCGCGGCAAAACCTCGGTGATCACCATCGATCTGCCCTACGCCGACACCCCGGTCTCCAGCGTGCACGTTTCGACCTCGGCACCGGTCTTCTCCCGCCGCGTCACCCTGTCTAGGCAGAGCGGTCCACAGCTCTCCCCCCTCCGGTCCGTGCGCTGGGTCGCAACCGATCGACCGGAGCGCCTCGGCATCGAGGTCGGCGGCCGCGTCGGAGACAAGCTCGTCATCACCATCGACAACGGCGACGATCCGCCCCTGCCCATCGACGACATCGAGGTCCGCTGGCCGGCCTGGGAGCTTTTGTCCGTGCTCCCCGACGCCGAAGTGTCGCTGTACAGCGGCGACCCGCGACGCCAATCTCCCGACTACGACATCGCCCTGCTGTCCGAGGAAATCCGCCACCGCGCGCTCGAGGTCGCCAGCGTCGGCGAGCGCACAGCCGTCGATCCACCGCCGCTGTCGGGGCTGGACAAGGGCCTGTTGGCGGGAGGGGTGGGTGTCCTCATCTTCGGTCTCTTTGGGCTGCTCCTGGCCTTGCTTCGCACCACCGAGGAGATCCCCGTAGCGGATGGCTAGACGCAATACCGATAGTCATCGTCGGCGCTTGCTCTTGCCCTTGCGCTTCTTCTCCTCGCCGCCCCCGCGGCCGCTATTGGAGAAGTCCTCGATCCTGAAGGTCATCTCGTCGCCGTCGAGGAACCCGTCGCGGATCACCCACAGCCCTTCGATCCATGGGGTGACCTGAGGCATATCCCACGTGTCCTGCCAGGGTTGATCGCGGGCCTCGAATGCGAACTTATCGCCCTTCCGGAGGGACTTGGACCAGGTGACGTGCTGGTCGAGGCCGAGGACCCGGGTCATCCACTTCGGGTTTCCGGGATCCGGCTCGGCGGTCTCGTCGCCCTCGAAGTGAAAATCAAGCGCCTTGATGTCGTCGTACTTCTCGATGTGCTGGAACTGGAACCGTCCGCCGCGGAAGGGCGTCTTGAGCTTGGCCGCGTCGACGAGCTTGCCCTTCCACTTCAGCCGCTGAACCGCCTCACCCTGGCCGAAGGTGACGAGCCACACGAACTGCTCGATTTCCTTCGACCCCTTGCCTTTGTGAACGACAAACCGAAGCTCGGGCTCCCCCGTCTTCACAAACAGGGTGACGTCGATGTTCGCGCCGTTCTCGAATCGGTATTTGTAGAGGAGCTCGATCTCGTCGCGCTCCTCGCGGACCACCTCGATCTCGGGCACGACGACGTGAGCTTCGGTGCCTTGCTGGTTGCCGTTGACGATGGTCGACATGTTCAGGTTGTTCTTGCCGACGTACCACCTCTTGTCGTCGGGGTGGAACACGTCGAACCACGTGATGCCGGCCCTGGCGCGCACCCGAATCACCCCGTTGTCGACCCAGATCCCGGGCTCTTTTCGGTTGGGACTCTCGTACGCCGCGGGCGTCTTTCGGCTCCCGTCCGCGTTCGGAAGAGGTCCAGCCGGAGCCGGAACACAACACCCCGCCGGGACGAGAACCCACAGCAACATGGCACTCAACAGGAGTCTCACCCGGCTCACCTCCCGGGCAGTGTATCAACCGCCGATGGCTAAGATGGGCGGTGCCCGACGTCCTCAACTGCGATGATCCCAACTGTGCCGAGCCCCTGGCCACTGGCGGCAAGGCCAGCTCCCTGGCGATGCTCAACCACCTCGAGGGCGTGCGCGTCCCGTGGTTCTTCGCCGTCACCACTACCGCCTACGTCGACGCCATCGCCGCGGCCGGTTTGTCCGACGCCATCGAGGGACTGCAGGGAGAAGCCGACCGCCGCCAGCTGTACGCCAGAGCGGCCGTCCTTCGGGAGCAGATCGCGGGCGCGCCAATCTCCGAAAGGACCGCGCGAGCCGTCACTGGCGCCTACGCCGAGCTCTGTCGCGTCGTCGATCTCGAAGATGCCGCCGTAGCCGTGCGTTCCTCCGCCACAACCGAGGATCTAGAGGAGGGCAGCTTCGCCGGACAACACAGCTCCTTTCTGAATATTCGCGGAGTGGAAGACCTGCTCCAGGCGGTCCGGGAGTGCTGGGCCTCGGTCTTCAACGACCGCGCCGTCGAGTACCGAAACACCATCGGCATCGCCCACCGCGAAGCCCTGGTGGGGGTCGTGGTGCAGAAGATGGTCTTCCCCGAAGTCGCCGGCACCGCCTTCTCCATCGAGATCGGCACGTCGTTCCCCGGGCTTCACGTCGCCGCGACCTATGGCCTCGGAGAGTCTCTGGTCTCGGGCGAGGTCACCAGTGACGAGTGGCTGCTCGACCCCGACGACCTGCGCCTGATCAAGCGGGTCCGCGGCTCGAAGCGGTTCAAGTACCGCATCCTGGAGGCCAGCTCCGGTATCGAAAAAGTCGAGATCTCCGGCGGAGCCGACTACTGCCTGGACCTGGACATGGTCAAGGAAATCGCGGCCCGGACCCAGGAAATCGCCGCCTGGTATCGAGAGAACCACGGCTACGAACACATCGACACTGAGTTCGCGGTCTCCCAGACACCGACGCTGTACTTCCTGCAGGCGAGACCGGTGGTTCCCGTCATCTGGGAGGACGTCCACACCGTCGACGGCGACCACGTCAAACCCTCGGACGTCTTGATTCGGGGCAAGTACTCCCTGATCGGCGCGACCCACGGACGACTGCGCATCATCGACGACTTCAACGCCCTGGTCGAGGAGCGGGTGACCATCGAGGCCGAAGACATCGTGGTGGCGGTGAAGACCTCCAACTACTGGAACCAGTACCTGACCCACCTGCGCGGCATCATCACCATGGAGGGCAGTCCGACGGCCCATCCGATGCTCATCGGTCGAGAGCGCAACCTGCCCTGCCTGATCGGCTGCCCCGATGTGTTGGAACGACTCCGACCCCACGACCGCACCTGGGTGACCCTCGACGGCCTCCGCAAGCAGGTCTACCGCGGAAAGAAGCCGTTGATCCCCGCTACTCAGGCGGAGTTGAACATCCAGTTCAAGCCTGTTCCGGTCGAGACCCTGGGCTCAGAAGAGGAGTCGCTGTCCTTCCTGAAGTCCTTCGGAAGAGTCCACGACGACGGAGCGGGAGGCTGGTGGGTGGCCAACCCGAATCACGCCCTGAGCCCGGCGTGGCAGCAGATGACCATCGATGGCCTGTCCCGCCGCATGTCGATGGTCAACGCCTGCCGCGCCCAACCGGGCGAGGACCCGTTCGAGCCCGGCGGCCTGGTCTTCGACGGCAAAGTCCACGACCGCCTCCAGCCGCTGGCGCGAACCATCTCGGCATTCGACGGCATGAACCTCGAAGAATGCACGGCATTCTTACAAGGTTACCGCGGCGCCGGGGCGGACTACCTGGCCGCCTGTGAGGGGCTTGCGACCAAAATCTCGGTGGCCACCTGGCGGGCCTACGCCTCGGCCTACGCAGACCTGAGCGCGCACGCATGGCTCTCCTGGTTCTTCCGGACCTGGCTGGACATCGAGGTCTCGGGCCGGGCCAATGCCCTCCGGGTGAGTCAGTTTCACTTCGCCCGGTGGTCCGACCGCCTGCAATCGCAGATACCGCAGGAGGACGACCGACTCACGAGAGAGATCCTGGCGCTGTGCGCGGACATCACCGACGACGGGCTGGAGCACATCGCGCGTCGATACCGGATCGCGAAGGACACCGACATCCGCCATGCCCTCCCGCTGCAGGAGACTCGAAACCTGGTCCTCGACGAGGCCGCGTCGGGCGGCGTGCTCGAGGGTCCGGCCTCCGATGACGACGGCCAGGATTTCTTCCTCGAAGATGTCGAGCTCTCGGCCTGGACCCGCCTGTCGATCGCCGCCCGCATCCAGCACTGCGACACCCACCACATACGCATGCGCGGGCAGTGGCGAGTGCGAGAGGCGTTGATGGAAACCGGGGACGTCTTCGACCTCCCGATGGAGAGTATCGAGGCCATTCTCGGCGAAGCCTGACCGACCGTTACGCCGTGTAATGGATGGCGTCCGGTCAGCCGTGTTCCATTGATCTCGATCGACGTGGCGCCGCTGTCGTGGCTTGCCGGCCGCTGTAATTACCGCCCCCAGAGTAGCCGGATCGAGTCCAATCAGCGGCGCCACTTGTCGAAATCATTCAGGAGAGCCGGTTGCAAAGCGGATGTTGTCCCAGTCCCCAACCATTGCGGCGATGTGGTCCAGCACCTGCTCTCGATAGGTGAGCCGTCGGTCCACATTCTTGAACTTGTCCCGCCGCAGCAGACACGGCTTGAAGACCCCGTCGACCCCGACCCGGAGCCCGTAGATCCCCTCCCCACACTTGGCCTCGTACGCACAGCCCTTGCAGAAGTCGGTGCGCAGCCGCCCCTCGGCGACGTTCTTCACCTGCACCTTCACCCCGTCGGCGTAGTAGACCTTCTTCCGGCCGCCGAACGAGCTCTCCTCGCTGTGGAACCGGGCGCCGACATCGTCGAGTCGCTCGGTCACGAACTTCGGGTCGACCCAGTCCCCGCGGTAGAAGTCGTCGCTCTCATTCGGTCGAACCAGGGCGATCACCTTCAGCGGAACCCGGTTTCCAACCGCGTACTCGAGCACCTTGGAGAACTCGTCCCGGTTCCACGGCCCCAGGGAGTAGTTGATGGACATCGCGTAGCCGTGGTCCCTCAGGGCGACGATATTCCGCATCACCTTCGCCGCACCGCGCTTGCCCAGATCCCGCTCGAAATCGTCCTCGTTGGTGGTGTGCAGACTGGCCAGCATGCCGTCCAGCTTCTCGAACTTCGGCACCTTCAGGAGCCGGTCCGCGAGCAGCGCATTGGTGTTCAGCATGATCCGGCTCTCTCGCTTCTCCAGCCGCTCGAGGAGCTCAGGCAATCCGCGCCAGGCCATGGGCTCTCCGCCGGTGAGATTGACCTGCCTTCCACCGAGGCCGGTCCAGGCATCCACCAGGCCCAGGAGGTCCTCCAGGTCCAGCGGCGAATTGGGTGACTTGGGCAGCCTCCGCGGGTTGGGCATTGCCTCGTTGTGGCAGAAGAAACAGTCGAGATTGCAGATATTGACGACGCCGAGCCTGAACTTGCCCCCGAGCTCGTTGAATAGTTTGAAGCGCTCCAATCGGTAGTCGATACGATCCAGTACGGCGGTCATGCTGCCTCCCCTGCAGGGTGCCCTGCCAAGGGATCCACCAGCCGAATTGCCGAAGGATCCGCAGAGGGCGGATGGAGGCGAGCAGGGTGGTCGAGGCCACGACGCAACCAGCGCAGCACGTGAGCGCGCGCGGTCAGCAGGTCGTGGCCGTCCACCCAGATCCAGGGCGCAAAGTCAGTCGAGGTGCGCCGAAACATCTCCCGCTCAACGCGGGTGTAGTCGTCCCAGAGCTCCAGGGAAGCGCGATCGATGGGGGTTCCATCGGGTCGAGAGCGGATCCGACTGATCTGCTCGTCGCGGTCGATCCACAACCAGAACTTGAAGAGGAGGATGCCCTCGTCGATGAGCTGGCGTTCGAATCTTGGAGCCTCGGTCAGGAAGTCGGTGGCCTGCTCTTCACTGCAATAGCCCATGACCCGCTCGAGGCCGGCGCGGTTGTACCAGCTCCGGTCGAAGAGCGCGATCTCCCCCGGTTCTGGGAGATGGGCCCGATAGCGCTCGAAGTAGGAGCGGCCGAGTTCGGCGTCGCCAGGCTTCGAGAGTCTGACCACCCGGGCGTTCTGTGGATCGAGGTCGGAGACCAGGTGCTCGATGGTGGTGGTCTTGCCGGAACCGTCGCGGCCTTCGAACACAGCGAGGACTCTGAGACCCTCGTCGCGGATCCCCCGAAAATCACGTGCCGGGCGAGACAACCACACTCTTTTCTTAAGCACGTGTTGCGAGCGTCAACCCCTCGCAACAAGATGACACGCGCAGGGGACTTGATGCGGCAACCATCGACAGCGACACAAACGGCAGCGACCCTCGCCCTCACCCTCACCCTCTGCGGGTGCCCAACCGAGTGGACCGACACACTGAACAGGACGCCCTGCGGCGCCACGTTGTCGTTTGAAGACACCGCCAATGGGGCCGCGATCGTCGCCGACTGGGCCGACCACGACTCAGGAACAGCGTTTCTCACTGTCATTCTCGCCGAGACCGAAGATCTGTGTGCGGTTGGCGACTGCAGCGACACCGACTGGTACGAAGCCGACCTGTACCCCGTGACACTGAGTGCGGACCCGATCGAGATGCCTTTCCAGCCCCGCGAAGGCCACGGATACCGCGCGTCCTTCGCCACAGCCTGCAACACCGACCAGACCACGACCTGGTTGGCCCCCTACACGACCCCGCTGTCTGACCCGGAGGTTCTGCTCGGAACCACGTACGCGAGCCGCGGGGACACCTTCGCGCTGATCCAGGACTTCGGGGACCACACACAGATGATCACCGACGTGGTTCACATGGTGTGGCTGCCGATGCTCACGGTCACCGAGGCACGCAACGACGAGATGACCCTGGCCATGATCTGGCCTGACCCCAACCTCCCGGAGGCCCCGACCCAGAAGGTCTGCACGTCGACCACCGAGCTCACCGCGACCTTCGACAATCCGTCCCTCGCGACCGACCGCGAAGATCTGACGGTGATCACCGGCATGGGAAGCACCCGCGTCTACGATGCCGTGATCGTGGGGTCATTCAGCGCGAACGGCGACACACTCGGCGCTATCGCGTTCAATGGACTCTTCGATCTGCGGGACCTCGAGGCCGAGCTGGCCCTACCCGTGGACGACCTGTGCGCGGCCCTGGCCGAACCGGAGCTGCCCTCTTGCTCCGCCTGTCCGGACGGGGAGCTCGCCTGCTTGCAGATGGGCGCCCATGCCGTGGTGGCACCCGCTGAGAGCGTCGAGTTCTCGCTGTCAGACGACCCATGTGGCATCGAGGGCAACCTGTCTCGTTGGGACAACCACTCACAGCTGATTCACACTGTCGAACCCGAATCGTCCATGGTTCGCGCCGTCGACTTCGAGGGTTTGGAGATCTGGTCGGTCGACCTGCCGGATGTGATTGCCGAGATGCGCTACGACTTCACGGACGACAGCATGCCCTTGCTCGCGATCTCCGAGGGGGATCTGTTCTGGATTCTGGACCGCGAGACCGGCGAGATCCTCGGCTCGGACGAACTGGAGTGGATCGCTCCCCCGGTCGAGATGGGAGACATCGTCTCGGCGAGCTTCGGAGGCGGCTGGGGAGGATCGGGTCCTGTCCCTGGCATCGGCATCGCCGGCCTCTTTGGCCCCTGCTCGATCGCGGCCCTGGGCGCCGGAGCCGTGCCAGTCTGGATTCTCCTGGCGCCGCTGCTCGGACTGTTCGGCCGGTCCAGGAGACGCTGAACACCGCGACGTCAGAACTGCACGCCGGCCCGCAGATCTGACCCACGGTTTCTCGCGCTTATGGTGGTGTATCCGCCTCTGAAGCAGAATGATGAGTGTGTCGTTTCTGCATGGAGAACACACATGGGGTCCCTCATCACCCTCGCACTGGCACTCTCACAGCCCGCCTCGGCCTGCGGCGGATTCTTCTGCAACAGCATCGATCCCGTGGACCAGGCCGGCGAGAGCGTCGTCTTCAGCGTCGACGAGGAGGCCGGCGAGGTCACCTCCCACATCCAGATCCAGTTTCAGGGAACGGCCAGGGACTTCGCCTGGATCGTGCCGGTTCCGTCCGAGCCCGATGTGTTCCTGAGCACCCAGGCGCTCTTCGACGCAATCCACCCGCCCACCTCGAACCTCCCGCAGCTGACCTTGCGCAACATGGGGTGCGGAAACACCGGCTTTTCAGACACAGACACCGACGCGGACACCGACGCAGACAGTGACGCAGACACCGATGTGGACACCGGCACGGACATCGGGGTGACGGTCGTGGCCCAGTCCACAGTGGGTCCCTACGACACGGCCACCCTCACCGCAACGAACGCCGATGCCCTCGTGGATTGGCTCCAGGACAACGGCTACGCGCTGCCCGACACGTTGGTTCCACTGCTGGACTCCTACCTGGCACCGGGCATGCACTTTCTGGCGTTGAAGCTGGCCAAAGAGGACAACTTCGGAGAGCTCGCGCCCCTCGGCATGCGCTACGCGGGCACGTCGATGGCAGTTCCGATCCAGCTCACTGCGGTCGCCGCGACGCCGGACATGCCGATGACCGTCTACATCCTGGGCCAGGACCGGGCCGTGCCCCTCAACTACCTGCACGTGCAGCTCAATCCCCTCGCCCACGACTGGAACCGGATGGGCACCTTCGACAGCACGGTAGCCACGGTGGCGGACGAGGCGGGGGGCCACGCATTCGTGACTGTCTACGCCGGCGAACCGTCGCTCACGCCCATCTGGACGCCAAACAGCTACGACACCGCCGGACTCGAAGACATCTCGGCGCCCTTGGATTGGTTCGCGGCCTTGCCAGGGCACGGGTTCTTCGGGACCGACGAGTTGCTCCCGATCCTGGAGGCATTCCTGCCTCCACCCGTCGGGGTGGATGCAACGGACTTCTACAACTGCCCGGGCTGTTACCCCGAGGGCTGGGACGCGCTGAACGCCACCTTCGACTCGGTCGCCGCCAGCCAGGCCCTCGAAGCGCGGATCGTCGAGCCCCGCGCCGACGCACAGGCGACGCTCAACGCCAACCCCTACCTGACCCGACTCACCACCGCCCTGTCCCCGGGAGAAATGACCACCGATCCGATCTTCGGATTCAACCCCGACCTTCCAGTGGTGACCAACACCCCGCAGGCCACGCTCACAACGACGTGCAAAGGCGACCAGAACTATGACAATGCCCCGCGTCGCCTCGAACTTCCCGGCGACATCGAGATGCCCGTCCCGAACCTCGAGGTGGTGCCCTGGGGAAGCCTCGACGACTGGATGAGCGAGCTGATCGTGCACCGGGCGATGATCATCGAGCAGCTCTCGACCTCGGGATCCGGCGACGTGCTGGTCGACAACACCGCCGTCATGAACAAGAGTGTGCTTCCGGGCACCGACGATCCCATCGGCGACGCGCTCCAGCTGGACAACGAACGGGAAGAGGAGACCACTGCGGGCTGCGCCTGTTCCTCCGCCCCCGGCAATCCCGCGATACTCCTGGCCTTCCTCCCCCTGCTGATCGGGATGCGCCGCTCTGATCGTTCGCCGACTCCACCCAAATGACGACATGGGCCTCCTCACGGAGATGATCCATCGGGCCTACGCGCCTCTCGCCGCCCAGGGACTGCACTATTGGGCCACGCACCAATCGGTTGAAGACACGATCGAACGCTGTGGACAGGGAGAGACCTGGGTCGCCGAGATCGACAGGAGGCTCGTCGGCACCATCACCCTCTCCCCGCCCGAACGGCCCGGCGGAGCCCCCTGGTACGACCGACCCGACGTGGCCAAGTTCAATCAGTTCTGCGTCGATCCGTCAGCCCAGGGTGCGGGAGTGGGGCGCGGGCTCATGGATCGGGTCGAGTCGCGAGCGGCCGAACTGGGTGCCAGACACCTCGGCTGCGACACCTCCGAACAGGCTCTGGGTCTCATCGCCCTGTACGAGCGACGCGGGTACGTCTTCGTCGAGAACGTGGATTGGAGGCCGGACGTCAACTACCTGTCGGTCATTCTCTCCCTGGAGCTGGGCTAGGCCAGGCGGAAGACCTCGATCGCGGTCTCCCGGCCCTTGACTTGAACCGGTCCGAGGCTCTCTCCCTCATGGAGCTCCGCTGCATCGCGCACCGCCTTCGAGATCAACAGGCTGGATTCGAACGGCTTGTTGAGGCCCTCGATCCGGGCAGCGACATTCACTACGTCTCCGATGACCGTGTACTCGCGGCGGGTGGCGGATCCGACGTGTCCGATGATCGCCGCTCCGGCGTGCAGGCCGATGCCGATGTCCGTGCCCGGCCCTCCTCCGAGTTCCTTCATGCGCTCCAGGATGGCTTTCGAGGCGGCTACGGCGTTTCGACTGTCGTCACCGGTGCTGATCGGCGCGCCGAAGATGGCCATGAACCCGTCACCCAGGAACTTGTTGATGATGCCGTGATGGTCGTTGACCTCGTCGATCATGAAGGCGAACAACTTGTTCAGGTGGTCGACGACCTCCTGCGGGCTGTGTGCCTCAGAGAACGTGGTGAAGTTGCGGATATCCAGGAACATCACGCAGACATGCCGCGACTCGCTGACCGTCGCGCTGTGGGGCTGCGAGAGGAGCTTGTTGACGACCTGGGGCGAGACGTGGCGACCGAACATGTCCACGACCCGGTTGCGGTCGGCGATGGAGTCCAGGGTCGACTTCAGTCCCGAGCGAACCTCTTTGGCGACCCATGCGGTGATGGCACCGGTGGCCAGGAGCATGAAGACCTTGCCCACGTAGTGGGGCGGGGCGGTCATCATCGGTTCGATCTGCTCGACCGTCGTTATGTTCAGGCCGATGGTGGCGAGGATGGCGAACTCGGTGGCGGCGAGTGCCCCGGTGAACAGCGAGATCATCGGGTCGAGGCGCATTGCCGACAGGGCGATGAACAGGAAGTAGGCGTAGGTCGGAGGCGCGACCAGGGCGTGGGCGGGATCCATGATCTGGAACAGCAGGGTGATGGTCATCGACGGGATGGAGACCTCGACGGCGGCCGAGACGTAGGCCTGCCAGATCGGTGGAATTTGCCGGCGTTCCAGCGCGCGCCCCAGATAGACGAACCCGCCCACGGCGTAGGCCATGAACGCGCTAATTACGACGAAAGGACCAACCAAAGGGACCTTTCCGTGAAATGTAGTCTCGAAGACCGGGTGGTCGATGGCGCGGAAGATCAGGTAGGTGGTCGCCGCAATGGCGAACACAACACCGATCAGGGCCATGCGAATGCGCTCGTTGTGAAGCGCCTGCTCCGCGAAACGCCGCTCGAGGAGATCCGCATCGGTGGCTGGGCTCGTCGTCTCGTTTCCCATCGGGCCTGTGTTTCTCCTGTTCGCCAGGATAGCGGGCATCATGGTCACATTGGCTCTCCTGTTCGCGTGCGGCTCGGCAGAAACCCCTCTCGAGCCGGAGGTGTCCGTGCCAGAGGTGGCGAAGCACCCGCCCATCGAAGTGGCGGCCATCAGCGAGACGCAGAAGCGGGAGTGGCTCGATTTTGCGCAGAGGCTCTGGTGGCTGGAGGGCGAGGAGATTCCCTGTGATGGGGTCGTCGAGCGCGCACAGCTCAAGAGCGGCGTCACCGGAACGACGGGACTCGGTCTGACCTGCACCCCCGAGGGCGGAGAGAAGGCCGCCTGGTGGCCTAGGGGCGACGCGGCATGTCCCACCGGATCTGCGCTACAGGGGGCGCCGCCTCCGATCCTCGACATGGTGGTCTGTATGACGCCAGCGGGCGTCGGCAACGGCGCCTACACGTTCTGGCATCGGACCGGTGAGCTCCAGAGGGTGGGATCGACGGTCAATGGCCAACCGGAGGGCGTCACGGTGTCACTGCGCCCCGACGGAGGCATCGACAATGTGAGCCACTTTGAGAAGGGCCTGCAGCATGGGCTCACCGTTCACTTCTGGCCCGGCGGGCAACCCGCGGTGACGATGCCCTACGACAAGGGTGTCCTCAGCGGGCTATCGACCACCTGGCATCAGAACGGTATCGTGGCGTTGCAGGCAAACTATGTGGGCGGGCAGCTCGATGGCAACGCCGAGTTCTGGGGCGACGACGGGCGCCACTGCGGCACCAGCACGCTCACCGCCGGGACCGGTTCGTGGACCAAGTACTGGCGGGACTGCACCGTGCAGCAGCGGGGACAGATGGAGAACGGGGTCAACGTTGGCGTCTGGGAGGAATTCGACCGGGCCGGCAATCGAGCCAGCCGATCTCCCTCCGGTCGATAGTCTGCCTCGAAACATCAGTTTCGTGACGCGCAAGCGCGCCACTGGGAGGATTCCATTCACAGTCGACACTCAAAACGGGCGGCGCAAGCGCCTTATTTCCCGTTTTGGGCGCCGACCATGAACGGAATCCCATTCCGTAGCAATCAGGTGCACTCGGAGTAGCCGCCGAAGATCCAGGCGCCATCCAGATCCGGAGCGTCGACCCAGATGCCGTAGACGTTGCCCGTGTGGGCGTCGGCGGTGTTGAAGAGCGCGCCGGTCAGGGTTCCGTACCCGGGAGCCATCGGCGCATCCATGACGCCGTAGGCCGCGCCGTTCTCCCCTTCTTCCCCTTCGGAAACACCGCTCCACAGCTCACCGGAGTCGGCCTCGTACCCGCCGTCCGCTTCCTGGGCCTCGAGGGTGCCCTCGACAGAGCTGACCAGCTGATTCTCGGTGCTGACCAGGGCGAATTCCAGCTCGCCTTGTCCGTACCAACCGAGCATGGTGCCCTCGATATTGCAGGGCTCCTCGGCGGCCAGGGCCATCAACGCGTCGACCATTTCCTGGGTCAACAGAGGGTTATTGGGGTCGACATCCGCGTCACTCAGTTCCCACTGCAAGTCCAAAGCGGCTTCGGTCACTTCCTTCTCGAGGTGGGCCAGGTTCTCCTGGCGCTCCTCATCCGACTGCAGCGCACACCCGGAGGTGAGGACGAAGGCGGCGGCGATGACGATGCGAATGGCAGACATTGTGGGCTCCAAGAGGCTGATGTTCTTCAGTAAAGCAACAGCCGTGCCAAACTCTCCAAATCACGGATAAGTCACATTCAAACATGAACTGTCTCAACACGCTGGCTGCACGGTCACCGATTGTCACCCAGGAATGGCACGCCATAGCTAGAGTGGCGCGCCAATTGTCAGGAGCACAGCGGTTAGAAACTCTCCATGTCAGATAGGAAATGGACCCGACGCACCTTCAACAAGACCCTGCTCGCCACCGCGGCCGGGGGCTGGGCCTGCGGAGGCGACGGCAACAAGTCGCGTCCCAAGCCCGCGGGCCGGCAGGAACCCCAGGGCGTCATCCTCATCACCGCCGACGACCTGGGCTGGAAGGACGTGGGCGCCTACGGGCTCCAGACCATCGCTACCCCTTCGATGGATCGACTGGTCGCCGAGGGCATCAGCTTCGACTTCGCGTTCGACGTGGTCTCCACCTGCTCGTCGAGCCGCGCCACGTACGCCACCGGGCAGTACCCGCACACGCACGGGGTCACCGGCCTCGTGCACCGCCATCCCGAGCTCTCCCTGCCGTCGGATCGCGACACCGTGATCCGCGCGCTGAAGGATGCGGGATTCCGCACGGGAATCCAGGGTAAATGGCACCTTTCCGCGGTCGAACAGCCCGATTCCTTTGGCTTCGACCAATACATCGCGACCCCCATCGATCAGGTCATCCGCGACAGCGTCGACGCGCTCGCGTTTCTGGAGCGGCGCATCGACGACCGCTTCTACCTCGAGCTCAACTACATGCAGCCCCACCGGGACATCTACGGGAACTACCCGCAAGAGGCCGGGTACGAGGTCGACGTGGACGAGGCCGTTCCCCCCGAGTGGTGGGGCCTGCCGAACTGGCCCGAGATCCGCGAAGAAGTCGCCGGCTACTTCAGTCGCGTGCTCTGGATGGATGCGCTGATCGGAGAGATCCTCGACGGCCTCGACGAGCTGGGCATGGCCGACAACACCCTCATCGCATTCATCTCCGACAACGGGCCAGCCTTCCCCAGCTGCAAGACCACCCTTTACGACCGCGGCGTCGGCACGCCGCTGATGTTCCGCTGGCCCGCGGTGTTGACACCGGCCAGGCACGACGATCTGGTGAGCTCCGTAGACCTCGCGCCGACGATGCTCGACCTCGCCGGACTCGATCCGCTGCCCGACGCACAGGGCCGTTCAATCGCGCCCCTGCTCCTCGGAGAAGAGGGCTGGGAACCCGCAGAGGCCCTGTTCTCCGAGATGGAGAGGCACACCGGGGAGATCCCGGCGCGCGCCATCCGGACCCGGCAATACAAGTACATCCGCAACCTCACCGACAAGCCCTGGGGGAGCGGAAGCGGCGGTTCCTGGAAAGACGAGCTCGCGCTGGAGCCGGAACAGACGTTCGACGAGCCCCGACCTCCCGAGCAGCTGTTCGACCTCGACGCCGACCCTCTCGAGCGGGACAACCTCGTCGACGACCCCGGTCACGCCGAGGTCCTCGCCGACCTGCGCGCTCGGTTGGACGCCCACATGGAGGCGACCGACGACCCCCGCCTGGGGGAATGATGCAGCTTGGTGCAGATCCCCTCTGATCCCCCTTCGCGCGCATAGAACGCCCCGCGCACGCCGCGCCGGGAGGTCCCATGTGGATACTGTTCGCCCTGCCCGCCCTCGCCGCCACCCTCCAGGTCGGTCCCGGAAAACCCTACGCCAATCCCAGTGATGCCGCTGCGGCGGCCCAGGACGGCGACGTCATCGAGATCGACGCCGGGATCTATGTCGGCGACGTCACCGGCTGGTACGCCAACGGGCTCACCATTCGCGGGGTCGGGGGAATGGCCGAGCTAAAGGCCGCCGGCAACGCCGCAATGGGCAAGGGCACCTGGGTCATCGCCGGAGACGACACCGTGGTCGAGAACATCGCCTTCTCCGAGGCCTCGGTCTACGACCAGAACGGCGCCGGAATCCGGCAGGAAGGCGCGAACTTGACTGTTCGGAACTGCCTCTTCTACGACAACGAGAACGGCATCCTCGCCGGGGACAACATCTACAGCGACATCGTCATCGAGTACTCCGAGTTTCGCGACAACGGCTACGGCGACGGGCAATCCCACAACATGTACATCAACCACGTGAACTCCTTCACCCTGCTCGGCAGCTACATCCACCACGCCCGGATCGGTCACAACGTCAAGACCCGCGCCCACATCAACGTCATCGCCTACAACCGGATCATGGACGAGGCGACGGGCACCGCCAGCTACGCGATCGACATGCCCAACGGCGGGCTCTCCTACCTGTACGGGAACCTGATCCAGCAGGGGCCGATGGGAGACAACTCCGGAATGGTCTCCTACGGAGCGGAGGGCGTCACCAACCCGATCAACGAGCTCTACATGGTCAACAACACCCTGGTGAACGACCGCGGGTCCGGGACGTTCGTCAACAACTACGGCGTCTTGGAAGCGTTCCTCGCCAACAACCTCTTCGCCAACAACGGCACGGTCACCATCGGCGCCGTTCTCGAGGTCACCAACCTGGCCACCCTCACGCCCGACCTGGTCGATATGCCCGGATACGACTACCATCTGCTCGGCACATCAGCCGCGATCGACGCCGGAACCGACCTCGGCCCAGGCCTTCGTTCCGACGCTCACTACGTGCACCCACAGTCGATCGAGTACCGGTCGATCATCGGACCGTTCCCCGACGTCGGTGCCTACGAGTTCGGCAACGTCGCCGACACCGACACCGACACGGACACCGACTCCGACACCGATACCGACGCCGACACCGACTCCGACACCGATGCGGACACCGACACCGACACCGACGCGGACACCGACACCGACGCGGACACCGACGCAGATGCAGATACCGACGCGGGAAACCCGGGAAACCCGGGAGACACGGGGGGCATGGCGAACGGCGGCGATGTGCACATGGGCACCAGCTGCAGCTGTACACACGGTGGTCAGACCAGCGCCTTCTGGTTGCTCGCCCTCGTTGGCGTAGCATTTCGAAAGCGATCGCAACCCGGCGAAATTGCCGGCTGACAGTGTGGGCGTGACGTTGAGGTCATGCTTAGAACGTTGCCCGCGGTCCTGATCTTCGCTTGCTCACAACCGCCCGAACAGCATGCGACGACGTCACAATGCGGAGACTGTGCCGATCCGGCAGACACCGACGGAGACGGCCTCAGCGACGATCTGGAACTGGAGCTCGGGACTGATCCGGAGGACCCCGACACCGACGACGACCGCTGGTCCGACGGCGAAGAGGTCGACCAGTTCACCGATCCCCTGAGCCGGGCCGACCACCCCTACCTGGGCGGCTGGCGAATCGATGCCTGCCGAAACGACGATTCGCAGACCGATGTCGACAACCTCGCGCCGGAGCTGGCTCTGGAAGACCAGTTCGGCGATGTCGTCGACCTCCGCGACTTCTGCGACCAGGTTGTCTTGATCGTCGCCACTTCCGGCCGATACTCCCGTGAATACCTGGCCAATGACACATGGTCCGAGTACTGGGAGGACTACCACGATCGCGGGTTCATGATGATGGGCCTGTTGGTCGAGACCGACGAGGGTGCCAACCCCAAGCGCCACGACGTCGTGAAGATCGTCGACGACTTCGACGTCGACTACGCCTACGTGCACGACACCGACTGGGAGGCGGTCAACAGCCTCGTACCCGAGGACCAGAACAGCATCGGGCTGCCCTATCAGGTGCTCATCGACCGGGGCGTGGTGCACATGACCGGACAATGGGTCAGTCAGAACGACATCGAGGACCTGCTTTGAGGTAGAACTGGCGCCGGAGGATGACTTGGCGCGCCTTCACCTCTTCGGGTGCATCGTCGACGTGCAGAGCGGCTACGTCGAACACCGCGACGGCCGTCGGGAGACGCTCACGACCATGGAGCGGCACCTGCTGAGCTATCTCAGCGACCGGCCCGACACCGACATCTCCCACGAGCAACTGCTGAGCGAAGTGTGGGAGTACGCGCCGGGAGTGAACACCCGGGCGGCCTACTTCACAGCGAGACGTCTCCGCTCGAAAATCGAGGCCGATCCCAAGATTCCGCGGCATCTACTCACCGCTCACGGGGTTGGATACCGCTTTGTGCACCTGGCGGAACCGGCCATCGAGCGCCAGCCGACACCGGCGTTCCTGGTTCCAGTACACACGAACCTGTGCCCCGACGCGACGACCTTCCTGGGGCGCCAGGACCCGCTCAACGAGCTCCGAAATCGCATGACCGGAGACGGGCGACTGGTGACCCTCACCGGCCCCGGTGGCACCGGAAAGACCCGCCTGGCATCCGAGCTGGGTAGTAGATTGCACCGCCGCGGCTACGACGTCTGGTTCTGCGATCTCGCGGAGGTCAGCACCCTCGCCGGACTGGCCAGGATCGTGGCTCGGGTGCTCTCGGTACCGCTGGGAGGAGAGCTCGGCGCCGAGGTCGAGCGCATTGGCACGGCCCTCGAAGGGCGAGAGAAGGTCGTCGTCATCCTCGACAACTTCGAGCAGATCGTCGATCTGGCCTCGAAATCCGTCGCCGTGTGGATGCGGTCCGCACCGGAGATCCGCTTCCTGGTGACCAGCCGCACGCCACTGCGCATCAAGGGCGAACAGGTCCTGTTCCTCGACTCCCTGGAGACCGAGGACGCCGTCGCCCTGCTCGCCGATCGCGTCCAGGCCGCCGGCCGCGAGCTCCCCAGTGGCGTCGCCCCGATCCTGCGCAAGATCGCCGCGGAGCTGGACGGCATGCCGCTGGCGCTTGAGTTGGCCGCAGCCCGACTCGCCGTTCTGTCTCCAGAGCAGGTGTTGGCGCGGCTGTCGGATCGGTTCCGTCTCCTCAATCGCGCCGAGCGGGGTGGGCAGCCCAGACATCAGACCCTGCGCGCCGCCATCGACTGGTCGTGGGATCTCCTCACGGCTCACGAACAGAGCGCTCTCGCCCAGTGCTCGGCCTTCCGCGGGGGATTCGGACTCGAGGACGCGCAGGCGGTCATCCAGCTGCCCGACGATGCGCCGTGGGTGATGGACGTGGTGCAGACCCTCGCCGAGCGATCGCTGTTGAAGGTCGGTCCGGTGCCCGAAATCCCCGGCGAACTCCGCTTCTCACTCTATGTTACGATTCAGGATTACGCCTGGAACAAACTGCAATCTTCGCCAGATTGTGACGCGGTGAGCCACCGGCACGCCGTGAGGATGGTCGACGAAGGCTCACGGCTCACGCGGGCTCACGAGGAGGGCAAGCCCGGCGCCCTGGTCCGGTTGGCGCTCCAAGCACAGAACCTCGATGCCGCGCTCACCCGGGCGACCGATCCCGAGCTCATCTGCCGCCTGGCTCTCGCCCTGTTCCCGGTCCTCGAGAGCGGCGCCCCACTGGAATCGCGCCTGATGGTGCTCGACCGCGCAGTCAGCGTCTGTGAGCAGGTCGAAGTGCCCCTGCGCGCCGACGTCTATCGGACGCGCGGAGGTGCCCTGCGCGGAACGGTGCGCGCCGATCAGGCCGAAGCCGACTTGAAGCGGGCCGTCGCCCTCGCCGAGTCCTGCGATGACCCACTCTTGAAAGCGAGAACCCTGCTCACGTATGGGCGGTTCTTCCTGGTTCGAGGCCGACTCGACGACGCCGGCACCTGGCTGAACCCCGCTCGCGAGTTGGTCCGCGACACCGATCCATACGCCGAACACGAGGTGTTGCAGGCTCTGCTCCACCGCTGGCTGGACAGCGGCGGCTTCGACGAGGCCACCGCGGTCGCCGAGGAGATCCTCACTCTTCGCCGGACCCGCGGTCTCACCCACCTCCCGATGAGCAATCTGACGGTCTGGCTCCACCACACCGAGCGAACCGAAGAGGAGCGAGCCGCGCTCAAGCACGATCTCGGCGTCTTCCGGTCCATGGGTCAGCGCCACCTCGAGGCACTGACACTCATGAACCTCGCCGTCGACATGGCCGCCCACGGGGACCGGGGGGCCGCGCCGTCGCTGATCGAGGTCGCCAAGCTCTGCAGCGAGCTGGGCCACGGCTACTACGAGAGCCTGACCCGATACAACCTGGGCACCGTTCACCTGGATCGCGGGGATTTCAACCTCGCACGGGAACAGTTCGAGCATTCCCTGGCCCTCGGAGAGCGCATTGGACACCTTCGCACCCAGTCGCTGGCCTACCTCGGTGCCGGGGTCCTGGCGCTGTCCGAAGGCCGCGATCCCGCGCCCAGCGGCCGCAAGGCCATCGCGACGGCCACCGCCGGTGGAGACGAGTTCCTGCTCCGCGTCACCGAGGTGATGACGGCGCTGGACGGTCCAGACGAGGAGATCTTCGCGCGATCTCTGGCCTTCGCAGAACGCTTCGGAAAGGAACAAGTCGAGGTCTGGACGCTGTGTTGGCGAGGCGTCGCCCACCTGCCCACCGATGCCGAGCCCGCGCGCGAGGCCATCCGTCGCGCACGCCATGGTTCGGAGCCATGGATCGGAAAGGACCTCGCCATCCGAATCATGGTCCGCGTCCTGGAGAGCCGGCTCGGCTAGGGAATCCCGAGGTCGTGGGCCACGACGGCGTAGATCACGTAGTGGCTGACGACATCGACGCCTTGGGCCCACATTCGCCCCGAACTCTCCACGTACATCGTCATCTGCGCGCCTTCCAACTGCACGATGGTTGAGTATTCCGAGATCTGAAGAGGTAAGCACGGCCCGTGTTTGGCGCGAAGTGCGGGCTCCATCTCCAACCACTCGCCAAGCGCAGCGTCCCCCCCGGGCTCGAAGTGGTCCCAGAAGAGGAGAACCTGTTCGGGCGCCTCGTCGACGCCGGCGCGCTCCAGCAACACCCTACGAGCGTCGTCGGGCATGCGGCCCGCGCGGATCATCGGGTACGGCTGAGTCACCTCCTGCACCCACTCGAGGGCAGCCAGCGGATCGTCCAGGGGGCAAGACTTCAGCTCGGACGCCATCTCGATATAGCCGAGGTCGCTCGGGAAGGCCTGTACCAGCAGACAAGCCAGCTCTCCGTTGGCGTCGAAGCCCCACCAGACCGGATATCCGCCGTCTCCACCCAGCGAACAAGCCACCGCTGTTCCGCCGCTGGGCAGGTTCACGGTGGCACCTGGCAGGCGGGAGTGAATCGCTCGACTGATCCCTTTCATCGCGGCTTCTTGGGTCGCGAAGTTGGATGCGAAGAGACGCGCCAACGCCTGGCAGTCCTCGGCGGAACCCAAGGCCAACGCGGCGGAATCCACCGGGACCGCCCAAGGGCTTTCGTCGTCGGCAACACCCAAAGCCGAGGTCCAACTGACCGGATCTTCGGTGGAGAAGACCACGGCCAAGCCCAGGGCTTCCGGGCCGTATTCGTGCGCTTCGGTAAGCAGATAGACCGGGTGGATTCCAACCGGAGCCTCTCGCTCCAGGGGCTTTGTGTCGTGCAGGTTCCATGGATCTGCGACAACGATTCGTCCCGTGGCCAGCCGAAGGCGACCAATGAGGTAGGGCTTGAGCAGCCGAGCTGAGGTCGGGTGAGCCTCGTGTCTGTACAGACCTCCGTCGAGGAGCCGGCGGATGCTCTTGGGTTTCACGGTCTCTCCAGAGTTGATGCAGGTTGATGCAGGCGCGTGCGCAAGTGCAAGGGGCCAGTGAGATTTCATTCATCAGTCAGGAGGTCCCATGCGTACATCCCATCTTCTCACCGCCCTCACCGCCCTTCTCGTCGGCTGCACGGGCGAATACGCCATCACCGGAGACGAGCCCGTCTACGGCATGGACAATCCCAGAGAACTCGAGAACACGGTGAACGAAGACCGGATCGTGCAGGTGACGGTGCCCGAGACCGATGTGCTCTTCGTGGTCGACAACTCGAGCTCGATGCTCCAGGAGCAGGCTGATCTGGCCGACGCCTTCCCCAAGTTCCTCGAGTACTTCCTGGGCTCGGGACTCGACTACCACATCGGCGTCGTCTCCACGGACATGCGCGCCGCAGATCAACAGGGGAAGCTCCAGAAAGGCGCCGGGCACCTGTTCATCGATCCCGACACCCCCGATCCCATGAACGTCTTCACGGCCATGGCCAACCTCGGAAACCACGGCGACGGAAACGAGTCCGGCCGGGCCGCCACCTACGCGGCTCTCGAGCTGCGCAAGGAGGGCTACAACGAGGGCTTCTACCGCGAGGACGCGTCTGCCCACGTGATCGTCATGAGCGACGAGCACGACTGGTCCGACTACTGGGACGTCATCACCCAGGCCGAATTCATCGAATGGTATTCCACCCTGAAGCCAGACATGGAGATGGTCACCTTCAACTCGATCGTGAACCGACCCGACTGCTGTGGCGGCCAGATCGGCACCGAGAGCGCCGGGCTCGAGTACATCGAAGTCACCAACTCGGTCGGCGGCATCTTCTGGGACATCAAAGACGGCGACTGGGATCTGGTCCTCGACCAGCTCGGCATGCAGGCCGCCGGCCTCCAGCGGGAGTTCTACCTCACCCAGCTCCCGGTGCCCGAGAGCATCAGCGTGGTGGTCGTCGAAGACGGTGTCACATTCGAATTCCTCGTCGAGGAGGATTGGACGTACACGGCATCGAGGAACAGCATCGTCTTCAGCGAGTTCGTGCCCAGCGCGCTGTCCGAGATCCAGATCAGCTACGACGTGTGGGCTGCCGCTGGGAGTCGATGACGCCTGGCCACTGCAGCCACAAACCCGCCTCCCGTACCAATCCGTGGGTCTTTCAGGTACTCTGAACGAGACAACGATCTGGTGGGATCATCACAGAAGTGGGCGACATTTCCGGCAGCAGGGACCAGGTGCCGGCGCGGGCAGATCTCTCGAACGCGGCCTTTCGCACACGCGCACTGCCACCGGTGTTGTACGCGACAACGATCCTGCTGTTCCTGGGGGCAGGAGGTACCCTGAGCCCAGCCCTGTCGGGTGGCGGGGCAGCCCTCGGCCTCGGTCTGACATACCTGTTCGCCGACGCCATTCTGATCGCCGCGATTGTCGTGTTGCGGCGCGGCGATGCCACCCTCGCGGCCCGCATGACGCTATTCGCGTGGCTCAGCAGCGCGGCGTTCGCTGGGCTGCTGGGGGAGCTGATTCCCGCCCTGGCGATCACGCCGCCGTCGTTTGCCCTCGGCATCGTTCTCGCCACCATGTTCGACTCGGCCGCAATGTTGCGCTGGTCAGTCGGCGCCGCGGTCGCCTGGGCCGTGATCGTGCCCGCTCGAGTGCTGGTTCACGGCGATGAGTTCCTCGGACACTTCGAGTTCGTCCCCCTCACCGCCCTGGTTCCCGCTGGTTTGCTCGTCGTGCTCGGCTTCGGAGCCCGGGCGGTAGTTCAATACCGCGAATATGCCCTGGCCGAGGCACTGGACATGCAGTCCCGCCTGGAGCAGCGAGCCGCCGAGCTCGAGCAGCGGAACCGCGCCCTCGAGACCGCGCGGGAGCAGACCTCCCAGGCCAACGCAGCCAATCGAGCAAAATCGAATTTTCTCGCCAACATGAGCCACGAGCTCCGCACGCCGCTGAACGCCATCGTCGGGTACAGCGAGATCATCCAGGAGGAGGCGGAGATCGACGGAAACAGCGAACTCCATCAGGACGCGGGCCGAATTGAACGCTCCGGACGCCACCTTCTACAGCTGATCAATGACATCCTGGACCTCTCGAAGATCGAGGCCGGCCATGTGAAGCTCGACGAGCTGCCCTTCGAACTCGCGGAGTTGATGAAGCAGATCCAGACCACGGTCGCTCCCCTGGTGGCCCGCAAGAACAACACCCTTGAGCTCGATCTGCAGATCGAATCGGTGCCGAGCCACCTCCTCGGCGATGACCTCCGGGTGAGGCAGATCCTCCTCAACCTGATCAGCAACGCTGCGAAGTTCACCGAAGCCGGGAAGATCGCGCTCCGGGTCCACGGAGATGAAAAGGCCAACTGCATCTTTGAGGTCGCGGACACCGGGGTCGGCATGACTCCGGAGCAGAAGGAGAAGATCTTCGGTGCATTCGTACAGGCCGACGAGTCGACCACCCGAAAGTTCGGTGGCACCGGACTCGGATTGACCATCACCCGCACCCTGGTCGAACTCATGGACGGCACGATCTCGGTGGACAGCGCCCTGGGCGAGGGCACCACCTTCCGCGTGGAGATCCAGTTCGGCGTCGCCGAGATCGAGTTCGTGTCGCCCGAGTCCGTCCCCGCGAAGCCCACCGAAGGCACGGGCCCGCTCATCCTGTTGATCGACGACGACCCGCAGACCCTGGGGTTGATGGCCCGCATACTGAACGACAGCGGATACCGGGTCATCCAAGCCGCATCGGGATCGGCCGGGCTCGCGGCCGCCCGAGCGCATCGGCCCTCGGCCATCACCCTCGATGTGCTCATGCCAGGCGCCGACGGGTGGACGGTGTTGCAGGAGCTGAAGCAGGACCCCGAGCTGGCCTCCATCCCGGTGATCCTGGTGACCTTCCTGCACCAACGGCAGCGCGCCTTTGCCCTCGGTGCCAGCGGATACCTGGTCAAGCCCATCGATCGCGACGAGCTGGTGGAGACCCTTGACCAGGCAGTGCCCAACGGACCGGGTCCGGTCCTGGTGGTCGAGGACGACCCCGCCAGTCGCGACCTGCTCAAACGGGTGCTCACCGAGCGCGGATGGGCGGTGTGTGCCGCGGTGGATGGCCAGGAGGCCATCGAGCTACTGCAGGATCTGACGCCCTGCGCCGTGATTCTGGACCTGATGATGCCGCGGATGGACGGCTTCGGTTTCCTCGACTATATGCGGGCGGAAGCCCGCTTTGCGGAAATTCCGGTGATCGTGGTCACGGCGAAGACGCTCACCCCCGAAGAGCACAAGCGACTGCAGGAGGACGCGCAGCGCGTGCTGACCAAGACCGAGCTGTCTCTGAAGGAATTGGTGACTGAGGTGGACCGCCTCGTTCGTTCCTCTGTCGCCACATGATCGCGTTCTATCTACTCCTCACCGCAGCCTTCTGCGCCGACTCGAGCACAGTCACCTTCGAGATCGATGGACTGCGAGACAACGACGGAGTCGTGCAGGTCCTGCTGTTCACCGCCGACAGCGGGTATCCGACGAAGTTCGACCGGGCAGCCCATCGCGCCACGGCGAAGATCGAGCATGGCCACGCTACCGTGGCCCTCATCGGCGTACCGAAGGGCACTTACGCCGCCAACATCTGGCACGACGCGGACGGGGACGGCAAGCTCGGCACCAACATCATCGGCATGCCCAAAGAGGGTGTGGGCGCATCGAACAATGCCAAGGGATTCATGGGTCCGCCGTCCTTCGAAAAGGCGTCCTTCACGGTGGAGGCCGATGTGAAACAGACGATCGAGATGGTCTATCTTTTCTGAGGCGACTCCCGGGGGATCCTGTGAAAATCGAGCCAGACGATCTCCCTGCGGTCGATAGTCCGCCTCGAAACATCAGTTACGTGACGCGCAAGCGCGCCACTGGGAAGATTCCATTCACAGTCGACACTCAAACCGGAGGGCGCAAGCGCTATTTCCTCCGGTTTGGGCGCCAACCGTGAACGGAACCGAGCTGTGGGCGGGCCCGTTCAGGCTGACCCACCCCATTGGCAGAGGCGGAATGGCCACGGTCTGGGGCGCAGAACACGTCGAACAGGGCATCCCCGCAGCGGTGAAGATCATCGACGAGGGACGGCCCGAACAACAGCTCTTTCGCGTGGCCTTCAGAGACGAAGTCCGGTCAGTTGCCCGCCTGGACCATCCCAACATCGCCGCGGTGTACGACTGCGGTGAGATTTCGGCCGAGACCGCGGAGGCCTCGCGTGGAGCCATGAGCGCCGGAGCCCCGTACCTGGCGATGGAGCTCGTGGAAGGCGGCACGCTGGCCGGGCGGTCGAATCTGGACTGGCCGGAGACAATAAAGGTGCTCCTGTCCGTACTCGACGCCCTGGCTTGCGCTCACGCAAAGGGGGTCATTCATCGGGATATCAAACCCTCCAACATCTTGCTGAGCCCGTCGTTATCCAGGGTCAAGCTCACTGATTTCGGGATCGCCCACCGAATGGAGCACCACGAGACCTCGCCCTTTCCCGGCGGCACGCCCACCTGGATGGCACCGGAACAGTTTCTTGCCGAATGGCGGGATCTGGGCCCGTGGACGGATCTCTACGCCCTGGGCTGCACCGCCTGGTTCATGGTCACCGGCTCCCCGCCCTTTGGTCGCAGGGGCTCGGCCCGGGACTTTGCGGGGCGCCATCAGCGCGGGAACCTGCCGCCATTCCGGCCGATTCTCGCGGTGCCTGCAGGGCTGGAGGCCTGGCTGCGTCGCCTGGTGAACCCAGCGCCGGGAGGGCGGTTTCGCCTCGCCGCGGACGCCGCCTGGGAACTGCTGAAATTGCCACCAGCCGACTCCAGTTTCGCCTGGGGCGGTGACGAGCGACCCAAAGGCCAACCCAACATCACCACCCTGCTCTTCGCTCTCGAGACCCGGCCGCTGCCGCGCCCGACGCTGACGACCGATGTCCGCCCACCCGGGATCTTCGCGTCCCCGGGCACCGAAACCACCCCGGTGGACGCCCCGCCACAGCCCGACGACTGGCAATTGCCCCGCCGCGAAAACGCGCCTCTCAGGGGAACCGGGCTGGCGCTGTATGGCGTGAGGTCCATCCCCATCGCCGGCCGCGAGACCGAGCGCGATCAGATGTGGACTGCCCTCGCGACCGTGCGGCGGACCGGGGAGTCCCGCGCGCTGGTGCTGCGCGGCGCCGCCGGATGCGGGAAGAGCCGGCTCGCCGAGTGGCTGTGCGAGCGCGCCAACCAGCTGGGTGCCGCGATACCCCTCAAAGCGACCCACAGCCAGATCCCGACGGCGTCTGACGGGCTGGGACCGATGCTGGCGCGACATCTGCGGACCGTCGGTCTGGACCACGAGCCGGCCAGGCTCCGCATTCGCAAGGCTCTCATGCATGCCCGCGGACTGAGCGCAATGGACTTGAATGGGCTGGCGCAATGCACCAATCCCATCCCCGGAGGGACCGCGGCGCCCTCGGCCA
>Ga0315336_1001502_pt1 | contig 44592 bp, 40 predicted proteins | sample ASW5metaG_FD_204512 | JGI IMG/M metagenome (GOLD analysis project Ga0315336, IMG submission 204512) | Ammonia-oxidizing marine archaeal communities from Monterey Bay, California, United States - ASW #5 | ecosystem: Environmental > Aquatic > Marine > Intertidal zone | place: USA: California... | reverse complement strand
GCGATCGTTTCGTCGGCCCGGTGACGGGCTTTCCGCCCGGCATCCGGCTCGGCATTCCGCGCAAGGGGCAATTGAAGTTCTTCGGCGATGCGATCTCGGAAAAGAGTTACGACGCAGCGGTCGCGCGGCTGATTGCGCTCGGCGCGACCCCGGTCGAATTCGATCTCGAACCATTTTATGAAACCGCGCGGCTGCTCTATGACGGCCCGTGGGTGGCGGAGCGCTATCTGGTGATCCGCGATCTGCTCGCGACCAACCCCGACGCGGTGCATCCGGTGACCCGCGAGATCACGCTGAAGGGTGAGACCATCACCGCCGCCGATACATTCGCAGCGCTCTACAAACTGGAGGCGATGCGGCAGATCAGCCGGACCACATTCGAGTCCATCGACGCCATGGTGCTGCCGACCGCGCCGACCGCTTACACCGTCGCGCAGGTGCTGGCGAATCCGATCGAGTTGAACAGCCGCAATGGCACTTACACCAATTTCGTCAACCTGCTCGACATGTGCGGCCTCGCCGTGCCTTCCGCGATGCGCAGCGACGGCATTCCGTTCGGCATCACGCTGCTGGCCCCTGCAGGGCAGGATGCGCAGCTCGCCAGCATCGGCCGTGCGTTTCACGCCGATACGAAAATGAAAACCGGCGCGAAGGGCGTTGCACAGCCCCCGCTCTCGCCGACACCGAAAGAACCGGGCAAGGACGAGGTGGCCATCGTCGCAGTCGGTGCGCATCTGTCGGGCATGGCGTTGAATCATGAACTGCTGTCGCTCGGTGGACGCCTGATCGAGGCGACATCGACCACGCCGGACTACAAGCTCTATGCGCTGAAAGGCACTGTGCCGCCCAAGCCCGGCATGCTGCGGGTCGATCCCGGAACAGGTGCTGCCATCGCCATTGAAGTGTGGGCGCTGCCGACCAAAGCCTTCGGCACTTTTGTCGCCGCGATCCCGTCGCCGCTGTCGATCGGTACCGTGCGACTCGCCGACGGCTCCGGCGTGAAGGGCTTTCTGGTCGAAGCTGCCGCAACTGAAGGCGCGCGCGACATCACCTCGTTCGGCGGCTGGCGCGCGTTCATCGCGGCACAGGCCAAATCTGCCTAGATTAAGTCGGCCTAGATCCAAGTCGGCTTAAGCTTATACCTCGGCCCACTGCCGCAGCATATTGTGATAAAATCCCGTCAGCGTGACAATCGACGGATGGTTGGGCACATCCTGGCTGAGCCGGATGATCGCCATGTCGAGATCGAACAGCATCGCGCGATGGCTGACGTCGCGGATCATGCTCTGGGTCCAGAAGAACGACGCGATGCGCGAGCCGCGCGTGATGGGCGTCACATGATGCACGCTGGTCGCGGGATAAATGATTGCATCGCCTGCCGGCAGCTTGACGCTGTGGCTGCCATAGGTGTCTTCGACCACCAGCTCGCCGCCGTCGTAATCCTCGGGCGATGAAATGAACAGTGTCGTCGAGACGTCGGTGCGAATGCGGATCGGCTGCTGTGGATGGGTGCGGATGGCGTTGTCGATATGCGAACCGAAGGTCATCCCGGCGTCGTAACGGTTGAACAGCGGCGGAAAAATCTGCATCGGCAATACCGCCGACATGAACAACGGATTGCGCGACAGCGCCCCGCGCACCATATCGCCCAGTTCGCGCGACTCGGCGGATTCTTCCGGCAATTGCAGGTTGAACTTGACCTTGCCCGACTGATGACCGGCGGTGACGTTGCCGTCGACCCACGCCGCCTTGGTCATGACATCCTTGCAGCGCGCGACCTGCTCGGGCGTCAGCACATTGGGGATGTGCAGCATCATGGCATCGGCTCCTTACATTGACGCGACTTCGTTAGCGCCGAAACGCGTTCCTTCCAAGTCCCATTCGCGTAACGACCGCGACCTCAAGCGAAGACGGCCGCCTTTCGGGGCGGCCGTCTTGTCGATGCATGAGGTTACTTGACGACCGTCGGCGTCACAGCCGGCGGCGGCTCGAACTTGTAACGATAGGTCAAGGATGCCCAGCGCCCCGATGCCGGCACCACGTTGCCGCCGGAATACTGTGCGTAATACAACCTGTCGGTCAGGTTGTAGACATTCAGCTGCAACGTCGAATTGCGCGTGACCTTGTAGGCGATCATCGCATCGAACTTCCAGTAATCGGGAACGTAGGTGACGTTGTAGTTGGTTGCGAACGCATCCGACTGATAGGCGGCCCCGCCGCCGATAGTCCAGTCCGGCGTGACCGCGTAAGTCGACCAGACCGTGAAGTTGTGATGCGGCGTCCCGGACAACTCGCGCCCATTCAGTCTGGGGTCCGGCGTATCGAGAATCTTGGACTGAAGATAGCTATAGCCGCCGAACAGGCTCCACTGATCGGTGAGCTTGCCGACAACAGCAAGCTCGACGCCGTCAACGCGCGCGATGCCGTCGAGCGTCGAAACGGTGTTATCGTTAACATCCTGGACGCGCAGGTTTGTTTTTTCGATCCGGAAGATCGCACCCGACAGGCCAAGCTCTCTGGTGACGTCGACCTTCACACCCGCTTCCAGCGTCTTGGTCTGCTCCGGCGCAAGGCTGGCGACACTCGCATTGGTCAACGTGCCGAGTTCGGCCGACGGATTGTACGAATTGCCGTAGGCGATATAGACGCTCGAATTCGATGTCGGATGTCCGACAGCACCGACACGATAGCTGGTCAGGTTATCGACGCGCGCGAGATGGATGTTGGTGGGAGCGGTCTGCGTTCCGAAATCGTCATAGACGGTGCTGAAGCGGTCGTAGCGGATCGATCCCAACAGCTCGAAGTACTTGTTGAACTTGACCTGATCGGACACGAACACCGCCTGGTTGTTCGCACCCGTATTCACTGGATTGTACACTGTTTGCGCGCCGCCCGTCGGCGAGCCGATCGGGTATGGATTCATCACATTCTCGGTGCAGGCTGGGTTGGCCGGATCGCAACGATCGATGCGTTGCTGCGAACGGGTCTCGTTGGTGAACTCCATGCCCGCTGCCAGCGTGTGCCTGATGCCCCATGTCTCGAATTTGGCGGTCAGGTCGGTTTGGTTGACCAGATAGGTGTTGTTGGTCCAGCGCTCACGTCGCTCGCGCCCGATGGTCAGGGTGTTAGGGTCCTGATTCGGAGTCACAAACGACGTTCCGAAATTTCTTAGCGCCGTCGGCAGCGAATAGCGCTGATTGTCGATGTAGCGCGTGGTGTTTGCCAGCTTCACCTGATCGCTGATCTCGCGCTCGATCTTGATGGTCGAGATATGTGTTTCGGTGGTGGTGAGATCGCGCAACGCACCGTCCCTCACGCCGAACCAGGTCGTTCGAGCCGTCGGCAACGGCGGCGTCGGCGCGCCATTGCCGTAGTAACCGCCATTGCTCAGTGCTCCGGTATTCTTGTCGTAAGCCGGCGCAGGCAGGAAGGTGAAACCATAATCCGGCCGGCCTTCTTCGCCCTGATAAATGTAACTCAGCGTCACCTTGGTCTTGTCATCGACGTTGGCCGAGATAGACGGCGCGACGCCCCAGCGGCGCGTATAGACGTCGTCGCGCGTCGGCGTGTTGACGTCCTGATACAACGCGGCGATGCGGCCCGAGACTTCACCCTTGGTGCCGGCGGCATCAAGCTCAGCGCGGATACCGGGACCGGTGGAGCCGGTCACCGTGCCTTCGAGATACGGCACGGCATTGAACGTCGGCAGCTTGCTGACGACGTTGATCGCGCCGCCGGTCGCGCCGCGGCCGAACGCAAATGCCGACGGACCTTTGTAGACCTCGACGGTGTTGCCCGAGAACAGATCGCGGGTGTACCAGCCCGGATCGCGCATGCCGTCGCGGAACAGATCGCCGCGCGCGGCAAAACCGCGAATGATCGGGCTGTCGCCCTGCTGACCGCCTTCGCCTGCCGCGAAGGTGATGCCCGGCACCGTGCGCAGCGCATCTTCCATCGTGGTCTGGCGTTGTTCCTGAATGATCTGCTGCGGCACGACGTTGACCGTCTGCGGCGTATCGCGCAGCGGGGTCGGAATGCGCGAGAGCGTTGACTGCGTGGCCTGATAACCGCCGCCGCCGCTATTGCCGGAGGTTTCCACATCGATGGTCGGAAGCGCTTCCTGCGCCATCGCGTTGGTGGCCAGCATCACCGAGGCGAGACCGAGCATCGCGGTGCCGGGCGCGCGCACCGAAGAGCGAATGAAGGACGACGAAGAAGGCGGTGCAGCTTGTGTCTGCGGCGCGGCGGCGATCTCTTGCTTCCGGCTTTTCTTCGATTTGATTCTGTTGAACTTGTTCCGACGCATCGCTTGCCCCACCACTCATCGCCGCGCGTTCATCAGAGCGGCGAATTCAAGGCAGCCTTTTGGGAAATGCTGACGTGCAGGGCAAGGCTTTGAGATTAGAACTTCTGCAAACAGCGATTACGGAGGAGTTCAGCAATTGCAGCGATACATGCTCTGCGACTAGAAGAAGCGAACTGATGCATCGCCAGCCTATTGTTTAGAATCTCTCCAGACTCATGAAGTTAGAACGAATCTAAATGTCAGCAGCAATTTCGACACCCCGGCGCGGATCTCTGAAAAGACTCTGGCGCAACATCCATCTTTGGCTCGGCATCGGGTTGTTCGTGCTGCTGGTGCCGGTTGCATTGTCGGGTGCGCTGCTCGTCTATCACGACGACATCGGCGAGTTCATGAGCACGCCGCGCGGCGCGGTAGCACCGACCAAGCCAACGGACCTCATGCTGGCTGTCGATAACGCGCGCAAGGCCGCAGGCGACGGCTTCACCCCGATGTCCATCAGCTTCCCCGACAACAATCGCGTACCCCTGACAATCGCGTTGCGTGGACAGGCAGCGAAGGGCGAGCGCCCGGTCCGGCTGACCGCGACCATCGACCGTCACGACGCGCATGTGCTGAGCGTCGTCAACTTCCGCAACACGTTCTTCGGCTTTCTGCACGTGTTCCACGAAAACCTGACGATTCCGGATTACGGGCGGAGCATGGTCGGATGGACCGGCGTTGCGATGCTGACGCTGTCGCTCACCGGCCTTTACCTGTGGTGGCCGCGGCACGGCCAATGGTCGCGCGCTTTCGTGTGGCGGCGCAGCCCGGCGACATCGTCCAACCTGCATTACATGACGGGATTCTGGATCTGCTTTCCGCTGGCGCTGATCTCGCTGACCGGAATTTATCTGGCATGGCCGCAACAAGGCCGCTCGGTGCTGTCGTCGGTGGCGCCGATGACGGAGCAGCAACGCGGCGGACCGCGCGGCCAGGTGATGGCCAAAACGACACGTTCGCCGTCGGAAATTTTCGCGACCGCTTCCGCGCGGCCGAACTCTGCCGTCGATGCGATTTTCTATCCCAACCCGCAAACCGGCGCGTGGCGCGTCCGGCTGCGTGAGGGCGACAAAGCAGAGCCCGTGACGATCATGATCAACGATCGCAGCGGCGACGTGAGTGTCGTCGAGCCGCTGTCGGGTGATCGAACTGCGTCATGGATTCGCTGGCTGCATGAAGGCAGTCATTCCGGCGAGATCTGGCGCTTCGTCGTATTCTTGAGCGGCATCATGCCGGCGGTGCTCGGCGTGACCGGCATTCTGGTCTGGCTGCGTCAACGTCGTCAGCGCGCGCTGATGACGGCGGGCAAGCTCCACGCCACGGCGAAATCGCCCGTCGGCGACGCTGCTCCAGCGGAATAATCGCGCTCAAACTGACAAGAATTCATCACCGGACATTGCATGGCAGTGTCTGCGGCGCCCCCCTATTGCCGCACACGCTTTCACCGCACCGGCTCGTTGCACCGGGAATTGCTCCCGATCCTTGTCGCGATTAAATCGCAAAACTCTTATTGCGAATAGTTCGCATTTGCATTATCAACTTCGCGAGAGTTGCGTGGGTTGAGGGCGAAATGCGTTTGAAATCATGGGTTTCGGCCACCAGCGTGGCCTGCTTCGCGGCTGGGGCCGCAGGCGTTGGGCACAGTCAGGCTCAGGACGTCCTGCCCGAGATCACGGTTACCGCGCCTCTCGAGCAGGCTTCGGGCGACGGCTTGCAGCGCGGGCCGGTCAGCGTCACCGACAACACATATCAATCGACCACCGGCATCACCGGGCGCGAAATCCAGCGCAGCAGCGCTGCATCGCTCGCCGATCTGTTGTCGGGATTGCCCGGCGTCTCCGCATCGACCTTCGCGCCGGGCGCAAGCCGGCCCAACATCCGCGGCCTCGATGACTATCGCGTGCGCGTGCAGGAAAACGGCATCGGCACGCAGGACGCATCCGACTTCAGTCAGGATCACGGCGTGCCGATCGATCCGCTCAGCGCCGACAAGGTCGAAGTGATCCGCGGCCCGGCCACGCTGCGCTACGGGTCGCAGGCGATCGGAGGCGTGGTGAGCGCCACCAACAACCGCATCCCCGAAGCGCTTGTGCCGAACGGATTCAGCGCGCGCTTCAAGGGCGGCGCATCGTCGGTGGACTCTGGTCTCGACGGCGCCACCAGCCTCGATGCCAGCGGCGACAATGTCGCGATTCACGCCGATGCCTATACGAGGCGCGCGGGCGATTACCGGATTCCCGGCGGTGTGCAGGCCAACACACGGCTGCAATCGGAAGGGCAATCGGTCGGTGGGTCCTACATTTTCGACGGCGGCTATATCGGCACTGCAATCCAGCACATCACCAGCCTCTATCATATTCCCGGCGTGATCGATGCGAAGGAGAACACGCGCATCGATCTCCAGCAGACGAAAATCACCAGCAAAGGCGAATGGCGCGCACCGACCGACGGCATCGCCGCCGTGCGATTCACCTTCGGGGCCAGCGACTACAAGCACGATGAAATCGGCATCGGAACCAACGGCATCGATGGCATCCAGAACACGATCAAGAATCGCGAACTCGAAGCCCGCTTCGAACTGGACCACGCCCCGGTTGCGACCGGCATCGGCGTGCTGACCGGAACCTGGGGCGCGCAGATGGGACACCGCGAACTCGGCACGGCCGGAAGTCTCGGCGGCCTGCTGGCGCCGACCAAGACCGACACCGCCGCCGTTTTTGCCTTCGAGCAGATTCAATTCACCGACACGCTGAAACTGCAGGCCGCCGGCCGCGTCGAAAACCATCTGGTGAAGGGACTTGCGCCATCGTTTCCGGCAGACTTCCTGCCGCCGCCGAACACCTTCACCGAAGAGGCCGGACGCCGATCGTTTGCGCCGAAAAGCGTCAGCCTCGGCCTGATGAAGGACCTGCCGTTGGATATGGTGGCAACACTGACCGCGCAGCGCGTGCAGCGTGCGCCCGCCGCACCCGAACTGTACTCGCGCGGATCGGACGATGCGTCCGGAACCTTCGTGATCGGAAATCCGAATCTCAAGATCGAAACCGCGCAGACCGCCGAGATCGGCCTCAAGCGCGCCAAGGGCCAGTTGCGGTTCGAGAGCAGCCTTTACTACACGTTCTACAAGGATTTCATTTTCAAGCAGGTGACCGGCAATTACTGCACCGACGCATTTTCAACCTGCGGCGCGGCCGGTCCGCTGATCCAGGTCGTCTATGGCCAGCGCGACGCTGTGTTCAGAGGCGCGGAACTCGCAGCCCAACTCGACGTGACACCGCTGGGCCGCGGCGTGTTCGGCGTCGACGGACAATTCGATGTCGTTCGCGCCACCTTCACCGATGGGACCAACGTGCCGCGCATTGCACCGATGCGCACCGGCGGCGGCGTGTGGTGGCGCAGCGCCGAATGGTATGCACGAGTCGGCCTGCTGCATGCGTTTGCGCAGAACGATCTTGGACTGAACGAAACGCCGACCGATGGCTACAATTTGCTCAAGGCAGAGGTGAGCTACACGCATATGTTCAATCGGACCGACAGCGGCCCGCGCGAAATCACCGTTGGCCTTGCTGGCGACAACCTGCTTAACGAGCAGATCCGCAATCACATTTCGTTCAAGAAGGCCGAAGTTCTTCAGCCCGGTCTCGGCGTGCGGCTGTTCACGAACGTGAAATTTTGAAGGCAATACAATCTGGAATCGTTCCAGTTTGGGCAAAATCTAGCCTCACGATGGCGACAAGGACACCGCAGTGCACTATTCTCAAAATGAAACTTGCCTCTCGGCAATGGCCATGGCCGCGGTGCCTCGTCGCGGATTTACGGTCGAGAGCTTTGCGAGAACCCTGGACCAAAACTGCACGACGGCGAAACCTGCAAAATAATCAGCCATCCGACGTTGACCCGATGTCGGCTGCAAACGTGATTTGTAAGGAAGCGGAGAGCATATGACCAACCCCAAGAAGGCTGCCGGATCGCTGGTCTTGCTTGCCGCCACAACAATCCTGCTGGTGGCACAGGCTTTTGCACAGACACCGGCCGCGCAAACACCCGCAACCCCAGTTGCGCCCGCGATCACCGCGCCAGTTGCACCAGCACCGGCCGCTCAGCCATCCGCTGTTCAATCGCCGACTGTACCAGCGCCTCAGGCCACCACGCCTCAGATCACCGCGCAGGTGAAGAACCCGGCACTGCCGCACAACCTGTCCCCGTGGGGCATGTTCATGGGCGCCGACATCGTCGTCAAAATCGTGATGATCGGTCTTGCCTTCGCCTCCCTCATCACCTGGACCATCTGCGTCGCGAAACTGCTTGAGCTGCGTCACGAAACCCGGCGCGCGAAGAAGCGCATCAAGGTGCTTGGCAACGACATCTCCCTGATGGAAGCCGAGCGTGACGCGCGCAACGGCAAGGACGCCGTGTCGCGGCTGGTTCAGTCGGCGGCGGCGGAAGCGGCGCTGTCGGACACCGTCAACGATGAGGGCTTCAAGGAACGCGTCGAGCTGCGACTCAGCCGCGTCGAGGCTGCGATGTCGCGGCGTATCGCGCGCGGCACCGGCATGCTGGCGACGATCGGCGCGACCGCGCCGTTTGTCGGCCTGTTCGGCACGGTGTGGGGCATCATGAATTCCTTCATCGGCATTTCCGAAGCGCACACCACCAACCTTGCCGTCGTCGCCCCCGGCATCGCCGAAGCCCTGCTGGCGACCGCGATGGGCCTGATCGCCGCCATTCCGGCGGTCGTGATCTACAATCATCTCGTCCGCATGATCTCGGCCTATCGCGCGCTGCTCGGCGATGCGACTGCACAGGTCATGCTGCTGATCAGCCGCGATCAGGGCCGTCGCTCACTGCGCATCGCGCGCGCGGCGGAGTAAGTCATGGGCGCGCGTCTGGGTGGAAAAGTTTCAGGTGCAGATGACGATCTGACCGAAGCGCATGAAATTAACGTCACGCCGTTCATCGACGTGATGCTGGTGCTTCTTATCATCTTCATGGTCGCAGCACCGCTGGCGACCGTGGATCTCGGCGTCGAGCTTCCGGCTTCGACCGCGACACCGCCGCCGCGCCCCGACAAGCCGGTGTTCATCACCGTGAAGCCGGACCTCTCGGTTGCGGTCGGCGAGGACATCGTTCCGCGCGCGACGCTGATCGGCGCGCTCGACACGGCCACCAGCGGCAAGAAGGCCGATCCGGTTTACCTGCGTGCCGATAAATCCGTTCCCTACGGCGATCTCATGGACGTAATGAACGTGCTTCGCAACGCCGGCTATCTCAAGATCGCGCTCGTCGGGCTCGACGCACGAAACTAACGGCAGAGAGCCTTCCTGCAATGAACACACTCGTCCTGCACGGACCGCCCGACAGTTCCGACGTTCGCCGCTGGGGTCTTGCCGCAGCGCTGGTCGTGGCGACGCATGCGGCGCTGGTCGCAGGATTCGTTCTGTACACGCCGCCGCCGCTGGACGCGATCGGCACCGCGTCCGAGCCGATCATGCTCGATCTGGAATCCGCGCCGCCGACGCCAGAGCCGGTGCAGCAGGATATCGCGCCCGGCCCGACGATGCAGGAAGCTGAACCTCCGGCACCCGAACCTGAAAAGCAGCCGGAGGCTGTCGAGGAAAAAATCGCGCCAACTCCGATCCAGGAGAAGGCCGAAGTCGTCGCCCCTCCGGAAAAGCCGAAACCCAAGCCCGAGCCGGTGAAGAAAAAGCCCAAGCCGGTCGTCGAGAGGCCGAAGAAGCCGACCGACACGCCCGCACCACAGACCACGGCAACGCCGCGCGCAGCCCAGGCCGCACGCGCGAGCTATAACGGAATCCTCTCGGCACATCTGCAGCGCTTCAAGCAGTATCCGTCGGCGGCGAAAGCCGCCGGAGAACAGGGCGTCGCGATGCTGAGCTTCACCGTCACCCGCAGCGGCAGCGTGGTCAGTGCGCGGCTTGCGAGATCGTCCGGCTCGGCCGCACTGGACGGCGAAACCATGGCGATGATCCGCCGCGCACAGCCGTTGCCGTCGTTCCCGTCGGAAATCGCCCAAAGCTCGCTGAGCTTCACGGTGCCGGTGCGTTTCTCGGTGCATTGACGGCCTTCGACGCCATTCAACAGATGATCCGGCCCGGTTTCACGAACACGTGACGCCGCGCCGGTAACGTCACGGACACCTCCCCCGAAGACTCCATCGAACCCTCTGTTGCGGCCGCTGCACTTTGCATCGCCGCTTTAAGAACTTCGGCGGACCTGAACCGTGTTCAATCTCCTTCTCGCAGCCCTCGCCGGCGTCGTCACCATCGCAGCCCCCTGCACGCTGCCGGTGTTGCCGATCCTGCTCGGCGCATCGGTCGGGCAGACCAGCAAATTGCGCCCGGCCTTCATCGCAGCAGGCTTCGTGCTCGCGTTCTCGGTCGTGGCACTGGCATTGACGGCGCTGACACGCATTTTCGATTTCGATCCCAGCGTGCTGCGTGACGCCGCCGCTGTTCTGCTGGCGATCTTCGGCCTGCTGATGATCTGGCCCGCGCCGTTCGAATGGCTGTCGATCCGGCTCGCTGGACTGACACAACAGGACACCACACCGCGCGATCCGCAGGGTCTGCTCGGCGGATTCATTCTCGGCACCACACTGGGCCTGGTGTGGACGCCCTGCGCCGGCCCGGTGCTCGGCTCGATCCTGACCGTGGTCGCGACATCGAAGGACACCGCATGGGCTTCGCTGCTGCTGGTGGCCTACGCCGTCGGTGCTGCGATCCCGATGCTGCTGATCGCTTATGGCGGACAGGCGGTGACCGCGCGCGTGCGCAGCCTCGCGAAGATCACGCCGCGCTTGCAGCAAGGCTTCGGCGTGATCGTGATCGCCTTCGCCGCAGCCACCTACTTTCAATACGACACCCTCGCGGTGGCGTGGCTGACCCAGTTTTATCCGAATGGCCAGACCGGCCTGTAACGCCGAAGGAGACTTCCATGCGACAATCCATCATGAGCATTCCGGTTATCGCGCTCGCGCTGATCGCGTCGACCTTGCCCGGCCGCAGCGACGAAGCTGGTAATGCAGCCACGACCATTCAGATGGCGGAAACGAAATCCACCGCGCCCGAATTTACCGGCCTCACCAATTGGCAGAATTCAGGCCCACTGACGATTGCCAACCTGCGCGGCAAGGTGGTGCTGGTGAACTTCTGGACCTATGGCTGCGTCAACTGCGTCAATACTCTGCCGCACGTCACGCAGCTTTATGCCAAGTACAAGGACAAGGGTTTTGTCATCGTCGGCATCCACACGCCGGAATTTCCGTTCGAGCGCTCGACGAGCAACGTGCAGGCGGCACTCAAGCGGCACGGCATCACCTATCCGGTTGCGCAGGACAACAACTCCGCGACATGGAACGCCTGGCGCAACCAGTACTGGCCGGCACAGTACATCGTCGATCAGTCCGGCCGCGTGGTTTACAGCCATGCCGGCGAAGGTGCGTATGAGGAAATCGACCGCACCGTCGGCAAGCTGCTGAACGCCCAGAGCTAGACTGCGCACTGAACCGGCCTGATCCGTCGCGCGCGATGCCGCCGGATCAGGCCGGGTTCATGCTTTTTGGCGTTTGAATACCGCGCCTTCATGCGCAAGCAGCCATTCTTTGCGCGCCAGTCCGCCGCCATAGCCAGTGAGCGATCCATCCGCGCCGATCAGCCGATGGCATGGCACAACAACGCTGACCGGATTAGCACCGTTGGCAAGACCAACCGCACGCGCGGCATTGGGTACATTCAGCCGCGACGCAAACGCCCCGTAGCTGGATGTTCTGCCCGCACGAACTTTTTGCAAACTGCTCCATACCTTGCGCTGAAACGGCGTTCCGTTGGTGCGCCATTTGATTGTGTTCAACCGGCCGAGATCGCCTTTGAAATAGCCCGCCAGCGCGGCCGTGATGTCTTTTGGAGCAGCTACCTTGTCCAGAACGTAGTCGCCGTAGTGCCGCCGCAGCAGGCGATGCAGCCGCGCCTCGTAGTCGCTCCAGTCGAGCGCGCGCAGCAAGCCCTGATCGTCGGTGACGAGCAAGGCGGTGCCGATCGGCGTGTCCAGCCGGTCGAGATAAAATGTCTGAGTTTGATTTGCAGGCATGTCCGGCTTCCTCGATCGCGTGGCGGCCATCATGGCTGCGGCGATCTGAGAAGTCTTTCCGTTTTCCGACAACAACGGGGCCTCGGCAATCCTGGGACTTGCTGCTAGGTTCCCGCCTCTACAGGGGGAATTGCCATGAGTTTGATTGCCAACATTCTTGTCGCGCTGGTGGCAGCGCTGCACATCTATTTTCTGGTGCTGGAGATGTTTCTCTGGACCAAGCCGAAGGGTTTGAAGACGTTCGGCAACACGATTGAGAAGGCGCAGGCCTCTGCGGTGCTTGCCGCCAATCAGGGTCTTTATAATGGCTTCCTCGCCGCCGGCCTGATCTGGGGGCTGCTTCATCCCAATCCGCTGTTTGGATTTCAGATCAAGGTGTTCTTCCTGCTGTGCGTGATCGTGGCCGGACTTTACGGCGGCTACTCGGTCAGCAAGCGGATCGTCATGGTGCAGGCGCTGCCCGCAGCCGTCGCGCTCATCCTGCTCTGTCTGGCGCGCGGGTTGGCCTAGTCCGGAATTTCACCGAACGTCGTGCCCACCTGCATCGGCGCCGTGCGAACCAGCCGCGAGTCCTCGACCGCGGCCTGACGATGCTTGACCGCTTCGCGGTAAGCCGGATCGCGGATCATTTCCGCGAATGCCGCGACGCTGGGATACTCCGCGATGAAGCAATGATCCCAATACTCGACCGAAGGGCCGATCAACATCAGCTCAAACTTGCCCTGCCAGACGATCCGGCCGCCGAGCCGCGTGAATACCGGCCCGCTTTCGCGTCCGTAACTGGCATAGGCTTCCGCGCCGGTCGCCTTACGGCCATCGGGGTATTTCGCCTGCGCATGCAGCCGCACCAGATTCAGCATGTGGATCGGACCGGGACGATCGTTGGCACGGAATGCTGCGAAGACTTCCTTGGTCGGGTCGATATGGCCGGTCATTGTCTTTATCCTCGTGCTTGAGCTGGCCGGCAGACTCTGTCGATCCGGCAAGCCGGGTCAAGACAGCTCCGGCGCAACTTCTCGCATGCATTTCTGGCATGTCGCGCGGCGGAACATCTAATCCCTCATTAACCTTTGCGTAACGCGCCTTTAAACCGCCATCGCTAGCCTGCACGCCTTGCACAATCAGCATTTCGGCACGGGTTTGATGGCGTTGGGGCGAAAAAAGAAGAGCGGTCGCAAGGAGCCGAAGTTTGACGGCGCCGCGTCGCTCGACGGCATTCGCCTCAATCCGTGGGACCGGGTCGGTGGGCCAGAGGACGACGAGGACATCAAGCCGAAGCGCCGCGCCGCGAGAAGCCGCCCCGCCGATGACGACGAGGATGCCGCGCCACGCGAATCCCGTCCGCGCAAAACCCGCGCGTCAGCTCGCAAGGAAAGCACAACCAAGGCAAGGGGCCGTTCGCGATCAGGCCTTGGCCGCGTGGTGTATTGGGGTGCTGTGCTCGGCCTGTGGGCGATCATTGCCGGCGCAGGTGTCATCATCTGGGTCGGCGCGCATCTGCCCGCGATCCAGTCGCTGGAAATTCCCAAGCGCCCGCCGACTATCCAGATCACCGGCATGGACGGCACCGTCATCGCCACGCGCGGCGAAATGCCGGGCGCCAATGTCTCGCTAAAGGACCTGCCGCCCTACTTGCCGAAGGCGTTTATCGCCATTGAGGACCGCCGCTTCTATTCGCATTTCGGCGTCGACCCCACCGGCATCCTGCGCGCCGCCGTCACCAATCTCATGCATCGCGGCGTTTCGCAGGGCGGCTCGACGCTCAGCCAGCAGCTCGCGAAGAATCTGTTCCTGACACAGGAGCGCACTTTCCAGCGCAAGCTGCAGGAAGTTGAACTGGCGCTCTGGCTGGAGCGGAAATATTCGAAAAACGAGATTCTGGAACTGTATCTCAACCGCGTTTATTTCGGCTCCGGCGCTTATGGCGTTGAGGCCGCAGCACAAAGGTATTTCGGCAAATCGGCAAAGAACGTCTCGCTCTCGGAAGCCGCCATGCTGGCAGGTCTGGTCAAATCGCCCTCGCGGCTCGCGCCCAACCGCAATCCGGAAGGTGCGGAGAAGCGTGCGCAGATCGTGCTGAGCGCGATGGCCGATGTGAAGTTCATCACCGATGCGCAGGCCAAGGCCGCGATCGAAAAGCCATCCTATGCCGTCAAACCGGTCGGTGCCGGCACTATCAACTATGTCGCGGACTGGATCGGCGAAGTGCTCGACGATCTGGTCGGCCAGATCGACCAGAACATCGTGGTGGAAACCTCCATCGATCCGAAGCTTCAGAGCGTCGCGGAAGCCGCAATCATCGACGAACTGGCAACCAAGAGCGTGAAATTCAACGTCAGCCAAGGCGCGCTGGTGGCGATGACGCCGGACGGCGCGGTGCGTGCGATGGTCGGCGGACGAAATTATGCGGAAAGCCAGTTCAACCGCGCGGTCACCGCGAAGCGCCAGCCCGGCTCGGCGTTCAAGCCGTTCGTTTACCTGACCGCGATCGAGGCCGGCCTGACGCCCGATACCGTGCGGCAGGACGCGCCGCTCGACGTCAAAGGCTGGCGTCCTGAAAACTACAGCCGCGAATATTTCGGCCCGGTGACGCTGACGCAGGCGCTGTCGATGTCGCTGAATACCGTGGCCGTGCGCCTCGGCCTCGAAGTCGGCCCCGCCAACGTGGTGCGCACGGCGCATCGGCTCGGCATTGCCTCCAAGCTCGAACCCAATGCCACGATTTCGCTCGGCACTTCGGAAGTCTCGCTGACCGAACTGGTGGGTGCTTACGCGCCGTTCGCCAATGGCGGCTTTGCTGCTTCGCCTCATGTGGTGAACAGGATCCGCACGCCCGACGGCAAGGTGCTGTATGCGCGTCGCGCCGATCCGCCGTCGCAAATCATCGCCTCCAGCGCCGTCGGCATGATGAACGTCATGATGCACGAGACCCTGACCACCGGCACGGCGAAGAAGGCGGACATTCCCGGCTGGTCGGCCGCTGGCAAGACCGGCACCAGTCAGGATTTCCGCGACGCCTGGTTCATCGGCTATACCGCCAACCTCGTCACCGGTGTGTGGCTCGGCAACGATGACAACTCGCCGACCAAAAAAGCCACCGGCGGCGGGCTGCCGGTCGAAGTCTGGACCCGTTTCATGCGGGTCGCACATCAGAACGTGCCGGCCGTGCCCTTGCCGGGCGCGATGCCATCGCCGGGCGGGTTCCTGTCCAACCTGTTCCCTGGAAATTCGCGCAACCCATCACAACAACAGCGGCCATCGCCGCAGCCTTATTCGCAAACGTCGAACAATCAGGATTTCCCGCCGCCGAATTCACCGGCGCCCTATCCGCAGCAACAGCAGAACCGCGCGCCGGTCACGCAGACATCGGGACGTCCCGAAGCTGCCGCAGGTCTCGATGGCTGGTTGATCGATCGTGTTTTCGGTGGACGACGCTGATCGCATACAAAACTGAAGTCTGATTCAGCTTTATTGAATCAGACTCGCTGCTCATCAAGCGTGTTGGGCGTTACTCTTCGATGCCGTAGCGATGAAGATCGTTGCCGTGGGTGTCGAGCCAGCGCTTGGCGCGCTCGGTTGCGGGGCAAATTTTCGCGACAACCTTCCAGAACCGTGCCGAGTGATTCATCTCGACAAGATGCGCAACCTCGTGTGCTGCAAGGTAATCCAGCACATAGGCGGGTGCGAGGATCAGCCGCCACGAGAACGACAGCGCGCCCGCGGAGGTGCACGATCCCCATCGGCTCGACTGATCGCGGATGGTAATCCGCTTCACTTTGACGCCCAGTACTTCCGCATAACGATGCGAGGCTTCAGTCAACGCCGCGCGTGCTTCGCGTTTCAGATAATCATGCACGCGGCGATCGATGAATTCGGAATCACCGGCGACGCACAGAATTTTTTCGCCGCTGTCGCGTGTTTCCTGCCACACGGTTCCACGCACGCCGGCACGATGCACGATCCGGTGCAGATGTCCGCGCAATGGCAACGATGTACCGGGAGAAAACGGCGCAGCTTTCGGCAAACCGCCGAGACGCGCTGCGATCCAGGCCCCGTGACGTTGCGCGAAGTCCTTGGCTTCAATCAGATTTCCGCGCGGAGGCATGGTGAGAATGGCTTCGCGTCTGCTTGGATGAATACGCAGCGTGTATCTTCGCGCGCGGCGGTGTCGCCGCAGCTGAATCGTGTAGATCGATGAGCCAATTTTCACCGCAAGCGTGCGCGGTTCGGTCGGACGGCGGTAAAGAAGAGCGCGAAAAGCCATATCAGCGGACCCGGACAGCAGGAATTCGCCGGGATTCTGCCATATCCGCCGCCAGTGGAATTCATCGGCGCAAAAACAAATCATTTGCCCAATATATCGTAGATTTAGAGGCTTAGCCTCCTACATCCGGGGGGATGAAACCTGAAATTATGATTCATTTCTAAGCTGGAACCGGTGTCAGAAGGTGCCAGCAAAATTCACTCCTCCGCCTCAATTGCAGAGGGCGAATTTCGTCGCGAATTCAAAAGGTTATGACTTGAGCGGAGGACTCGGGAGCGTAATGCCCCGGAATCCCCCATAAAACGGGCTTTTTCGCCCCAAAGGTCGGAAAAAGGCCTATTCGGCGGCCACCAAAGCCTGTTTGGCATGAGCCGACGAGCGCATGAAATCCGAGATACGCGGCACGATTTCCGACTTGAAGCGCGAGCCGTTGAACACGCCGTAATGGCCGACGCCCTTCTGCACATAATGCACCCGGCGCGCGTCCGGAATCGAACTGCAGAGGCCATGGGTGGCTTCGGTCTGACCCAAACCTGAAATGTCGTCGTTCTCACCTTCGACAGTCATGAGTGCGACGCGCTCGACCTTCGACGGATCGACCGGTTTGCCACGATGCTTCATCTCGCCCTTCGGCAAGGCGTGCTTCACGAACACCAGATCGACGGTCTGCAGGTAGAATTCCGCGGTGAGATCCATCACCGCGAGATATTCGTCATAGAACTCGACATGCTTGTCGACGAGGTCGCCGTCGCCCTTCACGAGATTGCTGAACAGCCGCTTGTGCGCATCGACGTGGCGGTCGAGGTTCATGCTCACGAAGCCCGTGAGCTGAAGGAACCCCGGATAAACATCGCGCATGAATCCCGGCTGCGGAAACGGCACCTTGGTGATGACGTTGTTGCGGAACCAATCGATCCCCTTTTGCTCCGCGAGATCATTGACGCCCGTTGGATTGCGCCGGGTGTCGATCGGGCCGCCCATCAGGGTCATCGATGTCGGGAAGTAAGGATCTTTCTCGGCTTCCATGATCGAAACCGCGGCCAATACAGGCACCGACGGCTGGCACACAGCGACAACATGCACATCGCCCTTGAGCGCATGGATCATCTCGATGACGTAATCCACGTAGTCGTCCAGATCGAAGCGGCCCTGCGCCACCGGCACCATGCGGGCATCGGCCCAGTCGGTGATGTAGACATCGTGCGCTGGCAGAAACGCTTCCACAGTGCCGCGCAACAGCGTCGCATAATGTCCCGACATCGGCGCCACGATCAGCACGCGCGGATGCGGCGCGCGCAGCGGCTGGGTGAGCTTGCGCTCGAAATGCAGCAGACGACAGAATGGCTTTTCCCAGACGGTCTTGATCTCGACCGGAACGCGCATGCCGTTGACTTCGGTATCGTTGAGACCCCATTCGGGCTTGCCGTAACGACGCGTGGTGCGCTCGAACAGCTCGCAGCCCGCAGCGATCGATTTTCCGAACTGGGTTGCTGCGAAAGGATTGAAAGGATTCTCGGCCCACAGCTTCATCATGTCCGCAGCCGCCCGCGCCGGATTGAGCGAGGCCTGGCCCATCTCATACATCCAGTACATGGGCGTGGTCAGCGCAGGGCTGACTTCGGACGGCAAGGCAGGCGGCCTGCCAAATTCACCAATCGGCATAATGATTCCTCGGTCCTAGTGTCCCGTATCCGGCGTTCGCCTCACTCTGCAGCACCTTCCGAACGAACGCCGGATACGAAAGGACACTAGCAATTGTGATTCTGGTGATCCTTTGATTCTGACATTCGTAAAAGGTGCCCACCGGGAAATGGTACGAATGTCAGAATCGGATCACTAGTTTCGCGGCGCAGCATACTGTCGAGACTGCGACAAAGCGTCAATCCCGCAAAATCTACAGGAAGACCCTTAATTAAGGGATGGAACCAGATCTGGTGTTCGCAAGACGCTATTCGCCGCTTTGGACCAGCGATCCATGCTTCCGGGCGCTTTTCAGCAGCAGCAGGAACGCCACCGTCGAGATTGCGAACAGCACCACATTGATCGCCAGGGCCTCGATCATCAAATCGGCCCGGAACACGCCATCGATCAGAAGTCCGCGCATGCCTTCAAAGACATAGGTCGGCGGCAGCATCCACGCCACCACCTGAAGCCAGCCCGGCAGCACCGAGACCGGATAGTAGACACAGGTCAGCGGCAACAGCGCGAACATCAGCGTCCACGCGAGACCCTCCGCGCCCATGCCGTTGCGAAGCACCAATCCCGACGAGATCAGGCCGAACGACCAGCTCGTGAAGATCAGGTTGCAGAAGAACGCCACCAGCGCGAAGCCGAACCCGAACAGGTTAAAGCCGAAGAAGCCGATGGCGAGCAGGATCATCGGAATAACCCCGACGGCCAGCCGCACCACGCTCATCACCATCAGCGAAATCAGGTACTCGCTGACCGTGAGCGGACTCATCAGGAGATTGCCGAGATTCTTCGACCACATCTCCTCGAGAAACGACATCGAGAAACCGAGCTGCCCTCGGAACAGAATGTCCCACAAAATCACAGCGCCGATAAAGGTGCCGCCGGCCTTGGCGAAGAAGCCCGCATTCTGCGAGATATAGGCTTGTGAAAAGCCCCACGTGATCAATTGCAGCACCGGCCAGTAGATCAGCTCGAGCAGCCGCGGCCACGACGACGTCAGAAGATACCAGTGACGCAGGATCATCGCGCCGATGCGATGCGGAGCGATTGTCGCCGGATTGCCGTTGCGGGGAAGATCGACACTGCTCATGACGCCGCCTGCTGCACGCGGCCGCGCGCCACGTCGAGAAACACCTCTTCCAGCGTGGTGCGGTTATAACGCGCCAGAATGGCCGCCGGGCTGTCGTCGTCCTCGATGCGGCCGCGCTTCATGATGATAACACGGTCGCACAGCCGCTCGACTTCGAGCATGTTGTGCGAGGCGAGCAGGATCGTGGCTCCGCGCTCCTTGCGGTAGCTTTCCAGATGACCGCGGATCCAGTCTGCGGTGTCCGGATCGAGCGAGGCGGTCGGCTCGTCGAGCAGCAGCAATTCGGGTTCGTTGATGAGCGCCTTCGCCAAAGCGACACGCGTCTTCTGGCCCGCGGACAGCTTGCCGCTGGGACGATCGAGAAATTCGTTCAGATCGAGATCGTTCGCCAGTGACGCGACACGTTCCTTCAAATTCGACACGCCATAGAGCCTGCCGAACACATTGAGATTTTGCCGCACGGTGAGGCGTCCCGGCATGTCCACATACGGACTTTCGAAATTCATCTGGCCGAGCACCCTGGCGCTTTGCTCGGGCATCGCGTGCCCAAGCACGCTGACATGGCCCGAGGTCGGTGAGACCAGCCCCATGATCATGGAAATGGTCGTGGTCTTGCCGGCACCATTGCCGCCGAGCAGCCCGGTCACCGAACCGCGCGGAATCGTGAACGAGATATCGTCCACCGCGCGCGTGGTCTTGTAGAGCTTGACCAGCCGCTCAAGCCGGATCGCCACCTCGGACGAGACCGAACCGGGATCGGATGTCACATGGGACGTGGCATGGGTCTGGCGTGCAGCGGTCATAATCAGCGTTCATTGAGCCAACCGGGGCCTGTCTGCAAGGGCTGGAGACGCAGGGCCGGTTTGTGATCGGCGTGGCCGGACGCTAAGACTACCCCATGAGCGATCTGGCGTCCGATTTCCGTCACCCGCGCCGCTATGTGCGCCTCGACACCATCCTGAGGCTGCGCTGGCTCGCGGTGCTGGGTCAGCTTGCGACGATCTTCATCGTCATGCAGGGGCTCGATTTCGATGTTCCGGTCGTGCCGTGCGTCATCATTATCGGTCTTTCGGCGGCCCTCAACCTCGGCCTCCAGATCGTGTTCAATCCGGTTCACCGGCTGGAGCCGCGCTATGCCGCAGCACTGCTTGCCATCAACATCGCCGAACTGGCCGCGCTGCTGTTCCTGACCGGCGGATTGCAGAATCCGTTCTCGTTTCTTTTTCTTGCGCCGGTGCTGATCTCGGCGACTGCGCTGCCGACCCGGATCACGCTGGCTCTCGGCATTTTCGCGGCGGCCTGCGCCACCGCCCTTGGCTTCTTCCACCTGCCCTTGCCGTGGAACGGCGACGAGCCACTGGTGCTGCCGCCCACCTACATGATCGCGGTGTGGCTCTCGATCATATTGGCGATCGGCGTCACCAGCCTGTACGCGTTTCAGGTCACTGAAGAGGCGCGCAAGCTGTCCGACGCGCTGGCCGCAACCGAACTCGTGCTGACGCGGGAACAGCATCTGACGCAAATCGACGGCCTCGCCGCGGCCGCCGCGCATGAACTGGGAACGCCGCTGTCGACGATTTTCCTGATTTCACGCGAGTTGGAGAAGGCGATCCAGAGCAACGGTCTCGATGAACATGCCCGCAGCGATCTGAAGACGTTGCGCGAGCAGGCGCAGCGCTGCCGCGAGATTCTTGCAAAGATTACTCAGCTGTCATCGCAGGGTGCACCGTTCGACCGGATGCCGCTTTCGACGCTGATTGAGGAGACCGTCGCGCCGCATCGCGACTTCGGCATCGCCATCAAGGTTCGTATCGCGCTGGCGCAAGATGCCGAGCCGGTCGGCATGCGCAATCCGGCGATCCTTTACGGCGTCGGCAATATTCTGGAGAACGCCGTCGACTTCGCGCGCGAGCGCGTCGAGGTCAATGCGTGGTGGAATGCAACCACGGTCGAGATCGTCATCTCCGACGACGGCCCCGGAATCGCGCCGGACATTCTCAAGCGGATCGGCGAACCTTACCTGACGCGGCGGCGCACCAGCGAAGCTCAGGGCGAGCATGGCGGTCTCGGCCTCGGGGTTTTCATCGCGCGGACCTTGCTGGAACGCACCGGCGCGCAGGTGTCTTTCATCAACCGCACCTTTCCCGACCATGGTGCGGTTGTGACGATCGTCTGGCCGCGCAGCAGCTTCGAGACCTCGGAAGTTCCGTCAGCGTCCCTGTCTTAATACGGGGTGGCGCAACTGCCGTTACACGCCGATGCCGCCTTAACGGCCTTGGCAGCGCCCGATTGAGACGCCATATCTAGAAGAACGCATCAGGAGGCTCAAAATCGTGACCGCAACTGCCGAAATGACCGAAATTGCCGACCGTTCCTTGCTAATTGTCGAGGATGACAAGGCATTTCTGGACCGGCTGGCGCGGGCCATGGAGAGCCGCGGCTTCGCTGTGACGGCCTGCGACAATGTGTCCGAGGGCCTCCAGCATATCGATAAAACACCGCCGGCGTTTGCAGTGGTCGATTTGCGGCTCGGCGACGGCAACGGTCTCGATGTGGTGTCGGCGCTGAAACGTCAGCGGCCGGATGCTCGCGCCATCGTGCTGACCGGCTACGGAAATATTGCAACCGCCGTCACCGCGGTGAAAATGGGCGCGGTCGATTATCTCTCCAAGCCGGCCGACGCAGACGATGTGGTCGCCGCACTGCTCGCAAGCGGCACCGACAAGTCGGAGTTGCCGCAGAACCCGATGTCGGCGGATCGCGTCCGCTGGGAACACATTCAGCGCATCTATGAAATGTGCAGCCGCAACGTCTCCGAGACCGCGCGCCGCCTGAACATGCATCGCCGCACGTTGCAGCGAATTCTGGCCAAGCGCGCCCCTCGCTAAACGCTTCTCGCGGCACGGAACTTTTCTGAGCGGAACTGCGTTATCGGCGCAGGACCATCAGAAAGGGAGCGGCGGTGCCGCGGAGAGCAGATGCGAAAAGCGCGACATATCGAAATCTCGTCCCGTCTCGAAGTGACCAAGCAGTTCGGCTTGGTTGAAGATTATCGCATCGACTGGCCGCAGGGATCGCCCCTGCGCGCACCGCGCATAACCGTGCGCAGACACACCGCCTATCCCGTCCAGGTCACCCGCAATTACGTCACAACGCTGCTCGAGCCGTTCGTGCCGTCGCGTGAAATCGTGGTAACGTAAGTTTAGCGCAGTATCGAAGGCGAAACCGTTATGGCCGCCGCAATCTGGGACACGATCCGCGACGCGACGCAGATGTCGCACAGCCGTCTTGACGTTGCGCTGTCGAAACTCGATCTGGCGATCCCGCTTTATTACCAAGGCTTCCTGCGCAGTCAGGCTGAAGCGCTTTTTCCCATTGAAGCATCGCTGGAAGCCGGCGGAATCGAAAGTCTGATTCCAGACTGGGCGCTGCGCATTCGCACACCCGCGCTCGAACGCGACCTCGCAGCATTGAATATCACGTGCCATCCGATGCCTATGCCCGATTTCAGATCGGCGGCGGAAATGCTCGGCGCGGTGTATGTGCTTGAAGCCTCGCGGATGGGCGCACGGGTGATGCTCGCGCGGCTCGCCGAACACCCCGACTCCGATGCGATGAACGCGACTGCCTATCTTCGCCACGGATTCGGCAAGCGGTTCTGGCCGAGCTTTCTGACGCTGTTGGAACATCACCCGGCGGCACAAGACGATGCGGCCAGCGTGGTCAAAGGCGCAGAGACCGCATTCGCGATGTTCGAAGATGCACTGAGGCCGATGGCCAATGTCGTTGTGGACTTTCCGCGCAACGGAAAAAGCGACAGCTATTCGCCGACACCCGGATAGCCTTGCGGGTCGGCCAGCCGGTGCATGCGCTGCGCCGCCAGCAATCCAAAACTGATCAGCATCGATTTACGCGTCGCAGCCGGCAGCCGGTGTTCGGGCGCGTCGCACTGCAGGTGCGCGCCATAAGCGTCAGCAACGATCAATCCCGTGTCGGGTGGAAACAGTTCGCAGGGCATGTCCTGCGTGAAGGCAAAGAACAGCCGGTCGCAATGCAATCTGTAATCCTGCCATTTTTGATCGGCGCGCAAGTCCTCGACCGACGATTTGATTTCGACAATCCAGATGTCGCCGCGCGCGTTGATGGCGACCAGATCGGCCCGTCGCCCCGACGGCAGCGTCAATTCGCTGACGCAGGAAAATCCTAGCGATCTCAAAAACCTGGACGCGCCACGCGCAATCGCCAGCGCCGTCTCGGACTGGCGGCGATCCGGCGGCAGGCTGAGCTCGAGGGGGCGGGGTTGTGAATGCATGATTCCGGCAAGGGTATCAGAAAAGCAAAAGCCCCTCAGCCCCAAAAGCGTACACGCCGCGACACAATTCCGGCGTTGAGCCGTCGCGAAGCATGGGAACCATCGGTTCCGCCGGGAGCGAACCTGGTGCCAACCCTTGGAGGGGGAAAATGAACTCACGCATCACCGACCGTTTCAAATTCGGCGGCCGCGCATTCGCGCTTGCCGTGCTCACGCTGCCGATCACCGCGACGCTGTCGCAAGCTATCGCCAAGCCGACCGTCGAGGTCGCATTCGTTCTCGACACCACCGGCTCGATGGGCGGCTTGCTCGAAGGGGCCAAGCGGAAAATCTGGTCGATTGCAACGAGTGTGGTCGATACCAATCCTGACGCCGATATCAGGATCGGCCTTGTGGCCTATCGCGACATCGGCGACGAGTACGTCACCCGCACCTTCGATCTCACCACCGACATTCAGGACATCTACGCCCATCTGCTCGAACTGAAAGCGCGCGGCGGCGGCGACTGGCCGGAGAGCGTCAACGAGGCGCTCGATGTGGCGGTCAACAAGCTGCAATGGACCACGGGCCGCGACGCAAAACGCATCGTGTTTCTGGTCGGCGACGCGCCGCCGCACATGGACTACGCACAAGACACCAAATATCCGAAAACGCTCGCGGTCGCCAAGCAGCGCGACATCGTGGTCAATGCCGTGCTCGCGGGCGGCGCGCGCGATACCGAGCGCGTGTGGCAGGACATCGCGCAACTCGGCGACGGCCGCTTCATTCCAATTCCGCAAGACGGCGGTGAGGTCGTGGTGATCGAGACGCCGTACGACGACGACATCATCATCTTGCAAAAAGAAATCAACGGCACCGTGATCCCCTATGGGCCGATGAAGCTGCAGAAACGCGTCGAGGAGAAAACCCGGCAGTTGTCACAGGTCGCAGCGGCAGCACCGGCGCAAGCCTCCGATATGGCGAGCTATCTCAACAAGCGCTCCAAATACTCGTCGGAAGCCGTCACCGGCGACGGCGACCTGGTCAGCGCAGTGGCGTCCGGCCGCGCGACGCTCGGCAACATCAAGGACGACGAGCTTTCCGATGAATTGCGCAAGCTCTCGCCTGAGCAGCGCAAGGCCGAGCTCGACCGGCAGACCCAAAAGCGCAAAACGCTCAACGACAAGCTGGCCACCCTGGTGCAGAAGCGCGACGGTTATGTTGCCGAGAAGCGGCGCAGCGCCTCGCCCGCCAAGACCTCGTCGTTCGATCGGGTTGTGGAAGATACGCTGAAAGCCCAGACCAAACGGTAAGCCCGGTTCCATCGGCAGGAAAGAGCACTCCCGCCGCGTCTCACATATCCTGACGGCTGGCCAAAAACTCCCTATTTTCATTGAGATATGGCCAGCTGCTCTCCCGGCAGCCGCCTTTAAAAAACGCTACAGAATATTTACCCGCGATTCACGCAACTTACCGGTTCTGCAACCGGGAAGCGCAATGTTCGCCGGTCTTTAATGAGATACCGCCAGTGTTTGACCTCGCGCATGCGGACAGGCCCAAGAGCCGCGCCGCCTGCGCTGAACTGGGAATGACAGACAGGGAATTCACGTCGAACAGCGGGCAGGGGGCGTACAGCGTCCAATGAAGTTGAATTTTTTATCCGCAAAAATGCGTCTGCTGCGACTGGTTTCGCCGTTCATCGCGATCGTTCTGCTGCAAGCCTTTCTTGCCGGCATGAGTCTGACCATCCTCTCCTCGGTGCGCGCCTATGTTGGCGGCGAAAGCCTGTGGTCGAAGGGCCAGAAGGACGCCATCCATCATCTTTATCTCTACGGTGAAACCGGCGACGACCAGCACTTCGAGCAATATGAAAAGGCTATCGCCGCACCGCTGGGTGACCGCGACGCGCGGCTCGCGCTTGAACGCGATCCGCCCGACCTCACTGCGGCCCGCGCTGGCTTTCTGCAAGGCGGCAATCATGCCGAGGACATCGACGGGCTGATCTGGCTGTATCGCTATTTCCGGCACCTTCCGTCTTTCAAGACGGCCATCGCGCACTGGATCAACACCGATCCGATGCTCGATCAACTCACCGACCTCGCAAAGCAGATCCAGGCCGAACAGAACGGCACGCCCATTTCGCCTGCTCAACTCAGTTTGCTGCGCAACCGGATCGATCAGTTCAACGTCCGCTTCGCGCCCGAAGCGATGGCGTATTCGAAAAGCCTCGGCAACGGCTCGCGGCAGGTCACACTGGTCCTGACCGTCGCCAACTTGCTGACCGCCGGTTTGCTCGTGCTTCTGCTGACCATGCTGACGCGCTACTTCCTGGCGCAGCGCCGGAGATTCGTGCAGGCGCTGCGTGTGGAGAAAGAACGCGCGCAGGTCACGCTGGCGTCGATCGGTGACGCCGTGATCACCACCGACGCGCAGGGCAATGTCGAATACATGAACCCGGCGGCCGAGCGATTGGTCGCCTGCCGGGCGTTGGTCGCCAAGGGTCTGCCCCTCGCCTCGCTGTTCCGTATTCTGGATGAAGAGACCGGCCAACACCATGAAGAGCCGATCAAACGGATTCTGGACGGCCGCGATGTTGCCAATGCGCGTCCGCAACTGCTGCAACGGCCGGATTCAACATCGGTCACGGTCTCCATGGTCGGAACACCAATCTACAAGGATGGGGCGGTCGCGGGCACTGTGCTGGTGCTGCACGACATGACCAGCGAGAAGAAGTACATTGCCCGCCTGTCGTGGCAGGCCTCGCATGACAGCCTGACCAAGCTCGCCAATCGCCGCGAGTTCGAGCATCGCCTGGAACTCGCCTTGCGACACCAGGGCCGCGACCGGGAAGCCCCGCACGCGCTGATGTTCCTCGATCTCGATCAGTTCAAGATCATCAACGACACTTGCGGACATGCCGCCGGCGACAAGCTGCTGTGTGAAGTCGCCGCATTGCTGCAACTGCATCTGCGGGTCGACGATCTGCTGGCGCGTCTGGGTGGCGACGAATTCGCAATTCTGCTGCAGAACGGCGATCTCGAACGGGCCGCGATCATCGCGGAGCGGTTGCGGCAAGCCGTTCAGGATCTTCACTTCACCTGGAATGGCCGTTCCTTCACGATCACTGCAAGCATCGGTCTGGTGCAGATGCAGGATCGCGCGACCATGGATGAGACCCTGCGCACGGCCGACCTCGCCTGCTATCTCGCCAAGGAAAAGGGCCGCAACCGGATTCAGATCCACAATCCGAGCGACACCGAGTTGCTGCACCGGTTCGGCGAAATGGCATGGGTACAACGTATTCATGACGCGCTGGACGAAGACCGTTTCTGTCTTTACGCGCAGAAAATCGTCGCCCTGCACGATACGGCACCCTGCGCGCATATCGAACTTCTGCTGCGGCTGCGCGACAAGGACGGCAATCTGGTGCCTCCGGGAGATTTCATCCCCGCCGCCGAACGCTATGGCCTGATGCCGCTGATCGACCGCTGGGTCGTGCACCGCGCCTTCGAGACCATCGCCAGCCGGATTGCGGCATCGGAGAAGATCGCCACCTGCGCGATCAATCTGTCAGGCGCGACCTTCAGCGATGAAGGCTTCGTCGATTACGTTCGTGAAGGGCTCGATCGTTACAATATTCCACCGGCGATGATCTGCTTCGAGATTACCGAGACCAGCGCCATCGCCAATATCGACAGCGCCAACCGATTTATCGGCGTGCTGCAAAAGCTGGGATGCCGGTTCTCACTCGACGATTTCGGCAGCGGCATGTCGTCATTTGGCTATCTGAAGCATCTTCCGGTGGATTACCTCAAGATCGACGGCGGCTTCGTCAAGGACATGCTCGACGATCCAATCGACCGCGCCATGGTCGAAATGATTACCCGCATCGGCAAGGTCATGGGCAAGCAGACCGTCGCCGAGTTCGTGGAGAACGATGCCGTTCTCGAAGCCCTGCGCGAGATCGGCGTCGACTACGCGCAAGGCTACGGTGTCGGCCGCCCCGAACCGTTCGACCGCGTCAGCCCCGCCGCTGGAAGCAAGCACAGCCTGCGGGTGGCCTGACCACCGGCCCGAATCCGCCGGCGGCGCGCAGCCCTCCCCAGCGGAAAACGCGATGGAATCCGCTTGGCGCGGCGCAAAAAATCAGCATTGTGGCCCGCATGACAGATGAAACCCAGAATGCAGCCGCCAAGGCTGGTGCGCTGATTGTTCCCGTATCGCCGTTTCAGCAGAACTGCACCCTGTTGTGGTGCGAAGCGACCCGGCGCGCCACGGTGATCGATCCCGGCGGCGACGTGCCGCAGATCCTTGCAGCGATCAAGCAGGCCGATGTAACGGTCGACCAGATCTGGATCACCCACGGCCATATCGACCATGTCGGCGGCGCTGCGGAGTTGCGCGACGAACTGAAAGTCCCGATCGAAGGCCCTCACCTCGCCGACAAATATCTACTCGACAACGTCGTGAAGAGCGGCGCCAATTTTGGCATGACCGGCGTGCGCGACTTCGCGCCGGATCGCTGGCTCGTTGAAGGCGACACCGTCAAGGTCGGCGAGCTCAGCTTCGACGTCTATCACTGTCCCGGCCATTCGCCGGGCAGCGTTGTGTTCTTCAACAAGGACATGCGCTTTGCCATCGTCGGCGATGTGCTGTTCAACGGCTCGGTCGGACGCACCGACCTGCCCGGCGGCGATCACGCTGCGCTGATCGCTTCGATCAAGACCAAGCTGCTGCCGCTCGGCGACGATATTGGCTTCATCTGCGGACATGGTCCCGGCTCGAATTTCGGCCACGAACGCATGACCAATCCGTTCCTGAACGACGAGATCGGTTGACAAAAATAACCTCCCCACGCTGGTCGCGGAGCCGGCTATGCCCGGCTCACATATATGTGTGAGCCCTACGTCGAACAGGCCGTGTTGAAACGTGTAAGATCAACACCATGCAGCTTGAATCGACCATCACATGCCCGGACTGCGGTCATCGCGCGGTGGAACCGATGCCCATTGACGCGTGTCAGTTTTTCTATGACTGCAAAAGTTGCAGCACGCGGCTGAAGCCGAAGGCTGGGGATTGCTGCGTGTTTTGCTCTTACGGCTCATTGCCATGTCCGTCTATTCAGGCCCAACGCAGCGGGAACGGGGACGCTAAATCATGCTGCTCCGACTAGATCAATGCGGTTCTGATCAGGCGGCGGACAGGCCTTACACGCTCTTGAAATCACCTTGCGTCAATTCGATCGGCTGGCCGTGCGGCGTGCGGTCCGCGGCATGGTCCCAGGCATCGCGATAGCGATGCAGTTCGCCTGCGGGCGCGACGTTCTTCGCCGTCACCAGTTGCTCGAGCGTCGCGAGCCAATGCCGGTAATAGGTCTCGCCGGTATCGGCATCGCCTTCAGCCTGCGCGCGCTTGATCTGCTTTGCCAGCGCATCCGCCCATTCCGGCCAGGTGAACAGGCCTCGCGCATGCAGCGCCAGCGCCATCGCAAACGCGCGCGCTTCCCACGGCTCGCGAAACACCGGCCCGTCTTGATCGCGTGGAATTCCGGGAACGCTGGCTGTGGCCTGCATCGCGGCGCGTTGGTCGATGGTCATGACGCGCGCTCCAGATAGGATTCCCAGGCATCGACAGAAATCGCGGTGCGCGGATCGGCACGCTCGCCCCACAATTCGGGGCCGGTGAAGCGCACCGTGTAGAGCTGCTGCGGATTCTCGCCGGTGCCACGCGCATTGCTGTCGGCAAACACATGCGCGCCGTGAAGCAATTCCACCACGCCGACATGGCCGCGAACATAACGCGGCAACCGGATGTGGCCTTGCGGATGAATGTTTCTGGCGCGCACCCGGTCGCCCACAGCAAACAGCGGCTTTGAGGTCGCCTCGCGCTCCGTGGGCGCGCCCCGGCGCAACATACCCGCGACATCGCCGGAAGCCAGAACAGATACGCCCGGCTTGGGCGGATGCAGCATACGTCCGGCCTCGACCTCATCCGGCATCACCAGACCGCGTTCCTGCATCAGCCGCTCGAGGCCAACGAGCCAGATCTGGTAATACGTCTTGCTGAGATAATCGGCGGGCGAACGATCCTCACGGGCAAAGCGCGACATATCGATGTTCCAGCCGCCGGGCCGTGCCATCGCCAGCGTCATTGCAAGAACGCGGCGCTCCCAGTCGCCATGAAACACCGGCTCGTTCGGTTCCGGGATCACCGGACCGAAACCGTCGACACCGCCCATGTCGTGTGCGCCGTTCATCGGCGCGGCTCCGCGGGCGATCTGGCAAACCCGGTCCCGATCATGCTGTCGCGCGTGACCAGATCGGCGAGTTGATCCTCGCTCCAGCCTTCGGTGCCTGCGGGACGCTGCGGCACCACCAAATAACGGATTTCGGCGGTGGAATCCCACACGCGAATGTTTGTGTCAGCCGGAAGCTCGAAGCCGAAATCGCGCAGCACGCCGCGCGGATCGATCACCGCGCGCGAACGATAAGGTGCGGCCTTGTACCAGACCGGCGGCAGGCCGAGCACCGACCACGGATAGCAGGAGCACAGCGTGCAAACGACCATGTTGTGTTGCTGGGCGGTGTTCTCGACCGCGACGATGTGCTCGCCCTGACGTCCGGCATAACCGAGTTCGGCGATCGCCGGCGTCGCGTCGGCCAGCAGGCGCGTGCGATAGGCCGGATCGGCCCACGCTTTAGCAATCACGCGCGCGCCGTTACGCGGACCGACCTTGGTCTCGTAGGTTTCGATCAGTGCATCGAGCGCTGCGGGATCGACGTAGCCTTTTTCGGTCAGGACGGTTTCCAGCGCGCGCACGCGCAATTCCGTCTCCGACAATTCGGAGTGATCATCATCGTGATGATGGTGATGATCGTCGTGGTGATGATCGTGATCGTGTCCACTCATGCGGCAAGGATAAGCCTACAAGCCTTAGAGTGTCGAGACCGGAATGCTTGGCCGCTTGCACGCGCCGCTGTTGCAACGCTCAGTCGGGAACACCCATCAAGTCACAGAGCTCCCTGAAATCGCTCATATCGTCCCGCGCGATCAGTTCGAGTACGCGTTTCGACCATTCCGGCGAGCCACGCATCGGTCCTGGAAGCTCGTAATCTGCACACTCGAGGTGGATGGGATGCGCTCTGAATGGCGGGGTACAGGTCAACGACCGCTCCTACTTAATACGTATGACGTTCACTATCGGCCCCTCTGACGGGATGGGCAGAGGGATGATATGATGGGTGTAATATGGATTCGAAGAACGAAGCGTTAGACCTGAAACCGCCTGCTTCGCTCAACGGACGCCGTGCATAATCTGAGCGATACAGGCACTTTTTGAGTAGCCGCGCCGAAAGCAAAGAAAAAATGACACCGACAACCGCCGCCGAGCCGCTTCATCGGTTTCCCACCGTTCGGACCTCCGACCCCGAGGAGTTCGAGCACGCGGTTATTGCCAAATACGGCGCGACCGGTCTCACCGTGCCAGATCCGACCGGTTTGCAAACCCGCGGTAACTTTCTTCGGCTGCAAGACATCGGAGTCGGATTTAGCGCCTGTGGAGCCCGCGCCATCGTCAGTTTTGCGGAATGCGATTTTGCCCGGATGCAGATCGCACTTTCGGGCCATGCCGCCACCACCAGCAACGGGGTGACGACGGACGTCGGCACGCACGCGTCATGCGTCACGTCACCGGGCCTGCCTGCCCTGCTCGACTATGGACAGGGATTCGAGCATCTCGTTCTTCGCGTGAACGCGAATGCGCTTGCACGCAAGCTGACGAGGCTGCTCGGCACCGCGCCGAGAAAGCCTGTGAGTTTCAATCCTTCGGTCAAGACTGACGAGCCAGGCCTGCAGGGGCTCAATCAACTGCTTCTGTTTTTCATGAGCCAGCTCAACGCCTCTGGCAGGCTGTTGTCCCCGGCCGCACTCCATGAACTTGAACAGGCCATCATCGTGGCTTTCCTTTATGCCACCCGGCACAATTACAGCGATTTGCTCGAATCCGGTGTCAAGGACACCGCACCACGGCATGTCCGCCGCGCCGAGGAATTCATTGAAGCCAACTGGAATCAGGCCATCACAATCGGAAAGTTGACCGAGATCACGGGCGTCAGCGGACGCACGCTTTTCAAGGCATTTCAGCAAACCCGTGGCTACTCGCCGATGGCATTTGTCAAGCATATCAGGCTGCAGAGGGCGAACGCGCTGCTCACGGAGCCCGGCCCGGAGGCGACCGTCACAGGCGTCGCATTTGCTTGCAGCTTTGCGAACCTCGGGCATTTCTCCAAAGACTACCGCGAGGCGTTCGGCGAGCGCCCCTCAGAAACCCTCTATCGGCATAGACGTTAGACCGCCGGCTTTAACGGCCTCGTTGATCGAGGCCGTCCGCTGCCTAGTCCTTGAGGATAAACGTCACCTTCAGATTGACGCGGTATTCCGCGATCTTGCCGTTCTTGATGACGCATTTCTGGTTGGCGACCCAGACGCCTTCGACATTCTTCAAGGTTTTGACGGCGCGCTTGACGCCATTCTGAATGGCATCTTCAAAACTTTTCGGGGAAGCGGAAATAAGCTCGGTGACGCGTGCAACTGACATGATTTTCTCCTGACAGGGATCAAGACATAAATCTTTGGCACTTGAGCAAGGTCAGCTTAGGCGCGCAGCGGAGCACGTCAAGCGGCGGCCACGGGGCGCGACACGCGGCGCTGCACCATGACGAAGGCATTTTCTAAACGTTCGGAGCGGCGCTGGAGGGCTTCTCTCTGAGCCTCACGAGATCGCCGAGGCTACCGCCTGCATCAGCTCCTGCTGGCCGAACGGCTTTGCAAGCTTCGGCAGTTCAGCGTCACTCCCGGGCGGCAACTCCGCGTACCCGGTGGCAAGGATAATCGGAAGCCCCGGCCGCTCGGCTCGTATTGCCGCGGCGAGTTGAGCGCCGGTCATCTTCGGCATGGCGTGATCGGTGATGACGAGATCAACGGATTGTTCACGCAGAATATCCAGCGCCTGATTTCCAGATGTCGCTTCAAGTACCTTGTGCCCCATCTCCTGCAACATGACGGTCGTATTCATCAGAACAAGACCGTCATCATCGACGGCCAGCACAACCAGCGGCCGGGTTTGGGATATGCCGTCCGCGATCGCGCGCTCCTTCTCGGCTGGCTTGGCTGGTTTGGCGACCGGAAGCCATATCTCTGCCGTTGTGCCGTCGCCTTTACGGCTTTTCAGAACGAGGCGCCCGCCGGACTGTTCGCTCATGCCGTGGACCATCGATAATCCAAGACCGGTCCCGCGGCCGACACCTTTGGTGGTGAAGAACGGCTCCATGGCCCGCGCCAATGTCGCCTTATCCATCCCCTCACCGGTGTCTTTCACCGACAGGCAGACGTAGCGTCCGGCCTTCAGTTTCCCCGCCGAGCCGCGCCGGACAATTTCCTCCTGAGCCGTGACAACAATACTTCCGCCATCAGGCATGGCATCGCGCGCATTCACCGCAAGATTTAACAGCGCCATTTCCACCTGGTTGGCGTCGGCCTGAACGTGGCTGAGTTTCCGCGGAAAGTTCGTCTCGATCGACACCGACGGGCCAAGAGATCTTTGCAGCAGATCGGTCATGCCGAGTACGAGGCCCGGCAGATCAACCGGTGCCAGGTTGAGGTCCTGACGCCGCGCGAAAGCCAGCATGCGCTGCGTCAGCGCGGCACCGCGCTGAGCTGCCTGCGTGGCGTTGGAAATCAGCGTGTTGATCTTCTGGTCGTCGGGAAGCCGCCGGCTCACGATCTCAAGGCTGCCGAGGATAACCGTCAGCAGATTGTTGAAGTCGTGCGCGATGCCGCCAGTCAGTTGCCCGATGGCCTCCAGCTTCTGCGAATGCGCCAGCGCCTCCCGCGTCTGTTCGAGGGCCTTCTGCGCATCCCTGCGTTCGGTAATATCGCGGGTAATCTTGGCAAAGCCGATCAGGACCCCGCTGTCGTCGTGGATCGGATCGAGGATGACGTTAGCCCAGAACTGCGAGCCGTCCTTTCGAACACGCCAGCCTTCCTTCTCGAAGCGGCCTTCGCGCAATGCTGTTTCCAGCGTATTCTGCGGTTCGCCCTTTTGCCTGTCGCTCTCGGAATAGAACCGGGAAAAATGCTGGCCGATGATTTCACTCGCACGGTACTGCTTGATCCGCTCCGCACCCGCGTTCCAGCTGCTCACGTATCCATTCGGATCGATCATATAAAGCGCGTAGTCCGATACGCCCTGCACCAGCAACCGGAACTGCTCTTCCTGCTGTCTCAGACGGGATTCCGCCGCCCTGCGCTCGCTGAGATCGCGTGTGATTTTGGCGAAGCCGACAATACCGCCATCCGGCGAGCGGATCGGGTCGATCACCACATGCGCCCAGAACCGGCTGCCATCCTTGCGAACACGCCAGCCTTCGCTCTCGAACTTGCCTTCCCGCGCGGATATTTCCAGCGCACGCGCCGGAAGCCCTGACCTGCGATCATCCTCGGTGTAGAACTCCGAAAAGTGACGACCGATGATCTCCGAAGGCGTGTATCCCTTGAAGCGCTGCGCGCCTGCATTCCAGCTTGATACGATGCCTTGCGGATCGAGCATATAGATCGCGTAGTCAGTCACTGCTTCGATCAGCAACCGGTATCGCCCCTCCGGAGTCAGGGACTTGTCGAACGAGTTTGCTGTGTCCGCAGCAGTATCTTCGGATGCCATTCATTACCCCACGCCAACCATGTCAAACGCCGTCGACGAGAAATGGTTCCGTCCATTCGATGCGGCTTAGCCTAAGGTCGAACGGCAACCTGGCCCGGCTGCCGGACCTCAGTTTCGCACCGCAAAGAGCGGTGTGCGCAAGGTCAGTTGCACAAGCGGCTGAGGCGTCCATGCAGCCTCAACCGACAGCCCGAACAAGCGGTTATCGTTGTCATCCATGCGCTCGAGATCGATCCTGAGCAGCGGCTGGGTAAAGGCCTTGGCCCTGATAATGCCGCCGCCAAGCTCTGCCCCGCCAAATGTCTGGACGCCGAAGCGGCCAGACAGCTTCCAGTTGTTGTCCCACTGATAATAGCCGCCGAGATAGCCGACAAAGGCCGATTCGACTTTTGCCAAACCGGAGTCCACCCAGACCGCCGTCAACCGGGTCCCGGCCAGCAGGCCCTGCGTTTGATCTTCATTGAGCGCGTAATCGAGTTCGACCACCGTCTGGTTCGATGTCGAGGCCAGCCCCGGCGCGCTGGTGATCGAGCGTGTCAGAGTCGAGATCACCGTGACGGTGGCGACGTCCCCGCGGATAACGTCGGCGTTGAACCCGATATTCCAGCTATCGAGCGTCATCGATGACCATGGCGAAAAGTCGGTCCGCGACGTGCTGGCGCTGACCCCGCCATACAGCGAGAGCCAATTGGTGACATCCACCGTCAGCGGCGCATTCAGCGTCACGACCTGGGCCGCCGACGGGATCGGCGAGACGAAATTCCTGAATCCGATCGCAAGTACACCGGGTGGCACGCTGGTGTATTGCGTGTTGTAATCGAGGTAGATGTTCGGAAGCTTGGAGCCGGCTTTCGCCGGTTCGTCTTCGTCGTCACTGGCGCGCGCGGGATCGAAACAACCGAGAACAGCAAGCAGCCCGAGCGCAACACCGCACAGCGGAGCGCGGCCACGAAGGCGCTTATTGTTGCAATCGATCCTGCCCATCATAATCCACTGACATGGAAGGTGCCCGCGAAATTCCGGCGATGGTGCAGGTTTCCGGTTCCCATTTCAATGACTGTCAGAGGGACGCCAGGCTCAGTTCAACGTCGCCTTGAGTGCTGTGGCGGCGGACGCGTAACCGCCGCGCGCGCCATCGACGAAGTGAAAATGATCGGGCCTCGATGCCGCCAGCGTAAAGCATGTCATCATCGCCGCGTCCTGACGGTGCAGGCCGTAACGCGCCGTCCCGGCGGCGGCAGCCGCAGCGAGGCGGCTTTCCAGCACATCGGCCAGTTCAGGCTTGCAGTCCAGGACCATGCGCAGCCCGTCGTCATACTTCCGGAAGTCTGAATTTTCCACCACTTGCTGCATGTAGATCTGCGGCACGAAGCCGCCGGCCGAAATGCCGAAACGCAGCAGCACATACGCGAACAGCGTCATGGCATGAACACTGAGACGGCGCACGAACAGCGGCCCGCCGCGCTGTGCCAGCGCTTCATACTGCGCGCCCGGCACCGGCCATCGTAGCGGCGGTCCGGCACCCGGCACCGGCCGCCCTGCACCGGGGCTTCGCTCGACGAGTGTCACGATGTCTTCGATCAGGCGGCGAAACGCGTCGCTGTCGGCCGACGCCGGCACGATCAGCATCGACAGGATAAGACCGCGCTCCGCCGGCATTTCGGAAAAGCGGCACGACAATCCGGTCAAATCGGGATGCGCGCCCGATGGTGCCGGTGGCACGGTGAACTCGCCGCGCTTCATCGCGGTTTCCGCCCATGCCAGCCCGCCGCCGGAAAACATTGCATAGGAAACATGTGGAGACGCCGCGTAGCGCGCGACCCGTACATCGAGGCCCTTGGCGCGGATCGCCTCGATCGGCACCAGCGCGACACGCAATGTCAGGTCGAGATCTTCCGTCACCCAGGTCGCGGTCGCCGCCAGCGCCTCGCGCGCCAGCTCGGCATCTTGCGGCGAAACCGCAAAGCTGGCGCCGTCGCCGCCGAAGGCGAACGGGAAGTCGCGGTTCTCCAGCGCATTAGTTACCGAGGCGATCACCGCCGCACCGGCCATGTTCACGGCCTTGTAGCGATTGTCCGCAATCGCCTTGGTGGATTGGACAATATCGGCGACACCGATCAGCCACCCATCAGGCACCGGCCGGTACAGCGACGGATCCATCAGATTGGCGAAGCCGCGAAACACCGGCATGGCAGCGTAAAAGGCGTCCGTGCCGCCGATGTCTGCGCTCTGGCCGACCGCTGCATTCATGACCATGGCGTTGCCGTTCTCTCCGACGCATTGTCCGGTCAGCGTTCCAAAAATACGCACGCACAGCAAGAAGGGTTCAGCATCCGCCGCCAACAATTGTCGGCGCGGAGGCTTTGCGCCGACAGTATTTCCGAGAGGCTATATTTTGAGAAACTTATGAACCGCCGCCGATCAGCCGCGATATCGATGCCTGCGATGCCGGCGCGGCGCGGGTTCATAATACTCGCGGGGCTGGTACCACGCGTTGGCGCTGCAAGAGCCGCCGACACCGCTGGTGGCCGCCCGGCACTGGTCATAGGTGTAATAGGCGCACACCCGGCCCTGCCCGGTGCGGCTGTAGTTCTCCGAGCAGAACGGCGCATCGGCCTTGGCCGGCACTGCGGAGCCGAGCGTGACAGCCAGCGCCGCAACGGCAGCTACCGCCAGACTCCCCGCCATGGTTGACAATCTAACGGCTGGTAATTTGATGGCCAGCTTTTTCAACGTCATCATGCGAATCTCCCTGATCTGCGGCCTATATGGGGCATCGGCCGCGAATTAGCTACGGCCAACCGGCCGTTTGAGTTTTCACGACGGCGTTGCCGAAAAGTGCTACACTGCAACAAGTGATCCCAAGCAGGCGAGTTCCGATGTCCCCCGTCTCTCTGATGCTCAATATTTTATGGGTCGTGCTTGGCGGCTTCTGGATGGCATTTGCCTGGGCGGTCGCCGCCGTCATCATGACGATCACCATCATCGGCCTGCCGTGGGCGCGCGGCGCCTGGAACATCGCGATCTACACGCTGTTTCCGTTCGGCCAGAAAGCCGTCTCGCGCGAGATCTATATCGGCCAGAGCGACTTCGGCACCGGCATTTTCGGATTCATCGGCAACCTGATCTGGTTCATCCTGGCCGGATGGTGGCTGGCGCTCGGCCACCTGTTCACAGCACTGCTGCTCGGCATCACGATTGTCGGGATTCCCTTCGCCTGGGCGCATTTGAAACTCGGCGCCATCGCAGTGTGGCCGATCGGCAAGACCATCGTCCCGGCCTGAGCAGCCACACGCGCGAACAGTCAATCCGTCACTTTGCTGGCCGACAGTTCCGGCGCAGGAGTGAGCGCCTGACTTCGCGCATAGCGCTGGGTCACCATCACCAACGCTGCAAGAGCAGCCCCGATGGAATCGCTGACAAGGCCCGGCTCGATCAGCAAGAGTCCCCCGACCACCAGCGCAGCACTTTGCCAATGCTTCGAGTGCGTCAGGAAATAGCCGTGCAGTCCGGCGGCAAACAGCAACACACCGATGCCTGCGGTGATGCTGCTCCAGATGATGGTCGGCCAGTCGCCGATCATCAGCAATGCCGGCTCATAGACGAACATGAACGGCACGATGAAGCTGGTGGCCGCGATACGCACTGCCGCGAGTCCGGTTTTCCAGAGATCGGACCGCGCGATCCCGGCGGCGGCAAACACCGCCAGCGCCACCGGCGGAGTGATCGCCGACAGCACCGCGAAGTAGAACGCAAACATGTGCGCGGCAGGAACCGGAATGCCGAACTTGACGATGGCCGGCACCAGCAGCGCCGTCATGATGATGTAAGCCGGCGTGGTCGGCATGCCCATGCCGAGCACGATGCCCGCGATCATCGTGAACACCAGCGCGAGCAGCAGGTAGTTCTGCGACAGGTGCACCACAAACTGGGTGAACACGATTCCCAGACCCGACAGCGTCACCACTGCGATCACGACGCCTGCTGCGGCGCAGGCCAGCGCCACCGGCAGCGCGTTTCGGGCGCCGTCGACGCAGGCGCCGATCAAATTCTCGAACGTCACATACTGGCGGGTTGATTTACGCAGTGCGGCGACCGGGAAACAGGCCAGCGTGCCGGCCAATGCTGCGAGCGGCGAACTGAAGCCGGTATACATAAAGACCAGAATTGTCAGCACGGGCAGGAACAGGTGCCCGCGCTCGCGCATGACATCGCCGAGCTTCGGCAATTCGCTGCGCGGGACGCCGACGAGGCCACGCCGCTTGGCTTCGAAATGCACCGCCGAGAAGCAGGCGACATAATAAAGGATGGCCGGAATGATCGCCCACAGCACCACCTGCCCGTAGGACACGCCGAGAAATTCGGCCATCACGAACGCGGCAGCCCCCATGATCGGCGGCATGATCTGCCCGCCGGTCGAGGCCACCGCTTCGACGCCGGCCGCGAAATGCGGCGGGAAGCCTGAGCGCTTCATCAGGGGAATCGTGATCGGGCCATCGACCATGACGTTGGCAACGGCACTCCCGGAGATCGTGCCGAACAGCGCCGAGCTGACGCACGACACTTTGCCCGGACCGCCTGCGGTGTGGCCGGTCAGGCTCATGGCAAAATCCATGAACAACTGCCCGGTGCCGGTGCGCTCCATGAAGCTGCCGAACAGCACGAAGATCAGCACATAGGATGCCGAGACCGAAAGCGGGATGCCGAAGATGCCTTCGGTGGTCATGTAGAGCTGGTCGAGCAACCGCATCGGATCGAGCTTGGCGATGAACAGCCCGTAGACCATGAACACCACGGCCGTGATCGGCAGCGCCAGCCCGATCACGCGGCGCGCTGCCTCCAGCACCATCACGGTCATGATCGTGCCCATCACCATGTCGGCAGTGGTCAGATCGTCGACATAAAAGGTGCGGTTGATGACATACTCGTAGTTGGCGAACAGATACAGGATCGGCGCAATCGCCAGCGCAAGCAGCAGCAGATCGAGCACGCTCGGCGTGCCGTCGGTGCTTCCCGAACTGCGATAGATCAGAAACAGCAGCGTCAGCGCGAACAGCAGGTGCATGCCGCGAAAGATGATCGCCTCCGGCGCGCCGTAGACGATCGCCCATACGTGGAAGATCACCATGGCCACGGAGATGAGAGTCGTGGCCATGCGCACGACGCCGCCGTAACTGAAATCCAGCTTCATGATCCTGTCCGCCCTGTCCGGAAATGCCTTGCCGCGAACCGCCGGCAGCGTTCACGCCGCCGGCGGCAGTCCGGTCAGTTCGTCTTCACGGTGATGCCGGCTTCCTTGTAGAACTTGGCTGCACCGGGATGGAACGGAATGCCGATGTCGACCGCCATTCCGGCTGGCGTCAGCGTGGCCATGTCTTTCGCCACGGTCGCCATGGTCTTGGTGTTGGCAGCAAGCGTCTTGACCATGGTGTAGACTTCGTCCGCCGGAAGCTTGCACGACACGACCAGATGCGTCGCATAGCCGATCACCTTCACGTCGGCATCCTGCTTCGGATAGGTCGCCTTTGGAACGGTCATCAGGGTATAGCCCGGATTGAGCTTCTTCATTTTCTCATAGCTGTCGGACTGATCGACCATCTTGATGTCGCGGGCGGCAGCAAGATCCATGATGGAGCCAGCCGGGATCTGAGTGCCGAGGCCGAAGGCCATGGCGTTGCCGTCCTTCATCTGATTCACCGAGTCGGTGTAGCCGACGAAGGACACCTTCACGTCGCTGTAGGTGATGCCGTTGACCTCGAGAAGCTGCCTTGTGATCAGCTCGCCAGTGTTGCCGCGCTGCTGGGTGGTTACCGCCTTGCCCTTGAGGTCCGCGATCTTGGACACGCCGGAGTCGGCGTTTACCACGAGCTGGTAGTACTGCGGATAAAGCGTCGCGAGATTGCAGACATTGGTGGTGGCCTTGGGGAATGGGGCGCGGCCCGCAAGCCCGTCGACCGTCGAGATCGAATTGCCGAAACCGACATCGGCTTTGCCTTCATCGACGCCGCGCACATTGGCGATGCCGGCGCCCGGCAAAGCCTGAATGTTCAGACCGGGAATGGCTTTTTCCCACATATCCTTCAGCTGGCCACCGAGCGGAATCCACGAGCCGCCCTGCGGGCCGGTCATCATTTTCATTTCGCCTGCGGATGCAGCGCCTGCGACCGCGCACAACCCGACCGCGAGTCCAAGCAGCTTTGCCTTGGTGTTCATCGTCACTCTCCCTGATGGATGCCGTTTGCCGGCTTTCTTCGTGGCGACAGTAAAACTTTGAAATCCCGCGAACGCCAGCGTTTTCAAACATGACGCGCAGGATTGACGTGACGGGACCGCATACGCGCGCTCCGCCGCACTGCACAATCCGCGAGCGATGGAATGGCCGGTATCGGAGGGTTGTCCGCCCCCGCCAACTCGGCGATAATTCTCAGAACAGCGGTGAGGCCGACCCCGTTGATAACGCAATCGGCCCGCCTACTTCCTCCGACGGATATCCGGGGAACGCTCAATGTCGACGCAGAGCCTGACATCGCCGGTTGCAGTCAAGCCGCCCATGATGGTGGACCGTGCGAGGCTTGCGCACATTCCCGGCGATGAAGGCTGGCCGCTGATCGGACGCACGTTGAATGTGCTGGCCGATCCGCGGGCGGAAGTCGATATGATGGCGCGGAAGTTCGGGCTGATCTATCGCACGCGCCTGCTCGGCGAGACCAGCGTCTCGCTGCTCGGGCCGGAAGCCAACGAATTCATGCTGCTCGACCAGACCAAGCTGTTCTCATCGACCAACGGATGGGAGTCGATTCTCGGGCTGCTGTTCCCACGCGGGCTGATGCTGCTCGATTTTGAGGAACACCGGCAGCATCGCCGCGCCATGTCGATCGCATTCAAATCTGGCCCGATGAAAAGCTATCTCGCGCAACTCGACGCCGGGATCGCAACGCGCGTCGATCAGTGGCGCGAAGCTCCGGGGCCGATGCTTTTTTATCCCGCGATGAAACAACTCACCCTCGATCTCGCCGCCACCTCATTCCTCGGCACCGGGATCGGCCCGGAAGTCGATGAGGTCACGCGCGCCTTCGTCGATATGATCGCCGCCTCCGTCGCAGTCGTGCGCCAGCCCTGGCCCGGCACGCAGATGGCGCGCGGCGTCAAGGGGCGTCAGCGCATCGTCGCCTATTTCTCGCAGCAGGTTCCCTTGCGGCGCGAGAGCGGCGGTGACGACCTGTTCTCGCAACTGTGCCACGCCACCCACGAGGACGGCGCACTGCTCTCGACACAGGACATCGTCGACCACATGAGCTTCCTGATCATGGCAGCGCACGACACGCTGACTTCATCGCTGACATCCTTCGTGGCGCTGCTCGCAGCCAATCCGCAATGGCAGACAAAATTGCGCGATGAAATCACAGCGCTGGGCGTCGCGCCCGGCGCGCCGCTGCCGTTCGAGAAACTCGACGCGATGCCGCTTACCGAGATGGCCTTCAAGGAAGCGATGCGGATGAAGCCGCCGGTGCCGTCGATCCCGCGCCGCGCGACGCGCGATTTCAGCTTCAAGGGCTTTGACATTCCCGCCGGAACGCTGGTTGGGATGAACCCGCTGTTCACGCACCACATGAGCGAGCACTGGCCCGATCCCGAGACATTCGATCCGCTGCGGTTCACCGACGAGGCGCAGCGCGCGCGTCACCGCTACGCCTACATTCCGTTCAGCGGCGGCGCGCATATGTGCATCGGATTGCACTTCGCCTATATGCAGGCCAAATGCTTCGCGTTTCATTTCCTGCAAAATCTCAACGTTACGATGACGCCGGGTTATGTGCCCGCATGGCAGATGTGGCCCATCCCCAAGCCCAAGGACGGCTTGCGCGTGACACTGACTGCGGCTTGACGCGCTGCGCGGCAGCCAAGCCGTTGACTCCGCGCCTCCCCTCCTTCAAGCAATCGATAACCCGCAACTGAAAAAGCGGGATGGGAGAAAATATGCCGAAGATCGATTTTGCGCCGGGTCATGTCGGCCCCTTCGCCGGGCTGGATGTGCCATGGCTGTTGCGGCTGCGGGCCGAAACGCGGCGGGATCATCCATTTCTGATCTGGGCGCCATTCGACGCGCCGTCGCGTCCCTGGACCTATGGCGAATTCCACGAACGCGTCGGCGCGCTCGCCGCAGGCCTCGCCAAGCGCGGAATCAAGCGCGGCGAATGCGTGCTGATCCATCTCGACAACTGCATCGAGATGCTGCTGACGTGGTTTGCCTGCGTCGAACTCGGCGCCATCGCTGTGACCACCAACACCCGCTCGGCGCCGAGCGAGATGGAATACTTCGCCGGTCATTGCGGCGCGGTCGCTGCGATCACGCAGCCAGCCTATGCGGAGATCATCTCGGCCAACTGCAAAAGCCTGCGCTGGCTTGCGGTGACGGCGCACGATGCGGGCGCGACACCTGCGCAAGGATACAAGCCGCCGAAAAGCGAGAGCTTTGAATCGCTGTTTGCCAACAGCGCCGACCGGCCCCGCCGCCCCGCCGATCCTTACGCGTCATGCAGCGTACAATACACATCGGGCACGACATCGCGGCCGAAGGCGGTGCTGTGGACCCACGCCAATGCGCTGTGGGGCGCGAAGATCAATGCCGTGCATCAGGAATTGCGGCCCGAGGATATTCATCAGATCTATCTGCCGCTGTTTCACACCAATGCGCTGGCCTACTCCATGCTCTCGACATTGTGGGTTGGCGGCACCGCGGTGATCCAGCCGCGCTTTTCCGCAAGCCGGTTCTGGAGTACGGCGCTGGAGCATCGCTGCACCTGGACATCGCTGGTGCCGTTCTGCGTCAAGGCGCTGATGGAGCGCGAGATTCCAAAAGCGCATCACTTCCGGCTGTGGGGCAGCGCGATCTGCGAGCCACCGACCGATGCGATTTTCGGCGTGAAAACCATCGGCTGGTGGGGCATGACGGAGACCATCACCCACGGCATTATCGGCGAAGTCAATCAGCCGAACATTCCGCTGGCGATCGGCCGCACCGCACCGGAATACGAGATCCGCATTGTCGATGAGAACGGCAAGCCAACCGAAGCTGGCGGCACCGGCGATCTTTTGATCCGCGGTATTCCGGGTATGTCGCTGTTCAAGGAATACCTGCACAACGAGACCGCCACGCGTGAAAGCTTCGACGAACACGGCTACTTCATCACCGGCGACCGGGTGCGGCTGCTGGAGAACGGCTTTATCCGGTTCGGCGACCGCGCCAAGGACATGCTGAAAGTCGGTGGCGAGAATGTCGCGGCCTCCGAGATCGAGCAGGTTGTCATCACAGTGGCAGGCGTGCGCGAAGCCGCGGTGGTTGCCAAGAAGCATCCGATGCTGGACGAAGTGCCTGTCGTGTTCGTGATCCCGCAAAACGGTCTCGATGGCGCACCGCCCACGCTCCATGACGATATTATGAGTGCATGCAAAAAGGCGCTGGCCGATTTCAAGGTGCCGCGCGAGGTGCATCTGGTCGAGGACATGCCGCGCTCGACCCTTGAAAAAGTGGCGAAGGCGGAATTGAGGAAATTGCTGGTGTAAGCGACCTATGCAAACCATCGGCGATAAAAGGAACCAGCGATGACCCAACCGAAGTTCGATATCGTTGTTTATGGCGCAAGCGGCTTCACCGGCCGGCTGGTCGCGGAGTATCTCGCTGCGAATTATGGCCCCGGCAGCGGGCTGACATGGGCGATGGCAGGCCGCAGCCGCGACAAGCTCGCTGCCGTCCGCGACGAGATCGGCGCGCCAAAAGACACGCCGCTGATCGAAGCAGATGCGAGCAATGCTGAATCGCTCGAGACGCTTGTAAGCCAGGCCAAAGCTGTGCTGACCACCGTCGGCCCCTATCAGCTTTACGGCTCCGAGCTTGTGGCGGCCTGCGCGGCCTCCGGCACGGATTATCTCGATCTCTGCGGCGAGCCGGCATGGATGCGCCAGATGATCGACGCCCATCACGCAACGGCGCAATCCACAGGCGCGCGTATTCTTTTCTCGTGTGGATTCGATTCGATCCCGTTCGAACTCGGCGTGCTGTTCCTGCAAAATGCAGCGAAGACACAAT
>Ga0315336_1001500_pt1 | contig 44595 bp, 35 predicted proteins | sample ASW5metaG_FD_204512 | JGI IMG/M metagenome (GOLD analysis project Ga0315336, IMG submission 204512) | Ammonia-oxidizing marine archaeal communities from Monterey Bay, California, United States - ASW #5 | ecosystem: Environmental > Aquatic > Marine > Intertidal zone | place: USA: California... | reverse complement strand
AGAGGTCGCGGCGCTGGGCAAGCTGTTCGCCCTGCTCGCCGCCGGGCTCGATCACGCCGAGGTGGAACACTGGTTCTGCCGCGACCTCTGCGGCGAAATGGCCGACTGAAAACGACACCGGCAAAAATGCGCGCTGCCCCGCAGGGCAGCGCGGCCGGCTGGCGATGTCCCGGCAGCACCGCTACCCTTGCTCACGCCAACAACAAGAAAAGCGTCAAGGAGCCGATGCCATGGCCAGATCCCGAACTGCCGGGGCGCTGTTCGTCCTGCTCATCAGCGCTGCATGCGCCGCCCAGGCCGAACTGCCTGCCAACTATCAGATCACCCTGCAAACCGACAGCTTTCCGCCTTTCAACATGGGGCCCAACAGCAAGGGCTTCGCCCGCGGCGACGATGTGCAGGGCATCGATGCCGACACCGTGCGTGACATCTTTCGCCGCGCCGGCATCGCCTACAACCTGACCCTGCGCGGACCCTGGAGCCGGCTCTACGAGCAGACCCGGCAGCAGCCCGCCCACGGCCTGTTCTCGGTGGCGCGCACGCCGCAGAACGCCGGACAGTTCAAGTGGGTCGGGCCGCTGGCCCATCACGCCAGCGTGCTGCTGGCGCCGGCCGACAGTGACCTGAAGTTCGACAGCCTGGAGCAGGCGCAGGGCTACCAGATCGGCGGCCACGCCAACGGCAGCGTCAGCCTGTTCCTGGAAAGCCAAGGCATCGCCACCAGCAACAGCCTCAACGACGCCGAAAACCTGCGCAAGCTGCTGACCGGGCGCATCGACCTGTGGGCGGTGGCCGATCCGGTGTGGCGTCATTACGCGCGGCTGCAGGGCGTCGATGAGGGCCAGCTGCGCATAGCGCTGAGCTATCGCAGCGAACCGCTGTATCTGGCGCTGAGTCCTGATACGCCGGACGCAGTGGTCAATCGCCTGCAGAAGGCGCTCGACGAGGTGATCGCCGAAGGCTACGCCGGCTGCAGCAAGACTCCGGACCTCTGCTATCTGATCCAGGAGCGCGGCAAGACGCTGGCCGGCGGCCGCTGACCCCGCGCCTCGTCACCAGGCCGAGAGCGCCCGGGAGCGCATCAGCTCAGCTGGTAGCGCGCCCGCGGCGTGGCCATCGGCAGCGGGCCGTCGCCGACCAGGCGGAACTCGCCCTTCTCGGCATCGTAGGCGCGAATCTCGCTGGTCCCGATGTTGTATATCCAGCCGTGGATGAACAGCTGACCGCTGGCCAACCGCGCCGCCACCGAGGGATGCGTGCGCAGGTGATCGAGCTGAGCCACCACGTTCTCCTCGGTGAGGATGCCGAGGGTGTTGTGGTCGGCGCAGCCACAGTTCTGCTCGACGACGATCTTCGCCACCTCGGCATGGCGCAGCCAGCCCTTGACCGTCGGCATGCGCTCCAGCTGAGCCGGGTTGAGCACCGCCTTCATCGCGCCGCAGTCGGAGTGGCCGCAGACGATGATGTGCTGCACGCCGAGCGCCATCACGGCGAATTCGATGGCGGTCGACACGCCGCCGTTCATCTGCCCGTAGGGCGGCACTACGTTGCCGACGTTGCGGGTGACGAACAGGTCGCCGGGCGAGCTCTGGGTAATCAGCTCGGGGATGATCCGCGAGTCGGCACAGGTGATGAACATGGCCCGCGGCGTCTGTTCGTAGGCGAGTTTCTCGAACAGCTCGCGCTGCTCGGGATAGACCTCTTCGCGGAAGCGCTTTACACCCGAGACGATGTGTTCCAGGGCTTCCTGGGCGGTTTCGCTCTTCTTGTCGTCATTCATGCTTGGTTCTCTCCAGAGGAATTCGAAGGATAGGCGCCGCCGCGACGGCGCGTCAGAAGATGGACCAGCCGATACGCTGCGACAGCGCCTCGAGGGCGGCCATGCCGATCAGCGAATTGCCCGCGGCGTTGAGTTCCGGCGACCAGACGCAGACGGTGAAGCGCCCCGGCACCACCGCGACGATGCCGCCGCCGACCCCGCTCTTGCCGGGCAGGCCGACGCGATAGGCGAAGTTGCCGGCCTCGTCGTACAAGCCGCTGGTGGCCATGATCGCGTTGACCTGCTTGGCCTGACGCGGCGCCAGCACCGCCTCGCCACTTTGCGGGCAGGCACCATCGCGAGCGAGAAAGGCGAACGCGCGGGCCAGGTCGACGCAGTTCATGCGCAGCGCACAGTGATGAAAATAGCTGCGCAATACCGCCTCGACATCGTTGTGGAAGTTGCCGAAGGCCTGCATCAGGTAAGCCATGGCCGCATTGCGCGCGCGGTGCTGGTATTCGGATTCGGCGACACGAGTGTCGGAGACGATCTGCCGGTTGCCGGACAGGTGCCGGACGAAATCGCGCATCGACAGCTCCGGGGTGGCGAAGCGCGACTGGTTGACGTCGCAGATCACCAGCGCCCCGGCGTTGATGAACGGGTTGCGCGGGCGGCCGCGTTCGAACTCGAGCTGCACCAGCGAATTGAACGGCTGCCCGGAAGGCTCGTGGCCCAGCCGCTCCCACAATGACTCGCCGCGATGGGCGATGGCCTGCACCAGGCTGAACACTTTCGAGATGCTCTGGATCGAGAACGGCGTCTGCGCGTCGCCGGCCTCGAACACTTCGCCCTCGGCGCTGCATACGGCGATGCCCAGCTGGTCAGGCGGCACGTCGGCCAGTGCCGGAATGTAGCTGGCCACGCGACCTTGCCCGAGCAGCGGGCGCACATCGTCGAGAATTTCCTGCAGCAGGGCGTGCATCGAAGGTTCCATCGATTCAGAGTCCAGGGTGGACGTCCACCGGCCGAGGGGCATCACAGGCGCGTCAGAACTTCTCGGCCCGCAGCACTTCGACCTCGGCCAGGTAGCAGACCATGGCGAAGTTCTCGTAGTAGCGGGCCTGCAGATGCTCGGCGATGCGCTCGGCGATCTCGCGGCTGCAGATCACCTCCAGGCGGATATTGCCGTCGGTATCCCAGCCGGCACTGCGCACCCCGCGGCTACCGCTGCCACGGGCGTCCGACAGGGTCCAGCCCGGCGCGCCAAGTGCATTCAGGTCGCCTACCAGCTTGTGTTCCAGCGCTGCCTCGCAGATCACGGTCAGCAGCGTACGGTTGTGCGCGTTCATCTCAGAACCCCCAGGCGATCAGCCGCTCGGCCAGGGCCAGGTAGAGCGGTATGCCGATCAGGATGTTGAACGGAAAGGTGATGCCCAGCGAAGCGGTCAACGACAGCGACGGATTGGCTTCCGGCACCGCCAGGCGCATCGCCGCCGGCACCGCGATGTACGAGGCACTCGCCGCCAGCGTGGCGAGCATCGCCGTGCCGCCCAGCGACAGCCCCATGAGGCGCGCCAGCAGGGCGCCGATCAGCGCACCGATCAGCGGCATCAGCAAGGCGAAAGCGGCGAGCTTGAAGCCGAAGCGCTTGAGCGAGCCGAGCTGGCCGGAGGCGATCAGCCCCATCTCCAGCAGGAAGAACGCCAGCACCGGTTTGAACATGCTGGTGTACAGCGGTTCGAGCGGCTTGATCGCGTCCTTGCCGGCGACCGCACCGATCAGCAAGCCGCCGAGCAGCAGCATGATGCTCTTGCCGAGAAAGATCTCGCGTCCCAGCTCCTTCCAGTCGGTATCGCGCGAGACGCCCTTGGCCAACAGGATGCCGACCAGAATCGCCGGGATCTCGAGGATCGCCACGAACAGCGGCATGTAGCTTTCGAAGAAGATTTCCCGCGCCACCAGATAGGCCACCACCACGGCGAAGGTACCGGCGCTCACCGAACCATAGTGCGCCGCCACCGCCGCCGCGTTGACCCGGTCGAAGCGCAGGCCGCGCAACAGGATGAAGGCCAGCACCGGCAGCAACACGCCCAGCCCCAGCACCAGCAGCGACTGGCCCAGAAGTGCCGCACTGGCCTGCTCGGCCAGCTCCACGCCACCGTGCAAACCGATCGCCAGCAGCAGGACGATCGACAGCGTCTCGTAGAGCGCCGGCGGCAGTTTCAACTCGCTCTTCACCAGGCCCGCAAACAGGCCGAACACGAAGAACAGCACTACTGGGTCGATCCCCATCTACAGTCTCCACAGCTTGGTCATTGCACCGGTCCCTGGCAGACACTGGCTCAAAAAAAAGGAGCCGCATGGGCTCCCAAAGGGGACACACTGCCAGCACCGTCCGTTCCGCTGGCTGTCGCGCAGGCAGCCAGAACGCTCGGAATGGCGCTGGCGTGGCGCGATCAGACCGCCACGCCACCCTTCACTCAGCCCTCGATCTCTATCAAGACTTCTCCCGGGTTCACCCGGTCACCTTTGGCGACATGCACGGCCTTGACCGTTCCGCCCATGGGCGCCTGGATTTCGGTTTCCATCTTCATCGCCTCACTGATCAGCACGGCCTGGCCGGCCTTGACCACGTCGCCTTCCTTGACCAGTACGTCGACCACGTTGCCCGGCATGCTGGTACTGACGTCGCCCGGACCGCTGGCCTGCTTGCGCTGGCCGCCGCCGCTGCCGCCGACGAAGTTGTTCAATGGCTCGAACACCACCTCTTCCGGCATGCCGTCGATGGAGAGGAAGAAGTGCCGCTTGCCTTCGCCCTTGACGCCGACACCGGTGATATCCACGCGATAGGTCTCGCCGTGCACGTCGATGACGAATTCGGTCGGCACGCCCTGCCCGCCTGCGGCCGTCGCGGTGCTGCCGTCAGGGATCGGCAGCAATGTTTCCGGCACCAATGTGCCAGCCTCGCGTTCCTCGAGGAACTTGCGGCCGATGTCGGGAAACATGGCGTAGGTCAGCACGTCTTCTTCGGATTTGGCCAGCGCACCGACCTCCTGGCGCAGCTTGTCCAGCTCCGGCTTGAGCAAGTCGGCCGGGCGCACGTCGATGATCTCCTCACCGCCGATGGCCTGGCGCTGCAGCTTGGCATCGATGGTGCCCGGCGCCTTGCCGTAGCGGCCCTGCAGGTAGAGCTTCACCTCGTTGGTGATGGTCTTGTAGCGTTCGCCGGCGAGCACGTTGAAGAACGCCTGGGTGCCGACGATCTGCGAGGTCGGGGTTACCAGCGGCGGGTAGCCGAGGTCCTTGCGCACGCGCGGAATCTCGGCGAGCACTTCATCCATGCGGTTCAGCGCGCCCTGCTCCTTCAGCTGGTTGGCCAGGTTGGAAATCATCCCGCCCGGCACCTGGTTGACCTGCACGCGGGTGTCGACGCCGGTGAACTCGCTTTCGAACTGGTGGTACTTCTTGCGCACCGCGTAGAAGTACAGGCCGATCTCCTGCAGCAGCTCCAGATCGAGGCCGGTGTCATAGGGCGTGCCGCGCAACGCGGCGACCATGGATTCGGTGCCGGGGTGGCTGGTGCCCCAGGCCATGGAGGAAATGGCCGTGTCGATGTGGTCGGCGCCGTTCTCGATGGCTTTCAGCTGGCACATGCTGGCGACGCCGGCCGTGTCGTGGGAATGGATGAACACCGGCAGATCGATCTCGGCCTTCAGCGCACGCACCAGCTCGCCGGTGGCGAACGGCGTGAGCAGGCCGGCCATGTCCTTGATGGCGATGGAATCGACGCCCATGTCGCGCATCGCCCGCGCCTGTTCGACGAACAGTTCGACGGTATGCACCGGGCTGGTGGTGTAGGCGATGGTGCCCTGGGCGTGCTTGCCGGTCTTCTTCACGGCCTTGATCGCGGTTTCCAGATTTCGCACATCGTTCATCGCATCGAAGATGCGGAACACGTCGATGCCGTTCTGCGCCGCCTTGGCGCAGAACGCCTCGACCACGTCATCGCTGTAATGGCGGTAGCCGAGCAGGTTCTGCCCGCGCAGCAGCATCTGCAGCCGGGTATTGGGCAGCGCCGCCTTGAGCTGGCGCAGGCGCTCCCAGGGGTCTTCTTTCAAAAAGCGCACGCAGGCATCGAACGTCGCGCCGCCCCAGACTTCCAGAGACCAGTAGCCGACACGGTCGAGCTTTTCGCAGATCGGCAGCATGTCTTCGGTGCGCATGCGGGTGGCCAGCAGCGACTGATGGGCGTCACGCAGGATGGTGTCGGTAACGGTGATTTTCTTCTGAGCAGTCATGGTTCGTTCCTCACAGTCCTGCGTGGGCGGCGATGGCGGCAGCGATAGCCAGGGCCAGCTCGCCCGGCTTGCGTTTGATCGAGTAATTCAGCAGTTCCGGGTGGTTTTCGACGAAGCTGGTGTTGAATTGGCCGCTGCGGAAATCCGGACTGGCGAGAATCTGCTGGTAATAGGTGGCGGTGGTCTTCACGCCCTGTACGCGCATGTCGTCCAGTGCCCGCGAACCGCGGGCCAGCGCCTCTTCCCAGGTCAGCGCCCAGACGATCAGTTTCAGGCACATCGAGTCGTAGTACGGCGGAATGGTGTAGCCGGTGTAGATCGCCGTATCGGTGCGCACGCCCGGGCCGCCCGGCGCGTAATAGCGGGTGATCTTGCCGAAGCAGGGCAGGAAGTCGTTACGCGGCTCCTCGGCGTTGATGCGGAACTGCAGGGCGAAACCGCGATACTGGATATCCTCCTGCTTGACCGAAAGCGGCTGGCCGGAGGCGATGCGGATCTGCTCGCGGACGATATCGATCCCGGTGATTTCCTCGGTGATGGTGTGTTCCACCTGCACCCGGGTGTTCATTTCCATGAAGTACACCTCGCCATCGGCGAGCAGGAACTCCACGGTGCCGGCGTTCTCGTAGCCCACCGCCTTGGCCGCACGCACGGCCAGGTCGCCGATATAGGCGCGCTGCTCGGGGGTGAGCTGCGGGCTCGGCGCGATCTCGATGAGCTTCTGGTTGCGGCGCTGGATCGAGCAGTCGCGCTCGAACAGGTGCACGGTGTTGCCGAAACTGTCGGCCAGCACCTGCGCCTCGATGTGCTTGGGTTCGACGATGCACTTTTCCAGGAAGACCTCGGCACTGCCGAAGGCCTTGGTCGCTTCGGAGATCACTCGCGGGTAGGCCGATTCCAGCTCTGCCTGCGAGTTGCAACGGCGAATACCGCGACCGCCACCACCGGAGGTGGCCTTGAGCATCACCGGGTAGCCGATACGCTCGGCTTCACGCAGCGCTTCGGCAAGATCGGCGACGTTGCCTTCGGTGCCCGGCGTGACCGGCACGCCGGCCTTGATCATGCTGCGCCGCGCTTCGGTCTTGTCGCCCATACGGCGAATCACGTCTGCCGAAGGGCCTACGAACTTGATCCCACGTTCGGCGCAGATCTCTGCCAGTTCGGCATTCTCGGAAAGAAATCCATAGCCTGGATGCAGCGCATCGCAGCCGGTTTCCACAGCCAGGTTCACCAGCTTGCGGGGGTTCAGGTAGCCGGCCAGCGGGTCTTCGCCGATGAAATGCGCCTCGTCGGCACGCTTGACGTGCAGCGCATGGCGGTCGGCTTCGGAGAATACCGCCACCGAGCGGACACCCATTTCGGCACAGGCGCGGACGATACGCACCGCGATTTCCCCGCGGTTGGCGATCAGCAGCTTCTTGATCACGCTGTCTTCCCTCGGATCGTTGAGCAGGCGACCCGCGTGCGGGTCATGATCACTCGCATTTGCAACGAGCCGTTTCACCCTACGCCCGCTGGGGTGATTACTGAAAATGAATAATTGTTTGCCTGAGAATAAGTAATTACTTATAGATTCGCCCTGAGCAGCACTAATCTGGCCGAATGGTCAGCACCTCCGGCAACGCTGCCAGGGCGCTGCGTTTCAATAAAACTGCGGAGATCGTGATGCGAAAATCGCTGATGCGCATGACATTGCGCCAGCTTCAGGTATTTCGCGCTGTGTGCGAGACACATTCCTATAGCCGTGCCGCCGAGGAAATGGCACTGACCCAACCCGCCGTCAGTTTGCAGATTCGGCAGCTCGAGGAACTGGTCGGCCAACCGCTTTTCGAGTACCTCGGCAAGAAGCTCTACCTGACCGATGCGGCCGAGGCACTGCAACGAGCCAGCACCGACATCTTCGGTCGCCTCGACAGTCTCGACATGCAGCTCTCGGATCTGCAGGGCTCGCTGCAGGGCCAGCTCAACCTGGCAGTGGAATCCAGCGCCAAGTACATCACCCCGCATCTGTTCGCCGCCTTCAAGCGCCTGCACCCTGAAGTCAGCCTGCAACTGGTGGTGGTCAACCATGCCCAGGCGGTCAAGCGCCTGTCGGTGAGCCGCGACGACCTGCTGATCATGTCCCAGGTGCCCACCGACATGGACCTGGAGTTCATGCCCTTCCTGAACAACCCGATCATCGCCGTGGCGCCGCCCGACCATCCGCTGTGTCACGCCGCCACGCTGTCCCTGCAGGACCTCACGGACTATTCCCTGCTGGTGCGGGAGCCCGGCTCCGGCACGCGCCGGGCTGGCGAAGACTACCTGCGCCAGAAGCGCGCACATTTTGCCCAGACCACCCAGGTCGCCTCACTGGACGCGCTGCGCGAATGCGTGGTGGCCGGGCTCGGCCTGGCGCTGCTGCCGCGTCATGCGGTGCATCTGGAGCTGGCCAGCGGGCTCTTACGCGAGCTGCCGGTCGAGGAGCTGCCGCTGTATCGCAGCTGGTGCGTGGTGCATTCGCGCGGCAAGCGCCTGAGCCCGGTGGCCCAGGCGTTCTTCGCTTTCCTCCGTGAAGAGCGCGCGCAGATCAGTGCGCTGGCGGAGCGCTTCGCCGGCTCGCCGACGACGAGCGCAGCGAGCTGATCACCAGCGCATCGGCGTAGTCGTTCAGTTCGGCATGCAGCTGACGCTGCTCGGTGTAGTACTGGGGACATGTGCTGTTCTGCCGAAACAAGACTGGGAACATCGGCATGACGGTCGCAGATGACGATCCCATGAAGACGCAGGAGCCTATCGGGACGTTGCCGTCCACCCTACCGCCGCTTAGAATGCGACGAATTCTCATTTGAGCAACGGCGCTGGGCGCCAGGGATTCCACCATGCGCCCCGTCTCGCCAGGCGACAGCTCGCATCACAGCCAACTGCACCGGCTCTACAGCGAACACCACGGCTGGCTGCAGGGCTGGTTGCGCCGGCGCCTGGGCTGCAGCGCCGATGCCGCCGACCTGGCGCAGGACACCTTCTTTCGCCTGCTCACCCGGCCGCCGCTGCAACTGGCCGAGCCGCGCGCCTACCTGGCAACCGTTGCCAACCGCCTGCTGATCAACCTTTACCGTCGTCGTTCGCTGGAGCAGGCCTACCTGGAAGCCCTGGCCAGTCTGCCGGAAGACGAAGCGCCCACGCTGGAGCGCCAGGCGCTGATACTCGAAGTCCTCAACGAAGTGGACCAGGTACTCACCCGCCTGCCGACCAGAGCCCGCCAGGCCTTCCTGATGTCCCAGCTCGAAGGGCACACCCAGGAGCAGATCGCCACGCACCTGGGCATCCATGTGCGTTCGGTGCAGCGTTACCTGGCGCGAGCCTACGAGGAATGCATCGTGCTCGCCGCGGAACTGCCATGAGCGCGCAGCCCATTGACCGCCGCATCGCCCGTGAGGCCGCACGCTGGTTCGTGCGCCTGCAGGGCAACGCCAACGAAGCCGAGCGAGACGCCTGCGCCCGCTGGCGAGCCAGCCATGCCGACCACGAACGCGCCTGGCGCCTGGCCGAGCGCTTCCATGCCCACCTGCGGGAGATTCCCACCGAGGTCGGCGTGCCGGTCCTGGACCGCGCGCAGGGCATCGACCGCCGCGACACCCTCAAGCTGCTCGCCCTGCTCGCCGCCGCACCGCTCGGCGCGCTCGGCTACCGCGAACTGCCCTGGCGCGCCTGGAGCGCCGGCGAGCGCACCGCCGTCGGCGAACGACGCGAGCTGACCCTGGCCGACGGCACCCGCGTCCTGCTCAACACCGACAGCGCTCTGGACGTGGTCTTCGACGACGACCTGCGCCTGTTGCGCCTGCGCGCCGGCGAAATACTGGTGACCAGCGCCCAGGACCGCGCCGGCCGGCCCCTGCTGGTGGAAACCGCCGAAGGCCGGGTGCGCCCAGTGGGCACGCGCTTCAGCGTGCGCCAGTTCGAGGACGAAACGCAGGTGGCGGTATTCGAGGGCGCGGTGCAACTGCAGCCACGGCATGGCGCCCAACGCTTCCTGCCGGCGGGCCAACAGGCGTTTTTCGCAGCCGATGGCGTCGATACGCCCGTGCCGCTGGCCGCCCATGCCGGCGACTGGACCCGGGGCGTGCTGCGCGCCGAGAAAATGCGCCTGGCCGACTTCGCCACCGAACTGGCCCGCTACCGCCCCGGCCTGCTGCGTTGCGACCCGGCGGTGGCCGGGCTGCTAATCTCCGGCGCCTTCCAGTTGCACGATACGGACGAAGCCCTGGCCGCCCTGGCCCGCACGCTGCCGGTGGAAATCCACTATCGTAGCCGCTACTGGGTGACCCTCGCGCCCAGATCGACCTGAGAATAAAACTCAAACGAAAATCGTTGTCGTCTTTTCCGTCGATGGCGTGTCCTCCCCGTAGACACCGCCAATACCGACCAACGGGGAACACTCGATGCGACAACCACAATGGCACCGCCAACCCTCCTATCTCCTGGCCCGCGCAGTACGCGGCGCGACCCTCGGCTTGCTGGTCGCAAGCAGCGGCCTGGCCAGCCCCACGCTGCTGGCCGATACGATCGCCCAGCAGCAGAATCGCCACTACAGCATCCCCGCCGGCCCTCTGAGCGCCGCGCTGACCGAATTCGCCAGCAGCGTGGGTATTACCCTGCCACTTGACCCTGCCATGGTCGAAGGTCTGCACAGCCCAGGCCTGCGAGGCGACTACAACGTGCAACAGGGTTTGCAGCAATTGCTCAAGGGCTCGGGCCTGCAAGCCGTGCCCTTGGCCAACGGCAATTACATCCTGCGCAAGAACGCGTCCGTCAGCGGCTCGATAGAGCTGGACAGCATCACGATCAATGCCCAGGCCGAGCGCCTCTCCGGCCCCGGCAACGGCATGGTCGCCACCCACACCAGCATCGGCACCAAGACCAACACACCGATCAGCGAAGTACCGCAGTCGATCTCGGTCATCACCCGCGACGAGATGGACAAGCGCGGCGTGCAGGACTTCAACTCCGCCGTGGCCTATACCCCCGGTATCCGCGCCATCGACTACGTGGGAGGCCAGGGTGCGCCCGACATCTACATGCGCGGCTTTCGCTCGTTCAACCTGTTCGGCACCTACAAGGACGGCCTGCGCAGCGGCTTCAACCAGTACGACACCGACCTCGAAACCTACGGCCTGGAACGCATCGACGTGATCAAGGGCCCAGCCTCGGTGCTGTACGGCCAGATGGCCCCCGGCGGCATGGTCAACCTGACCAGCAAGCGCCCCAGCGACGAAACCATTCGCCAGGTCCAGATTCAGGGCGGTAGCCATGATCGCAAGCAAGGCGCCATTGACCTCGGCGGCCGGCTCGACGACCAGGGTGAGCTCACCTACCGCTTCGTGGCCCTCAAGCGCGACAGCGGCACTCAGGTCGACCACTCGCCGGACAACCGCACCTACATCGCGCCATCGCTGACCTGGAAGCCGGACGATGACACCCGCTTCACCGTCATCGCCAGCTACCTGAAGACCCGCAAGGGCGGCGCCGAACAGAGCTTTCCGGTAAACGGCACGCTGACCGGCACGCCGTTCGGCCACGTGCCGTCGAGCACCTACCTGGGCGATCCGGACGTGAGTAAGTACGAGGTGGAGAACACCTCGCTGGGCTACAACTTCGAGCGCCAGCTGAGCGATGACTGGACGTTCACCCAGAATGCCCGCTACATGAAGACCAATGTTGACTTCATCAGCAACGGTGCCCGCAACAGCGGCCAGCTCGGCGCCGACGGCCGTACTTACACCTTTGGCTACCAGAGGCGGCCGAAGAAAACCGACACCTTCCTGCTCGACAACAACCTTGGCGGCCAATTCGCCACCGGGCCGATCAGCCACGATGTGCTGGTGGGCTTCGACTACGGGCATTACTCGGGCCGTGAATCGCGCAGCGGGGTCACCAGCAACCAGACCGTGGATATCTTCGACCCGGTCTACAATGCCAGCCCAACCTGGAGCAGCACGTTGCAGACCGACGGCAAAAGTGTCGTGTCGCAGAAAGGCCTGTACTTTCAGGACATGCTAAGCCTCGACAAATGGCGCCTGACCCTGGGCGGGCGCCAGGACTGGGTCGAGGGGCGCGAGTACAGCTACCTGTACGACATGCGGGGCGTGCAGAAAGACCACAAGTTCACCGGTCGCGTGGGCCTGGCCTACCTGTTCGACAACGGCGTCACCCCTTACGCCAGTTACAGCACCTCGTTTCAGCCAACGTCCGGTACCGCCCAGGATGGCAGCTCCTTCAAGCCCACCGAAGGCGAACAGTACGAACTGGGCATCAAGTACGAGCCACCCGGCTACAACAGCTTCATCACCCTGTCGGTGTATGACCTGACCCAGAAGAACGTCACCACCACCGACCCAACCAACCCCAGCTACCAGGTACAGACCGGCGAGCAACGTTCGCGCGGCGTCGAGCTGGAAGGCAAGGCCGAGCTGACCCATGGCCTGGACCTGATCGCCTCGTACGCCTACACCGATGCCGAAGTGACCAAGGCCAACCCTGTGGGCACCGGCGCCAGCGCCTACAGCCTCGAGGGCAACGTGCCGATTTCGGTGCCCAGAAACACCGCCTCGCTGTGGCTCGACTACAGCGTGCAGGGCGGCCCGCTGGAAGGCCTGGGCATGGGCGTCGGCCAGCGCTATATCGGTTCCTCGTACAACGCCAGGAACACCGTCAAGGTCCCGCACTACACCCTCACCGATGCCAGCGTGCGTTATGACCTGGGGCACCTGAGCGAAGATTTGAAGGGTATGTCGGTGGATCTCAGCGCGAGCAACCTGTTCGACAAGCGCTACTTCACCCCGGGCTTCTATGAGAACTCCGTGTTCTACGGTACTCGCCGTACGGTGGTGGGCAGCCTGACCTACGCCTGGTGACACACCATGGCTGGGTGCGCGCCGCGCGCCCAGCCATGAGGCAAAAATCCGCTTGCGCGTAATGCGGTTCAGCCAGCCACGCAAGAGTGCGTTGCCGGAGCTGCCGGTGGAGCTGCCGCGGTCTCGAAGCTGGCCCGGTGCAAGCATATGAGCCCCTTAGCCCAGGCATTCCTCGCCTTCATCCGCGACGAACGCGCCCCAGATCAGCGCACTGGCGCGGCGCTTTGCCGATGCCGCGCATCCATCGACGGGCTGATCAATGCCAGGTCGGGGAACTCACCCAGCTCATGCTGCAGCTGACGCTGCTCGGCATAGGTCTCGATGGCGCGGCGAAAACGCATGCGCCGCTCATCCTGCTGTTTGCGACGGGACTTGCTGTCGAGCTGGTTGCTGTCGTCGGTGTGCCGGAGCATGAGGCGATCTCCCAGAACAGGTAAGGAGAGATCAGCATCGACGTCGTGGATGACAACCTGAAGTCAGCATGATTACGCGACCGTGAAGGTGCAGTGGCGCATCAATCTTCGTGCGTCTTGACCTTCTGCGGCGACAGGCGAAGGCTGCGCAGGCTGCGCTTCACGCTCTTGAGGTGATTGACCAGGCTCGGCCCGCGGGCCATGGCGACGCCCATCGCCAGCACATCGATCACCACCAGATGGGCGATACGCGAGGTCAGCGGGGTGTAGATCTCGGTGTCTTCCTGCACGTCGATCGCCAGGTTGATGGTGGCCAGCTCGGCCAGCGGCGTCTGGCTTGGGCACAGGGTGATCAGCGTCGCGCCGGATTCACGCACCACATTGGCGGTGATCAGCAGATCCTTCGAGCGCCCGGACTGCGAGATGCAGATCGCCACGTCGGTGGGCTTGAGCGTCACCGCCGACATGGCCTGCATGTGCGGATCGGAATAGGCCGCGGCTGACAGCAGCAGGCGGAAGAACTTGTGCTGGGCGTCGGTGGCCACCGCGCCCGAGGCACCAAAACCGTAGAACTCCACACGTTCGGCCTTGGCCATGGCGGCGATGGCGCGCTGCAACGCTTCGGGGTCGAGCCGCTCGCGCACTTCCATGAGGGTGTGCAGCGTGGTGTCGAAGATCTTCAAGGCGAAGTCGGCCACCGAATCGTTCTCGCTGATGGCGAACTGACCGAAGCTGGCGCCAGCCGCCAGGCTCTGCGCCAGTTTGAGCTTGAGATCCTGAAAGCCCAGGCAACCGATGGCGCGGCAGAAACGCACGATGGTGGGTTCGCTGACACCGACCACGTGGGCCAGGTCGGCCATGGAACTGTGCATCACCGACGCCGGATCGAGCAGGACATGGTCGGCCACTTTCAGCTCCGACTTCCGTAGCAGGCTTCTGGATTGGGCGATGTGCTGCAGCAGATTCACGTTCCGGACTCGCTATGCTCTCGTCTGATGGCTTTGCTCGGGCGCGATCGACGCCGCTCAGCCGTCAGCGGGTTGTAGTGGGGCGGTAGTTATACTACAAGCCTCGCCACGACGCCCATTTTTTGGCCCTGGGAGAGAATCGATGTCGATATCCTGTGACATGCTCGTGTTCGGCGGGACCGGTGACCTGACGCTGCATAAACTGCTTCCGGCGCTCTACCACCTGCACCGTGACGGGCGCCTGCACGCCGACGTACGGATACTCGCCCTGGCGCGCAAGAAGCTCGACCGCGACGGTTACCTGGCCCTGGCCGAACGGCATTGCCGCGCCCAGGTTGCCCGCAGCGATTTCAGCAGCGACACCTGGCAGGCCTTCGCCCAGCGCCTGGACTATTTCGCCATGGACGCCTCCCAGCGCGGCGATTACGTGCGCCTTGCCCATCACCTCGGCCAGGCCGATGGCCGTGTGCGGGTGTACTACCTGGCGACCGCGCCGGACCTGTTCGAACCCATCGCCGCCAACCTGGAAAGCGCCGGGCTGGCCGGTGACGATGCGCGCATCGTGCTGGAAAAGCCCATCGGCCATTCGCTGGACTCGGCGCTGGAGATCAACGAGTCGATCGGCGCCGTGTTCCCCGAGTCGCGCATCTACCGGATCGACCATTACCTGGGCAAGGAAACGGTGCAGAACCTCATGGCGCTGCGCTTCGCCAACGCCCTGTTCGAGCCGATCTGGCGCTCCGGGCATATCGACCACGTGCAGATCACCGTCGCCGAAACCCTCGGCGTGGAGAACCGCGGCGGCTACTACGACAACGCCGGCGCGATGCGCGACATGCTGCAGAACCACCTCCTGCAGCTGCTCTGCCTGGTGGCGATGGAAGCGCCGGTGCGTTTCGATGCCAAGCACATCCGCGGCGAAAAGGTGAAGGTGCTCGAGGCGCTCAAGCCGATCACCAGCAACGACGTGCTGGACAAGACCGTGCGTGGGCAATACGGCGCCGGCCGCATCGGTGGCCACGACGTGCAGGCCTACTACTTCGAGCCCAACATCGACAACGACAGCGACACCGAAACCTTCGTCGCGGTGAAGGCCGAGATCGACAACTGGCGCTGGGCTGGCGTGCCCTTCTACCTGCGCACCGGCAAGCGCATGGCGCGCAAGCGCTCGGAGATCATCATCACCTTCAAGCAGGTGCCGCACCTGCTGTTCAGCAAGGGTGAAGTAAACCGCCTGGTGATCAGCCTGCAGCCGGAAGAAAGCATCAGCCTGCAGCTGATGGCCAAGGCACCCGGCAAGGGCATGCAGCTGGAACCGGTGGAACTGGATCTGAATCTGGCGCATGCCTTCAGCAGCACCCGCCGCTGGGAAGCCTACGAGCGGCTGCTGCTGGATGTGATCGAAGGCGATTCCACGCTGTTCATGCGCCGGGATGAGGTCGAAGCAGCCTGGAACTGGGTCGATCCGATCCTGCGCGGCTGGCACAGCCACTACCGCAAACCGCGCCCCTATCCGGCCGGCGAGGACGGCCCGGAACAGGCCCATCAATTCATCGAACGCCAGGGACATCGCTGGTGGCAATGAAGTTGCCTGGCGCAACTTCCGGCAACTTCGCCACAGCCCCCGTATAACGCGAGATAGAGCGGATCGACAGACTTCCTGAAATCATCGAGCGCGGCCAGGACAACTACGCCGAGCAACTAGCTCGGCGCTGGCCATACCGCACCGACATACAGACGTCATATCAGCGAAATATTATCGATAGTTCACGCCGCCTTTTCTCGCTATTTCCGCGCCAATTCTCAGCCTGATTCTTCCCAGCACACTTCTGCGCAGCACGCCAGGCACAGCAGGGGTCGCACGGCGAACGATCCGGGTATCGATTACCCACAGCAAACCCAGCATTCATGCCACCTGCAGCCACACCAAGGTCATCCTGGGCGAACTTCTGCGCATCACTGCCATCGAACTTCCCGAGTCACTCCAGAAACTCTCCCGCAACTATCAGTCTTCATTGCCAGTTGAGCGAAATGAAACAGACTGACACATCCGCGGCGCAATCGCCGTAATTACGCGGGGTCGAGCGATATATGCAGCACTCTGCACTTCGCATATTCAGAAGTCCGGGTTGAGAAACTTCTCCGGATATGCCTACCCTAAAAAGGAATTCAATCAACAACCCCAAAGGCATTGTTTTGAGTTTCCCCACCGTAGTGCTCCGTCGCCCAACCGACGGCGACGGTTACAACCTGCATCAGCTGGTGGCACGCTGCCAGCCCCTCGATACCAATTCGGTCTACTGCAACCTGCTGCAGTGCTCCGATTTCGCCGACACCGCCATCGCCGCAGAGAACGCCCAGGGCGAACTGGTTGGTTTCATCTCGGGTTACCGCCCCCCTGCCCGCCCGGACACCCTGTTCGTCTGGCAGGTCGCCGTCGACAGCTCGATGCGCGGACAGGGCCTGGCCCTGCGCATGCTGCTGGCGCTGACGGCCCGTGTGGCCCGTGAGCACGACGTGCGCTTCATGGAAACCACCATTTCCCCGGACAACGCGGCGTCACAGGCGCTGTTCAAGCGGGCATTCGACCGGCTGGGTGCCGACTGCACCACGCGCACGCTGTTTTCCCGCGCCGCGCACTTTGGCGGTCAGCACGAGGACGAGGTGCTCTACCGCGCCGGCCCGTTCACCGTTTCCCATCTAGAAGAAGAGCTCAAGGAGCACGCATGAAAACTTTTGAACTGAACGAATCCAAGGTTCGTAGCTACTGCCGTTCCTTCCCCGTGGTCTTCAACCAGGCCCAGGGTGCCGAACTGGTCACGCAGGACGGCAAGCGTTACATCGACTTCCTCGCCGGTGCCGGCACGCTCAACTACGGGCACAACCACCCGGTACTCAAGCAGGCGCTGCTCGAGTACATCCAGAACGACGGCATCACCCATGGCCTGGACATGTACACCGCGGCCAAGGAGCGTTTCCTCGACACCTTCAACCGCCTGATCCTCGAGCCGCGCGGCATGGGCGACTACCGCATGCAGTTCACCGGCCCGACCGGCACCAACGCGGTGGAAGCGGCGATGAAACTGGCGCGCAAGGTCACCGGGCGCAACAACATCATCAGCTTCACCAATGGCTTTCACGGCTGCAGCATCGGCGCCCTGGCCGCGACCGGCAACCAGCATCATCGTGGCGGTTCCGGCATCGGCCTCAGCGACGTCAGCCGCATGCCCTACGCCAACTACTTCGGCGACAAGACCAACACCATCGGCATGATGGACAAGCTGCTCTCCGACCCCTCCAGCGGCATCGACAAGCCGGCCGCGGTGATCGTCGAGGTGGTCCAGGGCGAAGGCGGTCTGAACATTGCGTCGACCGAGTGGATGCGCAAGCTCGAGAAGCTCTGCCGCAAGCACGAGATGCTGCTGATCGTCGATGACATCCAGGCCGGTTGCGGCCGCACCGGAACCTTCTTCAGCTTCGAGGAGATGGGCATCCAGCCGGATATCGTGACACTGTCCAAGTCGCTGTCCGGCTACGGCCTGCCATTCGCCATGGTGCTGCTGCGCCCGGAACTGGACCAGTGGAAGCCGGGCGAGCACAACGGCACCTTCCGCGGCAACAATCACGCGTTCGTCACTGCGGCTGCGGCCGTCGAGCACTTCTGGCAGAACGACGAGTTCGCCAACAGCGTGAAGGCCAAGGGCAAGCGCATCGCCGACGGCATGCAGCGCATCGTCCGCCGCCACGGCCCGGACTCGCTGTTTCTCAAGGGCCGCGGAATGATGATCGGCATCAGCTGCCCGGATGGCGACATCGCTTCCGCCGTCTGCCGTCACGCCTTCGAGAACGGCCTGGTGATCGAAACCAGCGGCGCGCACAGCGAAGTGGTCAAGTGCCTCTGCCCGCTGATCATCAGCGAAGAGCAGATCGACCGTGCACTCGCCATCCTCGACAAGGCCTTTGCCGCCGTGATGAGCGAGCAGACCGAAAACCAAGCTTCCTGAGGTATTTGCAATGATCGTCAGAACCCTCGCCGAGTGCGAGCAGACCGACCGCAAGGTCCACAGCAAGACCGGCACCTGGGATAGCACCCGCCTGTTGCTCAAAGACGACAACATGGGTTTCTCGTTCCACATCACCACCATCTACGCCGGCACCGAGACGCACATCCACTACCAGAACCATCTGGAATCGGTGTACTGCATGAGTGGCAACGGCGAGATCGAGACCATCGCCGACGGCAAGATCTACAAGATCGAACCCGGCACGCTGTACATCCTCGACAAGCACGACGAGCACCTGCTGCGGGGCGGCAGCGAGGACATGAAGATGGCCTGCGTCTTCAATCCGCCGCTCAACGGCAAGGAAGTGCATGACGAGAGCGGCGTCTATCCGCTGGAGGCCGAAACCGTCTGATACCGGTTTACCCGGGGCGGCCGCCGAGCCGCCCCCATCACAAGAAAAGGAGGTATGCGTGAACCCTATGCAAGCCGACCTGTATCCCTCGCGCCAGGAAGACCAGCCCAGCTGGCAGGAACGCCTGGATCCGGTCGTCTACCGCAGCGACCTAGAGAATGCGCCGATAGCGGCGGAGCTGATCGAGCGTTTCGAGCGCGACGGCTACCTGGTCATCCCCAACCTGTTCAGCGCCGACGAAGTCGCGGTATTCCGTGCCGAACTCGAGCGCATGCGCCAGGATCCGGCCGTCGCCGGCTCCGGCAAGACCATCAAGGAACCCGACAGCGGCGCGGTCCGCTCGGTGTTCGACATTCACAGCGACAACGAGCTGTTCGCCCGTGTAGCCGCCGACGAACGAACTGCCGGTATCGCCCGTTACATTCTCGGCGGTGATCTGTACGTGCATCAGTCGCGGATGAACTTCAAGCCCGGCTTCACCGGCAAGGAGTTCTACTGGCACTCGGACTTCGAGACCTGGCACATCGAGGACGGCATGCCGCGCATGCGCTGCCTGTCCTGCTCGATCCTGTTGACCGACAACGCGCCGTACAACGGCCCGCTGATGCTGATGCCCGGTTCGCACAAGCACTATGTGCGCTGCGTCGGCGCCACGCCGGAGAACCACTACGAGAAATCCTTGCGCAAGCAGGAGTTCGGCGTGCCCGATCAGAACAGCCTGAGCGAGCTGGCCAGCCGCTTCGGCATCGACTGCGCCACCGGCCCGGCCGGCAGCGTGGTGTTCTTCGACTGCAACACCATGCACGGCTCCAACGGCAACATCACGCCCAGCGCACGGAGCAATCTGTTCTACGTCTACAACCACGTGGATAATGCCGTGCAGGCTCCGTTCTGCGAGCAGAAACCGCGCCCGGCCTTCGTCGCCGAACGCGAGAATTTCAAGCCGCTGGACATTCGGCCGCAACAGTATCTCTGAGGCGACGGGGCGCGTCTGATGACGGGCCCCCTCCCCGGCTTTGGCCGATCGCTACCGGCCCAGGGAAATTCATTCCAGCTCGTTGAACGACAGGTGCGCCAACCGCGCGCCAGGCCCGTCAACGGCCTGCCAGATTCGGACGCAATAAAAAGATGCATACCGTAGAAAAGATCGGCGGCACGTCGATGAGCCGCTTCGAGGAAGTCCTCGACAACATCTTCATCGGCCGTCGGGAAGGCGCAGCGCTGTACCAGCGCATCTTCGTCGTCTCGGCCTACAGCGGCATGACCAATCTGCTGCTGGAACACAAGAAGACCGGCGAGCCGGGCGTCTACCAGCGTTTTGCCGATGCCCAGAGCGAAGGCGCCTGGCGCGAGGCGCTCGAGGGCGTGCGCCAGCGCATGCTGGCGAAGAACGCCGAGCTGTTCAGCTCCGAGTACGAGCTGCACGCCGCCAACCAGTTCATCAATTCGCGCATCGACGATGCCAGCGAGTGCATGCACAGCCTGCAGAAGCTCTGCGCCTACGGCCACTTCCAGCTCTCCGAGCACCTGATGAAGGTGCGCGAGATGCTCGCCTCCCTCGGTGAAGCGCACAGTGCCTTCAACTCGGTGCTGGCGCTCAAGCAACGCGGCGTCACCGCGCGCCTGGCCGACCTCACCGGCTGGCAGCAGGAAGCGCCGCTGCCGTTCGAGGAGATGATCGCCAGCCATTTCGCCGGCTTCGACCTGAGCCGCGAATTGGTGGTCGCCACCGGCTACACGCATTGCGCCGAAGGCCTGATGAACACCTACGACCGTGGCTACAGCGAGATCACCTTCGCCCAGATCGCCGCCGCCACCGGCGCGCATGAAGCGATCATCCACAAGGAATTCCACCTCTCTTCCGCCGACCCGAACCTGGTCGGTGCCGACAAGGTGGTGACCATCGGCCGCACCAACTACGACGTCGCCGACCAGCTGTCGAACCTCGGCATGGAAGCGATCCACCCGCGCGCGGCCAAGACCCTGCGCCGTGCCGGTGTCGAGCTGCGCATCAAGAATGCCTTCGAGCCCGAGCACGGCGGCACGCTGATCAGCCAGGACTACAAGAGCGAGAAGCCCTGCGTGGAAATCATCGCCGGGCGCAAGGACGTCTTCGGCATCGAGGTGTTCGACCAGGACATGCTCGGCGACATCAGCCACGACATGGAAATCAGCAAGCTGCTCAAGCAGCTCAAGCTCTACGTGGTGAACAAGGACTCCGATGCCAACAGCATCACCTACTACGCCTCCGGCTCGCGCAAGCTGATCAACCGCGCGGCCAAGTTGATCGAGGAGAAGTACCCCGCGGCCGAGGTCACGGTGCACAACCTGGCCATCGTCTCGGCGATCGGTTCGGACCTCAAGGTCAAGGGCATCCTGGCCAAGACCGTGGCGGCCCTGGCCGAAGCCGGCATCAGCATCCAGGCGATCCACCAGTCGATCCGTCAGGTGGAGATGCAGTGCGTGGTCAACGAAGAGGACTACGACGCCGCCATTGCCGCGCTGCACCGCGCGCTGATCGAGCCGGAAAACCACGGCGATGTGATCGCCGCGGCCTGATCCAGACGCAAGACCGAAACGCCGGGCTCGTCCCGGCGTTTTGCTGTCCGGCTTCCCGACTGCGCATGACGCGGGTCAATACTACAGGCAAGCACCGGTACGACCATGGAAGCACGAGGCAGCCCGGCCCGAGCCGATCTGCCCAACCCGCTCATCCATGCCGCAGGAGTTGCCATGTTCCCCGAGTACCGCGACCTGATCACCCGCCTGAAGGCGGAAAACAAGACCTTTGCCCGCCTGTTCGACGAGCACAACGAGCTGGATCAGCGTGTCAAGAACATCGAAGCGCACATCGTCCCGGGCACCGACAGCGAGGTCGAGACCCTGAAGAAGGAGAAGCTGCAGCTCAAGGACCGGCTCTATGCCATGCTCAAGGAAGCATCCGCCGCCTGAGCCCGGCAGAGCAGGTTTTGCCGTCGTGCCGCCGTAGGTTGGGTTGAGCGAAGCGAAGCCCAACAATGGGCAGCACGACGGCACAGCGGATTCCGTCGTCGCCACGAATGGCGTTGGGCTTCGTCGCTTCGCTCCTCAACCCAACCTACGGCCTTGCAGGCATCGGCCGCGCAATCCGCGGGCGGGCGCAGTAGAATGCCGCGCTTGTCCGACGCCCTGCGAGTTTCCGCGCCATGAGCACCCCCTTCCGCACCGAGCTGCTGTCGCCCGCCGGCACGCTTAAATCCATGCGCTACGCCTTCGCCTACGGCGCCGACGCGGTGTACGCCGGGCAGCCGCGCTACAGCCTGCGGGTGCGCAACAACGAGTTCGACCATGCCAACCTCAAGCTCGGCATCGACGAAGCACATGCACTGGGCAAGCAGTTCTACGTGGTGGTCAACATCGCCCCGCACAACGCCAAGCTGAAGACCTTCATCAAGGACCTGGAGCCGGTGGTGGCGATGGGACCGGATGCGCTGATCATGTCCGACCCCGGGCTGATCATGCTGGTGCGCCAACACTTCCCGCAGCAGACCATCCACCTCTCGGTACAGGCCAATGCGGTGAACTGGGCGACGGTGAAGTTCTGGGAGAGCCAGGGCGTCAGCCGCGTGATCCTCTCCCGCGAGCTGTCGCTGGAGGAGATTGGCGAGATCCGCGAACAGGTGCCAGGCATGGAGCTGGAAGTGTTCGTCCACGGCGCGCTGTGCATGGCCTATTCCGGCCGCTGCCTGCTGTCCGGCTACATCAACAAGCGCGACCCCAACCAGGGCAGCTGCACCAACGCCTGCCGCTGGGAGTACAAGACCCATGAGGCGAAGGAGAACGAAGTCGGCGACATCGTGCACAAGTACGAGCCGATCGTCGTGCAGCCGGCACAAACTCCCAGCCCCGACCCAACCCTCGGTATCGGCGCGCCGACCGATGAGGTATTCCTGCTCGAGGACAGCAGCCGTCCGGGCGAATTCATGTCCGCCTTCGAGGACGAGCACGGCACCTACATCATGAACTCCAAGGACCTGCGCGCCGTGCAGCACGTCGAGCGCCTGGTGCAGATGGGCGTGCACTCGCTGAAGATCGAAGGCCGCACCAAGAGCCACTACTACGTGGCGCGCACTGCGCAGGTCTACCGCAAGGCCATTGACGACGCCCTCGCCGACCGGCCATTCGACAAGTCGCTGATGGATACCCTCGAATCGCTGGCCCACCGCGGCTACACCGAGGGCTTCCTGCGCCGCCATGTGCACGACGAATACCAGAACTACGAGCGCGGCTTCTCGCTCTCCGAGCGTCAGCAGTTCGTCGGCGAGCTGACCGGCGAACGCCGCAACGGCCTGGCCGAGGTGACGGTGAAGAACCGCTTCGCGGTTGGCGACAGGCTGGAACTGATGACGCCGCAGGGCAACCTCAACCTGCGCCTGGAGCAGCTGGAGAACAAGCGCGGCGAAGCCATCGAGGTGGCTCCGGGCGACGGTCACACGGTCTACCTGCCGGTGCCGGAAGACGTCGATCTGCGCTACGCGCTGCTGATGCGCGAGCTCGAAGGCAGCACCACCCGCGGCTGACGCCGCTACGGGCGGCGCGTTACCGCGTCGCCGCTAGCGCAGTAATTCGGCGAACTGCTCGGCCGGCACCGGCGGGCTGAGCAGGTAGCCCTGAATCTCGTCGCACTGGTTGGCCTTGAGGAAATCCATCTGCGCCTGGGTTTCCACCCCCTCGGCCACCACCTTGCGCTCCAGGCTGTGGACCATGGCGATGATCGCCCGGGTAATCGCCGCATCCTGACTGGAATGCTCCAGCTCACTGATGAACGAGCGGTCGATCTTCACGTAGTCCACCGGGAAGCGCTTGAGGTAACTCAGCGACGAGAAGCCGGTGCCGAAGTCGTCGATCGCCAGCCTGACTCCTAGCGCGCGAAGTTGCTCGCTGATGCTGATGGCATTGTCGATATCGTCCAGCAACTGGCTCTCGGTCAGCTCCAGCTCCAGCATGGTCGCCGGCAGGCCGGTTTCCTCGAGCACCTGGCGCACCAGGCTGACGAAGTTGCCCTGGCGCAGCTGCTTGACCGAGAGGTTCACCGACACGCGAATCTCCGCCAGCCCGTCCTGCTGCCACTGGCGTGCCTGGCGGCAGGCCTCGCGCAGGACGAACTCACCGAGCGGAATGATCAAACCGGTTTCTTCCGCCAGCGGAATGAAGTGCGCCGGCGCGACCAGCCCGCGCTGCGGATGACGCCAGCGCACCAGCGCTTCGGCGGCCTCCAGAGCATCGTCGGCCAAGCTCAGACGTGGCTGATAGAAGACTTCCAGCTGGCCGACTTCCAGCGCCTTGCGCAGCTGATTCTCCAGCTGCAGGTACTGCATGCTCGACGCCTGCGGCCGGTCGGTGAAGAACTGCAGCGTGTTGCCGCCCAGATGCTTGGCCTGCTGCATGGCCATGTTCGCCTGGCGCAGCAGCACTTCCGCGTCACGGCTGTTGTCCGGCATCAGGCTGACACCGATGGAGGCGCTGATGACCAGCTCCTGCTCATCGATGATCAGCGGCTTGCGGATTCGCTGCAGCAGCCGGCTGCCCAGATGCGCGAGGCTACTGAGGCTGCCGTAGGCGTCGAACAGCACGACGAACTCGTCGCCGGACAGCCGCGCGATGGTGTCAGCATCTGCCAGGGTCTGGGTGATGCGCCGCGACATCTCGCGCAGCAATGCGTCGGCGGCCTCGTGCCCGAGGCTTTCGTTGAGCAGCTTGAAGCGGTCCAGATCGATGTAGAGCACCGCCATGTTGCGGCCGTTGCGGCGCACCCGCTGGCAGGCCTCGTGCAGACGCTCCTTGAGCAGGCCGCGGTTGGCCAGCCCGGTGAGGTCGTCGTAATGGGTCAGGTAGCGCAGGCGCTCTTCGATCTTGCGCCGCACGCTGAGGTCGGAGATGAACGCGACCACATGAGTGACGCTGTCGCTGGCATCGCGCACTTCGCGCAGCTGCACCCACTGCGGGTAGACCTCGCCGCTCTTGCGGGTCTCGATCAGCTCGCCCTGCCAGTGACCGTGCAGCTCCAGCGCTTCGCGCATGGCCTGGTACTGGCGCTGACTCTCCGGCGAGCCGGCGATGCGCGCCACGCTGTGCCCGAGCAGCTCCTCACGGCTGTAGCCGGACAGCGCGCAGCAGGCGTCGTTGACCGCCAGCACGCGGTAGCGATCGTTCATGATCACCATGCCTTCGCTGGCGGCTTCGAACACCGTCGCCGCCAGGCGCTGCTGTTCGGCCTGGTGGCGCAGTTCGCTGATGTCGCGGCGGGTACCGATCATGCGCAGGGCACGGCCAGCGGCATCGCGCTGGATCACCCGGCCACGGTCCTCGAGCCAGAGTTCGCTGCCGTCGGCACGCAGTGCACGGTATTCGACGGCGAACTGCTCGGTTTCACCCCGCAGGTGCGCGATCAGGGTGGCGCGCACGCCGTCCAGATCCTTGGGATGGATGTCCGGCAGCGGCGAGCCATCTTCGTCGTAACGGTGCTGCCGGCCGATGCCGAACACCACTTCCAGGCGGGAATGATGCACATGGTTGTTCTGCAGATCCCAGTCCCACAGCCCGAGGCCACTGGCATCCAGCGCCAGATTCAGCCGCGCCTCGCTCTCGCCCAGCTCCTCGGCGAGCTGCGCGAGTTCCGCGGTGCGCTCGGAGACGCGCTGTTCGAGGCCATCGAAGGCACTGCGCAGCTGCTTTTCGGCATGGCGGCGCTGCCCCACTTCCGAGGCCAGGCGGCGATTGAGCTGGTCGGCTTCGCGGCCGGCGGCTTCCAGCCGCTCGATCAGTTGCTGCTTGTGCAGTCGCTGTTCGAGCCCGTCGTTCACCAGCCGGCTGATCTGCCAGCCGATCAGGCTGAGGGTGGCCAGCACGATCATCGCCAGCAAGCCCCAGCCCTGCTGCAGCGGATGCCCGCTGGTCATCAGCATAAGGCCGGTCGGCAACAGGCAGGGCACGGCGAAACTGAAGAAGGCGGGCAGGCAGACCCCGTAAGCGACGCTGGCGGCCACGACGACCGAACCGATCAGCCCGTACAGCAGCGCCTGGGTAACGAAGACATCGGCCGGCACCAGCACGACCATGGCGTAGCACAGGCTCAGCGCAGACGCGCCACTGCCGAGCAGAAAACGCCAGCGCCAGCACGGCGCGGCCTGCGCTTCGGGGCTGGCCCGGTTGAAGGCGAAGATCTGCTGCAAGCGCAACAGTGCGAGCGCGCCCATCCAGCCCAGCCACAGCCCGAGTTCGACACCACCCTGCTCGCCCCAGAGCGCCACACCGAGGACCAGCGTAGCCAGCAGCAACAGCCAGGCAGGCACGCGCGAACCTCGATACAGCAGCCGGGTACGCTCGGCGATCAGATCGGCCTCCGATGCCCCGCGTGAGGATCGCTGTGTTGATGCCGGGCAGGCGGCTCGGATGGAATCGGTCATGAATATTGTTCTAGTAATAACTGCACCTAAAACAGGCTCCCTCGGAACCATACCACCGTCGATAATGGCACGTTGCTAGCTTTGCGTCATACCATGGTGCGTCGGAAAAACGGCGATCGGTACTCCAGCCGACCAGCGGAGGTGCCACTCGGCGTGTCCGGTCAGGACGCAGCCGCGCCAGTATGCCGCAGGCGGCACCGGCGAATGGACCGCAGGGCGAGCGCAGCGCAGGCATTTCCAATAGAATGCCGCGATGCATGACGATCTCTCTCTCCTCCTGAACTCCCTCAACGATGCCCAGCGCCAGGCCGTGGCCGCGCCGCTGGGCCGTCAGCTGGTATTGGCTGGCGCCGGCTCGGGCAAGACCCGGGTGCTGGTGCACCGCATCGCCTGGCTGCACCAGGTCGAACGCGCCTCGCTGCACTCGATCCTGTCGGTGACCTTCACCAACAAGGCCGCCGCCGAGATGCGCCAGCGCATCGAGCAGCTGCTGCACGTCAACCCGCAGGGCATGTGGGTCGGCACTTTTCACGGCCTGGCCCACCGCCTGCTGCGCGCGCACTGGCAGGAAGCCAAGCTGGCGCAGAACTTCCAGATTCTCGACTCCGACGACCAGCAGCGCCTGGTCAAGCGGGTGATCCGCGAGCTCGGCCTCGACGAGCAGCGCTGGCCGGCGCGCCAGGCGCAGTGGTGGATCAACGCGCAGAAGGATGAGGGCCTGCGTCCGCGCAACATCCAGGCCGGCGGCGATCTGTTCCTCGCCACCCAGCTGAAGATCTACGAAGCCTACGAAGAGGCCTGCGCCCGCGCCGGGGTGATCGATTTCTCCGAACTGCTGCTGCGCGCCCTGGACCTGTGGCGCGATCATCCGGGCCTGCTCGATCATTACCAGCGGCGCTTCCGCCACGTGCTGGTGGACGAGTTCCAGGACACCAACGCCGTGCAGTACGCCTGGCTGCGGCTGCTGGCCAAGGGTGGCGAAAGCCTGATGGTGGTCGGCGACGATGACCAGTCGATCTACGGCTGGCGCGGTGCACGCATCGAGAACCTGCACCAGTTCAGCGCCGATTTCCCGGATGCCGAAACCATCCGCCTGGAGCAGAACTACCGTTCCACTGCCTGCATCCTCAAGGCCGCCAACGCGCTGATCGCCAACAACCAGGGCCGCCTCGGCAAGGAGCTCTGGACCTCCGGCTGCGAGGGCGAGCCGATCAGCCTGTACGCCGCGTTCAACGAGCACGACGAAGCGCGCTACGTGGTCGAGAGCATCGAGAAGGCCATCCGCGACGGCATGAGCCGCAGCGAGATCGCCATCCTCTATCGCTCCAACGCGCAATCGCGGGTGCTGGAAGAGGCGCTGCTGCGCGAAAAGATTCCCTACCGTATCTACGGCGGCCAGCGCTTCTTCGAGCGCGCCGAGATCAAGAACGCCATGGCCTACCTGCGCCTGATCCAGACCCGCGACAACGACGCGGCGCTGGAACGGGTGATCAACGTGCCGGCGCGCGGCATCGGCGAGAAGACCGTCGAGTCGCTGCGCCAGCTGGCGCGTGAGCAGGGCCTGTCGATGTGGGCGGCGCTGCATCAGGCGGTCGGTACCAAGGCGGTTTCCGGGCGTGCGGCGAGCGCGCTGAACGCCTTCGTCGAGCTGGTCGACACCCTGGCGCTGAAGGTCGAGGGCATGCAGCTGCACAACATGGCGCAGCTGGTCATCGAACAGTCCGGCCTGCTCGCCTACCACCGCGACGAGAAGGGCGAGAAGGCCCAGGCGCGGGTGGAAAACCTCGAGGAACTGGTTTCCGCCGCGCGCGCCTTCGACAGCTACAGCGAAGAGGATGACGACATCCAGTCGCCACTGGCCGCCTTCCTTGACCACGCTTCGCTGGAGGCCGGCGAGCAGCAGGCCGGCGACCACGAGGACAGCGTGCAGCTGATGACCCTGCACAGCGCCAAGGGTCTGGAGTTCCCGCTGGTGTTCCTGGTCGGCATGGAAGAAGGCCTGTTCCCGCACAAGATGAGCCTGGAGGAGTCCGGCCGTCTGGAAGAGGAACGCCGCCTGGCCTACGTCGGCATCACCCGCGCCATGCAGCAGTTGGTGATCACCTACGCCGAAACACGCCGGCTGTACGGCAGCGAGACCTACAACAAGATCTCGCGTTTCGTCCGCGAAGTGCCGCCGGCGCTGATCCAGGAAGTGCGTCTGAGCAATACCGTGACGCGCTCGTTCAGTGGCAAGAGCATGAGCGGTTCCTCGCTATTCGACGGTGCCGGCGTACCGGAAACGCCGTTCAGCCTCGGTCAGCGCGTGCGCCATTCGCTGTTCGGCGAAGGCACCATCCTCAACTTCGAAGGTTCCGGTGCCCAGGCCCGGGTGCAGGTGAACTTCGAGGATGAAGGCAGCAAATGGCTGATGCTCAGCTACGCAAAACTTGAAGCCCTGTAGGGTTGACGCTAACGTCAACCCGGCATACCAACAAGCCACTCCTATAAGAAGAATCTTCCAAGGATACCGCCCCATGAAACGCCGCCATCTGTTCGGTGCTGCCGCTGCCTTGCTTGCCACCCTGGGCCTCGCCGGTTGCAACGACGACAAGAAAGTCGAAACCACAGGCCAGCAGGCCACCAGCGAACCCGCAAAGACCTACACCTGGAAGATGGTCACCGCCTGGCCGAAGAACTACCCGGGCCTGGGCACCGCCGCCGAACGCCTGGCCGAGCGGGTCAAGGTGATGAGCGACGGCCGCCTGACCATCAAGGTCTACGCCGCCGGCGAGCTGGTGCCGGCGCTGGAAGTGTTCGATGCCGTCTCCCGCGGCACCGCCGAACTGGGCCACGGCGCCGCCTACTACTGGAAGGGTAAGGTGCCCACCGCGCAGTTCTTCACTTCGGTACCGTTCGGGCTGTCCACCATCGAGATGAACGCCTGGCTGAGCAAGGGCGAAGGTCAGAAGTTCTGGGAAGAGGCCTATGCACCCTTCGGCGTGAAGCCGATGGTGGTCGGCAACACCGGCATGCAGATGGGCGGCTGGTACAACAAGGAAATCAATTCGCTGGACGACCTCAAGGGGCTGAAGATCCGCATGCCGGGCCTCGGCGGCGAAGTGCTGACTCGTCTCGGCGCGACCACCGTGAATCTGCCCGGCGGCGAAGTGTTCACCGCACTGCAGACCGGCGCGATCGACGCCACCGACTGGGTCAGCCCGTACAACGACCTGGCCTTCGGTCTGCACAAGGCCGCCAAGTATTACTACTACCCAGGCTGGCAGGAGCCGCAGGCGGTGCTGGAGCTGCTGGTGAACCAGAAGGCGATGGACACCCTGCCCGAGGACCTGCAGGCGATCCTCACCGAGGCGACCCGCGCGGCCAGTCGCGACATGATGGATGACTACGTCTACAACAACGCCCTGGCGCTGGACCAGCTCAAGCAGCAAGGCGTGGAGCTCAAGCGCTTCCCCGACGAAGTGCTCGGCGCCATGCAGGAGCAGTCGGAGCTGGTGCTCGGCGAGCTGGCCGAACAGAGCGAGCTGAACGGCCGCATCTGGGCGTCGATGAAAGCCTTCCAGGAACAGGTCAAGCCGATGCACGAGATCTCCGAGAAGGAGCTGTACAACTGGCGCTAAACCCGCTGCAGCACAGAACGGAGCCGTCAGGCTCCGTTTTCGCATCTTGCCCAGCGCTGACCTGGCGCGACCAACGGTCGCAAGCAAAAGCCGGTAACATACTGCCCCTGGCCAACCCCTGCCTGCCTCGGCAGGATGGCGCGCGTACTCCACTCTTTTTAGCGGGAACACTCAATGCAACGTGTGCTTAGCATCTTCATGGCGCTGTGTATCAGCCTGACCTTCGCGCTCGACGCCCACGCCAAGCGTTTCGGCGGCGGCAAGAGCTTCGGCTCGGCGCCCAGCCACCAGACCCGCCAGGCGCCCCAGCAGACCCAGGCCGCTCCGAATCAGGCTGGCCGTCAGACGCCCGCTGCCGCCAGCGGTGCCTCGCGCTGGCTCGGCCCGCTGGCCGGTCTGGCCGCCGGTGGCCTGCTCGCCTCGATGTTCATGGGCGACGGCTTCGAGGGCATCCAGTTCATGGATATCCTGATCTTCGGCGTGATCGCGTTCCTGCTGTTCCGCTTCCTCGCCGCCCGCCGTCGCCAGCAGCAGCCTGCCATGGCCGGCCATGCGCCGATGCAGCGTGACATGCCGCAGCAGCCGTCGACCTCCATCTTCGGTGGCAGCGCCGCCCCGGTCGCCGCCGCTCCGGTGATCAATGCCCCGGCCTGGTTCAACGAGCAGAGCTTCATCGCCGCAGCCCGCGAGCACTTCCTCTCGCTGCAGCAGCACTGGGACGCCAACGAGATGGACAAGATCTCCGAGTTCGTCACCCCACAGCTGCTGGGCTTCCTCAAGCAGGAGCGCGCCGAGATCGGTGATGCCTATCAGTCGACCTACATCGACGATCTGCAAATCCAGCTCGACGGCGTCGACGACGATGCCGAGAAGACCACCGCGACCCTGACCTTCACCGGCACCGCGAAAACTTCGCGCTTCGACCAGGGCGAGCCGTTCAGCGAAAGCTGGCGCATGGAACGTGCCCAGGGCGAGAACCAGCCTTGGCTCGTGGCTGGTATCCGCCAGAACGCCTGATCGGCGTCGTGTAGAAAATCTGGTCTGCCTTAGCGCAGTCCACAGACAAACCCCGCCATCTGGCGGGGTTTGTCGTTTCTGAGCGGCAAGTGACGCGGTGCTGCGAGCCGCTCGATAAAGCCGCTGCGCATCACTCTTTGAGAAAGGCCAGCAGATCGTTGTTGAAGCGCTCCTTGTGGGTGTCGGTCAGGCCGTGCGGCGCGCCGGGATAGACGATCAGCTTCGCATCCTTGATCAGCGCTGCGGATGCCTTGCCCGAGCTGTCCAGCGGCACGATCTGGTCATCGTCGCCATGGATCACCAGCGTCGGCACATCGAACTTCTTCAGGTCGCCGCGAAAGTCGGTGGCCGAGAAGGCGGCAATGGAGTCGTAGGTATTCTTGTGCCCGGCCTGCAGACCCTGGGCGCGCCAATTGTCGATCAGCCCCTGGGAAACCTTGGCTCCCGGTCGATTGAAGCCGTAGAAAGGGCCGGAGGCGAGATCGAGGTACAGCTGCGCGCGATCCTCCAGCGATGCCTTGCGGATGCCGTCGAACACTTCCAGCGGCAGCCCGCCCGGGTTATCCGCGGTTTCCAACATCATCGGCGGCACGGCGCTGACCAGCACGGCCTTCTTCACCCGTTCGGTGCCGTGGCGACCGATGTAGCGGGCCACCTCGCCGCCACCGGTAGAGAAACCCACCAGGGTGACATCCTTCAGGTCCAGCGCCTCGATCACCGCGGCCAGGTCGTCGGCGTAGTGATCCATGTCGTTGCCTTCCCACGGCTGGCTGGAGCGGCCGTGGCCGCGGCGGTCGTGAGCGACCACGCGGTAGCCCTCGGATGCGAGGAACAGCATTTGCGATTCCCAGCTGTCCGAGTTGAGCGGCCAGCCATGGCTGAAGGTGACCACCGGGCCGTCCTTCGGGCCCCAGTCCTTGTAGTACAGCTGCACGCCGTCGGCCGTGGTGATGGTGCTGGCGGTGCGGGCGCTGGCGATACTGGATGTCGGTTGCGTGGGCTGCTCCAGCTGCGCGGCGAAGGCCGGCTGCAGCGCGATGGCCAGCAGCGGGAGGGTGAAGCTACGGATGATGGCATTCATGGCGTGTGTCTCCTGTGCGTAGGTACGGTGGGCTGGATCAGTCGGCGAGGATCAGGGTTACGTCGATGTTGCCGCGGGTGGCATTGGAGTACGGGCAGACCACGTGGGCCTGGTCGACCAGGCCCTGCAATACATCGCGGGCAATGCCGGGCGCGCTGACGGTCAGCTCGGCCTCGATACCGAAACCGGTGGGGATCTGGCCAATGCCGACCTTGCCGGTGATGCGGGTGTCGGCCGGCAGGGCGACCTTCTGCTTGCCGGCGACGAACTTCAGCGCGCCGAGAAAGCAGGCCGAGTAGCCAGCAGCGAACAGCTGCTCCGGGTTGGTGCCGGGGCCGCCAGCGCCGCCCAGTTCACGCGGGGTGGACAGTTGCACATCGAGCGCCTCATCGGAGGAGCTGGCGCGGCCTTCACGGCCACCGGTGGCGGTTGCAGTGGCGGTGTAGAGAATCTTTTCGATGGTCATGGCTAGAGTTCCTGTTCTGTTGGTAGGCCCAGGGCGTTGTTGCCCGGTGAACGCTATTCTGCTCACCAGAAAAAACTATTGGTGACGTAGAATCCGGAAAACATGATCAGGAGTACGAACATGGCCGACCGGCTTGCCGCACTGATGACCCACTTCCCGATGAGCGCGCAGGTGTTCAACACCGGGCCGCTGTGCGGCATCAACACCCTGCAAAGCGATGGCGTGCACGGGCAATTGCATCTGGTACGCAGCGGCACGCTCGAGGTGCGCTATGGCAGGGAGTCGCTGCAGGTCGAGCGACCGAGCCTGCTGCTGTTTCCGCGACCACTGACGCACCGTTTCCTCATCGCCTCCGCGCAGAACGCCGACATGGTCTGCGCAAACCTGGCGTTCGAAGGCGGTACCAGCAACCCAATCGCCTCGGCGCTGGCCGATGTCGTCTGCCTGCCGCTGGACCAGGTCTGGGGCGCCGAGCCGATCCTCTCGCTGCTGTTCGAGGAAGCCTTCGAACAACGCTGCGGACGCGTGGCATTGGTCGAGCGGCTGCTCGAAGTGGTGATGATCCAGGTCCTGCGTCAGCTGATGGAAAGTGACGAGGTGAATGGCGGGCTGCTCTCCGGGCTGGCGCACCCGCGCCTACGCAACGCGCTGGTGGCGATGCACGAAGCGCCGGCGCAGGACTGGACCCTCGAGGGGCTGGCCAGCGTCGCCGGGATGTCGCGCAGCGTGTTCGCCACGGCCTTCCGCGAAACGGTCGGCACCACGCCGGGCCAGTATCTGCAGGGCTGGCGCGTCCGCCTGGCGCAGAAGGCTCTGCGTCGAGGACGCTCCCTGAAGGTGATCGCGACCGAGGTTGGCTACGGTAGCGAAGCCGCATTCTCCCGGGCGTTCAAGGCGCACGCCGGGCAATCGCCCCGGGAGTGGAAAAAACAGCTGGCCACGGCCGCCGATGCCTGAATGCCCGCCCCAGACCAGGCTCGTTCATCGGTACGCCGCAAGGCAGCGGAACGCGGAATTAGTCTTTCACTTTGCCCATTCTTGACTAAGATGCTAAGCAGACGCCGGCAAAGCATCGGCGTACCAGCCTGATAAGAAGGAGAACCTCCGATGGATATGAACCGTCGACAGTTCTTCAAGGTCTGCGGTGTGGGCCTTGGGGCGTCGAGCATGGCGGCATTGGGCATGGCCCCGCCGACGGCGTATGCCGAGTCGATCCGGCATTTCAAACTGACCAATACGCGCGAGACCCGCAACACCTGCCCCTACTGCTCCGTCGGTTGCGGACTGATCATCTACAGCCAGGGCAGCGGCGGCAAGAACGTCGCGCAAAACATCATCCACATCGAAGGCGACTCCGATCACCCGGTCAACCGCGGCACGCTGTGCCCGAAAGGTGCCGGCCTGCTGGACTTCGTTCACAGCCCCAACCGCCTGACCCATCCGGAAGTCCGCGAAGCCGGCAGCAACGAGTGGAAGCGCATCGAGTGGAGCGAAGCCCTCGATCGCATCGCGCGGATGATGAAGGACGACCGCGATGCCAACTTCATCGAGCGCAACGAACAGGGCCAGACGGTCAACCGCTGGCTGAGCACCGGTTTCCTCGCGGCCTCGGCGTCATCCAACGAGGCTGGTTACATCACCCACAAGGTGGTTCGTTCACTCGGCATTCTAGGATTCGACAACCAGGCACGTGTCTGACATGGCCCGACGGTGGCAAGTCTTGCCCCGACGTTTGGCCGTGGAGCCATGACCAATCACTGGTCCGATATCCAGAACGCTGACCTGATCCTGATCATGGGCGGTAACGCCGCCGAGGCGCACCCGTGCGGCTTCAAATGGGTCACCGAAGCCAAGGCGCGCAACAAGGCGCGACTGGTGGTGGTCGATCCACGCTTCACCCGCTCGGCCTCGGTGGCCGACCTGTACGCGCCGATCCGCACCGGTACCGACATCGCCTTCCTCGGCGGGCTGATCAACTACCTGCTGGAAAACGACAAGATCCAGCACGAGTACGTGGTCAACTACACCGATGTCTCGTTCATCGTGAAGGAAGACTTCGGCTTCGAGAACGGTCTGTTCAATGGCTACGACGGCGACCGGCGCACCTATACGGACAAGGCCAGCTGGAGCTACGAGCTCGACGAGGAAGGCTTCGCCCGCGTCGACAAGAGCCTCACCCACCCGCGCTGCGTCTACAACCTGCTCAAGCAGCACTACAGCCGCTACACCCCGGAGGTGGTCAGCAACATCTGCGGTACACCGCAGGACAAGATGCTCAAGGTTTGGGAAACCATCGCCGAGACCTCGGCGCCGGGCAAGGTCATGACCATCATGTACGCCCTCGGCTGGACCCAGCACTCGACCGGCTCGCAGATGATCCGCACCGGCGCCATGGTGCAGCTGCTGCTCGGCAACATCGGCATGCCCGGCGGCGGCATGAACGCCCTGCGCGGGCACTCCAACATCCAAGGGCTGACCGACCTCGGCCTGCTCTCCAACCTGCTGCCGGGCTACATGACCCTGCCGCTGGAAGCCGAGCAGGACTACGCGGCCTATATCGCCAAGCGCACCGCCAAGCCGCTGCGTCCGGGGCAACTGTCCTACTGGCAGCACTACGAGAAGTTCCACGTCAGCCTGATGAAGGCCTGGTACGGCAAGAACGCCACCGCGGAGAACAACTGGGGCTACGACTGGCTGCCGAAGCTGGATATCCCCGGCTACGACGTGCTCAAGGTCTTCGACATGATGTACCAGGGGCAGGTCAACGGCTATTTCTGCCAGGGCTTCAACCCGATCGCCTCGTTCCCCAACAAGGCCAAGGTCAGCGCCGCGCTGGCCAAGCTCAAGTACTTGGTGGTCATGGACCCACTGGCCACCGAAACCTCGGAGTTCTGGCGCAACGCCGGCGAATACAACGACGTCGACACCGCCAGCATCCAGACTACGGTGTTCCGCCTGCCGACCACCTGCTTCGCCGAGGAGGACGGCTCGCTGGTCAACAGCGGTCGCTGGCTGCAGTGGCACTGGAAGGCCGCCGAGCCACCGGGCCAGGCGCAGACCGACGTGGTGATCATGGGCGGGCTGTTCCATCGTCTGCGCGAGCTGTATCGCAAGGAAGGCGGCGCCTTCGCCGAACCGCTACTGAACATCGACTGGAGTTATCGCCAGCCGGAAGAACCGACCGCCGAGGAAATCGCCCAAGAGTACAACGGCAGGGCGCTGAGCGACGTCTTCGACCTGCAGACCGGCGCCCAGGTGGCCAAGGCCGGCGAGTTGCTGCCAGGCTTCGGCCTGCTGCGCGCCGATGGCACCACGTCCAGCGGCTGCTGGATCTGGTGTGGCGCCTGGACCCAGGCCGGCAACCAGATGGCCCGACGCGACAACGCCGACCCCTACGGCATGGGCCAGACGCTGGGCTGGGCCTGGTCCTGGCCGGCCAACCGGCGCATCCTCTACAACCGCGCTTCGGCCGACCCGGCCGGCGATCCATGGGATCCGCAGAAGAAGCGTCTGGTGTGGTGGGACGGCAGCAAGTGGGGCGGCACCGACGTGCCCGACTTCAAGGTCGATTCGCCACCCGAAGCCGGCATGAACCCGTTCATCATGAACCCCGAAGGGGTGGCGCGGCTGTTCGCCGTGGACAAGATGAACGAGGGGCCATTCCCCGAGCACTACGAGCCGTTCGAGACGCCCATCGGGCGCAACCCCATGCACCCGGACAACGTCCAGGCCATCAGCAACCCGGCCGCGCGGGTGTTCAAGAACGACATGGAGCTGTTCGGCACCGCGGAGGATTTCCCCTACGCGGCCACCACCTACCGGCTGACGGAGCACTTCCACTTCTGGACCAAGCATTGCCGGCTCAACGCGATCACCCAGCCGGAGCAGTTCGTCGAGATCGGCGAAGTGCTGGCCAACGAGCTGGGCATCAAGGCCGGCGAGCGGGTCAAGGTGTCGTCCAACCGCGGCTACATCAAGGCGGTGGCGGTGGTGACCAAGCGCATCAAGCCGCTGACGGTAGACGGCCAGACCGTGCACCACATCGGCATCCCGCTGCACTGGGGCTTCGCCGGGGTGGCGCGCAACGGCTACCTGACCAACACGCTGACGCCGTTCGTGGGTGACGCCAACACCCAGACGCCGGAGTTCAAGTCGTTCCTGGTCAACGTGGAGAAGGCATGATGGCTACTCAAGACGTGATTGCCCGCTCCGCCACGACCACCGAGCGGCCGTCGATCCGAGAGGTCGGCGAAGTGGCGAAACTGATCGACACCTCCAAGTGCATCGGCTGCAAGGCCTGCCAGGTGGCGTGTTCGGAATGGAACGAGCTGCGCGACGAGGTCGGCACCAGCCACGGGACCTACGACAACCCGATCGACCTCACCGCCGAATCCTGGACGGTGATGAAGTTCGCCGAGTACGAGAATCCTGATAGCGGCAACCTCGAGTGGCTGATCCGCAAGGACGGCTGCATGCACTGCGCCGACCCGGGCTGCCTCAAGGCCTGCCCGTCGCCGGGAGCGATCGTCAAGTACGCCAACGGCATCGTCGACTTCAATCAGGACCACTGCATCGGCTGCGGTTACTGCATCACCGGCTGCCCGTTCGACATCCCGCGCATCTCCGAAAAGGACAAGAAAGCCTACAAGTGCACGCTCTGTTCCGACCGTGTTTCAGTCGGGCTCGAGCCGGCCTGCGTGAAGACCTGCCCCACCGGGGCCATCGTCTTCGGCAGCAAGGAAGACATGAAGGATCACGCAGCCGGGCGCATCGCCGACCTCAAGGAACGCGGTTTCGACCAGGCCGGCCTGTACGACCCCGATGGCGTCGGCGGTACGCACGTGATGTACGTGCTGCACCATGCCGATCAGCCCTCGCTGTACAACGACCTGCCGAACGAGCCGACCATCAGCCCGCTGGTCAGCCTGTGGAAAGGCGTGACCAAGCCCCTCGCCCTGCTGGGCATGGGTGCGGCGGTGCTGGCCGGCTTCTTCCACTACACGCGGGTCGGGCCGATCCGCGTCGAGGAAGAGGACGGCAAGGCCGAACTCAGCGAGCCCGTGGTGCACCAGGTCGACCCCTCGGTGCACGTGGTCGACACCAAGGAGCCGCGACCCTGATCCCGGCGGCCCCGTGCGCGGGGCCATCCTCGGAGTCGATCGCTCAAGGAGCCAACGATGAATAACAACGACATCGAACGCTACAACCCCTCGCAGCGAACCAATCACTGGATCGTTGCCATCCTCTTCGTTCTTGCCGCGCTGTCCGGCCTGGCACTGTTCCATCCGGCGCTGTTCGGCCTTTCCGGGCTGTTCGGCGGCGGCACCTGGACGCGCATCCTGCACCCCTTCATCGGGGTCGCCATGTTCGTCTTCTTCCTCTGGCTGGCGATTCGCTTCGCCGGGCACAACCGCATCGAAGCGCGCGACCGCCAGTGGCTCCGACAGATCAACGACGTGGTGCACAACCGCGAGGAAAAACTGCCGGAAGTCGGCCGCTACAACGCCGGGCAGAAGGTGCTGTTCTGGGTGCTGATCATCAGCATGCTGGTATTGCTGCTCAGCGGCATCGTCATCTGGCGCGAGTATTTCAGCAGCTTCTTCGGCATCGTCTCGCTGCGCTGGGCCAGCCTGCTGCACGCAGCCGCCGCCTTCGTGCTGATCGTCAGCATCATCGTGCACATTTACGCGGCGATCTGGATCAAGGGCTCGATGGGTGCGATGCTCTACGGCACCGTCAGCCGGGCCTGGGCACGCAAGCACCACCCGGCCTGGTATCGGGAGATCACCGAACGCAAATAAGCACACCGCCGTAACCTGAAGATTCCCGTACACGCGGGAATCTTCGGCCCCTCGCATCATCGAAAGCCGAGCGGTAGTCGGTGACGGACTATGCTGTTCGGCACAACCCCACGAAAAGGAGTCCTGCGTGGCAGGCACCATTCTCGAGCCCGGGCAGATCGAAGCCGCTGCCAGCAAACCACCCTTCATCAACCTGCCGCCGCGCGACCTGTTCGCCCGGCGCAGCGAGCGACTGAACAGGCTCGCCGAAGGCCATCCGTTCGCCGATTACCTGCGCCTGCTCGCCGCCATCTGCCAGGCGCAACAGCAGGCGCTGGACAACCACCCCGCCGAACTGCCGGTGGACGCCCATCGCACAGCGGAATGCCTCAAGCACGACCTGCCGCCGCTCGCCGCCGACACGCTGGTGCGTGAAGGCGCCTGGCTGCCGCTGCTGGATGCCTGGCTGGCGGCCTTCGTGGTGCCGGACAACCCGGCCGTAGCCGCTGCCATCGAGCAGCTGCGCGGGGCCGACGGCGGCCAGCGCAAGGCCTGGGCCGTGTCATTGCTCAGCGGCCAGTACGACAGCCTGCCGCCGGCGCTGGTGCCCTTCCTCGGCGCCGGCCTGCAACTGGCCTGGAGCCACTGGCTGCTGCAACTGGACCTCACCAGCCTGCGCGAACGCGAAGACCAGACCCACTGCCCCTGCTGCGGCGCGCCGCCCATGGCCGGCATCATTCGCCATCTTGGTCAGCTCAACGGCCTGCGCTATCTGGTCTGCTCGCTGTGCGCCTGCGAATGGCACTACGTACGGCTGAAATGCAGCCACTGCCGCAGCACCAAGAAGCTCGACTACCTGCACTTCGAAGGCTCGCCCCAGGGCGTCAAGGCCGAGGTCTGCCCGGAGTGCAACAGCTACCTCAAGCAGCTCTATCTCGAACTGGCGTCGGATGGCGAAAGCCTCTCCGCCGACCTCGCCACCCTGGACCTGGACATGCTGCTGGCCGAGCAGGGCTTCCAGCGCCAGGCGCCCAACCTCCTGCTGGCACCGGGGAGCGATGCATGAGCAGCAATCACCTGCCCTCGGTCGACAAGCTGCTGCGCGACCCGGCCTGCCAACCGCTGCAGCAGCGCTACGGCCGCCAGGCATTGCTGAGCACCCTGCGCGACCTGCTCGATGAACTGCGCGAACCGGCCCGCCATGGCCAGCTCGCCGCGCTGGAACTGTCCGAAGCGGTGCTCGCCGGGCGTGCCGGCGAACGCCTGGCCAGCCAGCACCGCAGTCGCGTGCGCCGGGTGTTCAACCTCACCGGCACGGTGCTGCACACCAACCTTGGCCGCGCCCTGCTGCCGGATGAGGCCATCGAGGCGATCACCCTCGCCGCGCGCTATCCGCTCAACCTGGAATTCGATCTCGCCAGCGGCAAACGCGGTGACCGCGACGACCTTATCGAAGGGCTGATCCGCGAGCTGACCGGGGCCGAGGCCGTCACCGTGGTCAACAACAACGCCGCCGCCGTGCTGCTGGCCTTGAACAGCCTCGGTGCACGCAAGGAAGGTATCATCTCCCGCGGCGAGCTGATCGAGATCGGCGGCGCCTTCCGCATCCCCGACATCATGGCCCGCGCCGGTGTGAAGCTGCATGAAGTCGGCACCACCAACCGCACGCACGCCAAGGATTACGAAGCGGCCATCAACCCGCGCTCGGGCCTGTTGATGCGCGTGCATACCAGCAACTACAGCGTGCAGGGCTTCACCACCAGCGTCGCCACCGCCGAACTGGCGCGCATCGCCCATGCCCACGACCTGCCGCTGCTGGAGGATCTCGGCAGCGGCAGCCTGCTCGATCTCTCGCGCTGGGGCCTGCCCAAGGAGCCGACGGTGCAGGAAGCGCTGCGCGACGGCGCCGATATCGTCACCTTCAGCGGCGACAAGCTGCTCGGCGGCCCGCAGGCCGGGCTGATCGTCGGCAGCAAGGCGCTGATCCAGAAGATCAAGAAGAACCCGCTCAAGCGCGCCCTGCGCGTCGACAAGCTGACCCTCGCCGCGCTGGAAGCGGTGCTCAACCTCTATCGCGACCCCGACCGCCTGGCCGAGCGCCTCACCAGCCTGCGCCTGCTCAGCCGTCCGCAGGCGGATATCCGCATTCAGGCCGAACGCATCGCCCCGGCGCTGGCCGCGGTGCTCGACGAAACCTGGCAAGTCGCAGTAACCGATGCCCTGGGCATGATCGGCAGTGGCGCGCAGCCGGTGGCACGCCTGCCCAGCGCCGCGCTGTGCATCCGCCCGCAGCAACCCAAGCGCCTGCGCGGCCGCAGCCTGCGTCAGCTGGAAGAAGCCCTGCGCTGCCTGCCGATTCCCGTGCTCGGGCGCATCGATGACGACGCCCTCTGGCTCGACCTGCGCCAGCTCGACGACGAGCCGGCGTTCCTCGAGCAACTGACGCACCTGCAAGAGGAGCTGGCCCGTTGATCGTCGGTACCGCCGGCCATATCGACCATGGCAAGACCGCACTGCTGCAAGCCCTCACCGGGCAACAGGGCGACCGCCGCCGCGAGGAGCGTGAGCGCGGCATCACCATCGACCTCGGCTACGTCTACGCCGACCTCGGTGAAGGCAGCCTCACCGGCTTTATCGACGTGCCGGGCCACGAGCGTTTCGTGCACAACATGCTGGCCGGCGCCAGCGGCATCGACTGCGTGCTGCTGGTGGTCGCCGCTGACGACGGCGTCATGCCGCAGACCCGCGAACACCTGGCCATCGTCGAACTGCTCGGCATTCGCCGCGCGATGGTGGCGCTGACCAAGATCGACCGCGTCGAGTCGGCGCGCATCGCCGAAGTCCAGCAACAGATCGAAGACCTACTGGCGGACGGGCCACTGGCCGGCGCGCCGATCTTTTCGGTTTCCAGCATCCGCGGCGATGGCATCGACGCCCTGCGCACCGCGCTTATCGACGAAGCCGCGCGCACTGCAGCCCGCAGCGACAGCGGGCACTTCCGCCTGGCCATCGACCGCGCCTTCAGCGTCACCGGCACCGGCGTGGTGGTCACCGGCACCGCCTTTGCCGGGCGTGTGCGAATCGGCGACGAACTGCTGCTCGGCCCCACCGGCAAACGCGTGCGCGTCCGCGGCCTGCACGCGCAGAACCGTGAAGCGGACGAAGCCCATGCCGGCCAGCGCGTCGCGCTGAATCTTGCCGGCGAGCGGCTGGCAGTGGAGCAGATCCACCGTGGCGACTGGCTGCTGCACCCACTGTTGCATGCGCCGACCCAACGCATCGATATCGACTTCCAGCTGCTGCCCGGCGAAGCCCACGAACTCAAGCACTGGACACCGGTGCACGTACACCTCGGCGCCCAGGACGTCACCGCCCGCGTCGCCCTGCTCGAAGGCACGAGCCTGGCACCCGGCGAACGCGCTTTCGCCCAGCTACTGCTGAATGCACCGAGCCATGCGGTGCACGGCGACCGCATCGTCCTGCGCGACCAGTCCGCCCAGCGCACCCTTGGCGGCGGCCGCGTGCTCGACCCTTACGCACCAGCGCGCAATCGCCGCCGTGCCGCGCGGCTGGAACAACTTCGCGCCCTCGACCAGCCGGGCCTGGAGCAGGCATTGCCGCCACTGCTCGCCAGCGCCGCCAATGGCATCGACCCGCAAAGCCTGGAGCGCCAGTTCAACCGCCCGCGTGAAGGCTGGCAGCTACCACATGGCGTACTGGAGATCGGCACTCGGCTCGGCCCACGACTGTTCGATCAGGCCCGCTGGCGCGAACTCGACGCCACCCTGCTCGACTCACTCCAGCGTTTTCACGAAGAACAACCCGACGAACTCGGCCCCGATCGCGACCGCCTACGCCGCTATGCCCTGCCACAACTGGAGCGGCCGGTGTTCATCGCCCTGCTGGAACAGGCATTGGCCGCCGGCCGCATCGAAACCAGCGGCCCCTGGCTGCACCGTCCCGATCACCGGGTGCGCCTGAGCGATGCGGAAGAAGGTTTGAAGGAACGCCTGTGGCCGCTGCTCGAAGCCGGCCACTTCGACCCACCCTGGGTCCGCGACCTGGCCCGCGACCTCGGCGTCGACGAAACGCAGATGCGCAACCTGCTCCGCAAGCTCGCCCGTCTCGGCCTGGTGCAACAGGTGGTGAAAGATTTGTTCTACCCCGAGTTCACCATTCGCCAACTCGCGGGGCATGTATTGCAACTTGAAGCACAAAGCGGCGTGATCCGCGCCGCCGCCTTCCGCGACCGCATCCAGCTCGGCCGCAAACGCAGCATCCAACTGCTCGAACACTTCGACCGCGTCGGCCTAACCCGCCGCTTCGGTAACGAACGCAAAGTCCGCCAGGACAGCGCCTTGGCGATCCAGTCCGGGCTGGGGTAGGCTGGTCGCCGCTTCCTTTCTTACAGCAACACCAGATAAGGAAGGCAATCGCACCCGGTGGTGCGGCCGGGCTTCAAATCCTGTTTTTGCCCTGCCTATCAATGGCCTATGTTGGGCAAAGCAGGTCATTAGGGTCTGCCTTTTTGGTTGTTCCGGCTATCGTTGGGCTATATCGCGCTTTGGTTTCGACACTTTTTCGACACAAAGTCCCTAGGCTATTCGTCGCCTAGCGGCGTGATTTTCAAAGTCCCCGGCAGTGGCTTAGCTATTGGAATTGTTGGCTTCAGCGGAGAAATTTTTGCTATCGATTCAGATAGTGCGCCGAGCAGCTGCATGCATAGGTGGCTGTACTCTAGTGCATCATTACAGTTTTCCACGTCTTTAACGGAATTAGAGAAACGAGCAAAGTCTACATTTTCAAAATAGTCGCCATTATTACGCGCTTCTCTTAGGTTAGAAGCATTTTTAGGAATCGGTAGTTTGATAGCAGGAAGCTTTTCCCCTTGCGGGAGGGGAAAATGTCGGACTACGGCATAGAGCGACTCTCCAGCTTGAGAAAGTGGCGCAGCGTGAACCACGAGATTACGATAAGCTCCGAGTTCGCACAGCCATTGCCCGTTATTTGCGGAAGCATGTAGCTCTTTACCTACTGCATCATTCGGCGGATTCTTTTTAAAATGGCTCATCAATCCACCAATAGACGCGATACTACTTTTGGCTATTTTATTCTCCCCCAAAATTACGGCCGCATAAAACTCACAAAAATAGTCTCGCAGTATGCAAGCATCAATAAGGAAGGATTGAAACGCCATGTAGCATTGAGAAGTATTGCCATCTAAAAACAAAGCTGATTCTTTATAATTCCTAGGCAAACTACTAGCCAGTTGTTTTGCATAGCAGTTAGACAGCTCTCTGACGCGCCATTCACACGCTCTTATCTGATGTGAAAGACGTGAAGCTAGGTCGCACAAAAATCCGTTATTTGCGTCAAAGGCTGAATTTTGTATGAATGACCAATTATGGCCTTGGTCAGCACATAGCCACGCGGGTCCGGTTACTGACGTCACTCGCCATTCCGGCGGCACGAGTCCGCTAGCTTGATCTTGAGTGTGGAAAAAATCGCATCCTACAATAGGAATTCTGAGTTTTTTTAACTCAGAATATAAGGCAGAAAAACTTGCCAGTTTAAGTCTTAGATGTTTGCCGTTAAGTGTAGGTGTTTCCAGATCGACGTACTCATCTATCCCATTAAACGCCCGACCGCCGCCTGCCAAGTGCACTTCTCTAAGCACCTGAGGCCCAACGAAGGATTCAACCTCTTCCAAGTCCTACCCTCATAAGTCTGAACCAATCTAGCTAAACGAACAGCACAGTCTAAGTACCGCCATCACCGATCATCTTTTTCGCGCTCTTTCTTTTTTTCTTTCATCCACTGATCGGCTAGCGACTTATGAAATCGCATAGTTATATCCGCACATCTCTCGTTCAAATACTCAACATCCTCATCAAAAGCATTGAGATTTTTTGCAACACCAAAAACATGAGGAAGAGCACTATCAACATGGGAGCTGATCAAGCTTAATACTAAAACTTGCATATCGTCGACTGGCTCTTGTATTTCTGCCCGAACTATGGCGATTGGTACTTTTATACCTGCCCGAAGATAGCTCACCTGAAAATCTCTGGTTCGGCCAAAGGATAAAAGGTTGGGTTTCTTGCTATCAAAGTAGAATATCCATGTAATAGGCTGCAGCTCGCAGAGAGCCTCGGATATGACATCCCCTTGAACAGTGCCACGTTCAGCATCAGACTTCAGCCTGATGATGATCTTCGGCGAGTCTGGCGGCAAATGGTCGCTCAACCCCGGCGCTATCGTGTATTCAGTATTCGATGACCAGTTACCTTCCCACAGGCTGGATCGATAAAAATACTTGGGCGGCGGCAAAAACTGAGTGCAACACCTGACCTTTCCGGTACGGTGCTGCCCCTATGTCTTATACCGAACTCAGCGTTGAAGAGCGCGCCACCATTCAAATCGGTCGTACCCAAGGCTT
>Ga0315336_1001499_pt1 | contig 44625 bp, 33 predicted proteins | sample ASW5metaG_FD_204512 | JGI IMG/M metagenome (GOLD analysis project Ga0315336, IMG submission 204512) | Ammonia-oxidizing marine archaeal communities from Monterey Bay, California, United States - ASW #5 | ecosystem: Environmental > Aquatic > Marine > Intertidal zone | place: USA: California... | reverse complement strand
CCACCGGTGCGGCGGACGATCTGGCCAAGGTCACCGACATCGCCCGCGCCATGGTCACCCGTTACGGCATGTCCAGGCGCCTCGGGCATCTGGCGCTGGAGCGCGAGCCGAGCTCGTTCCTCGGCAACGAGGCGATGCTCGGCCTGAAGCCGCAACATGGCTATGCGGAGAGCACGGCAACCGCTATCGACGAGGAAGTGCAGGAGCTGGTGCAATCTGCATTCCAACGCAGCCTGGGGTTGCTTGAAGAACGACATGAACTGCTTGAGCGCTGTGCGCGTCGTTTGCTGCAGCAGGAGACGCTGGATGCCGATGAGCTGCGTGAACTCAGCGCCGCTCCAGCCAGTGGTTCGGCACAGGCGTCCCCTCAGGCCTGATGCGGCCTCAGGGCCGCTGCGTCAGTCGGGCCGGCGCTGGGCGTGCTGCGCCAGCGCCCACTCGACGTGTTCGCGGACCAGCTCCGACGGATCGTCGCGGCGCGCCTCGAGCGCTTCCAGCACCGGGATGCTCGATGGCGCATTGCCCAGGCCGACCGCCAGGTTGCGCAGCCAGCGCTGGTAACCGGCGCGGCGCAGCGGCGAGCCCTCGGTGCGGCTGAGAAATTCTTCTTCCGTCCAGTGGAACAGCGTCGCCAGCTCGGCGTTGTCCAGGCTGTGGCGCGGCTGAAAGTCGCTTTGCTCGGTGGGGCGGGCGAAACGGTTCCACGGGCAGACGATCTGGCAATCATCACAGCCGAACACGCGGTTGCCCATCGGTGCGCGCAGCTCGACGGGAATCGGCCCCTTGAGTTCGATGGTCAGGTAGGAGATGCACTTGCGCGCGTCCAGCAGGCGCTCGCCGGCGAAGGCGCCGGTCGGGCAGACGTCCAGGCAGGCGTGGCAGCTGCCGCAGTGATCGCGCGTCATCGGCTCGTCGACCGGCAACGCGATATCGACGAACAGTTCGCCTAGAAAGAACCAGCTGCCGGCCTTGCGGTTGAGCAGCAGGGTATTCTTGCCGATCCAGCCGAGCCCGGCCTGTTGCCCGGCGGCCTTCTCCAGCACCGGCGCGCTGTCGACGAAGGCGCGAAAGCCGAACGGGCCGACCATCTGTTGGATGCGCTCGGCCAGTTGCTGGATGCGTTTGCGGATCAGCTTGTGGTAGTCGCGGCCCAGTGCATAACGTGACACGTAGGCTTTTTCCGGCGCGGCCAGCTGTTGGGTCATCCGTGTGTCGCCGGGCAGGTAGTCCATGCGCAGCGAGATCACCCTGAGCGTGCCCGGTACCAGCTCGTCCGGCCGGGAGCGCTTGCTGCCGTGGGCGGCCATGTAGTCCATCTCGCCCTGATAACCGGCTGCCAGCCAGGCCTCCAGATGCGCCTCGTGCTCGCCGAGATCGACATCGGTGATGCCGACCTGCTGAAAGCCGAGCTCGCGGCCCCATTCCTTGATGGATTGGGCGAGGGCAGCGGGATCAAGAGAGAGGCTGGACATCGGAGACTGCGGCGGGAAGTGGGCGGGTGCGTATAATTCTGCCAGACATTCCGCCGCGATGATCCCTGCTCCGATGACCGATTCCCTGCCCGTCGCTCTGTATACCGCCGCCCAGGTGCGCGAACTCGATGCGCGCCTGATTGCTGCCGGCACTCCCGGTTTCGAACTGATGCAGCGTGCCGCTCATGCCGCCTGGCGTGCACTGCGCCGGCGCTGGCCGGATGCCGGGGCTGTCACCGTGCTGGCCGGGCGTGGCAATAACGCCGGCGATGGCTACCTCGTTGCGGCGCTGGCGCAGCGCGCCGGCTGGCAGGTGCGGGTGCTGGCAGTGGGCGATCCGCAAGCGCTGCAGGGCGATGCCGCGCAGGCCCTGGTCGAGGCGCGGGCGAGCGGTGTGGTCGTCGAGCCTTGGCATGCCGAGGCGACTTTGCAGGGTGTGCTGGTGGATGCGCTGCTGGGCACCGGTGTTGCCGGTGAGGTGCGCGAGCCTTATGTCGCTGCGATCGAAGCGATCAATGGCAGCGCGCTACCGGTACTGGCCATCGACCTGCCGTCCGGGCTCTGCGCGAACAGCGGGCGGGTGCTGGGACACGCGGTGCGTGCCGATCTCAGTGTCACCTTCATCGGACTCAAGCTGGGGCTGTTCACCGCCGACGGTCCTGATCGTGTTGGCGCGCTGGTATTCGATGATCTGCAGGCCGATCCGCAGATCGTCTGCCAGGTCGCAAGCGAAGCTGTACGCCTGGATCCATCAATATTGGCTCAGGTGGCACCGCGCTCGCCGGTGGCGCACAAGGGCAGCTTTGGTCAGGTGCTGGTCATTGGTGGTGACCTGGGTACCGGCGGCGCCGCGTTGCTCAGTGCCGAGGCGGCATTGCGTTGTGGTGCGGGCATGGTGACGCTGGCGACTCGTCCGGAGCACGTAACGGCCTCGCTGGTACGGCGCCCGGAAGTCATGTGCAGTGGCGTCGAGTCGACCTATAGCCTGACGGCGCTGGTCGAGCGCGCCGATGTGCTGGTAGTCGGCCCAGGCCTGGGGCAGGCTCCCTGGGGGCGCAGCCTGCTGTCGTTGGCGGCGCAACATGAGTTGCCGCAGGTGTGGGACGCCGATGCGCTGAACCTGCTGGCCGGCGGCGGCGTCGAATTGCCGGCAGCGAGCGTGATCACCCCACATCCCGGCGAGGCGGCGCGGTTGCTGCAGTGCTCCACCGTCGAGGTGCAGGCGGATCGTCCGGCGGCAGTGCGCGCGTTGGCCAGGCGCTACGCCTGCGTGGCGCTGCTCAAGGGCGCAGGTACGCTGATCGCCGACCCGGATGGTCGGCTGGCGCTGTGTGACCGCGGCCATCCGGCGATGGCCAGCGCCGGTCTGGGCGATGTGTTGGCCGGTGTGATCGGTGCCATGCTGGCGCAGGGGCTGACGCCGTTCGATGCGGCCTGCCTGGGGGCGTGGCTGCATGCTGCGGCTGGTGAGCGCCTCGGTGAGCAGGGGCGCGGCCTGGCTGCCAGCGACCTGATTCCCGTGATTCGTCAGTTGCTCGAGGAACAGTCGCCATGCCTGAAGTGAATCTGTACGCCGCGGACGAGGCTGCCATGCTCGCGCAGGGCGCGCACATCGCCAAGGCGACCGGCGGTCGTGGCGTGATCTATCTGCATGGTGACCTCGGTGCGGGCAAGACCACGCTGTCGCGCGGCCTGATTCGCGGCTTCGGCCATACGGGCAAGGTCAAGAGTCCGACTTTCACATTGGTCGAACCTTACGAACTGGGGGATGTGCAGGTTTACCACTTCGACCTATACCGTCTTGTCGACCCGGAAGAGTTGGAGTTCCTCGGCATTCGCGACTATTTCGAAGGCGATGCGCTGTGCCTGATCGAATGGCCGGAACGTGGGGCCGGCATTTTGCCAAAGGCCGACATGGACATTACCATTGCACCGCATGAGGCCGGCCGTACGCTGCGCCTGTCACCCCACACCGCGCGGGGTGAAGCCTGGTGTGTCGCCCTGACCGACGGAGAGCTATGAATAACATGGGTTTGGGTATGCGCATTCGCACCCTGATTGGTGGGCTGGTGCTGGTGCTGATGGCAACCGACCTTCATGCCGCCAGCGATGTGCAGAGCGTGCGTCTGTGGCGTGCGCCGGACAACACCCGCCTGGTGTTCGATCTGTCCGGCCCGGTCGAGCACAAGATCTTCACCCTTACCGCACCTGATCGGCTGGTCATCGACGTGACCGGCGCGACGCTCAAGGCCGAGCTCGACAAGTTGCCGTTGAAGAACACCCCGGTCGCCTCCCTGCGCGCCGGCCAGCACGATGCCGACACGCTGCGCGTGGTCGTCGATCTGCATGCGCCGGTAGCGCCGAAGAGCTTCAGTCTGGCGCCCAACCAGCAATACGGTCATCGTCTGGTGGTCGACCTGTTCGATCAGGCGACAGCCGCTCGCGCTGCGACCCAGCCGCCAGCCACCGCCACTCCGGCGACACCCGCCGCGCCGGTTTCCCCGACCCTGCCGGCGGTGAAGCTCCCGGCTACGGCGAGTAGCAAGCGCGACATCGTCATTGCCATCGACGCGGGTCATGGTGGCGAAGACCCTGGCGCGATCGGGCCCGGCAAGATCTACGAGAAACACGTGGTACTGCAGATTTCCAAGGAGCTGCAGCGACAGATCAACGCCGACAAGGGTTTCCGAGCCGAGCTGGTGCGCACCGGCGACTACTTCATCCCGCTGCGCAAACGCACCGAGATCGCGCGCAAGAAGGGCGCCGACCTGTTCGTCTCGATCCATGCCGATGCGGCGCCGCGTTCGGCGGCCTACGGTGCCTCGGTGTTCGCCCTGTCCGACCGCGGTGCCACCTCGGAGACCGCGCGCTGGCTGGCCGACAGCGAGAACCGTTCCGACCTGATCGGCGGTGCCGGCAACGTCAGCCTCGGCGACAAGGACCAGATGCTCGCCGGTGTGCTGCTGGATCTGTCGATGACCGCTTCGTTGTCATCGAGTCTGAATGTCGGGCAGAAGGTATTGAGCAACATGGGACGCATCACTCCGCTGCACAAGCGGCGGGTCGAGCAGGCAGGCTTCATGGTGCTGAAGTCGCCGGACATTCCGTCGATTCTGGTGGAGACCGGCTTCATCTCGAACCCATCCGAGGCCAGGAAACTGCAGACAGCGAGCCATCAGCAGTCGCTGGCGCGCTCGATCCACAGCGGCGTAAGGCAGTTCTTCCATGAAAATCCGCCACCTGGAACCTATGTGGCCTGGTTGCGCGATTCCGGCAAGATCGCCAGTGCGCCGCGCGAGCACATCGTGCGCTCGGGCGAGAGCCTGGCGTTGCTCGCCCAGCGCTATCAGGTCAGCCTTGCTTCCCTGCGTAGCGCCAACAATCTGCGCAATGACGTGATCAAAATCGGTCAGACGCTGAACATTCCCGCCACCACACTGGCCTCGCAGCCATGAGCGAAGTAGCACGCATCCAGCTGCTAAGTCCGCGGCTGGCGAACCAGATTGCCGCTGGCGAGGTGGTGGAGCGCCCGGCCTCGGTGATCAAGGAACTGCTGGAAAACAGTCTGGATTCGGGCGCGCGGCGCATCGATGTGGATGTCGAGCAGGGCGGGGTCAAGCTGTTGCGGGTGCGCGACGATGGCTGCGGTATCCCGCCGGACGATCTGCCGCTGGCCCTGGCGCGTCACGCCACCAGCAAGATCCGCGACCTCGAAGACCTCGAGCGGGTCATGAGCCTGGGCTTTCGGGGCGAAGCGCTGGCTTCGATCAGCTCCGTCTCGCGCCTGACCATGACCTCACGCACCGCCGATGCCGGCGAGGCCTGGCAGGTGGAAACCGAGGGGCGTGAAATGGAAGCGCGGGTGCAGCCGGCGGCGCATCCGGTCGGCACCTCGGTCGAGGTGCGCGATCTGTTCTTCAACACGCCGGCGCGGCGCAAGTTCCTGCGCACCGAGAAGACCGAATTCGATCACTTGCAGGAAGTCATCAAGCGCCTGGCGCTGGCGCGTTTCGATGTGGCCTTCCATCTGCGGCACAACGGCAAGGTCGTGCTGGCACTGCACCAGGCCGAGGACGATGCGGCGCGAGCGCGTCGCGTCGCTTCGGTATGCGGGCCGGCGTTCCTCGAGCAGGCGTTGCCCATCGAGATCGAGCGTAACGGGCTGCGGCTGTGGGGCTGGGTCGGCCTGCCGACCTTCTCGCGCAGCCAGGCCGACCTGCAGTATTTCTACGTCAACGGGCGCATGGTTCGCGACAAGTTGGTGGCCCACGCGGTACGCCAGGCCTATCGCGATGTGCTGTTCAACGGCCGGCACCCGACGTTCGTGCTGTTCCTCGATGTCGATCCGGCGGTGGTGGACGTCAACGTGCACCCGACCAAGCATGAAGTGCGTTTCCGCGACAGCCGCATGGTGCATGACTTCCTTTACGGCACGCTGCATCGTGCGCTGGGGGATGTGCGGCCGGAAGATCAGCTCGCAGCACCGGCCAGCGTCACGCCGATGACGCAGGTTTCCGGATTGGCCGCCGGCGAGTTCGCCGGGCAGAACGAGATGAGCCTGGCCGCCAGTGTGCTCGAACAGCCACAGGGCGATACGCCCGCCTGGCGCGGTGCGGGCGCAGGCTATCAGGCACCACGGCCAGCTTCGGCCGGCTATACGGCCGAAGCCCAGGGTGCCTATCGGGAATTCTTCACGCCGCTGCCGCAAAGCAGTCCTGCTGCGCTGCCGGCGAGCCAGGACGATGTGCCGCCGCTGGGGTACGCGCTGGCGCAGCTCAAGGGCGTCTATATCCTCGCCGAGAATGCTCAGGGCATGGTGCTGGTCGATATGCACGCCGCCCACGAACGCATCACCTACGAGCGACTGAAAACCGCCATGGCCAGTGAAGGCTTGCGCGGGCAGCCACTGCTGGTGCCTGAGTCGGTTGCGCTGAGCCAGCGTGAAGCCGACTGCGCCGAAGAGCATGGACAATGGTTTCAGATGCTGGGCTTCGAGCTGCAGCGACTGGGGCCGGAAACGCTGGCGATTCGACAGATTCCCTCACTGCTCAAGCAGGCCGAAGCGACTCAGTTGGTGCGCGATGTACTGGCCGATCTGCTTGAGTACGGCACCAGTGACCGTATCCAGGCGCATCTGAACGAGCTGCTGGCGACCATGGCTTGCCATGGTGCGGTGCGCGCCAACCGGCGGCTGACGGTGCCCGAGATGAACGCCTTGCTGCGCGATATGGAGCATACCGAGCGCAGCGGGCAGTGCAATCACGGGCGTCCGACCTGGACGCAGCTGGGCATGGACGAACTGGACAAGCTGTTCCTGCGCGGTCGCTGAGCAGTCTTGGCGGCGAGCCGTGCTTGCAGCCGGCCGCCTGCCGCCGGAAACTATGCGGCTAAGACCGTCGAGCTCGCTGATGTCCGTTTTCCCTCCTGCCATCTTCCTCATGGGCCCCACTGCGTCGGGCAAGACCGACCTTGCGCTGGAACTGGCCCGAGTGCTGCCCTGCGAGCTGATCAGCGTCGATTCGGCGCTGGTCTATCGTGGCATGGACATCGGTACCGCGAAGCCGTCGGCTGAGGTGTTGGCTGAGTTTCCCCATCGTCTGGTGGACATTCGCGACCCGGCCGAGAGCTACTCGGCTGCGGAGTTCAGCGCAGATGCCCTGGCGGCCATGGCCGAGATCAGCGCGGCTGGCCGAATTCCGCTGCTGGTTGGCGGCACCATGTTGTATTTCAAGGCGTTGCAGGAAGGTCTCGCCGATATGCCGGCGGCTGACCCGTCGCTGCGTGCCGAGCTCGAAGCGCTGGCCGCGGCGCAAGGATTGCAGGCGCTGCACGATCAACTGGCCCAGGTGGACCCGGAGTCGGCGGCGCGCATTCATCCCAACGACCCGCAGCGGTTGGTACGCGCGCTGGAGGTCTATCGCGTCAGCGGCTTGACCATGAGCGAGCACCGCGCCCGACAAAGGTCGCAAAAAGCCGTCGCAGACGCTCCAGGCTCAGGAGTCTTGCCTTATACTGTCGCGCAACTGTGCATCGCCCCCGCACAACGCCACATCCTGCATGAGCGCATCGAGAGACGTTTCCTGCACATGGTTGAACAGGGCTTTGTCGAAGAGGTCGAAGCCCTGAGGAGTCGGGGTGATCTGCACCTTGGCATGCCGTCGATTCGAGCGGTTGGTTATCGTCAGGTCTGGGAATATCTGGACGGATCATCGACCCGAGAGGAAATGGTGGCGCGCGGCATCATCGCAACTCGGCAACTGGCCAAACGGCAGTTCACCTGGTTGCGAAGCTGGGGGGAGATGCAGTGGCTGGACAGTTTGTCCCGCGACAATCTGCCGCGCGCATTGAAATACCTGCAATCGCTCTCCATATTGAGCTGACACTGCGAATTGACCGTCTATTCTCAGACAAGTGGATCGTCGGTTGTACTTTTAGAACACTAATGAAACAGATCCTCTAAGGAGTGCGGCACATGTCAAAAGGGCATTCGCTACAAGACCCTTACCTCAACACACTGCGTAAGGAACGCGTCCCGGTTTCCATCTATCTGGTCAACGGCATCAAGCTGCAGGGCCAGATCGAATCCTTCGACCAGTTCGTCATTCTTCTGAAAAACACCGTCAGCCAGATGGTCTACAAGCACGCCATCTCCACCGTGGTTCCGGGCCGTCCAGTGCGCCTGCCGACCGCCGGTGATGCCGAGCAATCCGAGTCGAGCAACGACTGAGGTAGGTTTCTTTGTTCTTCGAACGTCCCGGTGGTGGTGAGCGGGCTATCCTGGTGCACCTGGACGGCCAGGACCCCGCGGCGCGCGAGGACCCTCAGGAATTCCAGGAGCTGGCGCGTTCGGCAGGCGCCGAGGCGGTCGGTTTCGTCAATGTCGCCCGGCATCAGCCATCCGCCAAGTTCCTGATCGGCAGTGGCAAGGTCGAGGAGCTGCATGACCTCGTCAAGGATGGCGAGGTCGAGTTGGTGATCTTCAATCACACCCTGACGCCGAGCCAGGAACGCAACCTCGAGCGAGCGCTCGAATGTCGCGTGCTGGATCGTACCGGTCTGATCCTGGATATCTTCGCCCAGCGCGCGCGTACCCATGAGGGCAAGCTACAGGTCGAACTGGCCCAGCTTGAGCATATGAGTACGCGCCTGGTTCGCGGCTGGACTCACCTCGAGCGGCAGAAGGGTGGTATCGGCCTGCGTGGCCCGGGTGAAACCCAGCTGGAAACCGACCGCCGCTTGCTGCGCGTGCGCATCCGGCAAATCAAGCAGCGTCTGGAAAAGGTCCGCGGTCAGCGTGAGCAGGCCCGTCGCGGGCGTCGTCGCGCCGATATCCCCTCCGTGTCGCTGGTCGGTTATACCAACGCCGGCAAGTCCACTCTGTTCAATGCGCTGACCGAGTCCGATGTGTACGCGGCGAATCAGCTGTTCGCCACGCTCGATCCGACATTGCGGCGGCTCGAGCTGGATGATGTCGGGCCGGTGGTGTTGGCCGACACCGTGGGTTTCATCCGTCATCTGCCGCACAAGTTGGTGGAGTCCTTCCGGGCGACGCTGGAAGAGTCCAGCAATGCCGATCTTCTCCTGCATGTCATCGATGCGCACGAGCCCGAGCGCGATCAGCAGATCGAGCAGGTGCTGGCGGTGCTCGGTGAGATCGGCGCTAACGAGCTGCCGATGCTCGAGGTCTACAACAAGGTTGACCTGATGGTGGGCATCGAGCCGCAGATCCAGCGCGATGCCGATGGCAGGCCGCAGCGTGTGTGGGTGTCTGCTCGTGATGGATTGGGTCTGGATCTTGTGCGCCAGGCCATTGCCGAGCTGCTGGGTAACGATCTGTTTGTCGGGACGCTGCGCCTGCCGCAGCGGCTCGGGCGGCTACGGGCGCAGTTCTTCGAGCTCAGCGCGGTGCAGCGGGAAACACATGATGACGAGGGTGGCAGCCTGCTGGAAGTTCGCTTGCCAAGAATCGAATTGAATCGCTTGATCAGTCGCGAAGGGTTGCGGGTGGACGAGTTCATCGAGCAACACACTTTGCAATAAAGCCTCCGGTGGCAATTTTGCCGGTAGTTCGGGGCTTTCTGTAGCATTGGCGGGCGCGCCGTGGGCGCGCCTTTAGCTTTATTTGAATGGAGAGCGCTATGGCTTGGAATGAGCCGGGTGGCAACTCGAACAACCAGGATCCCTGGGGCAGTGGTGGCGGTGGCCGTCGCGGTGGCGGCGACCAGAAAGGCCCGCCGGATCTCGATGAGGCTTTCCGCAAGCTGCAGGACAGCCTGAACGGCATGTTCGGTGGCAAGAAGCGTGGCGGCGGCAGCAACTTTGGTGGCAGCGGCAAGCGCGGTGGCTTCGGCCTGGTCTGGGTTGCCTTGGTCGTACTGCTGGCTGTGTGGTTGTTCAATGCCATCTACATCGTCGACGAGCAGGAGCAGGCCGTAGTACTGCGCTTCGGCAAGTACCATGAGACGGTAGGGCCGGGCCTGAACATCTACTTCCCGCCGATTGATCGCAAGTTCCAGGAAAATGTCACCCGCGAGCGCTCGTACAGCAAGCAGGGTCAGATGCTCACCGAGGATGAGAACATCATCGAGGTGCCGCTTACCGTTCAGTACAAGATCAGCGACCTCCAAGCGTTCGTGCTCAACGTCGATCAGCCTGAAGTGAGTCTGCAGCATGCGACCGATAGTGCCGTGCGCCACGTGGTGGGTTCGACGGCTATGGATCAGGTGCTGACCGAAGGTCGTGAAGTCATGGCTGGCGAGGTCAAGGAACGTTTGCAGAAGTTCCTCGATAATTACGCCACTGGTATCGCGGTCACCCAGGTCAACCTGCAGAGTGCGGCTGCGCCGCGTGAAGTGCAGGAAGCCTTCGATGACGTTATTCGTGCACGTGAAGACGAACAGCGTGAGAAAAATCAGGCCGAATCGTACGCCAATGGCGTAATTCCCGAAGCCCGCGGTCAGGCCCAGCGCATGCTGGAAGAAGCCAGTGGTTACCGTGACTCGGTGATCTCCCGTGCCCAGGGTGAGGCGGATCGCTTCAGCAAGCTGGTCGCCGAGTATCGCAAGGCGCCGGAAGTCACGCGTGAGCGGCTGTATCTGGAAACCATGCAGGAAGTCATGAGCAGTACCAGTAAGGTCATGGTGAGCGGCGATGGTGGGCAGAACCTGCTCTATTTGCCGCTGGACAAGATGATCAACAGTCGTGGTGCGAGCACGCCGGCTCCGGCCGGGGTTGCCTCGGGCGCGGCTACGCAGAGCACTCGTCTGCCGCCGGAGCTGGATCCGCGTGAAGTTCGTACGAGGGAGGGCCGCTAATGAGCAATAAATCCCTTACCGCCCTGATCGTGGGCGTGGTGGCGGCAATCGTCCTGTGGAACAGCTTCTACATCGTCTCGCAGACCGAGCGCGCGGTGCTGCTGCGCTTCGGTCGTATCGTCGAGCCTGATGTGAAGCCTGGCCTGCACATGAAGATTCCGTACGTGAACTCGGTGCGAAAATTCGATGCGCGGCTGCTGACGCTGGATACCACGACTTCCCGTTTCCTGACCCTGGAAAAGAAAGCGCTGATGGTCGACTCCTACGCCAAGTGGCGTGTGGATGATGCCGAGCGCTTCTACACCGCGACCTCGGGTATGAAGCAGATTGCCGACGAGCGTCTGGCTCGTCGTCTGGAAGCGGCGCTGCGTGACCAGTTCGGTAAGCGCACGCTGCACGAGTCGGTATCCGGTCAACGTGACGAGTTGATGGCCCAGGTCACCACCAGTCTGAACCGCGCCGCTCAGCAGGAGCTGGGTATCGAAGTGGTCGATGTCCGCGTCAAGGGCATCGATTTGCCGCGGGAAGTCAACCGCAGCGTGTTCGAGCGGATGAGCTCCGAGCGTGAGCGCGAGGCTCGTGAGCATCGCGCCAAGGGTAAGGAGCTTGCAGAAGGTATCCGCGCCGACGCCGATCGCCAGCGCCGTGTCCTGCTGGCCGAGGCCTTCCGCGAGGCCGAGGAGCTGCGTGGTGATGGCGATGCTCAGGCTGCTGCCATCTATGCCGCGGCTTATGGTCAGGACCAGGAGTTCTACGCCTTCCATCGCAGTCTGCAGGCTTATCGTGAGAGCTTCTCCAGCAAGGAAGACGTGCTGGTGCTCGATCCGAAGAGCGATTTCTTCCGTTATCTGGAAAAGAGCAACTAGTCGTTGATGGTGAGATGAAGGTTCCCCGGCGGCACGGCCGTGCCGTCGGGTGACCGGTAGAGAAAAGATTGCTATGATCCGCCAGCCGGGAAAATCCCGGCTTTTTTGCGTCTGTGCCCTTGAGGTCGCAGGCTATCCCAGGCATGCAGCGGTCATGCCGATCCCTTCACAGGGCATGGCTCGGATGCCATGGTTCGAATACAACTGCACGCGACCGAAGGCCGGCTAAGGCTGCTGCCGCGGTTTTCGTCTGGGCTTACCGGAACGAGAGGTGATTTCGCGAATGGCAACGGTAGACCGCTGGCTTCTGCCAGATGGCATCGAAGAGGTGCTGCCGCCGGAGGCGGCGCGTATCGAAACGGCGCGTCGGCGCGTGCTGGACCTGTTCCAGCGTTGGGGCTACGAGCTGGTCATCACTCCGCACGTGGAGTTTCTCGAGTCATTGCTCACCGGTTCCGGGCAGGATCTGGATCTGCGCACCTTCAAGGTCATCGACCCGCTTTCCGGTCGCCAGATGGGGCTGCGGGCCGATATCACGCCACAAGTAGCCCGTGTCGATGCGCATACCCTGCGTCGCGAAGGCCCCAGTCGCCTGTGCTATGCCGGAAGTGTGTTGCATGCCAAGCCGCAGGCGCTTTCCACCTCGCGCAGCCCCATCCAGTTGGGGGCCGAGTTGTATGGTGATGCGTCTGCCGCCAGTGATGTCGAAGTCATCAGTCTGATGCTGGAGATGCTCGAGCTCGCCGATGTGCCGGATGTGCACATGGATCTCGGGCATGTCGGCATCTATCGCGGTCTGGCCAAGGCTGCCGGGCTGAGCGGCGAAGCCGAGCAACGGTTGTTCGATGCGCTGCAGCGCAAGGCGATGGATGAGATTGCCGAGCAGACTGCTGCGCTCGACCCTGCATTGGCCGGCATGTTGCGCGCACTGGCACGGCTGTGCGGTGGGCGGGAAGTGCTCGACCAGGCCCGTAGGACGTTGGCGGCTGCTCCTGTCGAAGTGCAGGCCGCGCTGGAAGCGCTGACAGCCATTGCCGATCAGCTGGCGGCGCGTTATCCGGATGTGCCGCTTTATTTCGATTTGGGCGAGTTGCGTGGCTATCACTACCATACTGGAGTGGTGTTCGCGGTATTCGTACCCGGTGTCGGTCAGTCGATCGCGCAGGGTGGTCGTTATGACGACATTGGCGCCGACTTCGGTCGCGCACGTCCGGCGACGGGGTTTTCCACCGACCTTAAAACGCTGGTTGGTCTGGGGAATGCTGATCTTTCGGCGCCTGTGTCAGGTGTTTGGGCGCCGCAAGACGGCGAGCCGGGTTTGTGGGATGCGGTCCGTCAGTTGCGCCGACAGGGCGAACGCGTGGTGCAAGCCCTTGATGGGCAGTCGCGAGCCGATGCCGCGCAGCTGGGCTGCGATCGGCAATTGCTATTGAAGGATGGTGTCTGGGCGGTGGCTTCGCTGGCGTCCTGATGGTTGTGGCGCCGCGCTGCGGCGCTGGCCTGGTTTCGATTATCGCCGGTTGCGACCGGCATGCTTCGCCGAAGAGGACAGAGGGTTATGGGTAAGAACGTCGTGGTCCTGGGCACCCAATGGGGTGATGAGGGCAAGGGCAAGATCGTCGATCTGCTGACCGATCAGGCGGCTGCGGTCGTGCGTTACCAGGGCGGCCACAATGCCGGGCATACCTTGGTCATCGACGGTGAGAAGACCGTGCTGCACCTGATTCCGTCCGGCATCCTGCGTGACAATGTGCAGTGTCTGATCGGTAATGGCGTGGTGGTCGCTCCCGACGCATTGCTGCGTGAAATCACCAAGCTGGAAGAAAAGGGCGTGCCGGTACGCGAGCGCCTGCGCATCAGTCCATCCTGTACGCTGATCCTGCCCTACCACGTGGCGCTGGACCAGGCGCGCGAGGCTTCGCGCTCGGAAGGCAAGATCGGCACGACGGGTCGTGGCATTGGCCCGGCTTACGAGGACAAGGTTGCGCGTCGCGGTCTGCGCATTGCTGACCTGTTCAACCCGGAGCGCTTCGCGGTCAAGCTGCGCGAGCTGCTGGAATACCACAACTTCGTGCTGCAGAACTTCTACAAGGTCGAGCCGGTTGATTTCCAGAAGACCCTGGATGAGGCGCTTGGCTACGCGGAAATCCTCAAGCCGTTGATCACCGATGTCACTGCCCGCCTGCACGAGCTGCGCAAGCAGGGTGCCTGCATCATGTTCGAGGGTGCGCAGGGCTCGCTGCTGGACATCGACCATGGCACCTATCCCTACGTCACCAGCTCCAGCACCACTGCCGGCGGCACTGCCACCGGTTCGGGCTTCGGTCCGCTGTATCTGGATTACATCCTCGGTATCACCAAGGCCTACACCACGCGCGTGGGTTCCGGTCCGTTCCCCACCGAGCTGTTCGATGATATCGGTGCTCGCCTGGCCGAGCGCGGTCACGAGTTCGGTTCCACTACCGGTCGTGCGCGCCGCTGTGGCTGGTTCGATGCGGTGATCCTGCGTCGTGCCATCGAGATCAACAGCATATCCGGCATCTGCCTGACCAAGCTCGACGTGCTCGACGGCCTGGAAACCATTCGCATCTGTGTTGGTTACAAGGATAGTAGCGGCGATGTTCTGGTTGATGCGCCGACCGATGCGGACAGCTATGACGGCCTGCAGCCGGTATACGAAGAGATGCCGGGCTGGAGCGAGTCGACCGTTGGTGCGAAGACCCTCGATGAGCTGCCCGCCAATGCGCGTGCGTACATCAAGCGCCTCGAGGAGTTGGTCGAGGCGCCGGTGGATATCATCTCTACCGGTCCGGATCGCAACGAAACCATCGTGCTGCGCCATCCGTACGCCTGATAAAGGCTGCCGGGTACAAAAAGACCGCCTCCGGGCGGTCTTCTTTTATCTGGCATGGTCGGCTATCAGGAGGGGTGTTCGGCCAGTTGGTCGCCGAAACGAAAAAAACCGAGCCAGGGGCTCGGTTTTTTCTTGAAGAGTGGTGCCCAGGAGAAGACTCGAACTTCCACGGTGTTGCCACCGCTAGGACCTGAACCTAGTGCGTCTACCAATTCCGCCACCTGGGCACATTGCGATGATCGCTCATCGACTTTTGCCATTTCACCGATCGGATCGGTCGAAGTTGGCTTCTTCGTCTTGCATGAGACTCGCCAAGTCACAGCGGGTTTCATTTGAATAAGTGGTGCCCAGGAGAAGACTCGAACTTCCACGGTGTTGCCACCGCTAGGACCTGAACCTAGTGCGTCTACCAATTCCGCCACCTGGGCACGAGAAACGATGATACTAAGCCGTTTCCGTGTTACAACGTCTGCCAGACATTGTGGGCGCGAACTATACGGCTGAGGTTTGGCCTTGTAAACCCCTGATGGCGAAAAATAATTCGCATGAAAGCTGCCGTCCGGCGGCGATTCGCGCTTCAATAGAAAAAGGGCGTTCTGCCTCTATAAATGAATGAAAGGTGACATCTCTTAATGGCCGATTGGCAATCCCTCGACCCCGAGGCCGCTCGTGAAGCGGAAAAGTACGAAAACCCTATTCCCAGTCGTGAGCTGATTCTTCAGCATCTCGGCGAACGTGGCTCACCAGCTGCCCGCGAAGAGTTGGTCGAAGAGTTCGGGCTGCAGTCCGACGAAGATATCGAAGCGCTGCGTCGCCGTCTGCGCGCGATGGAGCGCGACGGCCAGCTGATCTACACCCGGCGCGGCACCTATGCCCCGGTGGACAAGCTGGATCTGGTCTGTGGTCGTGTCAGTGGCCATCGTGACGGTTTTGGATTCCTCGTCCCCGACGATGGCAGCGACGATCTGTTCCTCAGCCCGGCGCAGATGCGCCTGGTGTTCGATGGTGACCGCTGCCTGGCGCGCGTTGCCGGCCTCGATCGCCGTGGGCGCCGCGAGGGCGCCATCGTCGAGGTGATCAGCCGTGCCCACGAGAGCATCGTGGGTCGTTATCACATCGAAAGCGATGTCGGCTTCGTCATTCCGGACAACCCCAAGATCCAGCAAGAAGTGCTGGTCACGCCCGGGCGGGCGCTCGACGCCAAGCCGGGGCAGTTCGTCGAGGTCAAGATCACTCACTGGCCCACCCAGCGCTTCCAGCCGCAGGGCGACATTGTCGAGGTGATCGGCAACTACATGGCGCCGGGCATGGAAATCGATGTGGCGCTGCGCAGCTTCGACATCCCCCACGTCTGGCCGCAGGCGGTGCTCAAGGAGGCGGCCCGGTTCAAGCCCGAGGTGGAGGAGAAGGACAAGCACAAGCGTGTCGACCTGCGGCATCTGCCGTTTGTAACCATCGACGGCGAGGACGCGCGGGACTTCGACGACGCGGTCTATTGCGAGAAGCCCGGCGGCTGGAAGCTGCTCACCGGCGGCTTCCGCCTGTACGTCGCCATCGCCGACGTCTCGCATTACGTCAAGGTCGGCTCGGCGCTGGACAAGGAAGCCGAGCTGCGCGGCAACTCGGTGTACTTCCCCGAGCGGGTGGTGCCGATGCTGCCCGAGGAGCTGTCCAACGGCCTGTGTTCGCTGAACCCGCATGTGGATCGCCTGGCGATGGTCTGTGAGATCACCCTGAACAAGTCGGGCAAGATGACCGACTACCAGTTCTACGAGGCGGTGATTCATTCCCATGCGCGACTGACCTACAACAAGGTCAGTACGATGCTGGAACAGCCCAAGTCCGCCGAAGGCAAGCGCCTGGGCGGCGAGTACGCAGAAGTGCTGCCGCATCTCAAGCAGCTCTATTCGCTGTACAAGGTGCTGCTCAAGGCGCGTCATACCCGTGGCGCGATCGATTTCGAGACCCAGGAAACGCGCATCGTCTTCGGTGGCGACCGCAAGATCGCCGAGATCAAGCCGACCGAGCGCAACGACGCACACAAGCTGATCGAGGAGTGCATGCTCTGCGCCAACGTCGCCACGGCGGCGTTCCTGCAGAAGCATGAGATTCCAGCGCTTTATCGTGTCCACGATGCGCCGCCACTGGAGCGCCAGGAAAAGCTGCGCGCCTTTCTCGGTGAGCTGGGGCTCTCGTTGCACAAGGGCAAGGAAGGTCCGACGCCGAAGGATTACCAAGCGCTGCTTGAGCAGATTCAGGGGCGTCCGGATTTTCATGTGATTCAGACGGTCATGCTGCGTTCGCTGAGTCAGGCGGTATACAGCGCCGAGAACAATGGTCACTTCGGTCTGAACTACGAGGCTTACGCCCACTTCACCTCGCCGATCCGGCGTTATCCCGATCTGTTGGTGCATCGCGCCATTCGTAGTGTCATCCGCTCCCGTCGCGACACGCCGCATGTTCGCCGCGAAGGCGCCACCAGCATGCCCAAGGCGCGTATCTATCCGTACGATGAAGCTGCGCTGGAGCAACTGGGCGAACAGTGCTCGATGACCGAGCGCCGTGCCGACGAGGCTACCCGCGACGTCACCAACTGGCTCAAGTGCGAGTTCATGAAGGATCGCGTCGGAGAGAGCTTCCCCGGTGTGATTACTGCCGTGACTGGTTTCGGCCTGTTCGTCGAACTGACCGACATCTACGTCGAGGGGCTGGTGCACGTCACGGCGATGCCCGGCGACTACTATCACTTCGATCCGCTGCACCACCGCCTGTCCGGCGAGCGCAGCGGCCGCAGCTTCCGCCTGGGCGACAGCGTCGAGGTTCGCGTCATGCGGGTCGATCTGGATGAGCGCAAGATCGATTTCGAGCTGATCGGCGGCGGTACCAAGTCTGCACCGGGGCAGCGTGATGGTGCGAGTCGCGGGCGCGAGCCGGGCAATGCCGATGTGCGCAAGAGTCGAGAATTGAAGAAGGCGTTGCTGGACGAGGCCAAGGGCAGCAGAAAGGGCAAGAGTGAGAAGGCCGCGGGCGGGAGCAAGTCGCGATCAGGCTCCGCCAAGCCGAAATCTGCAGCCAGGTCGGGCGGCAAGTCGTCTGGCTCGAGCGGCGGTGCCAGAAAGCGCAAGGCCAAGTCATGAGCCAGTTGGAAAAGATCTATGGCCTGCACGCCGTCGAGGCGTTGTTGCGCCATCATCCCAAGCGCGTCAAGCAGGTCTGGCTGGCGGAGGGGCGCGGCGATCCGCGCGCCCAGACGTTGATCCAGCTGGCTGCTCAGGCGCGCGTGAGTGTCGGGCAGTGTGAGCGGCGGGAGATGGACGCTTGGGTCGAGGGCGTGCATCAGGGCGTGGTCGCCGAGGTGAGCCCCAGTCAGGTATGGGGCGAGGCCATGCTCGAAGAGTTGCTCGATCGCGCGGATGGCCCGCCTCTGCTGTTGGTGCTGGATGGCGTGACGGATCCGCACAACCTTGGTGCCTGTCTGCGTACCGCGGATGCTGCCGGGGCGCTCGCCGTGATCGTGCCGAAAGACAAGTCGGCCACCCTGAATGCCACCGTGCGCAAGGTTGCCTGCGGCGCGGCGGAAGTGATTCCGCTGGTCGCTGTGACCAACCTTGCGCGTACGCTGGAGAAGCTGCAACAGCGTGGGTTGTGGGTCGTGGGGACTGCAGGCGAGGCCGAGCAATCGCTCTACGATCAGGATCTCACCGGGCCCATCGTGCTTATCATGGGCGCCGAGGGGCGCGGTATGCGGCGCCTGACGCGTGAACACTGCGATTACCTGGTGCGCCTGCCCATGGCTGGTAGTGTCAGCAGCCTGAACGTCTCTGTGGCTACCGGCGTATGCTTGTTCGAGGCGCTGCGTCAGCGCAAGAGCGCCAAGGTCGCCGGCTGAAGGCCTGCCCTGGTGATCTGAAACCGATTGACCTTTTTGTGGTCAATCGGTGTCCAGGCCCGTCCGCGGACAGCGGCTTCTCGTCATTTTTTGCTTGAGGGCTTCGGGTGCTGCCGGAGTCTTGCTGGGTTAGTTACGCGGCGTCAGGCTCGTACCATGGAGGTTGTATGCAGCAGCGCCCGTCTTTCGAAAGCCTGTTTCGGCTATCCCCGAATGCTTATGTCCTGCTTGATCGCGATCTGGTCATTCTGGATGCCAATGCCGCGTACCTGACGCTTACCGGGCGAAAACTGACGGAAATCCAGGGGCAACGCCTGCACGAGGCCTTCGCTGCCGATCCGCTCAGCCCCGAGATGACCCGAGTGCAAGAGTTGCTCGATTCGTTTGCGCGGGTGCTCAGCCGCAAGGCGGTCGATACGCTGCCGGTGATTCGTTACTCCATCGCGCGGCAAACGCCGCTTGGTCCTGTTTATGAGGATCGATACTGGAGTGCCACGCACACGCCGATCCTGGATGAGCAGGGAGAGGTCGTTGCGATTCTGCAGCACACCTCGGACATCACCGAGTTGCAGGCAAGGACGGATTCGTTGAGTCAGGCAGCAGCCGGCCGGCAGCCGGTGCAGCAGTTGGAGCAGGGCGTGATGTCCCGTGCCAGGCTGCTGCAGTCCGAAGGCGAGCAGCTGCGCCGTCTGTTCGCCCAGGCGCCCGGTTTCGTCTGCTTTCTGCGTGGCCCTGATCATGTCTATGAGCTGGTCAACGATGCCTATCGGCAGGTCACCGGGCACCGTCAGCTGCTTGGCAAGACGGTTCGCGAGGGGTTGCCCGAGATCGAGGGACAGGCTTTCATCGGTCTGCTCGACGAGGTCTATCGCACCGGTCAGCCATATGTCGGCAGGCGTGTATCGCTGTTCCTGAGACGACAGCCGGACAAAGAACCACAGGAAGCGATTCTGGATTTCGTTCTGCAGCCGATCGTCGAGAACGATGGCAAGGTCATTGGTATCTTCGTTCAAGGGCAGGATGTGACCGAGCAGCAGCGCAACGAGACGGAGCTGCGGCGTTATCGCGATGACCTGGAAGAGCTGGTCCGTGAGCGAACCCTGGCGCTGGAGCAAAGCGAAGCCGAACGGCAGGTGGCCCAGCAGGCGCTGCAGCAAGCTCAGCGGCTGGAGGCAGTGGGCAAGCTGACTGGTGGCATCGCGCACGACTTCAACAACATGCTGCAGATCATTGGTGGCAACCTGCAGCTGCTGCGGCGCAGCCTCGGCAGTGATCAGACCGCGGCACGTCGCCTGGACTCGGCCGTCAGCGGTGTCGAGAAGGGCGCGCGTCTGGCATCGCAGCTGCTGGCCTTCGCCAGTCGCCAGCCGTTGTTGCCGCGTCAGGTGCATCTGCCGGAGCTGCTCGAGCAGATGCATGAGCTGCTCAACGGGGCGCTGGGTTCGGCGGTGCAGCTGGAGCTGGAGGTTCTGGGTGAGCCATGGCCGGTGTTCGCCGATGTCGGCAATCTGCAGAGCGTTGTGTTGAACCTCGCTTCCAACGCGCGCGATGCGATGGCAGGTAGCGGACGCGTGGTGCTGCGTCTGGAGAATCGCCAGTTGGGCGAAGATGCGCCTGGCGACTCGCGAGGCGATTACGTCCTGCTCAGCGTCATCGATGAGGGGGGCGGCATGAGTGACGACGTTCGCGCGCGGGCATTCGAACCCTTCTTTACCACCAAACAGGACAGCAATGCGTCCGGTCTCGGCTTGAGCATGGTCTATGGCTTCGTCAAGCAGAGCGGTGGTTTCGTCACGCTGGAGAGCGGCGAGCGTGGTGGCACCGCCGTGCATGTGCATCTGCCGCGCTGCGTCGACGACGAGCAGCAACAGGCTTGCGGGGGCGATTCCTCGGCCAGTCCGGTCAAGGTGGTGACGGGCGACTCGCGGCCCGCCGATTCGGCGTCAAGCCCGGCGGTAGACGATGCCAGCCTGAAGATCCTCTTCGTCGAGGATGATCCGACCCTACGCATGCTCACCGGCGAAGTCATGATGGAACTCGGTCATCAGGTCGTCGTCAGCGAAACAGCGGAAGAGGCCCTCGAGGCGCTGGAGCAGCAGCCTTTCGACGTGCTGCTGACGGACGTCGGTCTGGCCGGGATGAGCGGGATCGACCTGGCGCGTGAGGCAGGTGCGCGTCACCCGCAGCTATCGCTGGTGATCGCCTCGGGCTATGCGGTCAACGCCTCGGATGTGGGGCTCGATCGGCTGCGTACCATGCTCAAGCCGTACGATATCCACCAGGTTCGCGAGCTGCTCGACGGGATTCGCACTGAGCGTGCGGCGCTGCGCAACTGAATGTCTCATGCTGGTTAAATATTCACCAGTTCGCCTTGCGCCGCTGTCGGCCCTTCTCTAGAATGGCGCCCCTTGCCTGGATGGCAGGCGTTTGCGCGCCTACCTGCAAGTCAAGAAAACAAGTCATTCACTCCTTGCCTGACCGCTTTGTCGGCAGGCTGCAACCCGTAAGGAGCAATTATGCGTCATTACGAAATCATCTTTCTGGTTCACCCGGACCAGAGCGAGCAGGTTGGCGGCATGGTGGAGCGTTACACCAAGCTGATCGAAGAAGACGGTGGCAAGATTCACCGCCTGGAAGACTGGGGCCGTCGTCAGCTGGCTTACGCCATCAACAACGTGCACAAAGCTCACTATGTGATGCTGAACGTCGAGTGCAGTGGCAAGGCCCTGGCCGAGCTGGAAGACAACTTCCGCTACAACGACGCCGTCATCCGTAACCTGATCATTCGTCGCGACGAAGCCGAGACCGAACAGTCTGAAATGCTCAAGGCTGAGGAAAACCGTAGCGAGCGCCGCGAGCGTCGTGATCGCCCTGACAACACTGATGGCTCCAACGAGAGCGACAGTGACAGCGATAACAACGCTGACGAGTAATCCACGGATCTATTGAGGAGCCTATTTCATGGCACGTTTTTTCCGTCGTCGTAAGTTCTGCCGTTTCACCGCCGAAGGCGTGAAAGAGATCGATTACAAGGATCTCAACACCCTGAAGGCCTATATCTCCGAGACCGGCAAGATCGTTCCTAGCCGTATCACCGGAACCAAGGCACGTTATCAGCGTCAGCTGGCTACCGCTATCAAGCGCGCCCGCTACCTGGCCCTGCTGCCCTACACCGACAGCCACGGCCGTTGATCCGGCTGGTCGACAGAAGTAAAGGATAAATCGCATGCGCGCCCTGGCTGAGTTCATCATGCGCGGCCGTATGCAAGCCATCTTCGTGGTGGCAGGTGCTGCAGCGTTGCCTATGCTGTTCTGGCTGAGTGCAGCCGCGGGCAGCCTGGTGTTGTTGCGCCGTGGCCTCAACGATGCGTTGGGTGTGCTGGTCTGGGCGGTATTGCCGGCACTGGCCTGGTGGTACTTCGGCGATCCGCGAACCCTGCTGGTATTGCTGGGCTCGCTGGGGCTGGCGTTACTGCTGCGCAGTCAGGCGTCGTGGGTGCGGGTGATGTTGTGCAGTGTGGGCCTTGGACTGTTGTATGTCTGGGCGCTCGGTGCGGTGTTCGGCGAGCCCATTGCGGCGCTGGCCAACGAACTGCAGAAAGTGTTGCCTGACGCATTGTCGGGTGCCTATCAGCAGCTTTCGGTGGAAGAGCGCGGGCGCTTGGAGTCTTTGTTGGCACCGGTACTGACGGGCCTTTTGGCTGCACTGTTGCAGGTCGTCACCCTGCTGAGCCTGATGCTTGGCCGCTACTGGCAGGCAGCGTTGTACAACCCAGGTGGTTTCGGCAGTGAGTTTCGTGCGCTGCGGTTTCCACCGCTGCTGGCGATGCTGCTGTTGGTCGGCATGTTGCTAGGGCCGAACCTGGGTGCGCAGCTGGCCGTATTGACGCCGTTGTGCAGTGTGCCGCTGGTGTTCGCCGGTATCGCGCTGATGCACGGGCTGGTGGCTCAGGGGCGTCTGCCGCGATTCTGGCTGGTGGGGCTGTACGTCACGCTGGTGCTGTTCATGCAGTTGATTTATCCGTTACTGGCCGTTTTGGCCATTGTCGACAGTCTGTTTGATTTTCGCGGTCGCGCTTCCGGCAAGAACGGCGCGGGACCTGCGAACGGTGAAGGTTAAAAGTTAAGAGGTAAGACTCAAATGGAAGTCATCCTGCTGGAAAAAGTCGCAAACCTGGGCAACCTGGGCGACAAGGTAAACGTCAAGTCTGGTTACGGTCGCAACTACCTGCTGCCGCAGCGCAAGGCTACTGCTGCTACCGCAGCCAACATCGCCGAGTTCGAAGCTCGTCGTGCTGAGCTGGAAAAGGCTGCTGCCGAGCGTAAGGCTTCTGCCGAAACTCGCGCCGCTCAGCTGGCCGAGCTGGAAGTCACCATCACCGCTACCGCGGGCGATGAGGGCAAGCTGTTCGGTTCCATCGGCACTCACGACATCGCCGACGCACTGACCGCCTCCGGCGTTGAAGTAGCGAAGAGCGAAGTCCGTCTGCCGAACGGCACCATCCGTCAGGTTGGTGAGTACGACGTAGCTGTGCACCTGCACACCGATGTCGAAGCGACCGTCAAGCTGATCGTCGTAGCTGGCTAAGCCATCGTCTGGCACCGCTGGTGCCTGACGAGTAACATCGGGCACGTTTCCACGCGAGTGGAGCGTGCCCTTTGTTTTTCTGTAGTTTCGAATTCCGAGTGCCATGAACGACATCAGTGTCCCCCAGCAATACGATCTGGAAACCGCAGCGCTCAAGGTGCCGCCGCACTCCATCGAGGCCGAGCAGGCGGTGCTCGGCGGTCTGATGCTGGACAACAATGCCTGGGAGCGCGTGCTCGACCAGGTGTCCGACGGCGATTTCTATCGTCACGATCATCGCCTCATCTTCCGCGCCATCTTCACCCTGGCCGAGCGCAACTCGCCCTTCGATGTGGTTACCCTGTCCGAGCAGCTGGACAAGGAAGGGCACCTTTCGCAAGTCGGCGGGCTGGCCTATCTCGGTGAGCTGGCGAAGAACACGCCTTCGGTGGCGAACATCAAGGCCTATGCGCAGATCATTCGCGAGCGCGCCACGCTGCGGCAGCTGATCGGCATCAGTAACGAGATCGCCGACAGCGCCTATGCGCCACAAGGGCGTACCGGCGAAGAAATTCTCGATGAAGCCGAGCGCCTGATCTTCCAGATCGCCGAAGCGCGGCCCAAGACCGGCGGACCGATCGGCATCAACGACATCCTGGTCAAGGCTATCGACCGCATCGACACCCTGTTCAACGCGGGCGAGGCGATTACCGGTCTGTCCACCGGCTTCACCGATCTGGACGAAGCCACCAGCGGTCTGCAGCCGGCGGACCTGATCATCGTCGCCGGCCGTCCTTCCATGGGTAAGACGACCTTCGCCATGAACCTCGTCGAAAACGCCGTGCTGCGCACCGACAAGGCCGTGCTGGTGTTCTCCCTGGAAATGCCCGCCGACTCCATCGTCATTCGTATGCTCGCTTCGCTCGGGCGCATCGACCAGACCAAGGTCCGTGCCGGTAAGCTCGAGGACGACGACTGGCCGCGGCTGACTTCGGCGGTGAACCTGCTCAACGATCGCAAGCTGTTCATCGACGACACCGCCGGCATCAGCCCGTCGGAGATGCGCGCGCGGACCCGGCGCCTGGCCCGCGAGCATGGCGAGATCGCCATGATCATGGTCGACTACCTGCAGCTGATGCAGATTCCCGGCTCCAGTGGTGACAACCGGACCAACGAGATCTCCGAGATTTCGCGCTCGCTCAAGGGCCTGGCCAAGGAATTCAACTGTCCGGTGATCGCCCTGTCGCAGCTCAACCGCTCGCTCGAACAGCGTCCCAACAAGCGCCCGGTGAACTCCGACTTGCGCGAGTCGGGGGCAATCGAGCAGGACGCCGACATCATCATGTTCGTTTACCGGGACGAGGTTTATCACCCCGAGACCGAATACAAGGGCGTTGCCGAAATCATCATCGGCAAGCAGCGTAACGGCCCGATTGGGACCACGCGCCTGGCGTTTCTTGGTCGCTATTCACGCTTCGAGAACCTGGCGCCGGGCAGCTATCAGTTCGACGACGAGTAATCGAAGCGGCATCCTATCGGCTGTTCGAAGGGGGGTGACATTGGCGCTCGCCTGGCGCAAGAACCTCGGCCTGCGCGATAGGCTCCACAGGAGTAAGATTTCGCCCACCCCTCGTTGTAACAGGAAAAACTGCATGCGCCCGCTGGTTGCCACGGTCGATCTGACCGCGCTTCGTCACAACTACCTGCTCGCCAAGCAATGCGCCCCGCAGCGCCAGGCTTTTGCCGTGGTCAAGGCCAACGCCTATGGGCATGGTGCACGGGAAGCGGTTACGGCGCTGCGTGAGGTCGCCGATGGCTTTGCCGTGGCCTGCCTGGAAGAAGCGGAAGAGGTTCGCCTCAGCGCGCCCGATGCGCGCATCCTGCTGCTGGAAGGCTGTTTCGAGCCGGCTGAGTATTTGCGTGCCGCCGAGCTTGGGCTGGATGTCGCCATCCAGGATCAGCGGCAGGCCGATTGGCTGCTGGCGGCCGATCTGCCGCGGCCGTTGAATGTGTGGTTGAAGCTGGATTCGGGCATGCACAGGCTGGGCTTCACCCTGCAAGGCCTGCGCGAATGCCATGCCCAGCTCAAGGGCATGGCGCTGGTTGGCGAGCTCAATCTGATCAGTCACTTCGCCTGCGCCGATGAGCGCGGTCATGCCCTGACCGACTTGCAGCTGGAGCGCTACAGTGAATTGCTGGCGCTGGAGTTCGACAACTGCTCGCTGGCCAACTCTGCCGCGGTGTTGACGTTGCCGCAGGCGCACATGGCCTGGATCCGCCCCGGCATCATGCTGTACGGCGCCACGCCGTTCGCCGAACTGAGTGCGCAGGAGCTGGGGTTGCGTCCGGTGATGACGCTGACCGGCGCGCTGATTGCTGTGCGCGATGTGCCCGAGGGTGAAAGCGTCGGCTATGGCGCCAGCTGGGTCGCGCAACGCCCTTCGCGAATCGGCACCGTCAGCTGTGGCTATGCCGATGGTTACCCGCGTACCGCGCCTTCGGGCACCTCGGTGGTGATCCACGGCCAGCGTGTGCCGCTGGCCGGCCGGGTCTCGATGGACATGCTGGCCGTCGATCTGACCGATCTACCGCAGGCGCAGGTGGGGGATGCCGTGGAGTTGTGGGGCGCGCAGATGCCGATCGACGAGCTGGCCCAGGCCTGCGGGACTATCGGCTACGAGCTGCTGACCAAGGTGACCGGACGGGTACCGCGGCGCTACGTCGATTGATCGGCGGGCAGCCGTTGCTCTTGCTGCTGGATCCAGTTCCCGCGTCCTTCATGCTTGGCGCGGTACAGCGCCTCGTCGGCGGCCTTGTAGAGCTGTGAAAGTTCGTCGGCATGGTGCGGAAAGAGGGCCGCTCCTACGCTGACCGTCACCGCCAGGCTGATCTCTCCATAGAGCACTGGCTTGGATAGCTCCTGCAGGAGTCGCTCGGCGATCTGGCCGGCGTCCTGCTCGACGTTCGAGCCGGTCAGCAACACCGCGAACTCATCCCCGCCCAGCCGTGCCGCCATGTCGTTGCTTCGAACCAGACCGTGCAGGCGCTGGCCGAGCGTCCGCAGCAGCAGGTCGCCGGCGTCGTGGCCGTAGCTGTCGTTGATGGGCTTGAAGTGGTCGAGGTCGATGAGCAGCAGGGCGATGGACTCATTGCGGCGCCGGGCATCGCTCAGGGCCATCTCGACGCGCTCGATGAGATAGCGCCGATTGGGCAACTCGGTCAGTGGGTCGTGGAAGGCGGCCTGCTTCAGCTCGACTTCCCTTTCGCTGAGATGCCGGTTGGCTTCGGCGAGTTCGGCGGTGCGGGTTTCCACTGCCAGGCTGAGTTGCTCGGCGCTGGCCTGAACCTGCCTCAGTCGCGCGCTTTTTTCCTGATCGGCATGTTCCAGCGCCGCTGCCCGTTCCTGTTTGAGGATCTGGATGCGGTAGGCCAGCGCGAAGGAGAACAGGATGGACTCGGCGGTCACCGCCAGCGGAAAGAGGTAGGCGTTCCAGGCTGCGGGCTGAACCACGCCTGTGGCGCGCAGCAGAAGCAGATTGACGCTGCCCAGAATCACGCCGAAGCCGAGCAGATAGAGCAATGCGGGGAAATAGCCCTGGCGCCAGCGGCGGAACGAAGCCCACAGTGAGGCGGGAATCGCGGTGAGCGCCAGCGCCACGAATACCCAGGCGCCGAACGCGCGCCAGCCGAAGGCGTTGAGTAGCACGGCGGTGACATAAAGCATCAAGGCGAAGGTCAGCAGGCGGTGCGCCCAGGGCACGAACTGGCGTGTCTGCAACAGCGTCTGGGTGAAGCGGCAGGCGCTGAAGCCCCAGAGTGCCGGGATGCTGATGCGGTCGAGCCAGAAGGGCACCGGGCCGTCCGGCCAGAGGTACTGAAAGCCATGACCGGTCATCGCCAGGATCATCAACAACGCGCCGCTGGTGGTCACCACGTACCAGAAATAGGCTCTGTCGCGCAGGCTGAGAAAGATGAACAAGTTGTACAGCAGCATCGCCAGGATGACGCCGTAGATCAGCCCGAGAAACAGGTTCTCGCCCACCGCCTGTTCCTGCAGGGCAGCGAGCTGCCAGACCTTGAGCGGAAAGGAATTGCCGGCGGGATCGTAGCTGCGCAGGTAGAAGGTCACCGGCTGGCTGTCGCCGAGTTGTGGAAGCCTGAACAGCATGCGTCGATAGGCGTGGTCGCGGCCTTCGTTGAACCCGACCAGCTCGCCGGATTGCCGCTCGGCCCAGCCACCATTGCCGTCCGGCAGATAGATGCGCAGATCTTTCAGGGTCACCGAGCCGACTTCCAGCCACCATTGAGACGGCGCATCGCTTTCCCGTTGCAGACTGACGCGGATCCACCAGGGGTGCGGACTCTGTCCGACGCTGGCCTTGCCTTTGGCTGGCAGAAAGCGCGCCTGTATGTCCGGGCGTTGCAGGTCGTCGATGTTCAACTCCGCCCCGGGGTCGGCCAGCAGCGAGACGTGGGCATTCAGGCCACGGCCACTGTCACTGGCACTGAGGAGGGCGGTTTCGGCATGGGCGGAGCCCAGGCTGCAAAGGCTCAGGAGCAAGGCGAAAAGGACGACGCGCACCAGACACTCCCGGGCTCGAAGCAATGGTTGAGTCGCGCGAGTATAGCGGGCGGCAGTGACACTGCGCGCGCCCGTCGCGAAGGTCGATAAAGACCCTGCGTGGTAGTCGGGCTTGGTTATTTTTTGTGCTATATTCCGCGCCCGTTTTCGTTGTCCCGGTTTCCCGCCATGCACGCTGCCAAGCCCTTGTTCGACTATCCCAAGTACTGGGCCGAGTGTTTCGGTCCGGCGCCGTTCCTGCCGATGAGCAGGGAGGAGATGGATCTGCTCGGCTGGGACTCGTGCGACATCATCATCGTCACCGGTGATGCCTACGTCGATCACCCGTCCTTCGGCATGGCGATCATCGGTCGCCTGCTCGAAGCGCAGGGCTTTCGCGTCGGCATCATCAGCCAGCCGGACTGGCAGAGCAAAGACGACTTCATGAAGCTCGGCGAGCCGAATCTGTTCTTTGGCGTCGCCGCCGGCAACATGGACTCGATGATCAATCGCTACACCGCCGATCGTAAGGTGCGCTCCGATGACGCCTATACGGCGGGCGGGCTGGCCGGCAAGCGGCCGGATCGCGCCAGCCTGGTCTACAGCCAGCGCTGCAAGGAGGCCTACAAGCACGTGCCGGTGGTGCTTGGCGGCATCGAGGCTTCGCTGCGGCGCATCGCCCATTACGACTACTGGTCGGACAAGGTGCGCCGTTCGATCCTGATGGATGCCACGGCGGATGTGCTGCTCTACGGCAACGCCGAGCGTGCCATCGTCGAGGTGGCGCAGCGTCTGGCCCGTGGCGAACCGATCGAAGCGATCACCGACGTGCGCGGCACCGCGTTCATCCGCAAGGATACGCCCGAGGGCTGGTTCGAGATCGACTCCACGCGCATCGACCGTCCGGGTAAGATCGACAAGATCATCAACCCCTACGTCAACACGCAGGACCAGTCCGCCTGCGCCATCGAGAAGGACAAAGGGCCGCAGGACGACCCGAACGAGGCCAGGCCGGTCGAGCTGCTGCCGCACCCGAAACTCGAGCGTGACCGCACCGTGATCCGTCTGCCATCGTTCGAAAAGGTGCGCAACGACCCGGCGCTGTATGCCCATGCCAACCGCGTGCTGCACCTGGAGACCAATCCCGGCAATGCCCGTGCGCTGGTCCAGCGCCACGACGACCGTGAGTTGTGGCTCAACCCGCCGCCGATTCCGCTGACCACCGAGGAAATGGATTACGTGTTCGCCGCGCCATACGCGCGCGTGCCGCACCCGGCGTATGAGGGCGCGAAGATTCCGGCCTACGAGATGATCCGCTTCTCGGTGAACATCATGCGCGGCTGTTTCGGCGGCTGTACCTTCTGCTCGATCACCGAGCACGAGGGACGCATCATCCAGAGCCGCTCCCACGAGTCGATCCTGCACGAGATCGAGGAAATGAAGAACGTGCCGGGCTTTACCGGTGTGGTCTCCGACCTCGGCGGGCCGACGGCCAACATGTACCGCCTGGCCTGCAAGAGCCACGACATCGAGAAGCACTGCCGCAAGCCGTCCTGCGTGTTCCCCGGGATCTGCGAGAACCTCGATACCGACCACAGTTCGCTGATCGAGCTGTACCGCAAGGCGCGTGCGCTGCCGGGCGTGAAGAAGATCCTGATCGCCTCCGGCCTGCGTTACGACCTCGCCGTCGAGTCGCCGGAGTATGTCAAGGAGCTGGTCACCCACCATGTCGGCGGTTACCTGAAGATCGCGCCGGAGCACACCGAGCGTGGTCCGCTGGACAAGATGATGAAGCCGGGCATCGGCACCTATGACCGCTTCAAGCGCATGTTCGAGAAGTACTCGAAAGAGGCGGGCAAGGAGCAGTACCTGATTCCCTACTTCATTGCCGCGCACCCCGGCACCACCGACGAGGACATGATGAACCTCGCCCTGTGGCTGAAGGCCAACGGCTTCCGCGCCGATCAGGTACAGGCGTTCTACCCGTCGCCGATGGCCTCGGCCACCGCCATGTACCACACCGGCAAGAACCCGCTGCGCAAGGTGACCTACAAGAGCGAAGGCGTCACCGTGGTCAAGAGCGAGGAGCAGCGTCGTCTGCACAAGGCTTTCCTCCGTTATCACGATCCGAAGGGTTGGCCGCTCTTGCGCGAGGCGCTGATCCGCATGGGCCGCGCCGACCTGATTGGCAGCGGCAAGCACCAGCTGATCCCGGCGCACCAGCCGGCCACCGAGGGTTATCAGAGCGCGCGGCGCAAGAATTCCACGCCGGTCGGCAGCAAGAAGGCCGGGCAGGGCGGCAAGATCCTCACCCAGCACAACGGCCTGCCGCCGCGCAGCCATGACGGCAATGCCTGGGACAAGCGCGAGCAGGCCAAGGCCGCGGCCGAAGCCCGGCGCAAGGCGCAAAAGAGCGGCAAGCCGGCGGGCAAGGGTGGCAAGCCGCAGCGCCCGGTCGCACCCCGTTAGCTATAGAGGTTCCTCGACATAAGAAAACGGAGCGCCAGGCTCCGTTTTTTTTCAGAACCTGAACGCCTGGGTCGCACGATCCAGTTCGCTTCCCAGCTGCAGCATCTGCGCACTCTGCTCGCGACCCCGGCTGATGTGGTTCAGATTGGCGTCGCCGAGTTGATGGATGCGTTCGCTGTGTCCGCGAATCTCGCCCACCGCTTCGCCCTGCTGGGCGGTCGCCTGGGCGATCTGTTCGGCCATGCGGCTGATGGTGGCGATGGTCGAGACGATCTCGTCCAGCGCCTGATCGGCACTTTCGGCGAGGTTCGCCGTGCTTTGCGCATGCTCGACCTGGCTGCGCATCGCCTCGACTGACTGCCGTGCCGCCAGTTGCAGGCGACCGATCAGTTGCTGGATCTCCTCGGTGGCACCGCTGGTGCGCTGCGCCAGAGAGCGCACTTCATCGGCCACCACGGCGAAACCACGGCCATGACCGCCGGCGCGGGCGGCCTCGATGGCGGCGTTCAGCGCGAGCAGGTTGGTCTGCTCGGCGATGGCGCGGATCACCGTCAGCACATTGCCGATGGTGGTGGTCTCATCGGCAAGGCGTTCGATCGCCGCCGCATTGTCCTGCACTTCGCTGACCAGCCCATGCAGCCCGGTCAGGCTCTGGCCGATCACCTGCTGACCCTGATGCACGGCGCGCGCCGCAGCTCGACTCGCCTCGGCGGCTTCTCCAGCCCCATCGGCGACCTGCTGGATAGTGGCCTCCAGTTCGCTCAGCGAATCGCGTATCTGTGCAGTATCGCCAGTCTGGCGCTGCGCGCCTTCGTGCAGGTCGCTGCTCATTTCGTCGAGGCTGCGGCTGCTGGCGGCGACCTGGGTCGCCTGCTGGCGCAAGGTGCCGACCAGGTCCAGCAGGTAGTTGCGCAGGCGATTGAGCGAGCTTTCGATATCGGCGATCTCGCGGATTTTCGACTCGATCCGTGCATCGCTGGCGAAGTCACCCTCGGCCCATGCCGAGAGTGCCGGCACCAGCTGGCCGAGGGCGCGGGTCAGCTGGCGTTGCAGACGATCGATGGCCAGGGCGATCAGCAGAATGAGCATGATGATGCCGACCTGCAGCATGCGCACCTCGGCCTGGATACGACCATGCTCGGCGCGCACCGCCGGTTCCAGTTCGGCCAGCGCCTGCTGCACGGCGTCGATCTTGCTGGCGCTGCTCTGCAACAGCTCGCTGCGCTGACGGATCAGCTGGCGAGTGCGCTGCAGCTCGGCCGGGTAGCGCTTGATCAGGCTGATCAGCTCGCGCTTGAGCGTGATGCCCTGGTCTTCACTGGTCTGCTCCGCGGCAGCGCCGAGGTCGAGCAGGGCGGCGAAATTGCTCGCGGCCGACTGCTCGGCTGCGAGCACACCAAGTAGCGGCAGTGCCTCGAGCTTTGCCGCGTCCTGTTCGAGGTTAAGCAGGGTCTGCTCGACTTCGCTGGCCAGCTCATCCCGCCCGGAGGCGACCAGCTTGCCCCGTGCGTGGCTGAGCCGTAGCAGCTGTTGCCCGGCCGAGAACAGCGGCTGTTGATAGTGTCGTGCGCTCGGATGATCGGCTCCTGCCTGGTAGGCGTCGAGCTGCGACAGCGCTCCGGCCATTTCGCGCTCTGCCTGCAGCAGCAAGCCCTGCGGGTCGCCGGCGAGCTTGCCGGCCGCGAGCAGATCATTGGCAGTGAAGCGGATCAGTTCTTCAAGGCTGGGGCGTAGCCTTTCCGCCAAGCCATCGGGCAGCTCTGCAATGTCACGCTGGAGATCGACGAGCGCCTGCTGCGCCTGGCTATGACGCAGTGCGTCACCGCTGGCGAGATAGCCCTGAATATTTTCCGCTGCCTGATGCTGGAACTGTTGAGACAGTCCCAGGTAACGCGCCATGAGCAGGTAGGGGCGCTCCATGGCTCGCTCGGACCACCAGAGCGTGGCACCCAGGGCGAGACAGACTGCAATGAGCAGCAGGGTGTTGAGAGTGGTGAGCGACTTCAGGCGCATCCTCGCCTCGCAGGGCTGTGCAGGAGGCTAGGACTCTATGGCAATCCGATGTCAGTCATGTGACAGCCGCGGCGTGGCCGAGAACTGCCGGCCTAGGTTGGGTTGAGCGCAGCGAAGCCCAACAAGGGGATGTCGACCGTCGGTGCGAGTTGGGCTTTGTCGCTTCGCTCCGCAACCCGACCTACGAAAAGCGTCGGATCACTGGAACCGCTCGACGCGGTTGCGGCCGCCATGCTTGGCGCGATACAGCGCTTCGTCGGCCTGTTGGGTGAGGGTCTTGACCTCGGCATCGCCGGCCAGCTCGGTGATACCGCAGCTGAAGGTGCAACTGAGGTCGTGGGGCTGGGCTGGAAAGCGAATCTCCGCGAAGCGCTGGCGGATTTCATCGAGTACCTTGCAGGCGGCGTCCGCCGGCGTGTCCGGCAGCACCACGGCGAACTCTTCACCGCCGTAGCGGCCGATGTGATCGGTCTTGCGCAGACGCTGTTTCAGGAACAGCGCCAGGCTCTTGATCACCCGGTCGCCCATGGGATGGCCAAAGGTGTCGTTGACCTGCTTGAAGTGGTCGATATCCAGCATGGCGAAGCTCAGCGGGCTGTTGTCGCGGCGCGCACGGAAGCGAGCATCCTCGAGCAGCTGCAGGCTGTGGGTGTGGTTGTACAGCCCGGTCAGGCTGTCGCGGACGATGCGTGCCTTCAGGCTTCTGGCGCGGGTCGCGCGCGTGCGCACGGTGGCGATCAGGTGGCTGGGCTTGATCGGCTTGGTGAGGAAGTCGTCGCCGCCTTCGCCCATGGCGTCGAGCTGCTTGTCCAGGTCGTCCTCGGCCGAAAGGTAGATGATCGGCACGCTGACATAGCGCTCGTGCTGACGAATCACCTTGGCCAGTTCGGTGCCCAGGCACTCGGGCATGTACATGTCGAGGATGATCAGGTCCGGTTGAAACTCGGCCAGGGCACCGATGGCCTGAATCGGCTCGATCAGCGTCTGGGTGACGATGCCGGCGTTGTTCAGCACCCGCTCGGTGTGAGTGGCCTGGGCCCGGGAGTCGTCGATGATCAGCACGCGGATCGGTTCGTAGTGCGCCGTACGGGTGAAGATCTCGATCTTCTCCAGCAGGCTGCTGGCGTCGAGGGTGCCGGTGAAGAACTCCAGGCCACCGGCGCGCACCGCGGCCAGGCGCGTCGGTGTATCGGTTTCCAAATGGCTGAAGAACAGCATCGGCAGCTTCGATTCAAGCCCCTGCTGGACCTGTTCGGCCAAGCGCAGTCCTTCGCTCGGACCGTTGAAATCGACTTCCATTACGATCGCGGCTGGATGGCGGCGATGCATCGCAGTGCGGAAAGCCGCGACACTGCTGAACGCCTGTGCGGACATGCTGAAGAAGTCCAGCTGGCGTACCAGATGTTCGGCGCGCTGCTGATCCTGCAGGGCGATGTATACCGGTTTGCTCAGCGGCGGCATAAATGACTGGTTATGCGGATCGCTGTGACGCAACCCGGTACGCGCAAGGCGGTAGATCAGCTGGCTGAGGGTGGAGATGGTGCCGCTGGAGAGACGGCCGCGGTTGTCCCGGATGTCGCTCAGGCAGTCTTCGATGCTCAGCGCGAGCTCGCTGTGCTCGGTCTGCTCGAAGCGGTCGGCGAAGCGCCGCAGCCGCGTCGTCGCTTCGGTCAGGGCAGCGTGGTAATCCTCGTTCCATTCGCTGCGTTGCAATTGCTGCCAAACCTCCAGCACTTCGCGTGCCTGGTGGATGACCCGCTGGGCGAAATGCTGCTTGAGCTCTTCCTGATCAGACATCGCGATTCTTCCCGGTGCACAGGGTGCGCTGCCCTGGCTTTATGGTGGCGGCATGCTATCACTGCGGCGATGCTTTGGAAGTCCCACTGTGCGGTAGTGGTTCTCAATTTGGCGCTGAGTGAGCAGGGGCCCTGCGTTATAGTAAAGGCATGTCAGCGCAACGTCTCCGACGTCGTGCGGTCGAACCCCAGAACTCGCGAGAAGGACACATTGCCCATGTTGGACTGGAAGAATCGCTTCGCTCGTCTCGGCCGCTCGAGTGGCCCTTCCAGTGGGATCGGGCGACGGGAGGGCAATCCACTCCTGCTGGTTCTCGCCGTCCTGCTGGGCGTGTACCTGCTGGTAACCCTCTTGCTTGGCTGGTACTGGAGTCGCGAACCCGATCTGTTTCCCGTGCAGCAGAGCGCTCGCCAGGCGGCCGAGGCTTCGCAGCGGCAGTTGGTCAGCGGCTATACGACGGTGGAAACGCTCAAGCGCGTTGCCAGTACCTTGCTGGACAAGCCCGGTGGCTACTTGAGCAACGATATCGCGCCGCCCGGGCTGTGGCTGGACAACATGCCGAGCTGGGAGTACGGCGTGCTGGTGCAGGTTCGCGATCTTTCCCGTGCGTTGCGCAAGGATTTCGCCCGCTCGCAGTCGCAGTCGACCGAGGATTCCGACCTGGCCAAGGCCGAGCCGTTGTTCAACTTCGACAATCGCAGCTGGGCGCTGCCGGCCTCCGAGTCTGAGTACCGCAACGCCATTCGCGGTCTGGATCGCTACCTGGCTCGGCTCAGCGATCCGCAGCCCAAGGCGCTGTTCTACACCCGTGCCGACAACCTGAACAACTGGCTGGGCGACGCTGCCACGCGGCTCGGCTCGCTGTCCCAGCGCCTCTCCGCCAGCGTCGGCCGGGTGCGTCTGGATGCTGACGTCGCCCCCGAACAGGAGCGCACAGGTATCGTGCCGCAGGTCAAGGAACAGGTCGTTGAAACGCCGTGGTTGCAGATCGACAACGTCTTCTTCGAGGCCCGCGGCCAGGCATGGGCCTTGTCGCATCTGCTGCGCGCGATCGAGGTTGATTTCGCCGACGTGCTGGCGAAGAAGAATGCCACCATCAGCGTTCGACAGATCATTCGTGAGCTGGAAGCCGCTCAGGAGCCGCTGTGGAGTCCGATGGTGCTCAACGGCAGCGGTTACGGTGTGCTGGCCAATCACTCGCTGGTGATGGCCAATTACATATCCCGCGCCAATGCGGCGATCATCGATCTGCGCAACCTGCTGTCGCAGGGATAGACGGGCAGCCTCAAGCCTCAGGCGGCAAGTAAAAGCGGCGCGGCAGCGTAGGCCAGGTCACGCTTCACCGACCCGGCGAGCGTAGGGTGGATGTAAAAAACGACATCCACCCTACGCTGGCTTGCAGCTTGCAGCTTGCAGCTTGCAGCTTGCAGCTTGCAGCTTGCAGCTCAATCCAATCCGAGCTTCTTCAATCGATAGCGCATCGAGCGAAAGGTCAGGCCCAGGCGTTGGGCCGCCGCGGTGCGGTTCCAGCGGGTTTCCTCCAGCGCCTGCATGATCAGCTTGCGCTCGATCTCTTCCAGGTGATCTTCAAGATTGTCGATCTGCGCCAGGCTGGCTTCGCCGTTCTCCGGCAGGCCCGGGCTGTCGGCCAGGCGCAGGTCGCCAGCCTTGATCTCATCGTCTTCGCAAAGTGTGTAGGCGCGCTCGAGCATGTTCTCCAGCTCGCGAACGTTGCCCGGGAAGCGATAGCTTTCCAGCTTGGCCAGAGCTTCCGGGTGCAGGCGAGCGCTGTTGTCACCGCACTCTGCGGCAAGGCGTCGAAGCATGGCGTCGGCGAGCAGGCCGATGTCTTCGCGACGCTCGCGCAGAGGTGGCACGCGCAGTTCGATGACATTCAGGCGGTAATACAGATCCTGGCGGAAACGACCAGCGGCCACTTCGCTGGCGAGGTCTTTGTGAGTGGCGCAGAGGATGCGCACGTCGACCATCACTTCCTGAGCGCCGCCGACCGCGCGTACGGCCTTTTCCTGGATCGCGCGTAGCAGCTTGACCTGCATCGGCAGCGGCAGGTCGGCCACCTCGTCAAGGAACAGTGTGCCGCCATTGGCGGCCTGAAACAGACCAGGCTTGTCCTCGATGGCGCCACTGAAGCTGCCTTTCTTGTGGCCGAAGAACTCGCTTTCCATGAGCTCCGACGGGATCGCGCCGCAGTTGACCGGCACAAAGGGTTTTTCGCTGCGAGGGCCCTGCTCGTGAATCAGGCGGGCCACCAGCTCCTTGCCACTGCCGGACTCGCCGCTGATATAGACCGGCGCCTGGCTACGGGCGAGCTTGCCGATCTGCTTGCGTAGCGTCTTCATGGGCGGCGAGCTGCCCAGCAACCGGTTGTCCACTGGCATTTCCGCCGTGGGCGCACGCAGGCGCAGGGCGGTGCCGACCAGCTCGCGCAGGCGGTTGAGGTCCACCGGTTTGGTGAGGAAGTCGAATGCCCCGGCCTTGAGCGCGCCGATGGCGGTATCCAGGCTGCCGTATGCGGTGATCATCGCCACCGGCAGCTGCGGGTGCTGCTGCTGGATGTATTGCACCAGCTCCAGACCGCTGCCATCGGGCAGGCGCATATCGGTAAGGCACAGGTCGTAATGCTCGCGGGCCAGGCACTCGCGCGCTTCCTTGAGATTGCGAGCGCTGCGGGTATCGAGTTTCATGCGGCCAAGAGTGATTTCCAGCAGTTCGCGGATATCCGGCTCGTCATCGATGATCAGTGCTTTTTGGCGCGCGGTCATGGTCCTGCTCTTGATTCGTGAAGCGATGGTCGCCGGGGATGGCGGCTGACGAGCATGTTAACTCCGCCGGCGGTGTCGTGGCTGTCGCTTTGATCGATGTGTGATGTGTTGCCGGCAACCGGTCGGCGAGGCTCAGCTCGCCTTACGTGGGTGGGCGAAGACGATGCGAAAGCAGCTGCCGCCTTCGGCACGCTCGCGATAGTCCAGGCGCGCCTGATTGCTCTCGCACAGCTCGCGAGAGATATATAGCCCCAGCCCGGTGCCTTTGCTTTCGGTGGTGAAGAACGGCTCGAAGATGTTGTGCAGTTGCTCGGCCGCGATTCCTGGGCCGTCATCGAGTACTTCGACGATAGGCAGGTCGCTGGCTTCGTCACGGAACAGGCGCAGCCAGACCTGTGCCTGCGAGTTCTGCTGACCGCTGTAGCGCAGCCCGTTCTGAACCAGGTTGGTCAGCACCTGGGTCAGCTGATTGGGATCCATGCGGGTCTGCAGCGAGCTGCCGACGGTATCCAGGTGCAGGGTCTGCTGCGGGCTCAGCCCCTGGCGGAACTCGCTCGCGAAACGATGCAGCCAGTACTTCAGGTCCAGCAGCTGGGGTTCGGCCTGGCGCCGCCGGGAGAGCTGGAGGACGTTCTCGATCACCAGGTTCATCCGCCGCGAATGATCCTGGATGATCTGTGCCAGGCGGCGGTCTGGGCCATCCAGTTCTTCGGATTCCTGCAGCAGCTGCGCGGCATGGCTGATGGCGCCCAGTGGATTGCGGATTTCATGGGCGATGCTGGCCGTGAGGCGGCCGAGGGAGGCGAGCTTGAGCTGCTGTGCCTTCTGTGCGATCTGCGAGATGTCTTCGAGAAACACCAGCGTGTCGAGTTTGTTGCCGTGCTGTAGCGCGGCGAAGCTCGGCTGCAGCGTTGGGCCGCCAGGTGTTGCCCTGAGGTTCGGTGGGCGCAGGGTAGGGTTGCCTCGCCACTGTTGCAGTGCCTTGAGCAGCTCCGGGCAGCGTGGTGCGAGGCGCTCGCCTGCCAGTGAGTCCTGGCCGAGCAGTTGCAGTGCACCCTGATTGGCGAGTAGAACGCGTTCCTGGGGATCCAGCACCATGATGCCGGTGCGCATGCGCTGGAGGATCAGCGCGTTGAGCGCCTCCAGATTCGCTACCTCTTCCGCACGCTGGCGCGCCAGCGTCTCGCTGACCTGCAGGCGACGAGCCAGCCCCTGAACCAGGAAGGCGGCTGCAAAGCAGAGCGTGCCGAGCGCGCTGGCCTGAACGTACTGACTGCTGGCTTCTGGGCGTTGGATGCTGAGATAGAAGGTCAGATAGATCAGGCCCGTCGCAGCAACCGCGGCGATGAAGAAGCCCACCCTGCCACGCAGCAATATGTTGGCGATGGCGACGGCGACGATCAGCAGGTTGCCGATACCGCTCGGGGTGCCACCGCCGAAGTAGAACAGACCGGACAGCAGGATGACGTCCATCAGCGCCAGTCCGAGTACGGGCAGATCGCGCTCCGGGCTCTGCACCAGCACGGCAACGATGATGTTGAGGATCAGATAGAGCCAGGCACCGTACTGAAAGAGCTGCGGGTTGCTCATCTCCAGCAGGTCGTTGTGCAGGTCGGCGCTGATCAGCAGAACCAGCGCCAGACCGATGGTCAGACGATAGAGATGGTACAGGCGGAGGATCCGCCGCCCCTGATCGCCAAAGAAGGTGAGGTTTTCAGTGCCCACCAGGAGTGCTGTCCTGCTCCAGGTGAGCGCGGCTGCAGTACCAGCGGTCCTGCGACTGCAGCGCCTGGTCCTGCGGGACATGCACGCCGCACTGGGCGCAGCGCACCATGGGCAGGGTGGTGTGTCGAGGCTTGGGCGCGACCTTCTTTTGCGCGAAACGGCGCCAGAGCCAGAACGCGGCGCCAATCAGTGCGATCCAGAACAGCAGTCGAAACAGACCCATATCGATTCCTTCCTGATTAAGCGTGGTGGCCTGCGATCAATCGAACCCGGCCACTGCCGGCCCGTCTCGCTGCCGTAGCGCCGAGGGCAAGCTCGGCGCTACGGCAGCCGGTCAGCTGTTAGTCGAACAGGCCGAAGGTCAGGCGGCTCCACCAGGAGCGCTCTTCGCCTTGCTGTTCTGCTTCCTTGAGTACCGGGCGAAGCTCTTCGGGGAGGTCCTGAGCGGCCGTTTCATACTGGCGGAGCACATCGCGATTGGCGCGCGAGGTGTCCGGGCGGGGAGCCTCGCCTTCGATAAGGCCGAGGGTGGCCTTGCTCAGCCAGCTGCGGTTGTCGTCTTCCGTCTCGACAGGGGTGAACTTGCCGTCTTCGAGCGTGGCGTGGTCCGGGTAATTGAGCTGCAGGGTCTGCAGACTGGTTTCGGCGAGGTCGTCGAGGCCCAGGCGCTGGTAGGCCTCGGTCATCACGGCAAGCCCGTCGGCCACGGCCGGCGTGCCCTGAAAGTTCTCCACGACATAACGGCCGCGGTTGGCTGCGGCGACGTAGGCCTGGCGCTTGAGGTAGTAGTGGGCGACGTGGATCTCGTTGGCCGCCAGCAGGTTGCGTAGGTAGACCATGCGCGCCTTGGCGTCGGGCGAATAGCGGCTGTTGGGGTAGCGGCTGGTGAGCTGGGCGAATTCGTTGAACGAGTCGCGTGCGGCGCCGGGGTCGCGCTTGGTCATGTCCAGCGGCAGGAAGCGGGCCAGCAGGCCGCGGTCCTGATCGAAGGAGGCCAGGCCCTTGAGGTAGTAGGCGTAATCGACGTTCGGATGCTGCGGATGCAGGCGGATGAAACGCTCGGCGGCCGAGCGCGCGGCTTCCGGCTCGACATTGCGGTAATAGGCGTAGATCAGTTCGAGTTGCGCCTGCTCGGCGAAACGCCCGAACGGATAGCGCGACTCCAGGGCCTTGAGTTTGCTGATGGCGCTGGTGTAGCTCTTGTTGTCCAGGTCGGCCTGTGCTTGCTGGTACAGCTCGACTTCACCCAGATTCTCGTCGACGGTTTCGTTGGATGAACAGGCGGCGGTGAGGGCGAGAATGGCGATCAGCAGCAGGTGTTTCACTTGCATGGCGGCTTGCGTCCCTGTGACGGCTGGCTGTCTCGCGCGGAGCCGTCCTGTTATGATGAGCGCCCCGGTGCGCCGGGACAAAGACGCCGTATTTAAACACAAGCGTGTAGCCGAAACCAAAGGCCGCTCCGCCATCTGCGGTCCCTGGGCCCGTCCGTTACCAACGGAGGTTGCCCGCCTCTCTCAGACGAACCTACTCTCGCCGTATGTCCACGACTTCCAAACAGGCCATCCAACTCCGTGCCGAAGTGCCGTTCGACCTTGGCGGGCAACGTCTCGACCAGGTCGCGGCGCAGCTCTTTTCCGAACACTCGCGCTCACGTCTCGCAGCCTGGATCAAGGATGGTCTGCTCACCGTGGATGGCGCCGTGCTGCGCCCTCGCGACACCGTGCATGCCGGTGCCGTGCTCGAGCTGAGTGCTGAACAGCAGGCGCAGGGCGAGTGGGTCGCGCAGGACATTCCGCTCGAGATCGTCTACGAGGACGATCAGATTCTCGTCATCGACAAGCCGGCCGGGCTGGTCGTGCATCCCGCCGCGGGCCACGCCGATGGCACGCTGCTCAATGCATTGCTGCATCACGTGCCGGACCTGATCAACGTTCCGCGTGCCGGCATCGTTCATCGCCTGGACAAGGACACTACCGGTCTGATGGTCGTGGCCAAGACGCTACAGGCGCAGACCCGGCTGGTCGAGCAGCTGCAGGCGCGCAGCGTCAGCCGCATCTACGAGGCGATCGTCATCGGTGTGATCATCACCGGTGGTACGGTCGACGCGCCGATCGGTCGGCACGGCCAGCAGCGCCAGCGCATGGCGGTGGTTGAGGGCGGCAAGCCGGCGGTCAGCCATTACCGCGTGCTCGAGCGCTTCCGCTCGCACACCCATGTGCGGGTCAAGCTGGAAACCGGGCGTACCCACCAGATTCGCGTGCACATGACCCATCTTGGCTATCCGCTGGTCGGTGACCCGCTGTATTCGGGACGTTTTCGCATTCCACCGGCAGCGAACCCGACATTGGTGCAAACGCTTCGCGAGTTCCCCCGCCAGGCACTGCACGCGCGCTTCCTCGAGCTGGATCATCCGGTCACCGGCGAGCGGTTGAAATGGGAGTCGCCATTGCCGGATGACTTCGTCTGGCTGCTGACGCTGCTGCAGCAGGACCGCGAGGCCTTCGTCGGGTGAGCGCATGGGGCGATGACTGGCTCGTGCCGGAATGGCCTGCTCCGCCCGGTGTTCGCGCCTGTGTGACCACACGGCAGGACGGTGTCAGTCGTGCCCCGTTCGACAGCTTCAATCTGGGTGACCACGTCGGTGATGAGCCGTCGGCGGTGGCCTGGAATCGCCAGCACCTTCGGGATGTGCTCGGTTGCCAGCCAGTCTGGCTGGAGCAGGTGCATTCGAGTGTGGCTGTCCAGGCCGCTCCGGGAAGTCGCGCGACTGCCGATGCCAGCTGGAGCGAGACGCCGGGCCTGGCTTGTGCGGTGTTGACTGCGGACTGCCTGCCGGTACTTTTCTGTAATCGTGCTGCGACCCGCGTCGCCGCGGCCCATGCCGGCTGGCGTGGACTTGCCGGTGGCGTGCTCGAGGCGACGCTCGAAGCGCTGGCGGTGCCTGCCGATGAGCTGCTGGTGTGGTTGGGGCCGGCGATCGGGCCGGCGGCATTCGAAGTCGGTCCCGAAGTGCGCGAGGCATTTCTCGCGCAGCATTCGTCGGCTGCCTCGGCGTTTGTTGCAAGCCGCAACGCGGGGCGCTTCATGGCGGATCTCTACCGGCTGGCGCGTATCCGCCTGGCTGCCGCGGGCGTCGGCGCGGTCTACGGTGGCGGTCTGTGCACCTTCAGCGATCCGCGCTTCTATTCCTATCGACGTGCCGCGCGCACCGGCCGCTTCGCCAGCCTGATCTGGCTCGAGTGACATTGGCGTGCTAGCGGTGCACAGCAGGCGCTGACTCTGTAGTCCCGGCATGACCTGCATCAATGTCAGCCACCTTGAATCTCCAACAATCATCCTCATCTATGCTGCATCTCGCAGGTTTCGTATATGGCGCGGTTCATGGCGCCGGCCTGCTTCACATGAGGATGAACATCCATGCGTATCGATCGTTTGACCAGCAAGCTTCAGCTTGCGCTCTCCGATGCCCAGTCCATTGCCGTCGGCCTGGATCACCCCTCCATCGAGCCGTTGCATCTGATGCAGGCGCTGCTCGAGCAGCAGGGCGGTTCGATCAAGCCGTTGCTGATGCAGGTCGGCTTCGACATCGCAGCGCTGCGTCAGGCGCTGACCAAAGAGCTCGATCAGCTGCCGAAGCTGCAGAACCCCACTGGCGACATGAATCTTTCGCAGGACCTGGCGCGTCTGCTCAATCAGGCTGACCGTCTCGCCCAGCAGAAGGGTGACCAGTACATTTCCAGTGAGCTGGTGCTGCTTGCTGCGCTGGACAGCAACACTCGCTTGGGCAAGCTGCTGCTGGCTCAGGGCGTAAGCAAGAAAGCGCTGGAGAACGCCATCAGCAATCTGCGCGGCGGCGATGCGGTCAACGACCCCAACGCCGAGGAATCGCGGCAGGCGCTGGACAAGTACACCGTGGACATGACCAAGCGCGCCGAGGACGGCAAGCTCGACCCGGTGATCGGCCGTGACGACGAGATCCGTCGCACCATCCAGGTGCTACAGCGGCGGACCAAGAACAACCCGGTACTGATCGGTGAGCCGGGCGTGGGCAAGACCGCCATCGTCGAGGGTTTGGCCCAGCGCATCGTCAACGGCGAGGTGCCCGACGGCCTCAAGGACAAGCGCCTGCTGGCGCTGGACATGGGCGCGCTGATCGCCGGGGCCAAGTTCCGCGGCGAGTTCGAGGAGCGCCTCAAGGCGGTGCTCAACGAGCTTTCCAAGCAGGAAGGCCGTGTCATCCTGTTCATCGACGAGCTGCATACCATGGTCGGCGCGGGCAAGGCCGAAGGTGCCATGGACGCCGGCAACATGCTCAAGCCGGCGCTGGCGCGTGGTGAACTGCACTGCGTGGGTGCCACTACTCTCGATGAATACCGCCAGTACATCGAGAAGGATGCCGCGCTGGAGCGCCGCTTCCAGAAAGTGCTGGTCGACGAGCCGAGCGAGGAAGACACCATCGCCATTCTTCGCGGCCTCAAGGAGCGCTACGAAGTGCACCATGGCGTGACCATCACCGATGGCGCCATCATCGCCGCGGCCAAGCTCAGCCATCGCTATATCACCGATCGTCAGCTGCCGGACAAGGCCATCGACCTGATCGACGAGGCCGCCAGCCGTATCCGCATGGAGATCGACTCCAAGCCGGAAGAACTCGATCGTCTGGATCGTCGTCTGATCCAGCTGAAAATCGAGCGTGAGGCACTGAAGAAGGAAGACGACGAGGCCACCAAGAAACGCCTGGCCAAGCTGGAAGACGACATCGCCAAGCTGGAGCGCGAGTACGCCGATCTGGAAGAGATCTGGAAGTCGGAGAAAGCCGAGGTGCAGGGTTCGGCGCAGATCCAGCAGAAGATCGAACAGGCCAAGGCCGAGCTCGAAGCGGCGCGGCGCAAGGGTGATCTGGCGCGCATGGCCGAGCTGCAGTACGGCATCATTCCGGACCTCGAGCGAAGCCTGGAGATGGTCGATCAGCACGGCAAGAAAGAGAACCAGCTGCTGCGCAACAAGGTGACCGACGAGGAGATCGCCGAGGTGGTCTCCAAATGGACCGGCATTCCGGTCTCGAAGATGCTCGAAGGCGAGCGCGACAAGCTGCTGCGCATGGAAGACATGCTGCACACCCGCGTCATCGGCCAGCACGAAGCCGTGGTGGCCGTCTCCAATGCCGTGCGTCGCTCGCGCGCCGGCCTGGCTGACCCGAATCGTCCGAGTGGCTCGTTCCTCTTTCTCGGCCCGACCGGGGTGGGCAAGACCGAGCTGTGCAAGGCGCTGGCCGAATTCCTCTTCGATACCGAGGAGGCGATGATCCGCATCGACATGTCCGAGTTCATGGAGAAGCACTCCGTTGCGCGCCTGATCGGTGCGCCACCGGGCTACGTCGGCTATGAGGAGGGCGGCTACCTGACGGAGGCGGTGCGTCGCAAACCCTACTCGGTGGTGCTGATGGACGAGGTGGAGAAGGCCCATCCGGACGTGTTCAACGTGCTGCTGCAGGTGCTCGAGGATGGTCGTCTGACCGACAGCCACGGGCGGACCGTGGACTTCAAGAACACCGTGATCGTGATGACCTCCAACCTGGGCTCTGCACAGATTCAGGAGTTGGTCGGTGATCCCGATGCGCAGCGGGCTGCGGTAATGGATGCAGTGGCGCATCACTTCCGGCCGGAGTTCATCAACCGTATCGACGAGGTGGTGGTGTTCGATCCGCTCGGTCGCGAGCAGATCGCCGGTATCGCCGACATCCAACTCGGCCGTCTTCGCAAGCGTCTGGCCGAGCGCGAACTGAGCCTGGAGCTCAGCCAGGAGGCGATGGACAAGCTGATCGCCGTCGGCTATGACCCGGTCTACGGAGCGCGGCCACTCAAGCGAGCGATCCAGCGCTGGATCGAGAACCCGCTGGCGCAGCAGATACTCGCGGGTCAGTTCGCCCCGGGCATCAGCGTCAAGGCTCGGGTCGAGGACGAGCAGATCGTCTTCGATTGAGCGACGTGGTTTCCTGCGGGGATACGCCACGCCCCGCAGGTAACCGCATGGGGGGGGGCGATTTCGCGGGCTGCGCTGGGCGAGCGCAAAGTGTTGTCAGGAATCGCATTTTTGGGCTTGACAGGCGGGCCGGGAACCGTAAAATGGCGCGCCTCTGAGGCGGTAACGTAACGCTGAAGAGCTGGAATTGAAGTTGTTCCGCGATAGCTCAGTCGGTAGAGCAAATGACTGTTAATCATTGGGTCCCAGGTTCGAGTCCTGGTCGCGGAGCCAAATTCCAATCGGGGTATAGCGCAGTCCGGTAGCGCGCCTGCTTTGGGAGCAGGATGTCGG
>Ga0315336_1001498_pt1 | contig 44629 bp, 33 predicted proteins | sample ASW5metaG_FD_204512 | JGI IMG/M metagenome (GOLD analysis project Ga0315336, IMG submission 204512) | Ammonia-oxidizing marine archaeal communities from Monterey Bay, California, United States - ASW #5 | ecosystem: Environmental > Aquatic > Marine > Intertidal zone | place: USA: California... | reverse complement strand
CCATTCGCCGACGACCGAGTCATGATCAACGCCTGGCGGACTGGGTGCACCGTAGATAATGGGACTCCCTACTAACGGACCGCCGAATGCGGTGCGGCTGTGAGAGGTGTAGAACTTTCGGTAGCCGTCGGTGCCGGAATTGTTGAAATCGGGATGGAAAGCCAGCCCTCGCACACCTTGTTGACCACTGTACCGGAATGCTGGCACCTCGGCGTCCAGGTCCAAGAAAACGGAAGGGGTGGGACTGCCCGCGGTGGGATCGAACGAATAGACCTTTCCCCGTTGATCGATCACGTAGGCCAGCCCCGCCGCACCGCCGCCGGTGAGAAACTCCAAGCGGGGCGGTTGACCACTGCTGTCGGGGATCGTTACCACGTCTTCCAGTTCCATCGACCAGAAGGTCCCGGGAATGTTGGCATTGATCGGATTGCGCGACGGCAGTGCAGCCCAAATCGGCCCATTCATCGCCAAGGAAATCAAGAATAAGACAAGTAGTGAAATTGCCAGTCGCACGTGATGTTTCCTCAGGGTGTTGCCTATTAATGGTTGCCACCTACGCCACATTTTCTCGACTCCATAGTTGTCGTAACTATTCAACCGGATAAAGCAGAATAGAACACGGATGAACGCTGATTGAGCGGATGATCGCTGATCAAGGGCACCTTGGTCTGGCACAATATTCTACACGCCGGATGACACATCATTTTGTGGTCCGATCCGTGAAAACCCGTTCTCTCTGCGCTAATCCGCGTTCCATGACCCCAGTTGGCAAGAAGGCTACCAATTCTCGGTTTCTGCCATGAACGTATTCTGCCATGAGGTAGCCCGACCTTCAGTCTACTAGTGCAATGCAAGATTGTCGAATTCCCTGCGATATAGGCGACGAGGAGAGCGACGGGGTGAGTTTTGCGCCCGTGGTAGGGGTCCCATATTTTCGTGCAAAACTCACCTATTCTGCGCGGGACTCCGTCGCTCTTGCACGGTAATTGCAGTCTCGTCACTGCAGCGGCCCGTGCAAAAAGGCGCGAATTTGCGTTTCCCAATGCGAATTTACGGCGCCTTATTCTGTTCAGCGTAGCGGCCAACGTGTTTTCAGTTGTCAAAGAACGGCGCGACGGTGCGTAGGCCAATTATCGATGATCACAGAGAAAACGCCAGCACGTTTCTTGGCCGGGTGCCACTGCTGGCTTGTCAAGCAGTGCTGTGTGGATGTAGACGAAGCCATTTTTACGGCCAACGTCTAGAAGACGCGCTGCCAATAATAACGGCTCTACGTGCCGGCTTCTTCGTCGGTTCAGCCGATCACACACCACGTTGAGTTACGGACTGGTCATTCACACCGGTAGAAATTATCGATGGTTGCCCCTACGCAACACTGCTGGACGAGCCAGCAGTGGCACTCGGCGATTCTATTCTTCTGACAAACCTGCTGGTTCTTCAATAGGTACAACAATTACATCGAATCCACGGCTTTCCAGCGTCTGTATCCACTGCTTATGTTCTTCGGGTGTTTGTGGGCGGCGCGGACCAACAGGGAGGTCGCCGATCCCGCTGACAGTTATCTGGTACAAGGGGCCAAGGTGCGGAGCTGGAGTCGTGCTCAATCCGTAATGGTATTTACCGTCAACGTGCTCGAGACGAGCGATTATGCTTGCCATTTTAGAATTCTCCAGAGTTGCTCAACCCTTCAGTCCCTACTTAGGACCATTCAGTCTCTTGCCTGAATTCTGTTGGGTCAAGCGCACGTGATGGGATTCAGGACATGACGGTCGTGGCCGATGTCGCTCCTTTCGGAGCTTGTGATTGCGGTCGGGATCTGTTCCAGGGGCTCGCGCCCTGGCTACATGACGTTGCCCCTCCGGGGCAACCTGACTCTCACGGCAGCGGAGACCCGCAACAGAGCTGAACCCATCGGCTGTCGCCGCTGCTCAGGGTGACTCTGCCGACAGTGGGCTCTCTACAAAGCGTGGTCAGAACTCAAGTTGCAGGCTGGCGGTTGCCGTCGTGCGAGCTAAATCGCGACGCAAGCGTCCCCGGTAGAAAAAAAGCCGCCCGGACGGGCCAATCGCTGCTAAGCTCTGTTCTGTCAACGCTTTGCGTCGATTGGATCAATGTTGACTGATGCCCAGAGGCCGCTATAATTTCGGCAGCATGGCAATTCAGGATGTTTTGGCAGGCACGGAGGATACTGCTGTCTAAAGAGCCTCGACTAACTGAGTTGGCGACGGAGAATTTAGGAGTCTACGAACCTAGGGAGTTGAGGAGCGTTCCTGGCAGAGCGGCAAGCAGGCCAACTTAGGGTTAGCTCGCGTAACACGCCAGTCTGTCGAGTTCGATTAAAACCATCGGGCCTGTTGGATCGATGCCTATCGGTCTGGGCTCCCCACCATCGGCTAAGGAGAGAGGTGGTTCGCACCATGAAGACTGTATTCACCACTGGCGAAGCAGCGAAAGTCTGCAAGGTAAGCCAGCAGACGATTATTCGTTGTTTCGACTCGGGTCAACTCAAGGGGTTCCGCGTCCCGGGGAGCCGCTTCCGGCGAATTCCGCGCGAGCAGCTCTACAGCTTCATGCGGGAAAACGGCATTCCGACCGATGCGCTCGACAGCGGCAAGCGGAAGGTGCTGGTCGTCGACGACGACGAAGACCTGGTGGAATTGATCTGCGACGACCTGGCGCGCGACGCCCGATTCGACATCCGCAGCGTCAACAACGGTTTTGGCGCCGGCATGTTGATCAAGGAATTTCGTCCCGACCTGATTGTCCTGGACGTTATGCTTCCGGACATCAACGGCAAGGAAGTTTGCCGGCTGGTCCGCAGCGAAAAGTCGATGGACACAGTCCGCATCGTGTGCATTTCCGGCATGGTTGAGACCGACAAAATCCAAGAGCTGCGCGACGCCGGCGCGAACGATTTCATGAAAAAGCCGTTCGACGTCGAGGAACTGATCGGTCGCATTTGCCAGCTCCTGGACATGGAAGTTGCCCAGGTCAAGTAGGGCCGGGCGGTTGTTCAACGGGCGGAGCTAACCGGGCGCTTGGTTTGCGCCAACACCTCTGAGCTGCGAGAACAGGAACGATGCGCGTCGGCCAGACGGAGCAGGATGACTTCGAGGCTCGTCTGCAGCACGACAAACTCTCGGCGATCAAAGAGTTGGCCTACGGGGCCAGCCACGAGATCAACAATCCGCTGGCCAACATCGCCGCCCGGGCACAGACGTTGCTCCGGGACGAATCGGAGCCCGACCGCCGTCGCGCCTTGCAAGCGATCCATCAGCAAGCCCTGCGCGCTCATGAGATGATCTCCGATTTGATGCTCTTCGCCCGTCCGCCGCGGTTGGAGCTCAAGCCGTTCGATCTGTGCCAGCTGGTCGAGCGCGTCGTTGGAGAGCTGGGCAGTTCGTCTGCCAGGGCAGTGCCGCAGATAGCCGTCAACCTGCCCGACGAGCCGATTGATTTGACGGGCGATTCGCAACAGCTGGCTGTGGCGGCGCAGACGGTTTTTCTGAACGCCGTTGAGGCGGTTGGCGAGAGCGGCTCGATTGAAATCAGCGTGAGCCTCGGCGAGGTTCCAAACGAGGCGCCCACCGCGGCGATTGCCGTGAAAGACAACGGCCCGGGCCTGTCGGACGCCGCCCGGGAACATCTGTTCGACCCGTTTTATTCCGGCAGAGAGGCGGGTCGCGGGCTGGGGTTCGGCCTGTCGAAGTGCTGGCGGATTGTTACCGAACATGGCGGCTCGGTGCTGGTTGACAGCCAGCCGGGCCAAGGGGCGACGGTCACGCTCCTGCTGCCATTGGCCGGGCCGTCCGCCAAACCGGCCGATTGACGCCGGTAGTCGGCCTAGCTGCCCCTTTGTGCGATCGGCGGGCAACCACTATCCTGGACGGCTTGAGCGAGTCTACTCCGCGAGATGCCGAACGCATCTCCCGACCAGGGATTTCCAGAACCAAGACTTCCCGAATCAAAACGAACACCTGTTATGGGCCAATTCAACGAAACGGTTCGGACGGTCAACAGCGCGGTTCGCACGTTGCTGATCGGGGCCTTGATCGCCGGTGCCGGTTTTGCCGGGTGGCAAGGCTATTCATTCTACTATCGGCCCCAGCAAGAAATCGGCCAGCAAGAGCGCAAGCTGCAGGCGCTGCGGCTGGAGCTAGAGCGGATGGGCGACGATTTGGCAGATCGCGATCACCGTCTGGTCGAGCTGCAGGACGAGCTCCAAGTCACCCAGGAGCAGCTGCAGCGGGTGGAAACTTCGCTACGCTTGCTGAAGCTCAATCATCGTATTGCCCGCATCGAGGTCGTAGAGCAAGCGACCGATCCTGAAACCGAGCAGTTGTTTACGACGGTCGAATTCTACGAAGTGAACGACGAGGGTGCGCCACTGAGCAGCAAGCGGCGGACGTACAAGATCGAGGGCGATCGGATTTACGTGGAATGCCTGGTCGCCAAGTTTGAGGACCAATATGTCGAACGTTCCGATCTCGATCGGGCTACTGCGATCTGCCTCTTCCAACGCATCTTTGGCGAATTCCAACAGCCGCAGGAAGGGTTTGAGTTGGACGAAGTCGGCAGTCGGCCTACGTCGTACGCTCGGGGTGGAAAGGTCTCGGAGTTTGAGCAGCAGATATGGAATGATTTTTGGAACATTGCCAACGACCCGCACAAGGCGGCCGAGATCGGCATCCGTGCCGCGCATGCCGACGCGCCTTCCACACAGGTCCGCAAAGGCGCCACCTACCAACTCGAAATTCGCGCCACGGGCGAGTTTACGCTCCGCCGATTGCAAGACGATCAGCCGCTGTCGGCCGACGGTGCCCCAGCGGTCTCAGGCTCTGGAATCAGCGCCACAGCCGAGGCACAAAGCCCTTGAGCCGTTCGGCCATTCCCGGGGGAGGCGGCTCCTTGGCGGGCTTTTTCTCTGGGCGCTGGGGCCGGGTGGCGACGCTCACCGGCGGGACATACTCGACCAGATAGCGCGACCAATACTGGTCGACCAGCCGTTCGCAATCGACGACCTGACCCTGGTCGAGCGCCGTTCTAGCGGCATAGACCCGTTTGACCAGTTCGACCCGTCGGGGATCGTCGAACCATACGTCCAACAACCCCACGTCATCGATCCAAACCTCTGCGGCCCCCGTCAGATGAAATTGCAGCCGGACCTGGTTCTCAGCACCCAACGGCAGATCGTTCACCGGAAATTCGTACCAAGACCACTTTCCCGTGGTAAGTTGATCGGCGCCGAGTCGGGTGAACCGCCGATAAGTTCGGCCCTGGTCTTCGCTTTCCAGCGTGACATAGAGCTGTGCGTCGGGGCTGATGTTCTCGCAGCGCACAAAGGCTTGCACCAGCAACTGCCCCGTCTCCGGCACCGGCAACAGCTCGCTTTCGACCGCTACGCCGACACCCTCGGCGCCTTCCAGCCGTAACGAGTTTTTGCCCGAGTGGGCCTGGCTAGTGTCGAGCTTGGCACTGCCGACCTGTCCAACGCGAAAATTCCAACCGGTAGGCGACGGATTCTGTCGCAACGGGTCTGCGATCGACTCGAATCCCGGATTCTTCAGCTCCGTGTAGGCGCGTTGGATTTTCAGGTTGTTGGTTCGCGACTCAATCTGATCGATCCGTCGCTCCAGCTCGGCCTTAGCCAGCTGTTGCGGCTCCGATTCCGGTGTTCCAACGCGTACTTGGGAGGAGTCGAATTTCCACGCTTGCAGGTCGTACGGCTGCAAGTGAATCTCCCACTGCTGCTCTTCAGCTTCGACCTTACCTTGAGTGGTCGTTTGGTGCGCGCCTAATGATTGGTCTTCGGTTTCGACGGTCGGCTGGCTCAGTCGAGTCCAGGAACACGATTCGGCCGGAGTGAGCGGTAACTGCACCTGCAGCGGCCAGGCTGACTGATTAATCAGACAAACGGTAGTGGATTCAGGCTGGTGGTAAACCCGCGCAACGAGCGGCTGCTGTACGTCGGTGCGAACCGTTGCCGTGGGCCCCGGCAGTTGCTGCACGGTTCGTCGCAGATCGCGGGTGACTTCCTGCTGACCAAGCGGCAGCAAGCTGCCCCCTTCGACAAGCGAGAACAGGTCACCACGGGCAAGCGTCCTTACCAGATGCCGTCGCGCCGCCGCGCCGGCTGGAAGCGAGCTGTTGCTTAGCGACAGATAGGTTTGCGCAGGTCCCAGTGGACTAAGTTGATCGAACGACGGTAGGCGGAGTTTGCTGTTGGAATGAAAGAACAACGCAGCAGACTGCCCAGCCGTCGGGATCAACTCTCCCTGCGCGGCAGCCGAGTTGATCCGCAGATCGAGGACCCGGCGCTGCAACGGATTGGGGCAGCCAAGCCGTTGGGAGTCGAGCACAACCACGCCCGCGACTTTCTGGAGTTGCTCCAGATCGACTCCATGTTCAACGAGCACCTGGCGCAGCTGGTGATGTTCGGCAACCGACCGACGGAGCTGTTTTTGAAGTTGCGCTCCGGCGAACAGATCTTCGGTGGTGAGGATCAGCTGCAGGTCGTCCCGATGCTGACGAAGGGTTTCCGCCAGGCGAGCGTACGTTTCGGTTAGCTTCTCCACCCGCCACGTTTGCCAGGCCGGGCGATGCTCGCCCAACAGTTGCTCCGCCCGTTGTCGGAATCGCTGATCTCCTTCGCCGGCTATCTCGATACCCGTATCCGCCGTGAACGCGGCAACACTCGCGTCGTCGAAACCCCAATCGAGCCCCGGCAATACGCCGTAGCCAGCGCCGGAAAGCTGTAACGCCAGCCCGGCAAACGAGCGATGGTGGCCGTAACGATCGACCAATTCGCGGACCGTCTCGTTGAGTTCGTTGTGGACATCGAGGTTCAGCGGATTGTAATAGGCAGCCATGCCGCCGGTTGGGGAGTTCTGTTCCAGCCATTTGCGCCCCTGAAAGTCGATCCATTCGACGCCGGTCTGCCGTGCGTCGCCCTGACTGCGCAGTTGCTCGAGCCGGGGCAGGGGGGTAGCCAGTTGGAGCGTCGGAACGACCCGCAAGCCTTCCCGATCCAACACCCGCAGCAGCATTTCCAACACGTCCTTGCGGAGCGGGTCCTGTCCATTGGCCGCCAGCACGCCCGTATCGTAGCGCGGCGATCGTCCCTGCAGTTTGCTGGGGTACAGCGCGCTGCCATCAGCCGCGACCGACAACAACACGCCGTTGTATCCACCCTCGCGGAGATGCTGCACCAGCCGTTCGCTCGCGTCCAGAAATGTCGACCAGCCATCGACGCTCAGCCCGCTGGCTTCGTCAAGCACTTCGGCGGCGCCGAAATTGTCGATCAGCCGAGGCGTCGCCAGATAGCCGGCCACCAGGCGTTCCCCTTGCTGTTCAGCTGGCACAATGGGGTCGTCTTGCGGTTTCTGCAGCAGCCGAATCTTGCCATACTGGGCCGGCGCGGTCGGATGCCGATTGGTTAGCAGCAATTGAGGCGTACGGGATCGCGGCCAGAAAAGGAGGCGATAGACACCCAACTGCTGTAGAGTCTCGTCCGCCGAACGTTCAGTGTAAACGCCCGAGTCGCGGCCAAACGAGACGACTCGCCCGGCGGCGTCCGGTTCGATGATGCTCACACCCAGATGTTGCTGTTGCGACTGGGGGATCTCGATCTCCAACAGGTACGGCTCACCCGGTTGCTCGATCGGCAAAGTGTAAGCTTGCCAGGGGGGATCGTTGTCGGCAGTGGCCGAGGGCAGCTCGACCAGGTTGCCGGTCTCATGTGGATGGACCGTCGGGCTGACATTGCCCAGAGAGCCGCCCGACATGCTTGGAAATTGCGAAACTCGCGCCCAACTCGGCAGTCGCTGCCACCAGGTTGGATTCGCCGGGTCGATTTGTAACGCCTGTTCCCACCGGTCGTCCCAACGGGGCAGGACGGCCAGCGGATCGATCACGACAAAATGAACCTCGCGACTGGCCGCTGGCGGGGCCTGTTGCCCCGGGACGAAGCGTCGCGCCAAACCAACGGGAGAGCGAGCGGCGATCATCAGCCGGTACGCTCCTTGCGGCTCGGGACTGCTGATCTGAAACGCCAGTTGGGTCGCGTCGGTCGTGCTGGTCAACACTCGGCTCGATTGCCACAACGGCTCTTCGCTGCCTAACGAGCGAATTTCCAATTCAATTTCCAGCGGACCTTGCTCAAGCTCTGCCTGTAAATCGGTGTCGAGCTGGAGGTTCCAGCTTTCGCCCGGATTGAAGACCAACGACCGCCGGTCGATTCGCACTCGCAGCTTGTCTCCCGGACTGCGATGTGTCAGCAGAAAGCTATCGTTGTCGTCTAGCGGTACTCGCGCCGGCTGCTCGAGCAGTTCCTTCAAAGTGAACTCGACCCGCGTCGGCTGTGCCGCCCCTTCGCTTTGTAAGGCGACGCTCAGCAAGGCCTGGTCATCGGCCCGGATCGTTACGTCGAAGCCGTCAAAACCACGTTTCTCCAGCTGTGCTACAACAACGCTATCTCGTTCCAAGCGAATGGCCGCCGACTCATCCGGCTCGATGCCCAACGGCTGCAGATCGCTCAGCGTGGCGCCCTCCACGTCAACGCGGCCCGTCCAGAGTTGCTTCTTGAGAGTATTGTTGCCCCACGCCAATCGCACTCGAGCCTCGATCGGTTCCGCCCGGCAAATGTTTGCCAAACACGCGCAGCAAAGCACAGTCAGCGCAGTGCAGAGCAATCGCTGTCTGGCCGCGGGCAAGAGTCCCGTTGCCGTCAATCGATTTTCAACCAGTCGCCACATTCACGGACCTCCTTGTCCGATCATGTTGCATCTATCCAGAGATGAAGAGCGTCGGTTGGGGCGCTGCAATCCAACAACACCTCGGCCGGAGCGTCGCAGCGCGGAACTTCTTACTGCTACACTCGTTACGCCGGTCCGACAGGGGCCGGATTCTAGGAACCGGCTACCGGAGCGGCCAGATCAGTTCCGCTTTCCGCCAGCACCGCCAGCAAGCCTCAACGGGGGGCCTGTAGTGTTAGCTAGCAGAGAGCCAAGAGCAGACAGCTACGAGCCAGAGAGATGACTCCCTATCTTCTGGCTCTCAGTTCTCTCTCTTTCAGCGCATCGCCGAGGTCAGCTCCGGACCGAGCGGACCGAGGCTCAGCGGTTCGCCTGCTAGCGACTGCTGTCGCAATTGGGCGAACAGAGCCTGCATCTGCTCCACTATCTGGGGACAGCGATCGGCCACCTCGTTGAACTCCCACCGATCGTCCGGTTTGGCGAACAACTCGACCTGTGTTGCGGTCGGGCAGCTACGCAACAACCAGGCAGGCGTGCGCAGAAGCTGCTCAGTATCCTTGCCGCAGGAGTAGGCGAACTGGCGCCCGCCGACCGGTTGGCCCAACAAGACTGGCAGTGCCGTGGCGCCGTCTGTCAACGGCAATCCGGCTTCGACGCCAAACCAGTCGAGCAGCGTCGCACCCACGTCGGCCGGCTGCCACAGATCGCCCAGCCGCGGGAGCGGCTCGCCCCGGCCAGGGAAATAGGTCAACCACGGCACGTGCAATTGCTCGCCATAATGTGCTTCAACTTGAGTGCCGGTCCAGCCATGTTCTCCCAGCGTATAGCCGCGCGACCCCAGCACCGTCACCATCGTTTCTTGCCCCGGCCGGGCTGATTCCAGTGCCGCGAGCAACGCGCCCAAGCATTGGTCGAAAACCGAAACCTGCGCAGCGTATGCGGTCCGCTGGGCAAGTAGCAGATCGGGTTCGTCGACCGCCAGGTTCTTCTCGGGCCAAACGAACTCAGCTGGAGGCGGATCTTCCTCATCGAGCAACTCTGCGCGGAGCGAGCTCGGCGCGTCCCAGGGTCCAAAGAATCCTTGCGCGTGGACCCATAGCAGTCGTTGGTGTGCCGAACTACTCGCGTTGCCCGTCGGGTCGTCCATTTCTTCCTGCCAGGCGACCCACCGCGAGATTGCTTGGGCGAACAGCTTGCCCAGGGCGGTTGTTTCGATGTCGACTGCGGCTGCATCGACCGAGTTTTCGATCAGGTGCAGTGCGTCCCATTCCATCGTCTCGGCGTGTTGAGCCAACCAAGGTTCGTCGGTTACCAGCACCTGCTCGACACCGGATTGCCCCAGCAGATCGGGCAGCGGACGCAGGCCCTCTGGCACCTCGGGGCGAGCTGCATGCACCCTTTGCCATAGACTACGATAAATCCGATCGAGCTGGCACGAATCGGCCAGCAACCACTCGACCGTTGCCCCCTGACCTGCCAGGCGATCGCAGTGTGGCGTCGGGACGATCGTATTGCCATAAGCACCCAGCGCCGCCGCGCGAAGCCCATCGACCACAATACAAATTGCCTGACGCCCATTCATAGAAGCCACTATAGACCAGCAGCGCAACACTTCTGAAGGGGGCTTGCAGAAACTTCGTTCCTACCGCAGACCAATAGCGTTGCGTAAGCGGGCAGCCGTCTTCTGCAAATCGAGCAATCGAATTAACACGGGGCCACGGAGAACACGGAGAAAACAGATATATAGAGGTCGAAGGTCGGGGAGGGGAGGTTTTGTTGCTCTAACCCCACAAAGCTACTCCGTGTTCTCCGTGGCTCCGTGGTGAATCTTGATAAGTTTGCTGATTTGTTAGCGAATTTGATCTCTCTGCCAGGCCGCTGCTAACAGCCTCGCCAGTCGCGCCACACTAATTGGGGGAAAATCCAAGCATCGCGTAGGTACCGTTTGGCGAGCCGGCCCGGTTCGCTGGCTAGGCGATGACACCATTCCAGCCCCAGCCTTCGCATCCAACGTGGGGAACGCGACTTCTCGCCGGCCAGGAAATCGATCGTCGCCCCCACGCACAACGCCGCCCCCGCTTGCAACTGGTCGGCATGGCGATGGACCCAGAGCTCCTGTTTGGGAGCCCCGAGTCCCACGATCAACAGATCGGGTTCAGCGGTGGCCACCTGCCGTAGAATCTGCTCGTTTTGGGCCTCATCTCGCTCAAACCCCAACGGCGGCGACGACGTGCCGACGACCTCAATCCCCTGCCATTGGCGAACAATTCGCTCAGCCGCCCGTGAAGCGACACCCGGCATTCCGCCCAGCAGAAACACCCGTAGGGGTTCGCTCTCGGTTTCGGTCGTCGCTCGGGTTGCAACATGATCAAACAGCGCCGGAACAAGATCGCTGCCAGCCACCCGCTCCGGCAGTGCCTTGCGCAGCATTCGCGAAGCGACAACGACCGGCGCGCCATCAGCCAACACCAGCGACGCCTCGGCATAGGCGGCACGCAAGGCGGCATTGGTTTGATACATCACCGCATGGTCGACATTGGGCGTGACGACAAATCGACAACCTGCTGTGCGCGGCTGTCGACACCACCCGTAAACCGCTTCAACCGCGGCCGGCATGTCAATCGCGTCGATTTTCATTCCAAACAAAGTAACGGTCTGCAACATGATGTTTTGCTACTTTCTTCAAATGTCGTAATACTTCAGCCGTCTGCAGCGATTCGAGCCAATAAATTACCACGGAGGCACGGGGGACACAGAGAAAAAAAAACGGGGGTCGGAGAGGGTATGAATTATTCCTCTGATCTCTCAAACGCTCTCCGTGCTCTCCGTGCCTCCGTGGTGAATCTTATTTCAGACGATGAATAGTTAATGTCTTAATAGCTCGGTAGTGCGAGGCTTCCGGCGGTGGGGACCCTGGGCATGGTGTTGGATGCCTCTGTTGCAACATTCCGCCGGCTTGAAGTCGCGGTTTGCAGGCCGACGCTGATACCTGCCGTCAGACAGAGCAACCACTGCTCGCTAGGCGCCAGTGTCAGATCGTGGAACATGGCATTGGTCACGTAATTCAGCCAAACAGCTAAAGCGAATAAACCATGAGCACGGACCCAAACCGCTTGCTGCGGATTGTAGGCCAGCCGCCAGGCTGCTCGGCCCCAGGCCACCAACACGGCCATGAACATGCCGAAGCCAATCAGGCCCGTCTCGGTTAGCAAGCTGAGGTACGTGTTGTGATGATCCAAATCGCGCAGCGACTCCAGCTCGAGCTGCTGACTACGATCGGCCAGGTAAGGCAATTTCTTGTCGTAAAAGCGGCCAAACCCGCAGCCTAGTAGCGGTTGATCGCGAAACATCCGGGCGGAGACATAAGCGAACGATGCCCGTTGGGAAACTGAATGCCCCGCAGAGCTGTCGTCGCGTGACAGACTGAGGGTCTTGCTTCCAAAAAGCATGGCACCGAAAGAACCGAACAGCAATAAACCGACCGCCGTCGGCAATCGCCACTGCCGGGGCAGGTAAGACAACGGTATGACAACCGCCACCACAGCCAGTCCCAGCCACGTCGAGCGAGTGTAGGAGAGATAAACTCCGACGACCATCAACAACATCAGCATCAACAGCGGCAAACGCCAGAGCTTGCCAACCCGGCTCCACAGAAACCAGCCGGCCCAGAAACAGACAGTCAAATACATCCCCAGGCTGGCCGACATCAGTATCGGCCCCCGGGCACGGCCAAAATGGGTTCCCAAATCGGGATCGGAAATATAGCGCGGCAGCACAGCCCACCACTGCTGAGAAACTTCAGCCAGCCCGGTAAGCGCCAGGTAACTGCCCAACACCACCAGGCAACCGAGCATCGTTTTCCAGATTCGCTCGCTGAGTTCCGCCTGACTGGCGATCCAATACAGGACAGCAGGTATCCAAAAACTGGCTATCAGCCGCCACGTAGGTGAGACGGTCGTCGCGACCCCTTCCGCCCGCGGTGTCAGGAAGCAGTGCACCGTCAGATAACCCAGCAGCAACGCAATGAACCAATCGCTGGCAGCCAACGGACGCAGCTGCAGTTGGCCGCTCTTAAAGCGCCAGGCCAGCAGTCCGCACAGTGCCACGAGCACAACGCGATCGGTGGTGAGCGTTAACGGACCGATCCGGCCATGCCAAAAATTGTGACCCCACACACAGCCGACCACGACAAAGCAGACGCAGCCGGTCAGCAGGGAACAGTGACGTGCAGCCACCAGCCCCCACACCGCGGCCGCGGCGATCAAGATGACAAGGATCAGTTCCATGGAGCTTTTCCACAATCGGCCTGTATGCTTTACCAATCCTGGCCAGTCACCTGGTTCTCTTTGCCAGACACTTGGCTCGCCGTCTGCAGCGGTTGGCTGGATTCGGCTGAGGCATCGCTGCTGCCGGGTGTGGCATAAACGGTAGCCAGTGTTTCAGTGATCATGTCGGTTGCGGTGCTGATCGACTCTTCGGGATCGGCGACTTCCGTGGGTGGTACACTTGCCCTAGGTGCAGCGGCAACCGGTTGGGGAGCCGGGCTGGGCGGACTGATGGCTCGGGCGGTTGGAACTACGCTGGTTGCTTCCTCGGCCCAAGCTGGTCGTTCGTTTGTTGAACCGGTACGAAGGGGCTCGACACTTCGAGGCACGATGGGACGCTGTCCAATCGGCTGCGCGGCGGAGGGGCGAGGCACTTGCGACCGGTATTCCGCAGGGCTCGGCTGAGGCGGGCTTGTCTCACGCACAGGCGCAGTTGCAAGAGTGGATGCTTCGTAGCTGGACGGCGAATGTCTTGATTCACTCGGCGCGGGTGTTGGACTGACAGTTAAAAACACCAAACCCAAACCGAGCATCAGACCAGCCACGCCACCAGCAGCGACGACGGTTGTGCGACCCGGGCCTTGCGGATACTGACCAGTCTCTGGCTTATCGATCAAGGTCACCAGACTCGCGCTTTCGGTGGCAACTCGGGCTGCCTGCACTTTGTTGAGCGACTGTTGTGCCTGAGCCAAAATGGCCCGGCTTTCTTCGACCGACGAGAGATGGTTGGAATACTCGGCCCGTTGCTCGGCCAATCGGCTCAGGCGTTGCTGGATGCCGTCAAGCTGCGTCTGCAAACCGGCCTGCCAGCTGCGGCCCAGGGCCAACTCGACCTCCACGCCGTCGATGACCACCTGCAACTCATCATGGAGATCGGATCGAACTTGCTGCTCGGAATCCATGGCGGCGAGCACGTGTGGATGATTGACAGTTCGGGTTCCGATCAATCTGGCAGTGGTCAGTTGCGCTTCGACCAAACCTTCTTTGACACGCTGCAATGTCGGTTGCGACGCCAGCAAGGTCGTTGGCATCGCGACGATCTGCTCGGGCTCCCGCTGGGCTGCTTTGAGCACTTCCAACAGCTGCTGAGACTGCTGAACCTGAGCCTTGGTCTTGAGGCTTTCGTTCTGCAACGTCAACACTTGTTGCCGCAGGTCGCTTTGGCCGCTACTGGCCGACTGCAACATCCGCAATTCGCCAAGATCGGCCCCGACCTGCGTTTCAAACGCGGCCAGTTGCTTGGTCTGCGCGTTGTGACTGGCCAGAGCAAGCTCTTGTTGTTTTTCAAACTCGCTGATCAAGCTATCGGCCTGTTCGTTGCGAAGTTCGCAGAGTCGGCGGTCCAATTGCCGGGACAGCTCGTTGACCAGTCGGATCGCACGCTGACGATCGGTATCTTTGATGGAGAGGTAGAACACCTCGGTCTTACCAAACTCGGCTCCCTGCGGTGGCAACATTCGCAGCCGCTTGCGCAAGGATTCGATCTGACTTTCGGAAGGGGCGGTGCTTAACAAGCGGCCTTCGTTCTTTGCGACCGACTGAAGCGTTGCGGCGACCACCTGCCGGCTCTTGGCCAGTTCCAGGATCGTTTCCTGCAGCGTGCGCATTTGGTACAGATCGGAAAACTCGCCCGGATGGTCCGCCGATACGGTTCCTTCTTGTCGGACCACAACCGCTTGAGAGGCCTGCCAGTAGCGGGGCATCACCAGCGCGTAACCGAGCGCCAGCACCGTGCAAGCGACCGCCGGTACCAGCCAGCGACGACGGTAGGTCAACAGGAGTCGCAGTATTTCGACAAGATTGAGTGAAGCAGGGGGGATCGAGCTCATGTCGGTTTCCTCGCGCATCGGATTCGGGTTGGGAGTGATCGATCAGCAGGCGCCGCAGCCAGCGTCTCGCACTGACAGCCATCGCGCACCGTGTTCCACGCACCCCAAGAGTTCTTGGATTGGGCAGTAGAAGAGTAGCTTACTGCTGGGCCAGGGGGAGCAGATCGGGCCTCTGCCGTATCGAGGAAAAGAGCAGACACCCGGCTGGCCAGCCCTCCATGTTGAGAAAATGCAACATGTTGCCAGTCTCCGACGTTTTGGAGGTGGCTGAACCGACCTCCCGCCCAGCTTTGACCTATCGTTTAGAAGCGGCAGCCTCCCGGGGCAGATGCCCTCCTGCGCCCGAAATGCAGCGGTCAAACCGTCTTTCGCCGCGGGTCGCGCTCCCGATAGACCTTCAACCTCAGATCAACGTTCAACCGCAACAATGCTCGTCCAACGTTTCGACAGCCTGACGTCTCTACAGACCTATTGCCAGCGGTGGGAAGAGCTGGCGGACGACTGCGTATTTCGCAGCTGGACCTGGCTGACCACGTGGTGGGAACACTACGGCGGCGACATGCCCGATCGGCAGCTGTGCGTGCTACTGGTCTTCGACCAACCGGCTGACTGCCACACTCGACCGCTAAAGCGCAGTTGTACCGAGAACCACGAATCTGTCGCGCCTCATCCTGACCAGTTGGTTGCCATCCTGCCGACTTACGTCGAGCGCAACCGCGCCCGAGGTCAAGTCTTGCGGTTGCTCGGTGACGGGGAAGTCTGCAGCGACCACCTCGACTTGCTAACCGATCCGGCACACGCACAGCAGGCCACCCAAGCCATGGCGGAGTATTTGTGCCAGAGTGCCGAGCTGTGGGATGTCGCCGACTTTAGTGGCGTCGACGCCCAATCGAAAAACTTACAGGAGCTGGCATCGCAACTCACCAGCGAAGGCTGCGACCTTCGACGTCAGGCGGGCCCGAGTTGCTGGTCGATCGAGTTGCCCGAGACCTGGGACAAGTTTCTTGCACTGCAATCCAAGTCGCATCGCAAACAGCTCCGTCGCCTGGAGCGTCAGGTATTGCAATCGGATCAGGCGATTTGGCATCGGGTCGAATCGCAGAACGACTTTCCGGCTGCTTGGGACATTTTAGTCGACTTGCATCAGCGCCGCCGCCAGCGCCTGGGCGAACCGGGCTGTTTTGCTTCGGATCGTTTTAGCAAGTTTCATCGCGACGTAGCTGGCAAGCTGCTCGAAGCGGGCCAGTTGGAGCTGGCGTGGTTGGAGCTGGGCGGCCAACCGATCGCCGCGGAGTATCACCTGGCCGTTGGTAAGACGGTTTGGGCTTACCAGGGCGGGCTCGATCCTGATCGGCTCGACGAGGAACCGGGGCGGCTGTCGATGATTTGCTTCCTGCAGCAGGCGATCGCCAACGGCTGCCGCCAACTCGACCTGCTCCGCGGCGACGAACCTTACAAAGCCCATTGGCGTGCCACGCCGCAGGATACGTTTGAGCTGCAAATCGTACCTCCCCGCAGCAGCGCCCGCTGGCGCTATCGCACCTGGACCTTATTCCGTCAGGCAGGCCGGTGGGCTCGGCAATTCACCAATCTGTTGAGCTGAACAGAACGTAACTAGGCGACTCGAAACGAAAACCAGAACAGGGATCCGCGGTCAGACCTTAGTGCCTCTGACCGTGGTACCACAACACCAAGGAAACTCACGATGTTAATGGATGCTTGCAAAGACCACCTACTGAGATGGTATTACCTGGCGACGCTACCGCGCCGGCGTCAATCTTCCGCCCAGCGCAAGGCCCAAGGACAGGTGCCGATGCAGGTGCTGTTCTACCATCGCGTGGCCGACGAGCATCCCAACGACTGGACCATCTCTCCCGAGTCGTTCGCGACGCAGATCAATTGGCTGCAAGAGCAGTTCGACATCGTTTCGTTACAAGAGGCGCAGCGCCGCATCGAATGTGGTCAGAACGAAATCCCCACCGTCAGTATCACCTTCGACGACGGCTATGCCGACAACTGCAAGACCGCGGTTCCGTATTTGCTCGAGCGTGAAATACCATTCACCTATTTTGTAACGACCGACAACACCAGCTCGGGCGAACCGTTTATTCATGACCAACAGACAGGTTGTCCGCTTGAGCCCAACTCGGTTGAGCAACTGCGAGAGATGGCTTCGGCGGGGGTAGAGATTGGCGCGCACACCAGGACGCATGCCGATTTGGGAAAGCTCGACGACGAGCAGGCGTTGTATGACGAAATCGTCGGTTCCAAGCGCGATCTGGAGTCGCTCCTTGAGCGGCCGGTGCACTACTTTGCGTTCCCGTTCGGCATGCCGGAGAACATGTCGCCGCTGGCGTTTCGTATTGCGTTTCAAGCCGGCCTGTGGGGCGTTTGCTCGGCCTATGGGGGTTACAACTTTCCAGGGGACGACGGATTTCACCTCCAGCGCATCCACGGCGATCCGCTCTGGGGTCGTTTTCGCAATTGGCTGACCATCGACCCGCGCAAGCTACGAAACTCTGAGCATTTCGAACTGGGCGATTACCGATTCTGTTTCTGACAGAGAGCTCAGAGGCGGGGGTGAGCCAGTTGAATTATCCCCTCCCTGACCACCGACCTCTGACTTCCGACCCCTTAACCAAACAATCCCATCGACACGAACACAAACAACTCGCTCGCCGCCGCGCGGCACGCTCGGCTCCGGACCGATACGTTGGCCGGGAGTGTGCTGATTCTATTGGCAGCCACCGTGATTCAGCGAACCATCGGCTTCGGTCGGGGGGTGATGTTCTGCCGTTGGCTGACGCCCGAGACGCTCGGCCAATGGGAAATGGCTTACAGCTTCTTGCTTTTGGCAGCACCGTTGATTGTCTTGGGCGTGCCCGGTTCGTTCGGCCGCTACTTGGAACACTTTAGCCAGCGGGGTCATTTACAGACTTTTCTGCTGAGGACCGCCGCCTGGACCGCGGCCTGCTGTTTGGTCGGCGTGACGGTCGTGTTGTGGTTTGCTCCGCACGTGTCCCAGCTACTGTTCGGCAGCCCCGACCGAGCGGAACTGATTCGCGGCATCGGGTTCTGTTTGGTGGCAATCATTGTGCACCATTCGCTTACTTCGCTACTCACTGCGTTGCGACTGTTTCGGGTCGTCACGGTGGTGAACTTTGCACAGAGCACAATTTTTGCCACGGTCGCGCTAGCGTTGTTGTGTTTCAATGCCAGTGTGTCGAGCATTTTGATGGGTTACGCGACTGGCTGCGTGTTGGCATCGTTGGGAGCCATCCTTTGGGTCTGGCCCGGTTTGCGAGAGATCGATCGCCCCATCGAGCCGCTGCCCCATTTCAATTTCTGGCCGAAGCTGCTTCGGTTTGCCTTTTTTGTGTGGGTTAGCAATCTTCTGGCGCATCTGTTTGCCCTGGTCGATCGCTACATGATCATCCACTACTCGGGAATGGAAGCGAGCGAAGCGCTCAACCAGGTTGGATATTACCACAGCAGTCGGATTGTGCCGTTGCTGCTGGTGTCGTTTGCCGACTTGCTCAGCGGGTTGGTGATGCCGCATCTGAGCCACGATTGGGAAGCTGGCCGGCGGCAACAGGTGGGAGCCCGCTTGAATCTGACGGTGAAACTGACGGGCCTGGGCATGACGGCCTTTGGAGTGGCGGTCTTGCTGTTTGGGCCGCTGTTGTTCGACGTGGTCCTGCAAGGCAAGTATTCCGACGGCCTGGTCGTGCTGCCTTGGGTGTTGGCCGGCTGTGTTTGGTATGGCATCTACTCGATTGCACAGAACTACTTGTGGTGCGCCGAGAAAGCGAAATTAGCAGCCGCCCCACTGGCCATCGGTCTGGGGGTCAATGTACTGCTGAATCTGCTATTGCTTCCCGTGTGGGGGTTGTTCGGTGCCGTTGTGGCGACCGGCCTCTCGACGCTGCTGTGCTTGGCGACCGTGTTGGTGATCAGTCGGCGGCATGGCATGCAGCTTGATATTGGTACGGCGCTAGTCGCGCTCGGGCCGCTCGCCCTAACCGCGGGCGTTGTCCCCGCAGCCGCCATTTTCGCTACGCTGCTTGTCGCCGCGCTGGGAACGGATCTGGTGCTGAACAACGCCGAGCGAACCCAGCTGAAAAGCCTGGCTGCGGAATGGATCAATAAATGGACGCCAAAAACTCAGCGATACACTTCACCTTCAGGAGGCGCGTAGTTCCATCATGCCACTCCCAACGAACAACAACCAATCGCCCCTACGCGTAATGTTCCTGACGACCAGCATGCCTGTCGGCGGGGCGGAAACCTTGCTGGCGAGCCTGGTCCGAGGCCTCGACCGCGAGCGATTCACCCCGGAGATTGCCTGCTTGAAAGAACCCGGGCCGCTGGGCGACGAATTGGCGGCCGAACTGCCGGTACATAGCCGGTTGCTCGCGGGCAAGTACGATCCGCGCGTGTTGGTTCGGCTCTGTCAGTTGCTGCGGCGGCGGAAAATCGACGCGGTGGTCACGGTCGGCGCCGGCGACAAAATGTTTTGGGGACGTCTGGCGGCCCGATTGGCGGGCGTGCCGGTCGTGCTCTCGGCCCTGCACAGCACCGGCTGGCCCGACGGCGTCGGTCGGCTCAACAGGCTGCTCACACCGATCACCGACGGGTTCATCGGCGTCGCCGACGCCCATGCCGAGCACCTGATTCGGCACGAACGATTTCCGCGCGACAAGGTTTCTACGATTTACAACGGCATCGATACCGACCGCTTCTCGCCCGGCGACGGCGCAGCCGTTCGGCAACGGCTGGGCCTGGCCGAAGACGCCCCGACGGTCGGCATTCTCGCAGCGCTGCGGCCCGAGAAGAACCATCGACTCTTTTTGGACGGAGCCGAGCGGGTGTTGCAAGTTCTACCAGCAGCCCGATTTCTGATCGTTGGCGACGGGCCGTGCCGAGGTGATCTCGAACGGCAAGCCGAGCGGTTGGGGATCGCTTCGGCTGTTCAGTTCTTGGGTTCGCAAGCGGAGGTCCCTGAGTTGTTGCGGGCCATTGACTTGTTGGCGCTCACTTCGCACAACGAAGCCAGCCCGGTGTCGATTCTCGAATCGCTCAGCTGCGGCGTGCCGGTAGTGGCGTCCGAGGTAGGATCGGTCGCCGAGACCGTACTCCCCAACCAAACGGGCCTGCTCTTTCCCGAGGGTGATCTGGAGGCGTTTGTCGATGCCACGTCGCGGCTCCTCAAGAACCCGACCTTGCGTGTTCAATTAGGCCAACAGGGACGTAAACATGTTTTGAAAAGCTGGTCTCTCAATGCAATGATCGACGGCTATTCGTCGCTGATCACACGAATCTATCGAGCCAAGACCGAGCCAGCGGCCGAGCGCCAGCCTGGTGGCCAAACCGACCCGGCGGCCGATGCCAGCTGGGCCTAGTGCAACCTTCCTCGAGCCTGACTTTCGTTTCGCGTTCTATACTCACCACGGAGTCACGGAGAACACAGGGAAAACAGAGAGCAGAGGAGAGAGGTCAGCGCGTACAGCTCACAGCGTTGCACTAGCGTGAGTTGCCGGTAGTGTAGGTGCCGCACCTACCTTTCTTAGATCGACCAGCACACAAGGTAGCGCAGCCAACAACATACTCCGAAGGAGTATAGGAGGCAGTAGCCACACCTGAAGTTTCAAAAGCCCTGTGTCAGGTGCGGCACCTGACCTACCTGACTGATACCGTGCAAAGAGCCTGATTCAAGGAGTATTCCTAATGGCAATCGCACCGGAGTTGCTTGCTTTGAGTGTATGCTGCTCTTAGAATCTAGACTCTCAGTGACCCGTTGCCGTTGTGGGAGCGTCGGTAAACTCCGACTAATCGTCGTTAGACGCGTTGCACAATCGGTAAGATGGATTTACACCCAAGTGGGAACCCATCCTTGGACGTCAAGAAAACTTCTGCGTCATCCCGCTTGTGCCTGGAAGAGCGTGCACTCATCCCATCACGGTGAGACGGAGGATAACCAAGAGATAAATCAGAGGAGGGCTATCGGCATGGGCTCGATTCGCTCGGCAACGTCTATTCCCGCTCGGTCGTCCTAAACGGTAGGTGGCTTATCCAATCCGCCACGAAGAGGAATAAAATGAAACGCTGTAACTTCTTGCCGACGTTTACCGCGGCGTGCCTTGTTCTGGTTACTTTATCCAGTACCACCTTCGCCCAGATGATCGTGCTCTGGGCAGGCGAGAAGGCGCCTAACGGTTGGTATTTCTGTGACGGTACTAAACTTCCCAAAGCCAATCATGCCACTTTGTTTGAGGCAGTTGGCACACGCTATGGTAACAGCGGCGACAAGTTTGCGTTGCCCGACTTAGAAAAAAGCGACGAGCCGTCACTCGGTAGTAAGACAAAAGTTCGCTACATTATCTCGGACAGATATCTGGAGACGACTTATCGAGATCTACCCGTCGGGCATGTGTTTCTATTCGCCGGCGACTTCGCAATGCGCAACTTTGAGTTTGCTGAAGGGCAACGGCTTTACAAGACAGAATACCCCGCTTTGTTTGAGGTGTTGCGAAGTCGGTTTGCGATACATTCAGGAAGTGAGGAGTTACGCCTGCCCGATTTGCGATATAACCTCCCGGTGAATGCTCAAACTCCTCTCGATGTGCAAGTATCTCGTACCCTGCGTAGACATCCGTCGCCCGTGATTTCCGTGATGAGGACCCTCACTCCCGAAAGGTCGAAACTGCGTAGTATGGAACCGTATCTTGCGCAAGTCGTTGTCTACTCCGGATCGAAGCCACCGCCCGGCTGGGCCGCTTGCAACGGTCAACTCTTGCGAATCGCAGAAAACACTGCACTGTTTTCACTGATCGGTACGAAGTACGGTGGCGATGGTCGGACCACACTTGGACTTCCGAACATGACGGAGAAAGACAAGACTCTCAAGACGGCCGCAGGGCTGAAAGAATCCTCGGACGCCTTGTTCCATATGATCGCTTTAGCTGGCGCCTATCCATCGCGTCCCGAGTTAGTGACAGCAGTCGAACAAGGTGACCAGCCGGGCAGGATTCATCGAATAGACATCAACGCCACACATCCGAAAACCTATCACCCAAGGATTGGGGACACCGTGCAGTGCTATATGGACTTCCCGATCGTCCCCGAGCAAATCGTTGAGGACCTGCGCATCACAATTGAGGGAATTTCCGTTTCGTTTGTTAGCGTTGTAAGCACTTCCCAACCGAAGATTATTGGAACTGGCCAGATTAGCACCTTTCTCATACCGCGACGAATTGGTCTTTCAGAAATTACAATTCGTCCAGTGATCCCGGGCCAGGAAACGAGGGCTGTCAGAATCAAGTTCGTTGTCGAAGAAAAGAGAAACTTTTGATGACATAGCACCTAACGAATCGTTCAGACGTCGCCGATTCGTGATGCGGCGATTGAGCCGGTAGGATGAGTTCCCGCCCAAGCGGAAACCCATCCTTGGACGTCGACAAAACTACTGCGTTATCCTGCTGAGCAACCCTGAGACAGGTGCCCTGAAGGCCGTGCACTCATCTTACCACTACAAAACAGTCTGCTAGCACAACGTTTACGACGGAGAGCCGATGCTGACGATTAGCCACCGTGGTTACTGTCGAGAAGCCACTGAAAACACTTTGGCGGCGTTTGATCACGCAGATCGCTTGGGCGTGGATGGGATCGAAACGGACATTCGATTGACGACGGACGGCCGACTGGTACTGTTTCACAACCGACACGTGGCCGATGGACAGGCGGTTTGCAAGCTGGCTTATGCAGAACTGTGCGATACGGTCGGCTTTTCAGTGCCGACGCTTGACGATGCGCTGCAGTGGTCGGATCGCCTGCTGTGGGTTCTTGAAATTAAGGACTTCAATGCCACTGAGGAATTTATCGTCGCGATAAAACCGTACGTTCCTTCGAGGCGTCTGCTGGTCGTTTCTTTTTGGCACAACGCTATCGAAGAGGTGCAGCGGCAGCTCGGCGTGGAATGTGCCGTGAGCGTGGCGCATCGTCCGACTGATTTTCAGACGTCGCAACTCAATCGATGGCACACCATCGTGTGGAAATACGAGTTCATCGATAAGGAGTTGATTCAGGAATCGACCGCGAACGGACATCGCAACATGGTTTTCAACGTCAGAGGGCTCGACGAGCATCGCATGTGCTACGAGATGGGAGTGGATGGAATCATCACCGACGAGCCTGATTTGGCAGCAGCATGCAAATCTTCCGGAAAATCTTGACGCTGTCCCCTCGGCTCTGCCCAATTCTCGCACAACGTAGTGACAAGAGAGTAGTCCAGGGCCATTCGGCTTGGAGCATGCCCGTGGCGAGCAGGGGCGTTTGTTCTTTGAGGGTCGGCGACCCGACTCGTGGTTAGATTCAGACTCTGCGCTGTAGTAATAGCGTGTTTTTTTCACGCATCTAGATTTGCCGTCATTTATGATGGAGAGAGTACCCTGGTACGATTTCACCCCTAGTTCAGCAGCCTAGAGTAGCCCTCGCGAAGCCGACTACCTAAGCTGCCCGGCTGCCGATACGATAGACATCCCCAGTATTACCAAGTGGCCGACGTGCCCTACCGAATGAATGATCACCGAGACTCTACTAACTTGGACGGCGCGGATTATCAGCGGAGCGAGCGTTCGTTGGTTTGAATCGCAACCCGATACGTGCCAGCGCGTTTACTTTGCCAATCACACCAGCCATCTGGACGTGATCCTGGTTTGGTCGGCGTTGCCGACCGAAGTGCGTCAGCTGACCCGGCCGATTGCAGCGAAGGACTATTGGGAAGGGGGACCGGTCCGTCGGCATCTGGCGAAAGTCTTTAACGCGATGCTAATCGATCGCAAGGAAATCAAGGTCCACCAGAGTCCGGTCGACCTGATGTTACGTGAAATCGGCGATACGCACTCGTTGATCTTGTTTCCCGAGGGAGGCCGGACGCACGGGCATGAAGTTGGCGAGTTCAAAAGCGGATTGTATTATCTCAGCAAGAAGCGGCCTGAACTGGAATTGATTCCTGTTTACATCAACAACATGAACCGCATTCTGCCCCGGGGGGAGATACTGCCGGTGCCGCTGTTGTCGTCGCTGACGTTTGGACCGCCGATTTGGCTGGAGTCGGGCGAACCGAAGATTGAATTTCTGGCTCGCGCTCGCGAAGCCGTGCTCCGTCTGAAGGATTGTTAGCCATGGTCAAAGATTGGATGCTGCTGGGAATCGTGCTGGGGCTGTTGACGATTGCCACGTTGGTGGGCCAGTGGCTACGGCGTCAGCGTTCGTTGGGACTCGACCCCCAGGTAGTCGACGCATTCAATCGTCGCATTCAGGCCTGGTGGTTTTTCTCGATCGTGTTGGCGCTGGCTTTCTTCAGCAGCAACTTGACGGTGGCCGTTTTCGCCATACTCTCTTTTTGGGCCTTGCGAGAGTTTCTCACACTGACACCGACCGGCTTGGGCGACCACCGTGCGCTGTTCTGGGTCTTTTTCTTCTTCACGCCGATGCAGTTCTTGCTCGTGGCACTGGAGAGCGACCGTTTCTCTCACATCCTGATACCGGTCTATGCCTTCTTGTTCATCGCTGCCCGAATCGCGATATCCGGCGACTACACGCGATTTTTGGAACGTGTTGCGAAGATACAGTTCGGCCTGTTCATCTGTGTGTTCTGCCTGAGCTACGCGCCGGCGCTACTCTATCTGCAGTGTGAAAACATGGACGGCGACGACGCCAAGGCCCGGCTGTTGTTTTTCTTTGTGACAATCGTGCTGTTTTCAGAGCTGCTGCAGTTTGTCTGCAGTCGATTGTTCGGCAAGCACGTGATCGCCGAGGCAATCGACAAGACGCGATCGTGGGAAGGGGTGCTGGGCGGGGCAGGGGTGACGGCCTTGCTAGGGATCGCTTTGTACTGGGCCACGCCCTTTCCTTACTGGTGGCAGGCGGGGGCCATGTCGCTGCTGATCGCCATGATGGCCTCAGCCGGTGCACTGACTATGGCCGCAATCCGGCGCGATCGGGGCGAACTTGTCGAGGGCACGATGGTCGAATCGCACGGCGGCGTTTTGAACCGCATCGACGCGGTCTGCTTTGCAGCACCGGTCTTCTACCACGTCACTTCCTACTTCTTCGGGTCGGCTTGAAATAGAACGCGGATTAGCGCCGATTGTGCAGATAGACACAGATCGGATAAGCCAATGATGCGTAATCGGTTGCGTAGCCCTGGTGACAAATAGAAGAGAATTTCTTCTGCGATAATCCGCCGAATCGGCGTTCATCCGTGTTCTATATTTGCTGTCCGCCGGTTTTCGTACTCAGCGTCGTCCGGTTCGGGCTGGGTCGGGGTTGACCCAGGCCAGGAACTCGCTGGCCACCTGCGGACGGAGCTGGTTGTGATAGCGCAAGCGGTCGACCCAGAGCCCGACCTCTTGCTCATTCGGCTGCCGGCCGGCAACTAGCTGGAACATGCGGCGGACGTACTGTGTGTCGTCGGCGTTGGACTGATAGAAGAATTCCGGCGTGCTCAATATCTGGAGCTGGGCGTCGGCCAACGAACCGCCGCGGTCGAGATGGGCTTCCCAGACGTACAGCTCTTGAGGCCGCGGTTCGCGCCGCAAATAGTCGCGGAACCAGCTGGCGATCTGTGCCATCTGCTGCTCTCGATTGGGCAAGGTGCCATTGAAAGAGGGCAGGGTGGTCGATTCGACCAACAGCTGCAGACCAGTCGTCGGTCGGTTGTCGAGCACCGGATAGTCTTGCCGCGTGCCATAGATCTGCCGACCGCCGGCCGTGATTGTGGCATGCAACACATAGCTTCGCCCCGGAGTGATTTCGTTGGGATCGTAATCCAGCGTGAACGGAATCGGCACCTGCCGACTGTTGGTGATCGACTGCCGGGCGATGATCACCGGGCGGACACCGGCGCGAAACACCTCGCGCAATTCGACGGTTGCAACCGCGTCGCGTGGCAGGGCCGATCGATCTTGATAGGTAATCGTCCCGGTTATGGCGTTGTAACGAGCATCGAGTTGGATTGGCAAATTGACCAACTTCCCATCGCGCTGATTCTGTACCAAGACGTTGACCCAACCGGTCGCGTCGGCATGCCGCTCGAATTCCTGGCCACAGTCGTACAGCACGTTGTTGACATAGCCGACCTGATAGCCGTGGACGCTTACGATTCGATCGTTCACTTCCAACCCGGCTCGCTCCGCCGCTGTGCCGCCGACCACTTCGGTGATGCGGACGCCCGTGTCGGTATCTTGAGGATAGATACCAAGCCGCCAGCGCTGCAGGGTCGTGGAACCGTTGTCCGGATTGAGCTGAAAAGCTTCGTCCGCCAATCCCAAAAGACTGGCGGTCGGCAACGTATTGCCGGGGTTGTTGAACCAGCTGGGTTGGCTGGCGTCGTTTACCCGGTTCCTTGGGCCAGACGGGTTTGCTGCCGCGGCTCCACCAAATCGCAGATCGCCCTGCGTATCGGTAGAAAAATTGTTCGACGGAGCCGACCGGTCCGCCACGCGACGGGCCTGTTCAGCCGCTCGATTGGCGTCGACTGCCCAACAGACGTTGCCGATGACGATCATAACCAACGCGAAGCCCGAGAGGGCCAGCCGTCCAGTTGTGTTCATAGGATAACCTTCCAGCGTGTTCTTCGTCCTGTGAGGGACAGGTTGATTCGGAACCAGTTTCCAAGCCAAAACTAACCTACCGCACGACTCCCAACCCTACCGCATCCAGCGCGACCCGCGCCGGTCGGGCCGGAATCGCTTGGAACCCGGCCTTGATCACGTCTTCCTGGCCCAAGCGGCTGAAGACGTATTTTATGAATTCGCGTTCCACCGGCCGCAGTTGCTTTTTCGAATCGTGATTGACGACCAGTTGCAGTCGGCGGACCAACGGATAGCGACCTTGATCGGCCTCTGGCGAATCGATCGCCACGAACTTGTCGCCTTCGGCCCGTGCCAGGGGCACCGGACGGACATCGGCAGTGGCATACGAGAGCCCCGCGAAGCCGACCGCTCCCGGATCGGCGGCCACGGCACGTAGCATGTCGAGATTGGTGCGATGCGTTTGCAGATCGGCCCGTAGGGGACCGCCCAGCAATACCATTTGCTGAATGAAGATTTGCGAACCGGTGTCCTTACTGCGGCCATGGACGACGACCGGCAAGTTGGCCCACCGCCCGGTCAACCCGAGCTGGTCCCACTGGCGGCAAGGCTGTTCGGCCCCCCGACGTCCTTCGGCGGAAAACATAGCGTCGACCTCGGACAAGGTTATACCCTCGATTGGGTTGTCGCGATGGACGTAGATCGCCGTGCGTTCCAGGCAGGGTGTGAGTACCGTGGGAGGATAGCCAAATTGCTTGCGAAAATCGTCGACTTCCTGCTGGTTTATCGTCCGGCTCAACAGCCCGACGTGCGACTGGCCCGACTTGACCGAGACCACCGCCTGCCGCGAGCCGATGATATCGATCGAGGTCTTCACATCGGGATAGAATTGTCGAAAGCTGTCGATCCACACCGCCGCCACGTGTGACAGCGTGTTGGAGCCGCCAAGCTTCAACTCGCCCTGCAGCTGGTCAACCGGGTGATAAACCGGCAGGTTGGGATCGAGCAACACCGGTGGCGAACTGGGTTCACTCTCGGTGCTAGCTGTCGCTGTTCCCAGCGAACCGAACATCAACCCCACGACCAACAGTAGTATTAGGGACTTGCGCATCTGCTAGCTCCTTCTATGGACGGCCTTTCAGCCAAAACGCCTAGTGCAAGTTTCAAGTGCATGCATGAGGGATGCCAGCGGCCGGTTCGGACAGGAAATGGAGCCGAACCACTGGCTGGTGCGCTGAGTGTAATTCGATTCGGCCAACCGAGTAAAGACGAGAATCTGTCAGCGGTCGGTCGATGGAGACGTGCTCAGGAATCTGCCGCTGGGTGCGTCTGCTGAACTTCCTGCAAGCACCGAAGAAGCTCAGACCGAGCGCTTGAACAGCCCAATAAGAAACAGCAGCACCACCGCACCGATCACGGCGGTCACAATCGGCCCGATCAGATCGCCGCCCAGTGAGATGCCAAGTAACCCGAACAGAAAGCCTCCGACAAACGAGCCGACGATGCCGACGACCATGTTGCCCAGCAGCCCGAATCCCCGGCCCTTCATAATCTTTCCGGCGAGCCAGCCTGCGACCGCTCCGATGGCCAACATCACCACCAATCTTTCAGCGTCCATACCGTTTTCTTCTCCAATGCGAGTTTGTTGCTATGCCCGGCGGCACCCGGCAGCTATTATTCCAGAATTGGCGTCTCGGCCGCGCGGCGGCAGGTGGCGGCGATGCCCTTGGCGTCCAGCCCCAGATCGGCCAGCAGCTGGTCGCGTTCGCCATGCTCGACGTAATGGTCAGGAATCCCGAGCCGGCGGATCCGGCTCGTGTCGAGCTCCGCTTCGGCAGCCGCTTCCAGCACAGCGCTCCCGAAACCGCCAGCCAGCGCTGCTTCTTCCACCGTCACGACAAACCCGCACCGGCGGACAGCTTGCAAGATCGTGTCGGTATCCAACGGTTTCAGGAAGCGAGCATTAATGACGCATACTTCCAGACCTTCGCTGCTCAACTGCTCGGCCGCCTCGACGCAGCGCGGCAGCAGTGCGCCACAAGCTATCAGGCAGCCGTCGGCCTCGGGACGTTCCGCCTGACCGTAGACCACCTCGCTCCGTCCCAATTCAATCGGCGCCGACTCGCGCAGCACGGTCGTGGCGGCCGCCTTGGGATAGCGAATCGCGCACGGCCCATCATGCTGCAGTGCGAACTGCAGCATGGCGGGTAAATCCGACGCATCGCCCGGGGCCATAACGGTCATGTTGGGAAAGAGGCGGAGATACCCAAAGTCGAATACCCCATGATGCGTCGGCCCGTCGGGCCCGGCCAGGCCGCCGCGATCCATCATGAACGTAACGGGCAGATTCTGCAGCGCGACTTCCTGAAAGATATGGTCGTATGCCCGCTGCAAGAACGTGCTGTAAATGTCAACGATCGGTCGCAAGCCAACCTTGGCCTGCCCGGCCGCGAACGCGACCGCATGCGCTTCACAAATGCCGGTATCGAAAAATCGCTCAGGTAGTTCGTCGCGAATTTTCTCCAGCTTGTTGCCCTGGCACATCGCGGCAGTCAGTACGGTGACACGCTCATCGGCATGCATCGCTTCGTGAATGGCTGCGGAAGCGACGTGTGTGTACGCTTTTGTCGAGCTCTTGCTCATTGCCACGACCTGATTCTCGCGGCGCTCGAACTGCGGTGGGGCGTGGAACAGCACCGGGTCGTCGGTGGCCGGCTGGAAGCCATGCCCCTTTTCGGTAACCACGTGCAGCAGCACGGGCCCGTCGATGCGGCGGCCCATCTTCAGATACTTGCGCAGCAAACCGATATTGTGCCCGTCGATCGGTCCGAAGTAGCGGAAACCGAGTTCTTCAAATAACATGCCGCCGCTCAAGCCAGCTTTGGCCGCCTCTTTCAGTTGAACTAAAAACCGCTCCGCCGGGTCGCCCAGCAACGGAACCCGGTTGAGGAGCTTCACGACCTCGTCCTTCAGCCCCGTGTACATCGGGTTGATTCGCAGCCGATCAAGATAGTCGGCCATCCCGCCAACTCGCGGACAGATCGACATCCGGTTGTCGTTAAGCACGACCAACAACTTGGAACTTTGTCGCTGGGCGTTGTTCATCGCCTCGTAGACAACTCCCGAGGGCATCGCCCCGTCGCCGATCACGACCACGCTGTGACGATTCTCTTCGGGCCGGATCAGGTTGTCTCCACTGGCCAGACCTAACGCGGTCGAGAGGCTCGCACCGGCGTGGCCGGTCATAAACAGGTCGTACTCGCTTTCTACCGGGTTGGGATACCCCATCAATCCGCCTTGAGTCCGCATCGAGCCGAACTGCGGATAGCGACCGGTGATCAGCTTGTGCGGATAGATCTGATGCCCCGTATCCCAGATCAGCCGATCCTGCAGAAAGTCGAACGTCTGGTGCAAAGCGATGCACAGCTCGACGACGCCCAAGTTTGAAGCGAAGTGAGCACTGCGGCAGGCGACCAGATTGCAGAGCACTTCGCGCATCTCCGCCGCGAGCTGCTCGAGTTGAGGCAGCGAGAGCTCATCAAGATCGCGTGGACTTTCGATCGTCGGCAGAATCTCTAGCACTATCGGTTTCTCCGCCTGACAAAATCGGCCAGCTCGCACAGCGGCGTCGCAGCCTCACGAAAAGGTTCAAGGGCCTGGCAGGCTTGGTCGATCAGCGTCTCGGCCCGTTGCCGGCTCGCTTCGATGCCCAGCACTTCCGGATAGGTCGACTTGCCGCGCTGGCGATCTTTTCCCAGCCGTTTGCCAACGTGGTCCTCCGAACCCGAAACGTCGAGTAGATCGTCAACCACTTGAAACGCCAAGCCCAGACATTGGCCGTAGGCGTCCAGCGCCGAAAGCTGTTCTTCGGTGGCGTCGGCCACAATCGCCCCCAGCCGTAGCGAAACACGAAACACCGCGCCCGTTTTGCGGCGATGAATCGATTCCAACTGCTCGACATCCGCCTGGTCAAATTGGGAGGCCAAGTCGTCCGATTGCCCACCGACTAGCGCCGTGGCGCCGGCCGCGTGAGCCAATTCGCCGCAACAACGGGCCGCGCGTTCGGGTGGCTCGATTTCCGTCGCCAAGATTTCGAAAGCGCGGGCGAGCAGTCCGTCTCCTACCAAAATGGCGGTGGCCTCGTCAAACTGTTTGTGGCACGTCGGCCGGCCGCGACGCAGGTCGTCGTCGTCCATCGCCGGTAGATCATCGTGGACGAGCGAATACGCATGCACCATTTCCACGGCCACGGCCGCAGGCAGCGCTTGCTCGATACTTCCTCCACACACCTCGGCGGCCAGCAGCACCAACTGCGGTCGCAGTCGTTTGCCCGGCGCAAGCAAGACATATCGCATCGCCTCGGCCAAACGCTCGGGGCAACCGGAATCGAATTGAAGATGTTCAGCCAAAGCGGCGTCGAGGTGTCGTCGCAACTCGGGATTTAGCTCGGGCAGCGCAGGGGCCTGCAAACTCATTGGATGGGTCAATCTTTAAATCAGTGTTGAGGAAACAAGGCGAAGCCGTTCTATCTTAAAACAGCGTCGAGGGGTCGTCTACTTGCCCAGCGGAGCTGGGCCCGCTTTTTGCAGTCCGGCGGCGGCTTCGCTGGGCATGTTTCTTGTCCAGAGACCCCGAACTCTCGGCATCGTCGAACGGCTGCGTCTGCGGCTTGCCTTGAGCGTCGAGCCCGCCAACCAGCGCGATTTGCCGCTCGGCCTGCTGCAACATCTGGTAGCAGGCCTTCAAATGCCCGACCCCCTGTTCATACTGATCGAGCGAATCGGCCAACGGCAACTGGCCACTTTCCAGTTTGGAGACAATCGCTTCAAGCTGCTCGAGCGATTTTTCAAAGGTCGTACCCGCCGCGGCCGGCTTGGGTCTAGTTTTTTTCTTTTTGGCCACTTTGGAGAGTCTCCGGGAGGGTTGGTGAACGGTCGGTGGGGTGCTCAATCACTGGAGGTGGAGTCGATGGTACTGACTGATGCGCCTTGGGCAAATCGGGTGACAATCTGTTGACCCGGTTGTAACTGTTTGGACGTGGTTATCAAACGGCCCTCGGGATGGGTCTGCGTCAGGCTGTAACCCCGACCCAGCACGCCCAACGGGCTGAGCGTATCAAGTTTGCCGCTCACACCTGCCAGATTGGACTGAACCTCTCGCAAACGAACGCGGGCAGCCCCATGCAGGCGAGCCTCCAGGTCATCGACCCGCCGGCCAAGCTGATGCACACCTTCCAAGGGTCGTTGCAGCGCAGGCCGCGAGGCAAGCGCTTCGAGCCGACCTCGTAGTGCGGTCGACTGCCCCACCAACGCGTTTTTCAAGCGAGCCGCCAAACCGTCCATCAGCTCCGTCACGTCACGAGCCGAAGGGACTACCCGCTCGGCAGCCTCGCTGGGAGTCAGGGCCCGCACGTCGGCCGCCAGATCGGCGAGCGTCACGTCAATTTCGTGTCCGACTGCCGAGACGGTCGGCACCCGCGAGGCGGCAATCGCCCGCACGACGGGCTCTTCGTTGAATGCCCACAAATCTTCCAAGCTGCCGCCGCCGCGGCCAACCACCAGCACGTCGGGTGGCGGACTGATTTTGTTCGCTAGTTGAACGCCCTTGGCGATTTCCTGCGCGGCTGAGTCGCCTTGGACGCGGACCGGTATGATCAGGACCTCGACTCCCCGCCAACGTCGCCGCAGCACCTCCAGAAAATCGTGAATTGCCGCGCCGGTTGGACTGGTCACGACGGCAATGCGACGGGGGAACGACGGCAACGGCCGTTTGCGCTCTGGATCGAACAGCCCCTCCTTGGACAGTTTGTCTCGGAGCTTTCTCAAGGCCAACTCCAGCTCCCCAACACCGCGGAGCTGCAGTTGTTCGATCACCAATTGATAGCTACCCCGAGGCGGATAGACGTCGAGCCGGCCTCGGCAGACGACTTCCAAGCCGTCGCGGAGGTCAAACTTCAGCCGGGCCGCCGTATTTCGCCAGATCACCGCGCGGAGTTGCGCCGCGTCGTCCTTGAGTGTCAGGTAACAATGACCCGACTGCGGCCGAGAAAAATTGGAGACCTCGCCTACGACCCAGACCGAAGGGAAGCACTCTTCGACCATGCCCTTGAGCTGGGCCGTCAATTGCGAAACAGATAGAGCCTGCTGTTCAGACGCGGCTTCGACGGCTAGCGTTTTTGGAGACATGGCATCGACGCGTTTGAATATGTCCGTGGCACCCGCCCATTCTATCGCAGAGCAGCCCGTTTGTTGTAGCCCAGTCGTACTGAGCTGCCAGAAGTTTAACCGCAGAAATCGCCCTACGATTAACCATTCGAAGCGGCCGCAAGGCAAAGAGCTTGCCCGGTTGGCCAGGACTCAAGCGGCAGCTTCATCGTCCGTGCCGAGCAAGGTGAGCTTGCCTGGCGATTGACCGGCCGGCTCGCGGGGCAGCAGTACCTTCGACTGCGGACGCACGACGATTTCTTCTTTCTTACGTAAGCCGCTCTCGGCCCAGGTTTCCGCCGCTACTGTCAGATCGGTCAACAGCCGCTCAACGCGTAGTCGACATTCTTCCAAGGCGTCTCGACTCAGATCGGGCGAAATGTGAATTGCGGGGCCCATGATTCCGCGCGCGCGGGAGAAAGGTCGGGGAATTGCAAAGTGATCCCAGCTCTTGGCCCGCCACGGTCGGTTGTAGCCAAGTCCCAACGGGACGATCGGCAGACCGAGCCGCGAGGCCAGAAAGACGGCCCCTTGCGCGAGTTGACGTCGCGGGCCGCGAGGACCGTCGGGGGTAATGGTCAAATGCATATTGCCTCCCAATCGCGCCATTTCCATCAGCGCTGAAATCGAGCCCCGACTGGTCGAACCGCGGACGCAATCGAATCCCATGTGGAAAGCGACCCGAGCAAGTATGTCGGCGTCGCGATGCCGGCTGAGCAGCATCGCCAGATCGCAATGCCCGCGGAGGTACAGCGGGATCAAAATGTATTCGTGCCAAAAGACATAGATTCGCGGTTGCTCGCTGCCGTAGCGGGCATCGAGCGCCTGATCGTAGAAACAGGCCCGATAGTCAAGCGTGCTCATCCAGGATCGAATCCCGGTCGAAGCGGCCAAACCGGCCAACCGGGTTTTCCACGGCGGCTCCTTAGTCATCCCATCTTGTCCTTGTCGAAGTTGTATTCTCATAGGTCGTGTCGCGGAGAGGTTGCTTCACAGGATAGCGTATCACGTCTCGGGCCATTCGCCGGAAAAAACCTCGACTGCCGGGCCGGTCATCGTCACATGGTTATCGGATTCGTTCCATTGCAGCTGCAGATCGCCCCCCAGCAGATGGACTGTCAAATTCCGCTGTGTGCGGCCAGAGAGCACACCGGCGACGCAGACGGCGCTCGCCCCGGTTCCACAGGCCCAGGTCTCGCCGGAGCCCCGTTCCCAGGTCCGCTGATTCACTGCAGTATCGCTAAGCCGCTGGACAAATTCGACGTTCACGCGACGTGGAAAGTGGCTGTGCTGCTCAACTTGTGGGCCGAGCGAGTGGACCAGTTCTTTGCTCAGTTCGTCGACATACGTCACACAGTGCGGATTGCCCATTGAGAGACTGGTGACTATCAACTCGCGGTCGGGCAGGGTCAGCGGAACGTCGACAATCGGATTGCCGGAGAGCGTGGTAGGAATCTGCTCGGCTGCGAATATCGGCTCACCCATGTCGACGGAGACCTGCTCGACTGTGCCGCCACGGACCGATAGATCCAACGTGAGTACCTTGCCGCCCGAGGCGATTTGCAATTGGTTTTTACGGGCCAGCCCATGATCGTAGAGATACTTGGCAACACAGCGAATGCCGTTGCCGCACATTTCCGACGGCGAGCCGTCGACGTTGTACATCCGCATTTCGGCGTCGGCTTGCTTCGAAGGGCAAATGAGAATCAGTCCATCGGCGCCGATGCCGAAGTGGCGGTCGCAAATGGCCGGGGAAAGCTCGGTGATGTTCGTAGGCTCAGGTTCAGTAAAGCAATCGACATAGATATAGTCGTTGCCCGCCCCGTGCATCTTGGTGAATCGCATGGTGTCGTCGAATGGAAAAATTTTATAGCGCCCTGTCAGAGGCTAGGGTGCTTACGAGGATAGCGCTCCGCTGCGCATCGGGGCAACAAGCTAGCGCGGTGCGTCTGACGGGAAGGTAATCTGGTTATTCTACGCCCTCGGTCTCAACCCGTCAGGTCCAACGTGGAGCCGCTGATGCCTGAAGGATCCTTGGCCTGGCGTGGAGGTTCGGCCTGGGAAGGCTCTTGTTGGTCGTCCTTAGTCTCGGGTTGTTCTTGAGGGCCTTCCCAAAGCCTCCGCCCGTCAGCATCTCGGTCGGAGGTCCCCTCGTCCTGCTCGGTTTGGCCGATGCCAGAGGCCTGCTCGGCCTTGTTGTCAGCTTCTGCCTTGCGGGTTTGCGCGGTGGCATCCTTTTTGGCAGCTTCGGTTTCCGATCCGGCAGTCTGCGACAGGGGCGCTCCGGCCGCGCTGCTGACGATTCCGCCCATTGGTACCATGCTCATATTCCGGCTCCTGGTTGACGGTTCGCTCGGCTTAGAACAATCTGGTTCATCATTGAATTATGCTACTGAATCTCTCAGCGGGTCACGGCAGGTGGAGGGCGCTCGGCTTTCAGTGCTCCGGGCGCGGGCTTGGGTGCTTCTAGCTCCGACTGGATTTGTTGCAGCAGTTGATTGATCGCCGGGAAAGCCTGTGTGTGGACTTGCGGATTGGCCAGAGTCCCGTCGACGTACAACTGCATAAACTGCTTGCCAGCCTCTTTGATGACATATTGAAACAACGGAAAGCGGATCTCGTTGCGGCCGACGATGCCGTAGAAGACCAGATTCAACTGCTGGTCAAAATTCGTTTCTCCCTTGCCCAAAAAGCTAACAGCGTCGCCGAGGAAGTCGAGTTTATCGAGATAAATGTGTCGCCCTTCGATGCGGAACTCAATGTCGCTGTGGTTGAATGCCGTGGTGTCGGGCGTCTTATTGCGCAACACTTTCAACATTCCGACCAGCAACGGGACTTCCAAGATGTTGGCGTCGCGAATCTGGACTTGCCCGTCGCCGGCCAAAGTGTGTGTCGATCGGCCAGTTCCGCGCAGGTTGACAATCGCCGAGACTTTGCCGCTGTAATCGTTTTGGGATGCAAATCGCTCGTTGGAAATACGCGACAAATTGGCCTCAGTCAGCGAAGCTTCCACCAAGTACTTCGGCAATCCTTCGAATGCCACCTGTGCATCGGCCACGAGCTGCCCGTCGTAGACCTTGGCCGTAAGGTGCCGCGGTGTTTGGCCCCGTTCGGTAGCCCAGCGCCCTAATAGGCAGCGTGATTCGTCTACCCAGAGTGGTCCCTGGATATTGCTGAACTGCACGTCCTCGAAAGTGGCCGTCTCGATGGCCAATTCGCCGGAACTGTAGCAGCGCGGCCCCTGCGACTCGCCTCGCAGGTGAACGGTTCCATGCACGTTTTGCAGATCGATGCCGCAGTGTAAATCGGTTTGATGGCAATCGAGCTGTACGTCCCAATGCGCGCGGGTTTGCGCCAACTGGCCTGGCGCCTTGGAGATGCCGATCAAGCCGTTGTGGAGCCGGAAGCTGCCGGTGGGGCGCAGGCTCTCAATCAGCTTGCTCAGTTTGCGTGGCAGAGCCAGCATCAGATCGTGCTGCGGCTTGAGATGGTCGGCGGAGAGACCTTCCAGCTGGATATTCCATCCACCTTGCGTATCGAAATAGCCGGCGCCGTTTGTGCGGACCGAGACGCGGCCATGCTGGGCTCGCATTTCATGCAGCCACAGTTGGCCCTCTTGATAGGTCAGCTTTCCTTCAATCTTCTCCAACGAGTAAGGGAAAAATCTCGGTTCGATCAAGGCTGACTCTGGACGGGGAACCACGGTGACAAGAATACTCGGCTTCTTCAAACCGGGCTGATGTTGGACCTGGGCGGCCAAGTCGATTCTGCCACGCGGCCTCAACTCGGCCCACGCTCTTTGTACCGGTTCGGGAACAGCTCGCAACAGGTCGTCATCCAACGGGATCTGCTGCCCTGTGAGCTGCAACGACAACTGGCTGCCCGTAGCGGTTGGTTGCAGGTTTCCTTGACAGCGGACCGCGCGGGATCCCCCTGAAACTAAATCGCTGAACGTCCAGTGTCCATCGTCGGCGGTAATCAGGCCCGTGATGCCAGAAAGCGGATAGGGAAACTTGTCGTACTTGATGCGACAGTTGGCCAATTCTAGCCGTAGCGACGTGTGTGGCTTGACCTGATAGGGCTCGGTTCGTTCCAGCCGCCAGTGGACGTGAAACTGTCCGCGGGGGTGCAGCGACCGAATGACCTGACGCGGCTTCTCGGGGAGCGCAGCGATCAGCCGTTGCTCGATCTCGACATTTCGCCCGCTGATCTCCACCCAGCCAGGCGCTCCAGGTCGCGGGTCAAAGACCTGTCCCACCACACGCAGTGGTTGGCCTCCGCCGTAACCGACCAAATCGATATCGAGTCGCGGCTGGGCGTCTTCATCCAGGGCGTAGCGCAAGGTTCCGGAACCTTCGTTGAGTCGATACCGAAGTTTGTCCGATTCGAAAGCCAGCTTGCGCCCCGTGAGCAAGATGGTAGGCAGCCAACGGTCGCCGTCGAAAGCAAGCTGCACGTCGGCATCCCCTTCCCCGGTCGGTCGATGCTTGTCCCAAGAGAGCTGGAGCAGGGGGGGTAGGGTTCGATAGAGGGCATCGTCCAAGGGTAGATTGACGACTTTGGCGACTAGGCTAAACGGCGCTGCGGGGCCCCAGCCTGTTCGGTTTACTGCCACGACCACGTCGGCCGGGCCGCAATTGCCGCGTAGCTGTTCGATCTGTAGCACGTTGTTGGAGCACTGCAGCGTGCAAGTCACGTCAGTCAGTGGCCGGGGAAGCCGAGGATCGTCCAGCCGACCCTCGGTCAACTGCATCTGGGTCGTGAGCTGAGCAGGCTGCTCGCCCTGAAGATCGAGTTTCACATCGAAGCTGCCATCGAGCCGGCCTTGCAAGCGGGTTTGGCTGAGCGCAGGGCCGGCGACCCTGTCAGCCCAGGCGTGCAGTTCGCGCGTCAGCTGCAGATCTTCCCACTTGCCCTTGAGCTGCACCGTTTTTTTGTCCGGATCAACCCGCGCCTGGATGTCGGCCCGTTTTAGATTGGGCCCCGTCAGGCTGCCACGGGCTTCGAAGACGTGCGCAGCAGGGCTACCACCAGCAAGGCTCCCAGGGAGGTTCGTTGGACCGGGACCTTTGGCCGTGGCCGCCGGACAGGCGGTAGCAACGACCGAGAGATTGATGTCGCGCAGCGTCAGCGGCGCGAGGGTTCGGTCGGCCTGATCGCTGATCGCGACGAACGCATTCTGGATGTCGATTGCCGGGGGTCCTTGGCCGCAGGTCGGCGGGGGCCACAATGACTGGATGTTCCACCGGCCTGCTGCTTCTTGGGAAACCCACAGTTGGGGATGCTTCAGAATAACCTGCTCGAACCGCAGATTCTTCTGCAGCAATTGGGTCATCTGCACGTCGCCCAACAACATGATTTCGTCGATCACCAATAGATTGTTCTGCAGTCGGCTACTAGAGGTCTCGGAGATGGCCAGATCATAAATCGCGATCGCTTTGCCTTCGACCAGTCGTGCTCCACCCACGGTGACGTTCAGGTGGGGATATTGCTCCGACAAGGTCCGCTCGACGTGGCTGCGGATCTCTTCGTCGAGGCGCGTGAAGAGATACGCGCCAACCGCCACCATCCCGACCACAGCCAAGGCCGCGCCAAGTTTGAAAAAGTACCAACAGAAGTTGATCAATCGGCTGCCGATAACGGACAGTCCTTTCGCGGGGCCGCGCAGCCAGGGCGCAGCCTTCATCCAGCGATCGTTTGACAATTTTGTTTGCGCAAATCGGCCCCGTCGGCCAACGCGCCTACCTCACGGAGAAGTCGGAGCGTCGCACAGATTTACATAATCTTCAGCGTCTGCGCAATTTAGGGCGGGTATCGTACGAATCGGCCTACCTACCGGTCAATACAAACCAGCCTGGGGCGACAGCGTTCGCCGCTGCTAGCATTCGACGCTTAGAAATCCCGATCTGTCGTGGGACCATCGCAGCACGAGGCGCTGGTCCAGCAGTTCGGCGCGGATATTTCCTGGGAGATTCAGGACCTCGCTGGAGGTTGATTGCTGGGCGAGCTGTGCCAGCTTTTGCCACCAGGGGTAGGTCATTGCCTGCTGCGGCAAACCGGCTTGCCGCCAAGCAAGCCTGACCATTTCGCAAACCAGGTAGGGCTCCTGCTGTGCCAGCGGACCGGTTTCCAGGACCAGTTGCTGGGAGCCAGCGCTATCCGCTACGTCCGACGGTGATTCGACGAGGCAATCACCGAGCAGCCGTTCGGCAAGCGGATCGATCAGCGCTTGAGCTGCTCTGGCTTGCTGTGACAGATGGACCAGCGCCTCGCCGACGTCGTGTTGAAAGTGCTCGCGCATCAGTGGCAACATTTCATGTCGCAGGCGGTTGCGGGTCAGGCGGACGTCGTCGTTGGTGCTGTCGTGCCGAAACGATTGTTCGATACACTTTAGAAAGACTGCCAACTCCTCTCGTCGGCAGTCCAGCAGCGGTCGGACCAGTGTGCAAGATTCACTTAGTGGTCTCGCGGGAGGAATACCACCCATTCCGCGCAGCCCCGAGCCGCGCAACAGACGGAACAACACCGTCTCGACTTGATCGTCCCAAGTGTGTCCGGTCGCCAGATAGCGCGCTCCCCGTCGCTGAGCCGCTTCGGTCAACAACTGATATCGCAATTGCCGGGCCGCCGCCTCGATACCATCCCCATGTTGCTCAGCCAGATCGGTTGGACAGCCCGAAAGCAGATCGAGCTCCACGTCGAGTGTCGCGCATTGCTGCTGCAACCAGGCGGCATCGGCTTCCGACTGGTCGCCGCGGAGTTGGTGATTAACGTGTAGCACAAAGAGTCGGCCGCTGCCGCCGTGCTGTTGCTTGAGTTGCAGTATCAGACGCAGCAGCGCCATGCTGTCGCAGCCGCCCGAGACAGCCAGCGCCACGTGCACTCCATGCCACTGCTCGGGCGGCCAGGCCTCAGCAATCCGTCCAATCAGTTCCTCTCCGGTCCGATCCGGCCGAGACAATTCGAGGCGAGGAAGCTTGGCGGTCGATTTGCGACATCCCTCTGAAGGGTTCATGGTCGGGCCCGTGCTGTAGTCATGGCGTATCGATCTGCCTGGGTATCCACGAGATGCAAAAGGGTATCAATCAGGCAATCTGGTGAGGCAAGAAATGGGCCGTCAGCCTGCCCGATCGGGCCCAGGATCTCCAGTCCCCGCAAACATCAATCGCTCATTGCAGCCGTAAACCCAGTTGGTTGCTCAGTTTACAATCCATTGTCAGTCTGGTAAGCTAGCGTCGAGAAAGAAATGTCATTCTGGAAAACGAGGAATGATTCGGGCCGCTCGTTGTGAGTATGGCCTGCTGGATAACGGAAAAATACGTGTCCTGGTCCATGAGGTCCCGCCTGGGATGATGGGCTGAGAGCGTCGTGTGATTAGTGAATGTCGTTTAGGAGTCCTTTCCAGGGTCTCGATTACGTCGTGGATTTCAGGTTGTTGCCCAACATGTTCTTGATCTGCCAGTTTTTGCTGACTCTTGTCGCGCTGTGGCGCCTGTGCGTTGGCCGGTCTGGCCGACTCGCAGCTTCGACAAGTTTTGGCAAAGCCCGCAGGCTAGTGTTCGAGGCCCGCTGCAACGGCGTTTCCAGCAAGTGGCTGGCGATGCTTCAGCACTGGACCTGTGGCAGCTTGCAGCTGCAGGCAGCAACGATCGGAAGAATGGGTTTACCCGAACCGTCTCATGCCCCCGGAAGTGCAGGAGACTGGTCGACGGTTGTACCAGAGAGCTGCACACCGCATCGGCGGCGTGTGGGGATGGTCCCATTGTCTCCGTCGGACCCACGCTGAACAAGTGCCTGGTCAGACCAGCCGTCCGTCCCGTCTGACGGCCGTGCGACACTAAGCGATTTCTCTTCTCACGCGCCGAAGCGCCCCTGGGTAGCTTCCGCGGCTCTCGATGCCTGCACCGATGCGGTGCACTCCGCTTGGAGTGTGAATGGCTAGGAGTGTGATCGCACTTCTCGCTGAGACCGAAGTGGACGGGCACTCCAAATTGCCGAAGGTTTGAGATCGGAAGGATCGAGATGGTATCGACCACTGCCCAGCATTTGGTGACTGGCACAATACTTCAACCGTTCCCTAGCCTCCTGGCTCTGGCCGAGCCATGGAATACCATTGTCATCGCCGCGGTTGCGGGCGTGCTGGGTATGGGGCTGGTCAAGCTGTTCGACTATCTGCGTAAACGTGACGCCGACAAGGAAGCGGCCCAGATCATTGAATTGGCTGAGGTCGAAGCCAAGTCTCGGCGAAAAGAGGCAGAAGTCGAGGCTCGCGAGTTGGCCCTGCAGGAAAAGGCCCGTTTGGAAGAGGAAAACAGCTCCACTCGAGAACAGCTGCACGAGCGGGAGCGCCAGCTCGACAAATCGGAAGACGCCCAGCAACAGCGCCGCGAACAGTTGCAAAAACAAGAAAAGATGGTCGAGAACAACCAGCGCCGTCTGGCCGAGAAGCTCGACGACGCCAACCGGCACCAGAAGGAGCTCGACGACCTGCTCAACCTGGAGCGGCAGACGATGCACAAGCTCAGCGGTCTGAGCCCTGCCGATGCCGAGGCGAAACTGCTCGAACGATTGGAAAACGAACTGCAGCGCGAACAGGGAGCCCTGGTGCTTCGGTATGAGAAACAGGCCGCCGAAAAGTGCGACGGCAAAGCCAAGGAACTGCTCATCACCTCGCTGCAACGCTATGCTGCCTCCCACACGGCTGAATCGACCACCAGCACGGTCGATATCCCCAACGACGAAATGAAGGGACGGATTATCGGCCGCGAAGGCCGCAATATTCGGTCGCTCGAAAAAGCGACCGGCGTCGACGTGATCATCGACGACACGCCGGGAGTAGTGATCGTCAGCGCGTTCGATCCGATTCGCCGAGAGATCGCACGGGTTGCCTTGGACAAGCTGATTGTCGATGGTCGGATTCATCCCACGCGTATCGAAGAAGTGGTTGCCGAGACTCAGAAGGAAATCGAAGTCGACATCCGCCGACATGGCGAAGAAGCGATGCAAGAGGCCCAAGTGTTCGGCCTGCACGACCGCGTGGTGGAACTGTTGGGCCGACTGAAGTACCGCACCAGCTATAGCCAGAACGTGTTGCGCCATTCGATCGAGGTATCGTTCATCACCGGCTTGGTAGCCCAAGAGATGGGCATGGACTCGGAATTAGCACGGCGGGCTGGTCTGTTGCACGATATTGGCAAAGCGGCCGATCACGATCTGGAGGGTGGCCACCCCAAGATCGGCGCCGATCTGCTGAAGCGATTCGGCGAAGGACCGGAGGTCGTTCACGCCGCGCTAGGCCATCACGACGACATTCGTCCCGACATGCCCTACACCGTGCTGACCGCAGCAGCCGACGCCTGCAGCGCGTCGCGACCAGGTGCACGTCGTGAAACGCTCGACCGTTACATCAAGCGGATGCAGGAGCTGGAGTCGATCGCCACCGGCTTCACCGGCGTGCAGCAAGCCTTCGCTATTCAAGCAGGCCGCGAGGTCCGCGTCATTGCCAGCGCCAGGGATACGAGCGACGAGTCGGCCGCCAAAATCTGTCGCGATATCGCCAAGGCCTTTGAAGAGCAACTCTCTTATCCCGGCGAAATTAAAGTGACCCTGATTCGAGAAACCCGAATCGTTGAGACAGCACACTAGCGGAAGAGAGAAGCAGAGGTCGGAGGACAGGGAAGGGAGAATTATCAATCTGACCCCCGACCTCTGACTCCCGACCTCTTCCTACGGATTGGCAGGTAATCGTTGCGACTGTTGTTTATTGGTGATGTTGTCGGACGCCCGGGACGCGAAATCGTTGCGCGGGCCCTGCCGGGGTTGATTCTCCAGCGGCAGCTCGATCTGGTGGTGGCCAATGGAGAGAACGCCGCCGGAGGGTCGGGGCTCACGCCCTCGAACTACCGACAGCTGATCCAGGCCGGCGTCGACGCCATCACGCTCGGCGACCATGTCTACCGGCGGAGGGAAATCTGTCCCATACTCAGCAGCGAACAGAACATCGTCCGCCCGGCCAATTTGCCCGCCGAAGCAATCGGCAACCAATCGGTTGTGGTTGAGGCTCGCGACGGTACGCAGGTCGCGGTTTTCTGTTTGCTGGGCCAGCTATTCATGAAACCGGCCGACAGTCCCTGGTGCGCAGCCGATCGCATACTGGCCGAGCTGCCCGCGGAGGTTCGCGTTCGGTTTCTCGATTTTCATGCCGAAGCGACTAGCGAATCGCAGATGATGGGACGCTTTCTGGATGGGCGCATCTCTGCCGTTTTGGGTACCCATACCCACGTACCGACGGCCGATGAGTCTGTTTTGCCGAAGGGTACCGCTTTTCAGTGCGACGTCGGCATGACCGGCCCGTATGAAAGTATCTTGGGACGACGGATCGATCGGGTGCTCAAAACCCATCTGACTGCGTACCCCACTCAGTTTGAAGTCGCCAAAGAGGACATGCGATTGTGCGGCTCGATCGTCGAGATCGACCCGGCCACTGGCTTGGCTACGGGCATTGAACGGCTCTGCGTGACAGAAAACGAGCTGCCCGCCCTGGAAGAGCTGGCGAAATCCACCAGCTAGCACCCTCTGCTAACCCGAAGACTTCGGCAAGCTCGATTCGATCACCCTTGTCGGGCGATGCCGAGCCAGCTATTCTCCGCCCCGCTTTTCCAGACAGCTCAGCAGTCCGTCGCTGGGTTTGTACCAACAGCTTGTTGCTTCCCCGGCAGCTCGACTCCGTTTTGCAGGGCAGGAATCATGGTGAATCGTTCCCATTTCCAATGTGTGAAATATGTCCCGGCATTGCTGCTGGTGGCGGTCGCACTTAGCTCAACCGGCTGCAGCGGCATTCTGGCTACCGGCGTTTATCTTTTGCAGGGAGGTAACGTCGTACCGGCCGATTGCACCGATCTTGAGGGGGAACGCGTGGTCGTCGTTTGCCGTCCACCTTCATCACACGAGTATCGTCATGCCGGCGCGTCGCGAAGTATCGGCAAACGAGTGAGCGAGCAGTTGGAAAAGAACGTGCCGGGCATCGATTTGGTCAGCCCCGCCGAGGTCGACAACTGGATTGACGAACAGGATTGGGACAATTTCAAAGACCTCGGTCGTTCAGTGCGGGCTAGTCGCGTGGTCTACATCGAGCTGGACACCTTCGATTTGTTCCGAGGCAAAACGCTTTACCAAGGCGATGCGGAGGTGAAAGTAACGGTCTACGACATGACCGACCGGGGCCGTCGCCTCTGGGATCGACAGCTGGGGCAAATCTTATTCCCCCGCAACAGCGGCATCCCGCTGCAGGATAAATCGGTCCAGAACTTCCAGCGTCAATTCGTCGAAATCGTCTCGCAGCAGATCGCTGAGAACTTCTACGAGCACGACCCCAACGCTAGCTTCGCCCTCGACGCGGTGGCCAATAACTAGCCGGGATTTCTCACCACGGAGTCACGGGGGCCACAGAGAAACCATAAGATAACAGGTTTCCGACGATCACTTTGAATCAAGAGATGGTAGATGTGAAATGTGAGATTGCAGATGTCAGAACTCAGGGGCTCAGATTTTCTGCGATTCCAACACCATCAATCTGAAATCTACCATCTCACATTCCATCAGCTTAGACCCATTTCTTTTGAGCGGACGCTCCACCAGATTCTCAGTGATCTCCGTGACTCTGTGGTTAATCCGACGAGTCATTTGGGGTAACGCGTCATCGGGAACCGTGGAGCGCTGTCAAATCGCTTGGGATTCTTGCCAATCCGGCTCCCCAGTGGATCGTAACGCGCAATCGCGGTTGCGGACTGTTTGCCCCCTCTAAAGCTGCTTCTGGAGTTCAGCGGCAGCAGCGTTTATGGTAGATTCTCGCTGCACAGGCCCAAGCTATCCCAAAGGCGCCGGGTGCCACTGTCTGGCTTGCCCAGCAGTGGAACCCTGGTACTC
>Ga0315336_1001497_pt1 | contig 44686 bp, 42 predicted proteins | sample ASW5metaG_FD_204512 | JGI IMG/M metagenome (GOLD analysis project Ga0315336, IMG submission 204512) | Ammonia-oxidizing marine archaeal communities from Monterey Bay, California, United States - ASW #5 | ecosystem: Environmental > Aquatic > Marine > Intertidal zone | place: USA: California... | reverse complement strand
CCGAGTTGCCCTTTGGGCAACAGGGCGAGCCGCAACCGGGTCAGGGTCAGCCACAACCGGGTCAGGGTCAGCCACAACCGGGTCAGGGTCAGCCACAACCGGGTCAGGGCGAGCCACAACCGGGTCAGGGTCAGCCACAACCGGGTCAGGGCGAGCCACAACCGGGTCAGGGCGAGCCACAACCGGGTCAGGGTCAGCCGCAACCGGGTCAGGGTCAGCCGCAACCGGGCCAAGGCCAGCCACAACCGGGCCAGGGTCAGCCGGGGCAACCGACGGATCGCAGTTTAGGAACGGGTTTCATACCGAATTCTCCGCAGGTCACCGCACAGATGATGGCCGGTGAGGCCTTGAGCCAGATGCTGGAAGCCATGCAAAATGCGGCCGGTCAACCGTCTCCCTCGGGTCAGGAATTGGCGAGTGGCCAACAGCCGGGAAGCGAAAGTTCGAGTCCGTCGCAGCAGCCGTCGGCGGCGTCGGACACAGGTGAGGGTGGTAGTTCTCAGCCGGGTGGAGAAACTCAAAACGGGGAGTTGAAACAGGGGGCATTGAAGGAAGCCGAGGCGGTCAGCCGCAACGGTACGAATCCGTCACGCTCTCGGCGTGACGGCGATGCGAACGGACTGTCGCGTCGAAACCGTCAGCCGGCCTGGTTTGCGAAACTCCCCCCGGAACTCCGCAACGCGATTCGGTCCAATGCACAACAGCGTGCTCCGAGGGCTTATGAGGAACGCCTGCGGAGGTACTTCGAGAGTCTGGAAGATGTCGATTGATGTTGTGGGTTCTGAGAAGTGTGATCGTGACGGGTGGATTTTTGCCGTTTGCTTTCTGACGCGATGGCTGATTCGAGCAACAGAGAGAACGTGAGAATGACTGAGCAGATTGCAGCTGATGATGTGGCAGCTGTGGAACGCTGTGCGTCCGCGCACAAGAAGGTCCGCGAAGAGTTGTCCAAAGTCATCGTGGGCCAGGACCTGGTGATCGAGCAGGTTCTGACGGCGGTATTGGCACGCGGTCACGCGTTGTTGGAAGGCGTGCCCGGTCTGGCGAAGACGTTGTTGGTGAGTTCGCTGGCTGGTTCGTTGGACCTGTCGTTCAAACGCATCCAGTTCACACCCGACTTGATGCCCAGCGATGTGACGGGTACGGAGTTGATCCAGGAGAACCTGGAGACCGGAGCGCGGGAGTACAAATTCCTGTCGGGGCCGATTTTCGCGAATCTCCTCTTGGCTGACGAAATCAACCGGACGCCGCCCAAGACGCAGGCGGCCATGCTGGAAGCGATGCAGGAGCGACAAGTCAGTGCTGGTGGCGTGTTGCATCAGTTACCGGATCCCTTTTTCGTGCTGGCCACGCAGAATCCGTTGGAACAGGAAGGTACGTATCCGTTACCCGAGGCGCAGCTTGATCGCTTTTTGCTGTACATCAAGGTCGATTATCCGAGCGGTGCAGAAGAATGGGACATTGCTCGGCGGGTGACCACGGGATTGTTGGGAGAAGCGTCGGCGGTCATGTCGGCCGATGAGATTGTGGCCATGCAACATCTCGTCCAACGCGTGCCGGTGAGTGATCAGGTTCTGGGATACGCCTGGGCGTTGGTCCGGGCCTCGCGGCCCAATACGCCGGAGGCTCCGGAATGCATCAATCAATGGGCGAGTTGGGGAGCGGGGCCCCGCGGTTTGTTGACGTTGGTGACCTGCGCCAAAGCTCGGGCCATTTTGCACGGTCGCCATCATGCCACGGTGGGCGACATTCAGATGGTAACAAAACCCGCCTTGCGTCATCGAATCGCTTGTAACTACGCGGCACAGGCCGCGGATGTCGACAGTGAGAAACTGATCGAAATGCTGATGGAAGCCATCCCAGCAGACAAGACGTACGAGCGTCCGGCGGCTTAAGCCTCAAGGCGTCGGTGAAACCGCAGGTCGTGTGCGAGTGTGCGGGCAGGGTGCCGCATCTTGGCCGAGTTGTCTACGCGACTGGAATTGAGTAACGGCAGGGAGTTGAACGTGTCATGCCCAGTGTCTTGTCGCGCTATCTGAATCCACAGGTCATCAGCCGGATTGCTGGCCGTGGAGTCGAGCCGCGGGGACTGGTGATTGGGAATCTGGCCGGTGCACACAAGTCGCCTCTGAGTGGCTTCGCGGTTGAGTTTGCCGGGCATCGGGAGTATGTGGCCGGCGACGATCCCAAGCACATTGACTGGCGGCTGTATTTCACGCGCGACAAGTACTTCATCAAGCAATATGAGATGGAGACGAATTTCGTCTGCCATCTCGTGCTGGACGTCAGCGCGTCGATGCGATACGGCGATGATGAGCAGCAAAAGCTGTTGTACGGTGCCCAACTGATCACGACCTTGAGTTATGCCATCATCCAACAGACCGACAAGGTGTCTTTGAGCACCTTTGATGATCAGGTCCGCGGGTACGTCCAGCCCAGCAATTCGATGGCGCAGTTGCTGAAGATGACCGAGCATCTGGATGAAATCGCTCCGGTGGAAAAGACCAGTATGGGCGCATGTCTGAATGAACTGGTCATACGCATGGGGCGTCGCGAGATCGTGATGATTGTGAGTGATTTTCTGACGGATTTGGACGAGTTGGAGCCTGCCATTCAGCGGATGCGCTATCACGGTCACGAGGTGGTCTTACTGCAGGTATTGCACCATCACGAGCAATCGTTCGATTTCGAAGGCATGGTCAAATTTGCGGGACTGGAAACGGACGACGAATTCCTGACGCAGACGGAAGACGTTCGCGCTGGTTATTTGAGCGCTTTGGGCGATTTCGATGATCGCTTCACCGAGCTGTGTCAGAGGAATCGAGTGGAGCGTGTGCTGATCGACACCAGCCGAAACCTGGGCGAGGTGTTGATTGATTACCTGAACCAGCGCAGTGAAAGTCGCCGTCGCCGCCGGTGATCGGGCATGTTTGCTGGGGTGTTGGTTTTTGCAGGAATTACAAATCGCGGGTGCGGCTGGCATCGCGCCGCGGGATGTGGCTGGTGCTAGGGTCCGTTCCTCAGCGGATTGCCGACGCGTTTCCTGCGGTCCCCCACCAATTGTCTGTTTGGCGCGGGATTTGCTTCATTTGCTGCGCGTTGTTCCCGTGTCGCATTTGCCTGTGGGAGCGTCGGTGTGGGGGGCTGAGGATTGCCGACGTTGTGGTGGCCGACACGGAGGGAGATGGACGCGTTGTCCGGGTGGAGGCCCGGAGTGGAAATGGACAGTTTTTGTGAAACGGGCTGAGCATGGATGCCGGGTCGCTGCGATGTCTGCTGTGTGTGACGGTGTTGAGTTCAATGGGGGCCGTCTATCGCACTCCCAACTTCACCGTATCGGCACCGAGTGCCGCGGTTGCCCGACAGGTGGGAAAAACGGCCGAGGACTGTCGTCGCCGTTTGGCGATTGAGTGGTTGGGGCAGCCCATGCCGAAGTGGAGTTCTCCGTGTCCGATTCGAGTCAAGGTAGGTCAGATCGGCGCCGGCGGGGCCACGACATTCTCCTTTGATCGTGGAGAAGTCTTCGGTTGGAAAATGAACGTTCAGGGTTCGTTGGAACGGATTCTGGATTCGGTTGTGCCCCACGAGGTGAGTCACACGGTGTTCGCCAGCCACTTTCGGCGGCCACTGCCGCGTTGGGCGGATGAAGGCGCGGCGACGCTGGTCGAGCACGAGTCAGAACGTCGCCGGCAGACGCTGTTGCTTAACCAGGTCTTGCGAAACAGTCAGCGGATTCCACTGAGACGCTTACTGGGGATGACCGAGTATCCAAGCGATGCGCAACGGGTGATGACCTTATACGCGCAAGGGTATTCGCTAGCGGATTTCCTGGTTGAACAGGGGGGCCGAGCGCGTTATCTGGAGTTTCTGCAAACAGCCCATGCGTCGGGTTGGGATACGGCAATTCGCCAGTGTTACGAGCACCCAAATGTCGAAGTTCTCGAACAACGCTGGCGGGGCTGGGTGCTGGCCGGCAGCCCCCGGATTGCTGCGGAGCAGGGAACTCTTGTGGCTGACAACAAGCGCTCGCGTAGGGCGCCAGCGGACCGCGTCACGATTCGTGGACAGACCCCATCTGGCGCGGATCGCGGATCCGGGGCCGTCTTGCGGGTCAACCTGTCTTCGGCACCCGATCCGCGCCCAGCATCGACAGCCCCAGACACCGCGCAGTCATCGTCGGCGCTTCCCGTCAAGTCTCGGGTAGCCGCTGGAGGGCGGAGCCAGGCGGAGTGGGCGGGTTGGTCGATCGCCGGCGACGCCAAGCGGCGTACTCGGCGGACCCTGGTCTCGGCCCTGTTACGGGTCGAACGCGGAACACGTCCATCGACTGTGGATCCTCGATGATGGGATCTCCTGCCGGCAGTCAACAGGGCCTGTCGTGGAGCGGTTCGCAGTCCGCGCGTCGCTTCACCTGCTGGAATACAGCGGCCACGACGCACGTAAGAAGTCGTTGACCGCGTGTATCGTTGCTGCGTCTGCATGTGCCATGCAACACACGCGGCGGCCGTTTGCCCCGCCAGATACGCCGCTGGTCAGATTCAACGCTGTGCGCGCAATCGGTTGTGCACTGGCAACTCGTCTGCTGCGTTTTGTCGTTTGTCACTGTTTTCAAGCGATAGCCGGGCATGTACATTAGACACAGACGTGGGGTTGATGTCGAAACGCAGTGTGCTGTTCTTTATGAGGTGAACAAGAACCGATGAATGAACCGGCGATTGCGATTGTTCTGTTGTTGGTTGGACTCGCTCTGTTGACTCTGGAGGTGTTCATTCCATCGGCCGGTCTGATTTTTCTGACGGCGATGGCCACCATCGGCGGATCGTTATGGATGGCCTGGAAGGCCTGGTACGAACAATCTCCTGTTTTGTGGTGGAGTTATCTGACCGGAGTTGTCGCTTGCGTGCCGCTGGTGATTTGCGGTTCGCTGTATCTGATCCCCCGCACGCGATTTGGAAAGTACATCCTGCTGCAGGCCCCGGAATTGGAGGACGTCACTCCGTTTTCCGAGGAACAGGAGCGACTGGATGCCTTGATTGGTCGCCAGGGTCAGACCCTGTCGATTTTGAACCCTGGTGGAATCGTGGATGTGGATGGTCAACGGTTTCACTGTGAGAGCGAGGGGATGATTGTCGATGCGCAGCAGGGGGTTGAAATCGTGGCGGTCACGGGAAATCGTCTGATTGTGCGTTTGGCGGCGAACGACAGCGAGACGGATTCCGACGCGGCATTGGGCGCGCCGGAGTCTACCACGGGTGCGGTTCCGGATGATGCCGGCAGCGCGGTCGACTTCGACGTTCCGGATGTGTGAACTTCGCCCGGGACAAAGACCCCTGTGCAGCCTGTACTTTTGATTTCCAACGGTCAATAATATCGGCATTCAGGTAGACAGGCCGGTTGTGGGCACGATTCGTGTCCGTCTGACGCTTGTAACCGCAGTCAATTTCCTCGCTGGCTGGATCAAGGTGTAGAAATGACTCCACAGAATTGGCTTCTTGGATTTGAAGATTGGACTCTGGCGGCAATGGGCGATTGGATTCTCGGCGGTATCGCGATCGTTCTGTTCGTGTTTTTCATTGTTTTCATCCGCTACTGCGGTCTTTGGATTCAGTGCAAAATGACGCGTGCCAGGATTGGATTGGCTGATTTGATCATGATGTCCTTTCGCAAGGTGAATCCGACGATCATGGTCCGCTGCAAGATCATGAGTGTTCAAGCGGGCATCAATCGCGACAACAGCATCACCAATCGGGCGTTGGAAGCACATTATCTGGCCCAGGGGAATGTTCCCAATGTGATTCGCGCCCTCGTCGCGGCGCACAAAGCGCGGATCGGCCTGGATTGGCAAACAGCTCAGGCCATCGATCTGGCCGGCCGCGACGTGCTGGAAGCGGTGCGCACCAGCGTGTATCCCAAAGTGATCGATTGTCCGGATCAGAAACGCTCCAGCGGAACTCTGGACGCCGTTGCCGGAGATGGTATTCAGTTGAAAGTCCGTGCGCGAGTGACAGTCCGCACCAACATCAACCAGTTGATTGGTGGTGCGACCGAAGAGACGGTGATTGCGCGGGTTGGACAGGGCATTGTGCAGGCGATTGGTTCGACGGAATCCTACAAGACCGTGCTCGAAAATCCGGACAGCATTTCAGAGACCGTCCTGGATTTGGGGCTCGAGGCGCAAACGGCTTACGAGATCGTTTCCATCGACATCGCCGACATCGATGTGGGAGAGAATATTGGGGCGCGGCTTTCGGCCGATCAAGCCGAAGCGGACATGCGCGTGGCGCAGGCCAAGGCCGAACAGCGTCGGGCTGCCGGCGAAGCCCGCGAACAAGAAATGGTGGCCTTGACTCAGGAAAACCGAGCATCCGTCGTTCTGGCGGAGGCCACCGTGCCTGAGGCTGTCGCTCAGGCGTTTCGCGAAAAACAGTTAGGTTTGCTCGACTTTTACGAACTGAAAAACGTGCAGGCCGATACGCAAATGCGATCCGCGATTGCGGGCGACGGGCTCGATGATGCGCGGTGACCGTCTGATCACGGTTTGAGTTTTTGAATGGCGGGTTTCTGTTTCACATCCGATCGTGTAGGTCGTTAGATGTCCATTCCAGTCGAACATCTGCTGCTGGCCGCGCCGGACGGGATGTCGGTCGGTCTGATTCTGTTCTTGATCGTGTCTTTCGTCAGTTGGATTTACAACCTGATTAAGGGCAATCGGGGCGATGGAAAGTCGGCCATGGTCGACAAGCTCGATCGGCGTCAGCGACAGGCTCGGTCTGCCGCCAGTCAGCACCAACGGCGTCAGCGACCGGACGAACAAGTGGACGACGTGGAATGGGAGGAAGAATCACAGCCGCGACTGGTCCGAATGCAATCCGAGTCGTCTTCAGGAGTCGAGCGCGGGTCGTCTGTCTCCGAACATGTGGATCAGCACATGCACACGTCGACAATTGCGGATCACGTTGAAGAGTTCCTCGACCATGATGTGAACGCGTCCGTGGAGCAACACTTGGGGCAGCGGACTACGGCGAGTCCTGAAGTCTCTCGCGATCAAGGCAAATCAGTCAGCGCAATCGGACAGATGCTGCGTGATCCGGATTCGGTGCGCCGAGCGATCATCCTCAATGAGGTCTTGATGCCGCCCAAAGCCCTCCGCTCTCGTCGGTGATGTCATGCCGGAGCCTCCGTTGAAGGTGCTGTTGCTGGCAGGGGCTATTCAGGTGCGCGGAAGCTCTGCGTACACGTTGAACTTGACCGAACGGTTGGGGCGTTACGAAGTGGACGCAAACCTGGTTTGCTCGAACGCTGACGTCTTGAAGCATTGCTCCCACCAGCAGGATCGGATCTCGGTCTATCCCGACCTGCAGGTGCCGATTTGGCGACGCATCGTGCTGGGCGCTCTCCGCCGAGATTTGGCCCAGGATCCCCCCGACCTGATTCATGTGCAATCACGGGAAATGGCCTGGCATGGAATCTGGCTGTCCCGCGCGCTGACGGTCCCGTATGTGCTGTCCGTACACGACTATCTGGGACCCAGCGAACACCTGGTGTATGATCTGGACTGGTGTCAGCGCGTGATTACCATCAGCGACTCGGTCCGCACGGAACTTCTGGCGCGAACACACTTGCCCGAAGAACGCGTGTGTGTGATTTCGAGTGGTGTTGACGTGGATCAGCAATCCGAGATGTTACCCGTTCTCGATCCGGATCACGTTCCCGTAGTGGGTACGGCCTGTCCGCTGGAAGCCGTCAAGGGTCTGCCGTTCTTCCTGGGAGCGGCGCAACGGGTGTTGGAACGCAAAGCGGAGGCCGAATTCTTAATCGCGGGTGCCGGTCCGGAAGAAGCCAGCCTCCGCCGACTGGCTCAGAGTCTGGGGATCGTGAAACATGTCACGTTTGTGCCCAACGTCGCCGAGTTCGCTTCGGCCCTGTCGGCCATGGACGTGTTTTGCCTGCCATCGCTGCGTCAGGGACTGGGGACCGTCATGTTTCAGGCGATGGCCATGGGTAAACCCGTGATCGCCACAAGTGTTGGGGGGGTGCATCGCGTTTTGCGCGACAATCAGAATGGACTGCTGGTTGCTCCGTCGAACTCCCGAATGGTAGCCGAGCGGATTCTGGAGTTGCTCGACGACCCGGAACGGGCGCGGATGATCGGCGAAGCGGGACGCAGCCTGGTGAGGGCCGAATTCAGCGTCGAAGCCATGCTGAGGCGGACTGTTGATTCGTATTGGTCTTGCCTGAACGGTCGCGCGATCAATGGAGTTCAGGTTGCATCGACCGGCAGCCCGTTGCGCTGCAGGAATTCTTCGGCCCAGAAGTAGTGGCTGAGCAATCCGGTCGTGTCACGTTTCAGTACGCGATAAGCCAGGTAAATGGCCTCGATCGTCGCCAGACCCCCGTCGGGATCCGAGTGCGTTTTGGACTTGCGAGGATAGGCGGTTCGCCAGTCCGGCAGACTGCGCGGCGGCACGCTCGCGTATTGCGGCTGCATACGCTGCGCCAGTTTCCAGGTGGCATCCAGCACCAGCAGGCCCTTGTCCGCGTCCTGCTCGTTCAACTGCGGTCCATCGATCGACAGGCAGACGTAGTCTTGGAGCGGCTCGGCAGGTTGGTCAGGAAAATCCCAGAACCGGAATCCCGCGCGCCCCCGCAGCGGCTCGACAGTGCACTTGCTGCGCCGTTCGCGGGGATGGACGACGACAATCGTGGGAGGGAACGTGTCCACAGGTCATCCCTGCTGGAGAGACTGGATTTTGTGCTGGACATCCGCGATCTGTTGCTCCAACGCCGGAATCTCTTCGGGATCGTCGGGCTGTTGTCTGGCCGCTGACAACAACTGCTGCAAATTGGCCAGTTTCTTGCGGGCGACGTCCAGCTGCTTCTTTTGCTTCTTGTTCAAACTCATGCGGATCCTCTGCCAGATTGTCGAGAATTCAACCAAAGCTCGACATGAACCAATCGTTGCTCGAATGACGGCGGTGGAGTAGGTTATGCTCTTGGAATACAGACGCGCGAGCCACAGCTCTCCTGTTAGTTTATCTTGCGCGATCCGGATTGCGAGTCCAACAGGCGTCGCTGGGCCCTGGCGGCACAGGCAGCGAATTCGTGTGATGTGAACGATGTCGATTCTTCTGTGCTACAAGTGTTATTGCTGGATGCAGCCCCAGGGAGGTATCTGCCCCGGTTGTTACCAGTTGCTGGATGCTGATGTCCCCGATCCCGCTCCCGAAATGTTGGCCGAGGATTTGGGAGTGGTGGAATCACGGATTGGTGAAGTCCGCATGGGACGCACCCGGATGCCGCTGACCGGAGTCTTGTATGCGACCAGCCGGGGATTGTTTTTTGCCCCCCACGACGTGGAACGCGTGGTGCGCGTCGTGGGCGAATCCGTGGCGGGCCACTCGGTGTTGTGGTGGTGTGCTTCGCTGATGTGGAGTCCACTGACGTTGCTGTTGCCGTTTGTGAAGATTCGTCGCGAACGCCAGGTCGAGAGTTATGTGGACCGTCCCCAGGTCCTGGAAGTCGGTGACAGTCACAGAATGAGCCAACTGCTGCTGCAGAGTCCAGGGTGTTTTTTTCTACCTCACCAGTCCGTCCGACTGATTTGTCGCCGCCGCCGGAAATGGCTTGTCGAACGCTCACTGGGCGGCAATCTGCGGTTTGGGGCGGTTTCAGACAGTGACGATTTTCGGCAGCGGATGCAATTGGAGTTGAGCAAGGATCGTTGGAGCGGAGTGATCCTGTCGTAGCGGATGCGGAGCCGCGAATGGTCGCTCGTAGCACTGGAAGATGCCAATCTGGAAACCATTGGAAATGCAGATCCACGAGTTTCTCGAGATCATGAAGAACGCCCTGAATGGCCAGACTCTGGTCAAACTTGTGCTGAGCAAGCCGGTTCATGTAGCCGCCGGCGCCGTGCGCAGGATTTCCATCCGCCCGGTGCATGTGCGAGGTGCATTGTGCTGTCAGCTGACCCTGCGGCAGGCAGATGGTGAAACGCACGAGAATCTACCCTTGGGCGAGGCTGCGGACCTGGTCGCCCGCCAATTGGGGCGCAGCTTTGTCCACGCACACTTGCGGACCGAGACCGATGACTACACGGTCCGCGTCCGCCGTGATGGCGCATTGCAAGTCACTTGCAGGCCGGCGCCGAAGTCCCCGGCGGTTGCCGGTCACGATCGCCAAAAGCAGTACTTGATCCCCGATCACCGGGTCTGCCCTTTCTTGCAGGAGATTGGAGTGATGACGCCGGCCGGCAACGTCCGGTCGTCCAAGCAACAGAAATTCCGGCAGGTCAATCGTTTTCTGGAATTGGTGGACGACGTGTTGCCCCGATTGCCCCCAACCGGTCGGTTGCAAATTGTGGACTTCGGCTGTGGCAAAAGCTACTTGACGTTTGCTTTGCACTTCCTGCTGACGGAATTGCGTCAACGCGCTGTCACGATCATCGGTTTGGACCGCAATCCACGCGTGGTGCAGGAATGCAACGCAATCGCCGGGCGACTGGGAATTGCCGATCTGGAATTTGCAGAGACCGACATTGCCAGTTATCAGCGGCGGGACCCGGTGCATTTGTGTGTTTGTCTGCACGCCTGCGATACCGCAACCGACGACGCGCTGTGCCAGGCGATCGCCTGGCACAGCGATGTCATCCTGGCAGTGCCTTGCTGTCAACATGAACTGGCAGGGGTCATCAATCCACCGCAGCCCGGATTGGACGCGTTGCTGCGGCACGGCATCTTAAAGGAGCGGTTTGCGGCGCTGGCCACCGACGCGCTGCGTTCGGAATTGCTTGAGCACTGCGGTTACCAGACTCAGGTGATCGAGTTTGTCGATCTGGAACACACGGCGAAGAACTTGTTGATTCGTGCAACGCGGACTGCACAACCACGTTCCAGCGCCGCCTGGCGAGCTCGGCTGAACGATTTCAAGCAGATGCTGGGCCTGGACGGAGTGTATCTGGAATCGTTGCTCAGCCTGCCAGGAGGCTGATGATCACGGAGTCTTGTGCTGAGCGGTGTTTGGTGTCTAGCGATCGGCGATGGTCAGGATGATCTTACCCCGACGTTGCTCCGTTTCCGCTGCCGCCACCGCCTCCCCGATGCGATTCAATGGGAAATGGTCTCCGGCCTCGGCCGATAAAACTCCGGCCACCACCAGCTTCTGCAATGCGCGGATCAGGACGATCTTCTGCGGCAATCCAAGTTGGGCCAGGTACTGGCCTAACCAGAAGCCACGGATGCTGGCACCCGGTGTCATCAAAGTTCGGGGCGCGACGGTAACGGGCTGGTTGGACAGCGTGCCGTAAAGTACCAGCTGTCCAGCCGTTGTCAGGCAATCTGCAACGGCTGAAGCGGTTGGACCCCCGACGGGATCCAGAGCGAATTGGACTCCTGTGTCTCCAGTGGCTCGCTGGACCGCCTCCTGCAGTTCCTCGGCTGGTTGTCGTTCGGCATCGAATACCACGACATGATCGGCACCCAGCTGTGTCAGTGCATCCCGCGCATCTTCGCGACGGATCACGTTGATTGTGCGGAACCCGCAATGCTGGCCCAGCCGCACGATCATCCTGCCCAGGGCTGATCCGGCGGCGGTCTGCAGTAACCACGCGTCGCGGGGAATGCGCAGAATGTTGCGAACCAGGATCCAGGCCGTGGCGGGGTTCACAAAGAACATCGCTGACTGATCCGCACTGAGACTGGACGGCAAGGGAACGACTTGACGGGCGGGAGCGATCGTGTACTGGCTCCAGTTGCCGCGATCGCGATTGAGCACCGCCACCCTCTTGCCTGTCATGAATCGCCCGAGCAGGCTGCCCCCGTGCGCGTCGACGACACCGACTCCTTCAAACCCAGGGGTCGCGGGCAATGCGGGCCGGACGCTGTAATCGCCGCGAACGTACATGAGGTCCGACGGATTGATGGGGCTGGACAACATCCGCACGCGGACCTGGTCGCGTTGTGGCTCTGGTGCTGGAACGTCCTCTACGGTGAGGACTTCCGTCGGGTTGCCAAATCGCTCGAAGATGATCGCTTGCATCGCAGTCTGTTGTACTCCGTGTACGGCCAAGTGGATTCCGTTCGCTTCGAGTCATAAGGAGTACCCGCTCATCGGAGCCTCATGGCAGTGACTCCAATCGGGTCTTGGCCAACTTGGCATATGGACTCTGCGGGTAGTCCATGATCAGCTTGCGATAGGTGCGTCGCGCGTTTGTGGGTTTCTGCAATTGTTCATCGCATTGGCCTTGCTGCCATAACGCTTGGGGGTTCCAGCGTTCGGATGACTGATTGATTGTAACGGCCAGGTAGGCTTCCAGAGCCTGGTCGAATTGCTCCTGGGCGAACCAGGAGTCGCCGATCAGAAATTGACTCTGTGCTGCGATTTCCGTTTGCTTGCTTTGCGGATCTTTGACCACACGGGTGAATGCCGACCGCGACTCGTCCCAATTGGCGCGCCGGATGTGACTCCAACCCACGAAAAATTCGAGTTTGTACGGCAGGGGTGCTTTTCTGGCCTGAGCGAACTCCGCGGCCAGGTCATCGATCAACGTGTATTGTTTCTGCTGAAAATAGCTTTCGGCCAGAACCGCCCACGCGCTGGCCATCCATGGGTGCTTGTTCCAATCCAGATCGCTGGTTTTCAGTTCTTTCAAAATCGCTTGTGCTTCCTGAGGCTTGTCTGTTCGTAACAGAGCCTCACCTTGATAGAACCGGGCTTCCTGACGGTATGCGGACTTGGGAAACTCTGAGTTCAATGTGCCGGAGTGAGTGAGGGCGTCTTTCCATTTCTTCTGGAAGACGGCGATCCGCAGCAGTAGGAACAGGCTGGATTCCCTCACCATCACATCCGATTTCGGGTGGTCTAACAGCGCCTGAAACATGTTGTGGGCCTGGTCCAGTTTGCCGGCGACGAACAGGCTCTCCGCCAGTTGCAGCCGAGCATTGTCGGCGCGATCGCTGTTGGGGTGTTCGGTGTAGAGTCGTCGGAAAAGAGCGTCTGATCGATCCGTCTTGTTGGCTTCCAGGTTCAAGAATGCCCAATGTTCGAGAATTTCGTCGATGCCTTGTGCCTTGGGAAACCGTTGCGCCAGGCGATTGTACGCGGAGTCCGCCTCGTCGATCTTGCCGTCGGCTTCCAGCAATTGTGCAGCGGCACGACCGGCTTCGAATGCGCGGCGGATTGCTCCCTTGGACTCCGCTCCGGCTGGAGCCGGTGTTTGCGGAGCGTATCGCTGAAATGTCTCTAGAAAGGCGGTTGTCGCTTCGGCGTTGCGCTGAGCGTGTTGCAGTGATTGCCCGCGCATATAACAGGATTCCGCAGTCAGTTCGTGTTGTGGGTGCTGTTTGATGACACGCTGGAATGTCGCGGCCGCGCTGTCATAGTCCGCGAGCTGAAATTGGCACCAGCCCAGGCCGGACAGACCGCGCGCTCGATAATCGGGCGGATGGGAGCGATCCGAAAGTTGGATGAACAGTGGTGTAGCCCATGCCCAGTCGCCATCGGCATAGACCGCTTCGCACATCTTGAGAATTGTGGGAGCCACAATTTCGTGCTCGGGAAATTCCGTTTGCAGTGTCTGGAGGTCGGCGTTTGCCGGCGGTTTGTGTTGCAGATTGGCATGTGCTACGGCCCGTGTGGCCAGTGCCCGGGCCCGTTTGCTGCCCATGGGAGATCGGTCTAGGTAGGCTGTGCAGGCATCACGGGCCGACGGATAGTCTGCTAACGCCAGGCGGCTGATTGCTGTCAGCACGAGCGCTTCCATGTGATCCTTGGAAGCGGACTTTTGAATGGCATCCACCAGCGGCTGAACCGCCTGGATGGTCTCCTCGTGTCGCTGGAGCATCTGCAATGACTGGGCCAGGTACAGCCGAGCCAACGATCGCGTTTGATCGACCTGGCTGGTTTGCACGACCTGATTGAAGATCTCGCTGGCACGTTGCATGTTGTCCTTTCCGCCACGAGCCTGCCAGACTCGGCCCTGAAGAATTGCATTGCGCTTGGTCAACGGGCTACGCGGATATTCGTCGGAAATTCGTTTCAAAATTCGCACCGCCTGATCCAACTGGCCGTCATACACGGCGGATTCCGCCGCAAAATGCAGGCTGTCGTCAGCCAGCTCACTCTGCGGCCAGCGGTCAGCGATTTGCAGATAGCTTGTGCTTGCATGTGCGTAGCGGCCGGCCAGCAACTGGCTGTTGGCCAGCTGATAAATGATTCGATCGGCCAGGTCCGATTTGGGAAACTGCTTGCTGACACTCGACAAGATACGAATCGCCTGGGGATAGTCGCCCAACGACTTGTAGCTGAGCGCTTTCCAATATCCCGCGTTTGCGGCTTGTTTGTCGTCCCGTTCCGCTTGTGTGAAGCGGTCGATGGCCTTGCGATATTCCCTCAATTGGTAATGCGAGTAGCCAGAATTGATCGCTGCCAATGCCAGCAGTCGACTGTTAGGGAATGTGGTCTTCACGGCATCATAGGCCACGGCGGCCTCGTTGAACTTGCCAGCGGAAAAGTAGTACGCGGCAACCTTGAGCTGCGCGCGGTCCGCGTGTCGTCCGGATGGATTGGCTGCCAGCGTGCGGTAGACGCTGACGGCATCGTCAACGCGATCGAGTGCTTCGTAGCATCTTCCCAGGCCAAAACGGGCGTCGTCAGCCATTCTCCCCTGGGGATGTTGTTCGAGTGATTTTTGAAACGCGGCCGCCGCCAAGGTCATTTTCTTACGCTGCAGCAGTGTGTCGCCCAGGTAGGGCAGCGCCCACTCCACCAGCTCATGTTGGGGATCCAGGCCCAAAAACTGGCTGAACTCCGTTTCAGCGGCTGCGTAATCGTTGAGCAAATAGCTGCACTCGGCGACACGGTAGGTGGCGTCAGCCAGGTTGCGGCTCTTCGGGTACAACTTGACGAATTGTCGCAACTGGGTCCGCGCGTCGGAGAATTTTTCCAGATTGACCAATGCCAGCCCGAGGTACAGTCGTGCCAGCGGCAGTTTCGGATGTCGCGGATGTGTGCGAATGAACGCCCGGAATTTTTCCGACGCCAGATCCCAGCGGCTGTTTTGGTACAGTCCCGCCGCGAATTTGTAGGCCGCGTCTCCCGGAGCCGCCCGCAGAGAACTCATTGGCAGGGCAGCGATCAACAACCACGTGAGCAGCGCGCGGCAACAGAGACGTTGTCGCAGGACTGTCGCTGGTCCGGCTGGTTTGGGATTCATCAATTCGACCTCGATGAACTGCAGAGTCATTCACAGAGCGGCACAAATGGACGTTGTGCAATAGTACCGACATGAAAGTCGAGTCGGCAAGCGCTTGCCGGCTTCAGTGCACATGATTTTTGTTGCTGGAGGCCATCGGCAGGCAGCCGTCGGCTAATCCGCTACCTGTAAGTTGACGACATGGTCTGTTATGCTCTTGCGTCGGGTGATTCTTCGATTATTGCGCTGTGTCTCTCGTGGATTCGGACAACGAGTGGATCATGATCTACAGCAATGTTCTGTTGACGGTGCGCGAGGCATCGGACATCGGATCTGTGGTGGAACTGCTCGCTGAACAGGGACGGCTTTCCCGCGAGGAGCCCGGTTGTCTGCGATTCGAAGTCTACCATTCGCAGACGGATTCGCGGTTGTTTCTGTTGATCGAGCGTTGGGAAGATCAGAAGGCACTCGACGATCACCGTCGGGCGGTTGCCTACCGCGAGATCTATCAGCCGCGCGTGCTGCCCCTGGTGGACCGTGTGCCCCATCCGTCCGATCTGATTGGTTGACGTTTCGTCTGCTGTCGGTTACGGCAGGCCACTTGCGGAATGTGTTGATCAGCGGCTGGACCGGAATTGCGAAATTCGGACGTGTTGGACTCTGTTTGTTTTAAGACTTTTGACTACGGAACGCTGCCCGCTGTGGAAGACTGCTTGTCGCGTGGCGCCGCAGCGCGTCCCGCAGTACAGGTTCCGGAGTGGGCATGACCAGGAGAGGCCGGTGATGAGTGAATCGTCTCAACCACTCAATAAATTCAGTTCCCGAGTGACTCAGCCCCGCTCCCAGGGAGCATCGCAGGCGATGCTGTACGGGACGGGCATGACCGAACAGGACATGCAGAAAGCACAGGTCGGGATCGCCAGTGTGTGGTACGAGGGCAACACCTGTAACATGCACCTCAACCAGCTGGCTGTACATGTCAAGCAGGGTGTGGTCGATGCCGGACTGGTCGGGATGCGGTTCAATACCGTGGGGGTGAGCGATGGCATATCGATGGGCACAGAAGGCATGTCCTATTCGCTGCAGTCGCGGGACTTGATTGCGGATTCGATCGAGACTGTGATGTGCGGTCAGTGGTATGACGCCAACATCGCTCTGCCCGGTTGCGACAAGAACATGCCTGGCTGTCTGATGGCGATGGGCCGAGTCAACCGGCCATCGATCATGGTTTATGGTGGTACCATTCGGGCCGGGTGCACAGCCGATTTTGACAAACTGGACATCGTTTCCGCTTTTCAATCCTACGGTGAATACCTGTCCGACAAGATCAGCGACGAAACACGTCAGGAGATCATCAGGAACAGTTGCCCTGGTGCGGGAGCCTGCGGTGGCATGTACACCGCAAACACGATGGCTTCGGCGATCGAAGCCATGGGGATGTCTCTGCCGAACAGCTCATCAATTCCCGCCGAAGATCCGCTGAAGATCGACGAGTGTTATCGCGCCGGGCAGGCGATTCGGCATTTGCTGGAATGCGATCTCAAACCGCGCGACATCATGACCCGAGCCGCTTTCGAGAACGCGATGGTCATCATCACGGCACTGGGAGGTTCGACCAATGCGGTACTGCACCTGATCGCCATCGCCCGTTCCGTCGATGTGGATTTGACGATCGATGACTTTCAACGTGTCAGCGACCGCATTCCCTATCTGGCCGACCTGAAGCCCAGCGGGAAATTCGTGATGGAGGATCTGCACGCTGTAGGCGGCACGACGGGCGTCATCAAGTTCCTGCTGGAACACCAGTTGCTGGATGGCAACTGCCTGACCGTGACTGGAAAAAGCCTGGCCGACAACGTGTCCGGTCTTCCCGGGTTGTCAGCCGACCAGCAGATCATTCGACCAGTGGATGATCCGATCCTGCCCAGCGGTCATTTACAGATTCTGCGGGGCAATCTGGCGCCGGAGGGGGCGGTGGCCAAGATCACCGGCAAAGAAGGCCTGCGGTTTACGGGCACGGCGCGGGTGTATGGGTCCGAGGAAGACATGTTGCAGGGGCTTGAAAACAAGGAGATCGTCAAGGGACAGGTTGTGATCATCCGTTACGAAGGACCGAAAGGCGGCCCGGGGATGCCGGAAATGTTGACGCCCACCTCAGCCATCGTGGGAGCAGGATTGGCCAGCGATGTGGCCCTGCTGACCGATGGCCGCTTTTCTGGAGGCTCCCACGGGTTCATCGTCGGGCATATTACTCCCGAAGCTCAAGAAGGTGGCCCGTTGGCACTGGTGGAGGACGGTGACGAAATCACGATCGACGTGGAACGTAATCAGATCGACGCCATGGTGCCCGATGAGGTGATGGCTGATCGCGCTGCGCGGTGGGTCGCACCGGCCTACAAAACGCAACGCGGCACCCTGTTCAAATACATCAAGAACGTCAAGCCCGCCTCAGAGGGTTGTGTGACCGACGAATGAGACGCACACAATTGCTGGGCGAGCCCGACAGTGGACCGTCTCGTGCGGGTGCGGAGGTGAGGCGTGTTGATTGAAGACGTGCGGCAGTTGCTCCAAGGCCTGATGGCCGGCCAGCTCTCGATTGGACAAGCGGAGACGCTTTTGGAACAGTTGGACGCCTCGACGCAGGAAACCCGCGATGCCTGTGTTGATCTCGGGCGCAGCCAGCGTTGCGGTTACGCTGAAGTGGTGTACGGCACCGGAAAAACTCCTCAATCCGTTGTCGAGATTTTTGAGTGTCTGTATGACAACGGTCAGGACTGCCTGGGGACGCGCATCGATTCCGAACAGGCCGCCGAATTGCGGCCCCGGTTTTCAGACTTGATATACAATCAGGTTGGACGGACGGCGCGCGTCATGCAGAAATCGCGCGGTCAGAACACAGGCCACGTGGTGCTGGTGTCTGCCGGAACCAGCGATGCGCCCGTTTTCGAGGAAGCCCTCGAGACCTTGAAGTGGATGCGGTGCGAGGTTGACACGTTCACGGATGTGGGAGTGGCCGGTCCGCAGAGGCTGAATCGGGCACTGCCGCGGCTGCGGGAGGCCGATGCCGTTGTGGTGGTGGCTGGGATGGAGGGAGCATTGGCCAGCGTGGTGGGCGGACACGTCTCCTGTCCCGTCGTCGCTGTTCCAACCAGTGTCGGCTATGGTGCGAATCTGGGAGGCTTGGCTCCATTGCTCGCGATGCTCAACAGCTGCGCCGCCAACGTGGCCGTGGTCAATATCGATGCGGGTTTCAAGGGTGGCTATCTTGCTGGCTTGATGGCCAACCGGGGATGGACGGAAGAATCGTCATGACGACTCCCGCAGACGATCTGCAAACGGTCGATCGAGTCAACAACCTGCCCGCAGCGGTCGAGCGGCCCGTCGATGCACACAAAGGCACCTTCGGGCGCGTACTGATCGTGGCCGGAAGTCGCCAGATGAGCGGTGCCGCCAGCCTGGCCGGAATGGGAGCGCTGCGGGGAGGGGCTGGATTGGTCTTCCTGGCCGTGCCGCAGAGCATCGTTGCCATTGTGGCCCGCGCCGAACCTTCGTACCAGGTGACGGGATTACCTGAAACGGCAGACGGATACCTGGACGCCGCCGCCGTCGAGCGATTGGCGCCGTTGACTCAAAACTGCTCGGCCGTTGCGCTCGGTCCCGGGCTCGGTCAGTCTGCGGGTGTGACGGCCGTGGTACTGGGGCTACTGGATTCGGTCTCGAAACCCATCGTCGTCGATGCCGATGCACTCAACGTGTTGGCAACTGAGCAAAGGTCGCCGCTGCTCAGCGGCCAGGCAGCGGACCAGCCGCCGCGGTTACTGTCTCCGCATCCCGGGGAGTTCGCGCGATTGTCCGGGCTGTCGATGGAACAGATCCAGTCCAACCGCGAAGCACTGGCCGTGTCCTTCGCTCGTCAACACAACGTGACACTCCTGCTGAAGGGGCATCAGTCCGTTGTCAGCGACGGACGCCGACTGTTCGTTAATTCCACTGGGAACAATGGCCTGGCCACTGGCGGTTCTGGCGATGTGCTGACCGGCCTGCTCGCCGCGTTGCTGGCCCAAGGATGGTCCGCTTTTGACGCCGCTCGACTCGGAGCCCATCTGCACGGTTTGGCCGGTGATCTGGCAGCCGAGGATCTCTCCCGTCCGGGACTGATCGCGTCCGATCTGCCACGCTACCTGGCCGTTGCCTGGAGCAAGCTCCCCAGCCAGCCGTGATCGGCGGCAGCGCAGCTCACTCGCTACAGCAGGGTTTCCAGCAGCATCCGCAGCTTACGCATTTCCAACTGGAGCTGCGTCTGCGATGTGTGATCCGGCAGAAGATCGACCGAAAGGAAGCGGGCGTACTTCTCGCGCCGCAATTGATTGATGATGCGATTGTAGTCGACATTGCCCAGTCCCACACTGACCTGCAGGTCACTGGCTGTCGAATCGCGCAAGTGCGTATGGAATACATAGGGATACATGGGGTCGAAACTGTCTTGACCGTGTCCCTGATGAATGTAATAGCTGGGGTCAAATGTCAGCCCGACTCCATTGACCGACTGGCACAATTCCACGGCCGTTCGCGGATCTTCGGTCAACGTACCGGTTTGTGTCTTGATGGAAATACGCACTCCATCCGCATTGGCGATCGTCAAGAATCGTTTGAGCCGGTCGATTTCCGTGTTGAAGGGGGTTCCCAGTGGTGAAGCCGGCAGAGTGATCTGAGCAATGCGGAGCATCTTGGCCCACTTGCAAATGCCCATGAACGTCTCGGGGGCGATGTCGTGCTCAAGGTACAGCGCTACCGGAGTCAGCCGCGTGATTTCACGGTACGAGGCGAATTGTTTATCCGGATCCGCGGCGACGACCGAAGGACGCAATCCGTCGCCGGACTCGTTGAGCCAGATCTCGATCTTGTCGAATTCCAGATCGGTTACCAGATTGCACACGTCCTCGAACGGGAGATTGGAGAAGCTTCGAGATGATGCAGCTACGAACACGCGCGACGCTCCAGAGGTTTTGTGTCATAAGGTTTTGATGTGCAATGCCTTATGTTATGTGATCTCTTCCCGAATCGATCGGCTGGTAATCTAGTACGATTATGCGGATTGTGCAAGGTCGATGGGATCTGGTTGTCAAAAGGATCGTAACACTGCCAAGGATGATCCGCATTGTGACGCGCCAACGGCCGATACACCTTGGGGGAGATGATCGGTCAACGGCTGCCGGCGTTCAGGAAGCGTCTGCAGTTTTCTCGGAAATCGAAGGGGATTGAGTCGATGACGTCGAAGCTAGCATTTGGGATCGCTGCCTGTCTGGTCGTGCCGGCTTGTTTGGGTTGCTCAGCCAATTCTGGGGTCGTTCGTGGGCAGACACCCGCGACTGTCTCACAGCCGGCGGCCGGTGGAGTGCAACAGATCGCCTACCAATCCGTCCCACAGCAGCCGCGCGGACCGGTCATGGCGACTGCGTATCCGACACCTCAAGCGCAGAATGTCGACGGCAGTTACTACTGTCCGCCGACGGTTTCCAATCATCACGGCCATGGACTGCGTCAGCACCGTCATTGGTTTACCTACGACCAGCCGACCGACTTGCGTTACCCGGCTGCGAACACACCCGCGCCCGTCGTGCAGTATCCGTACTACACGGTCAAAGGGCCTTCGGATTTCTTCATGAAATAACGCAGGCACATCATCGCGTTGGTACAGTCGACGCGGATCGCCTCTGGGCCCGCGTTCACGGAAAACGTGTTTGCCAACCGCGTTTGTGCGTCAGCTATTGGCTGCGCGTTTTGTGCCAGGCGTTGTCGGTGTCTCGGGAAAGCCGAGGTTGCGATTCAGCGCGCTTGGTGGGTTCGGCAGGCGGGTGTTCGATGGCAGCCGAGCGCGGCTGTTCGAATTCGGGCGGCTGTCCATCATCGATTGTCAGGAAGGGGTCCGCGTTGGCCGGCGTGGTCGCCCGCTGTCGAGTGATCCACGACTTGGGACCAGCCCATTCAGCGGTCTGATGTGTGGGGGCGGACGTCCGATCGGTGGAGAGTGGAGCTGCCGAAATCAAGACTCGGCATCCGCAGAGTCCGATCAATGTGATTCCCATGGCCGCTGGTCGCAGGGCACGGCGCGATCTCATCTCTTGAGGCCTCCCGGGGTGTTGCGAGGTGTTTTGATTTGCAGGTGGCGGTTCCACAGGGATTCTGGAATCAGCAGCGGCTTACGCGCGCGCAAATTCGATGTGGAGTGTTGTGTACGCTGGACGGAGTCTTGATTCGGGATGGATATCCAGCGATTGGTCGGCAGCGAGTGACCGATCGTCCGTTGGCGCTGGGAAATTCTCTGCTGCTTGCCTGAGGAATGATCCCGCGGCGGGAAGCGATCCTTGCTGGAACGGCTCGCATTGTGGGGCCGATTGAGCTCACGACGTGTGGACCGTGTTTGGCCGCCGATCCGTTGCCGGTTGAATGCGTCCGGATCAAAGGCGTCCGGTCGCTCATCCCGCAAGACTGTGTCGATCAGTTTTCGCCCACGTTCGTTGATTGCCGTCGCTGACTGAGTGTCTTGCTCATGGGACACCTGCTCCTGCGGCGTGTCCGACTGAACCGGAACCGATGCCGCGGCAACCGAAGAATCAGATCGGGTGATGGTTGTCCGTGGTGGTTTGTCCGCTGGCCGGCTGTCTTGCGATTGGTGTGCCACGTAGTCGCGAATCCACTCGCGGAGCGACCTCACTTGTCCTGCTCCGCTCCGTCCAAAAAACACCGACTGTCCACGTCGGCCATGGTTACCTTGGGGGATGACCAGCAACGGGCTCTGGTCCGGGGCTGCCAGGTTGATGGAGGTCACGATGCTGGCCAGGTTGCGTTCGGTGGTGAGCCGGGTGACTCCATGACGGTGCCGCAACTTCAGGCCACTACCGGATTCGCCACCGTGACACTTGGCGTTGCCGCATTTATTGAGCAGCAAGGGTTGAATCCGCAGGACGTACTTTTGCGCCAAGTCACGCGGAAGTCCCGCCAGCGATTTGACCTCGTTCGCCAGGAAGCCGTCGTCGGTGCGGCGGGCTGGACGCGGGAGGGTCAGATGCGTGGCGGTTCGCGGGTGCATCAGACTCTCCAGTCGTCGCAGCATGTCACGCGCTTCCTGGCGGCTTGGTTCCAGGGCCAGCGCGTCGCTCAATTCGGTTTGTGCTGCGTGGAGCTGTTGGTGAGATATGCACCAGCGGGCCAGGGCGATGTGGTTGCTGGCCGTCAGGTCGGGCATCGATTTGCGCAGTTTGCGATAGGCGTCCGCCTTGCTGTCTGCTTCGAATTTGACATGTTCGAATGGCACGAACATGTTGCCGGACGGCACGTTCACAACGTAGCCACCGGCGCCGCGACGAATGTCGCCTTCCAGAAGGCGACCTCCGCGGACCAGCAGCATGCGGGCTGGCTTCGCTGGCTCTTGTCGATCTTTTTGTCGATCTGTGGCCGGCAGACGCGCAGGGCATACGCACAGCAGCGCCCAGGCGATTCCCAGCGGCACCGTCGTTTTACCGAGGCGGCGCGCAGGCCGTTTCTGGGGTGCGGAAACTGTTGGATGTGCGTGGGCTGTGCATGTCAGCCGCTGGCGCACGGACATATCTGTCCTGCCTGACACGGGCACGTCGATGTGAATGGGGGATGGACTTGGAGAGCTGGGAAGGCCGGAACCATAGTGACCCGACGGTATGGGGTCAAGCCGAACCACGGATAAACTGAACACCAGACCAGTGGTTATGGGGGCCAATCAGCGGCGTATCGAGGATGACCGGCTGTTCGGCGGCGTCGCGCCTGTCTGGATTCCAGCGGCCACGGGCTGTGGGAGGCAACCAAGTGTCCAATCGAGACAGGGTCCGGGACGGACCAGCTGCATGGAGCGCGGGGAGGCATATGCACCGCGCGCGCAGGGTTCGAGGGAGTGTGCAGGGCTCGATAGATCAGCACATATTGATGTTTGTCGGGGCTTCGTTACAATGCACGGCAGTGTTTTTGGACGATAATGGCAATGCACGGTCACGGATGTGTGTGTGCCGCGCGATACGGTTGTCAGCGGGTCGCTTCGTTCTCCATGAGCAAAGATTGGGAGTGCATCGATGTTGAATTGGCATACCACTCGACGTTCCCTAGATTGTGCTGGAACAACGCGCCGTGATTTCCTGAAGGTGGGAAGTCTGGGTGCGGGATCCTTGGCGTTGCCGCAATTGATGGCGGCCCGCGCGCACGCGGCATCCGAAGGTCAGATCGTCAAAGACACATCGGTTGTCTGGCTCTGGTTGGGCGGCGGCCCGACGCATATCGAGACCTTTGATCCCAAGATGGACGCGCCGGTTGAGTATCGCAGCGTGACCGGGGAGGTCTCGACGTCAATTCCGGGCGTCACGCTGGGTGGCAATTTCACGGACATGGCACGCGTGGCCGATAAAATGGCATTTGTGCGTTCCTTTGCACACAATGACAGCGGGCACGGGAGTGGTACTCACTATGTGATGACCGGCTATAGTAATCGCAATCTCGACAACGGTGGCCTGCCCACACGGCCCTCCTTTGGGTCGGTTGCCGCGCGCGTTCGCGGGGCGAACCATCAGGTCACGGGCATGCCGACCTACGTGCGATTGGGTGGAATCGGTTCAGATGGTCCGGCATTTCTGGGCAAGTCTTTTGCTCCGTTTGGATCGGACCGGGAGTCTCGTCAGAATATGAAACTGGCCACAGCGGGTGGTCGATTGGATGACCGCCGGAACCTGTTGGCGGGGTTTGACCGTTTCAAAAGAGCTGCGGACCAATCCGGATTGATGGACGGTCTGGACGCATTTGAGCAACAGGCTTTCAGCCTGGTCCTGGGCAAAGCGCCGCAGGCGTTCGATGTCGCACAGGAAGATCCACGCGTGGTCGCCAAGTATGGTACAGGGCTGGGATCTCAAATGTTGACAGCCCGGCGGCTGTGTGAAACGGGATGCGGCTTCGTCACCGTCAGCTACGGTGGCTGGGATATGCACGGCAATATCAAGCGTTCGATGGACAGCCGTGGGCCGGCGGTCGATCGCGCGGTGGCTGCATTTGTGGATGATGTGCAGCAGCGTGGCCTGAGTGAGAAAATCCTGCTGGTTGTGACGGGTGAATTTGGCCGAACTCCGAAGGTCAACAAGAGTGCCGGTCGCGACCACTGGGGACCCCTGTGCACTCTGGCGTTGTCCGGTGGCGGTCTCAAGATGGGACAGACCGTCGGATTGTCCGACGCGAAAGCCTATCGTCCGGAATCGACACCGATTCGGCCGCAGGATTTGATGGCCACCGTGTTCGACGTGCTCGGAATTGACCGCCAGCTGCAATTCATCAATCAGGCGGGACGTCCCGTATTCCTGATTGAGGATGGCAAACCGATCACCGAATTGATCTAAGATTCGGTGTTCCAACGCGGCCGCACCCGATTTCCCAGCGCCGGTCCGCGCGGCCCCGTGCGCGGGGGGTTGCGAAGCCGCAGACTCGAGCTGATCCACACAGACACTAGCTTTTCCGCTGTGGGGCGGCTCGTGATATGATCGCATCCGCTTCCGGCCGAGGTCTGCCCGCCATTGGTGTTTGCGGTTCGTCGTTGTGGCGGTCACTTGACGCTGTCCATGCCAGGCCTAGACTGGGCGCAGGGCTTGCCCGCCGATTGTCGGATTGGGCTGCTTCCGATGTCTGCTGTTCGAGAGAGCCATGACTGATCAGTCGCCATTGCCAGTGGATGGGAACGACGAGTCTGCCCAGATCGTGGAACCTGATGACCGGGTCCCCGAAGTGGACATGGTGGAATTGCCGCCGGTCGAACCACCGTCGGCGGGCTTCTTGATTCAGCTGTTTGTTGTTCCCGGACTGATCGTGGTGTTGGTGGTCGGCGTCTGGGCTTTGTTCGGAAAAATGGCAACCGGCAAGCAGGACTGGCAAGCGCTGGTTACGGACCTGGGCAGCAGCAACCCGCACCGGCAACAGCGTGCGTCGCTGGGGTTGGCGCAGCTGCTGAAGGTCGATTTAGAGAGCGGACCGAACGGCGGGGGGTTGGTGCGGAATCCACGCATTGCCCGGTCGCTTGCCGATCTGTTGCAGAAGCAGTTGGAGCGTCGATCGACCCAAAAGCCGGATCTGATCCAACAGGCGTTTCTGGCCAGAACTCTGGGCTTCATCGATGCTCCGGACGTCGTAATCCCGGCGCTCTGCCAGGCGATGGAACCGGACATTGACCGCGACATCCGCCGGAATGCCGTGGCTTCGGTGGCGCTGATCCTGGGTCGCGGTTCGGAGGGTTCGCAGCGGTTGCAATCGCCGGAACTGCTCGACAGCCTGATCGAACTGACTGCGGACGAAGATCGGTCGATTCGACAGGTCGCCACGTTCACGCTGGCCTTGCTGGACGGAAGCACGTCGCAACGTCGGCTGGCTGTGCTGTTGAACAATGCCGACGAGAATACGCGATTGAATGCCGCGTTTGGCCTGGCACGACAGCGGGCGACCGCGTGTTTGCCCCTGTTGGAGACGTACTTGCGAAAGGCTGGACAGACACAGGATGTGCAACAGCTCGAGTCTTTGGACCAAGAGCAACGGCTCAAATTGGCTGAACAGAAACTGCGACAGGAACCATTGGTCCTGAAAAACGTATTTCAGGCGATTCACGACCTGCGCGCGCAATTGGCCCCCGATCAGCGGGTCAAACTGCGGAAACTGGTGCAGCCCCTGGCTGAGGATTATCCGAACAGCGTTGTCCGCGTAGCGGCTCGCAAGCTGTTGTTGGAGTTCAGCAACTCAGTGGATGACGGCTCGTGACCGGTGCGTCGCAGGATCGCTGGGGCCGGCGGATCTGAGTGGCGCTTCCCGGCGCGGCCTCTCGATTCCCGCGACCCGCTTCAGCGCGAGATGGCGTGGATCGGGCGACCAGCAGCGATCGATTCAACGGATCCTGCACCTCGGAGTCATGTGGAATTTCCAGTTGTTTGAACGTGGTGGCCGAGATGTCGCGGATCTCAAGCGTGGCCACGACGTCACCTGCCGGATTGACCAAGGCCACGGTGTTCCCGGGCGACAGTCCAGCAGCCATTGCGGCCGTTACCGGTAAGGACAGTGGAATCGTCCAGTCAAACAGCCGATTGTCGTGCGCAATCACACATTCCTCGAGGACTCGCTCGTAGGTGTCCCGGTCCATCGGACCATCCAGCGGACTCAGTGTTCCGTCGCCGATCCGGTACAGGGTCGAGACATCGGCAGCCGAAACAGGAACCGGGTCCAGGTCCGAAGCTCCAGCCAGAAACTCCGCGATTTCTTCCTGGGGAACGGTCCGACAGATCGGTTCGCTCATGCCGCCGTGGGGCTGGATCAAGTCAGCCATGATGGTCGCATCCTTAGATTGGTCAACGCCAGAAGCGGTCAACGCGGGGCGGGAGTGGACGGTGTCGGGTATTGGGGTGAACGTCGCGATCACGTCAAGCGTACTGCGGCCGCTTCCTGGTATTCTCGGCGCATGCAGCCGCTGACGGATTTCACGCCGGCGGTGTGTGCTGGCTGGGCGCGTCGCCCAGGCCAAGCAGTTGTTGAATCTGGTTGAATGTGAGCATCGACCGCGAACTGTCTGCGAAGTGTCCGGTCCGCAGCAGTTCCTCAGTCAGGCCGCGCACGGCAAACCCCGTGACCGCCAGGCTCTCAATCGGGCAGACCATGATCTTGTAACCCCATTGCTCCAGTTCCTGGGCGGTTGCCAGGGGAGTTCGGCCTCCGAACAACACGTTGGCCATGTGCAGCCCGCCCATGTCGTTTGGGATTCTGGCGAGCTCATCACGGTTGTGTGGAGCTTCGATGAAACACACGTCCGCCCCCGTTTCCAGGTAACAGAGACCACGCGCGATGGCGGATTCCAGTCCCTCGACCGCACGGGCGTCGGTTCGAGCCACGATGACCAAATCGGGATCGCGACGCGTTTGCAGGGCGACCTCCAGCTTGGCCACCATTTCCTCGGTGGAGATGAGCTGTTTTCCAGCGAAATGGCCGCAGCGTTTGGGGGACTGCTGATCTTCGAGGATGATTCCCGCGGCACCCGCACGTTCGAATTCGTCAACGGTCCGCGCCACGTTGCGCAGATTGCCGTGCCCGGTATCTCCGTCGGCGATGACCGGGATTTCGAGACGGGCCGTCATCCGTCGCAGTGCATCCGCCATCTCGGACATCGTCAACAGGCCCAGGTCGGGCAGTCCCAGCAGGCTGGCGGCCGTACCAAACCCGCCCAGAAATAACAGTTCCAATCCCGCGGACTGCATCACCTGAGCGGTGAATACGTCGTGAGCCACCAAGCTGCGGATCAGTCCCGGTCGCTGCAGCAGGGAACGTAGGTGTTGAGTCTGAGTCGTCATGGAGATTTCGTACACTTGCGAGACGGTGGTTTTCTCGGTTCCTGGCGGAGCATCTGCAGTTGTACCACGGACCCCACAAATCTCAAATCTGAGCAGCCGGTCGTCAGAGGGACGGTTGCCGCGGCTGGCTGGACATCCTGGGCTGGTGAAGTCTCCGGTTTCTCTGCGGAGCAGTCACGGAGTGAACAGCCGTTTCTGGAACGGCCGGCGCCAGGTGGGAGGGATCTGTAACAGCCGTCGGATGTGCCCGACCTGACTTGCAGTGACTTCCCGTCCCGGCTGCCGCTGTCGCTGCCACCATTGATTGACGGCGTCCGCGACTTCCGTATCGGTGGCTTCCGGGTTCTGTTCCAGCACCGCGGCCGCCTCGCGCGCGACCGGACAATCGCCGATCGGGTCGCTGGTCGGGAACGGCTGCGTCGTGCGGTCCATCCGGGATCAACTGAGGGAAATTGCGGATTGGATTCATTGGTCGCGGTCGCGGTTTTTACCAGCATGTTCCGCAACTGGGTAGGTCAGTTGCGTCCGGCTGATAGAGATACGTGAAGACCGGCCCCGCGTGCTGCGGCTGCAGCAATGCGACCTCAGCCCGCTGGTACAGATTCGACGGTACCCCCTCGACCTGGTCGAGAATCCGCAGGCACTTCCCCGTCACTTGCCACAACTCGCCCTGAATCGCTTCTCCAGGTTGCCACCGCACCAGGCCCGGATAGTCGCCACAATTCACCAGACGGTAGAGCGGGCAGGTCATCGCCGGACCGAGAAACTGCTGAGCGTTCAGGTAGTGGGCACGAGCGTGGCCCCGTTTCAGAGTGCCATAGACGAATAATCGGACGGAGAGCTGCGATGCGGCGTCAATCGTCACGGCAATTGGGGCTACCTGAATCCAGGATGTCGAGCTGGGAGAAGATGAGTTTGGCCATTTCCCGGTGACCGCGGCGATTGGGGTGCACTCCGTCTCCGTCCAACCAGGACTGCAGAACCGCACGATTCGCCGCCGCGATCGCCCAGTGGGCCCAATGGTCGATGCAGGCCAGCCCATAGTGAGCGGCCAGATCGCGGATCGTGTTCACGTAGGGTTCGAGACTCCGGGCGTCTTCGGAGCGATCAACTCGATTCGGCGTTTGCAGCAGGGGAATGATCTCATGGTCGCGCAATACGTGAATGATCTGTTCCAGTGTGTCGTGAAATTCGTCCAGATCGGTTCCCGATTGCCGCGCGTCGTTCAGGCCAATCAACAAGGACACCACGTCGGTCGGAAAACGCAAGACGCGGTGGTCCAGATTGTGCAGCAGTCCGCGCGCCGTCTCGCCTGCGACACTGGTATTGATCACCACATCCAACTGGCGTCCTAACTCCCAACGCATGCGTTCGCTGAAGAACTCACCAAACGATCGGTGGCCTTGCGTGTGACAAGCTCCCATCGAGATGCTGTCGCCGGCAAACACCCACGTCAGTGCACCAGGACTCCGCACCAGGCGTTTCAGGTACTGGATGTCGTGACCTGTGTCATTGGCACGGTCCACATCGGCCGACGGCGTGCTGGCATCAGGCAGCGATTGCAGATCAATGCCGGAATCCAGCGGGATCTCGGCAATGTCCGTCTGGAAGTCCTGTTTCCATGCGGTCCGATGATTCGGTTCCGTTTGGGGATCGTTCGATTCCGGAGACACCGGCTGCGCGGATTGTGCGGCGGGCACCAGCAAGACGCGGCGGCGACGAGACCGTCCGGCCAGCGGGTGTGACATGTGTCCCGATGAGGATGAACGGCTCATTGCGTTCTCCAAACACGAATCCGTGGGCGATCAGTGTCTTGACTGCCGACATCGCACATGTGTCCACTCCATTCAGACACCGAAGCCAACAGATCCCTGCGGAAACCAGCCCGGTGCTCCGTTTGCCGTCCGGTCGCGTTGACAACACGACCGGACATCATATCGCAGGAAACCCCACCGGACGAGTCCGATGGGGTCCTGGTGGCGTTGGTTTGGTCAGGTCCGGTTCCCGCGGTCCGCAATTGCCACTTGGAACCGTCGTGACGGCTCATTCCCGACGAATTCCGATGGAACGTCGGGCATTTTCCAGCCGGGGAATCGTGATTCTCAACACGCCATCCAGAAATGCCGCGTCGATTTTTTCACGGTCCAGTTCGTCCGATAGTGCGAACATACGCTGAAAACCGCGGGCGTCATGTTCTCCATGCAGCAGTTCAAACCCATCAAGATTGCGGGGTTTCACTGCAGCGGTGACGGTGAGTCTGTGGCGTTCCAGCGCCAGTTCCGTCGTCGACTCATCCGCCCCCGGAAGGTCGATGGTCAGGCGGATGCCCTCGTCGGATTCCCAGACGTCCACGGGAGGCGGAACCAGCGGACGGCCTGATGAGGTCTCGTCGGAAACACACGCGTCTTGTGTCGTTTTGGAATCGGTCATGAGCGTTCAACTCCTTTTCAGAGCGAGTTTTTGAACAGGACAGTGGTTTCATTTCCGGCCGGTGCTCGGATGAAAAATGAGTCACCTGCGAACACCTGACAGTTCGGGAGGTCATTGGCCCCGAATGGTCAGTTTTCGTGGCAGTTCCTGCTGGGGACGCTTGAGTTTCAGTGTCAGCATCCCATCTCGATAACTGCCGTCGGCCTCGGCCGGTTCCACGGTGTACGGCAGCGTAAAGCTTCGTGTGAACCGCAGATTGTCGCGTTCTTGTTTGAGATATCGCCCATCCGACGGCGGTGTTTCCTCCTGTGGCTCGTACGTCAGATGCACCGATTTGGGCTCGATCTTCACGTCCAGCCGGTCGATGTCGATTCCCGGCAGTTCCATGGTCATGGCCAGTTCACCCGCTTTGTGCCAGAAGTTGGCCGCTGGAACGTGGGCACTGGTCCACCCGGACCGGCCACCGAAAGCCGATAACATGCGTGACATTTCTTGACCCAGCAGATTCAGGTCGTGCCGTGAGCTGCGTTGGCTAGGGAATGCAAACATGGTCCACCTCCTCGTAAAGTCCTCAGATCATGAAGGGAACAGGGCACCATGTCGGTGGTGTCCGACACGGGCCAACCCGTTGGAGACTGACGCCAGCCACACCGGTCAACACAACGCAACCGGCATGCCCAAATCCGAAGACGCTGGATCTTGTTATGCCTTATCTGTTGTGTACATCGGCAGTAACGTAGATATTTGTGCCGCAAGTTTTTAAGTTAGTGCCACTATGGCACAATGCGGTTCACGGCAAATAGTGCCATATTGGCATACGATGTTAGGAATGCCAATGTGGCATGATTTGTTATGGCAGTCGGGGGCCGGGTTCTGTCGGATGCCGGATTGCGGGCTGGTATTGGGAACATACGTAACGTGAGGCTGGGTTTTCGGTGTGCCGGGCGGTGAGATGTGATGCGCATGGCGAATCTGTGGATGTTGGCCGGTGTCCCACGGCATGGGAACCCGATGTGATGTGTGGCAGAGTTTGGTTTGGCGCGATCGGTGCGCGATTGAGACGTTGAAGGAACGACGCTCAAATGACGGCGCGATTTGCGGGTTCTCGATTCTTGGACGAACGGCGTCGTCGGCGTCTGGCGGCTGAGAACAGTGACGTGGTCACCGTGAGTCCACCGTCTCTGGCGCCGCCCATCAGCGAGGCGCAGCGTCGCGTGTCCTTGTCTGCAGTGAGTCCCCAGGAGATGATTGGCGGGCTTCCGTTGCAGAAGTTGATTTCGCCGCGACTCTGGAAGCATGCGGTGGTCAGTCTGTTGTGGCTGTACATTGGATGTGGAATCGTCTGGTGCGGCCAGCAGTTGGAATTCGGCCATTGGGCCTGGAGTTCCAACTGGGACGGTCTGTTGAACCTGACATCGGGATCAGCGGGCCGCTGCTACGGAGCGGTGACCCTGTTGTTTGCCGCCCAACTGGCCTTGCTGATTGGGTGGGTGCGTTCGCAGAGCCCGCGGGACTTTGGTGGCAAATACAAAGTCTGGACCTGGGCCGCCCTGGTCTGGCTGCTGTTTGCTCTGTGCCTGGCAACTCAGTTGCACTGGGTGTTGAGCGGCCTGGTATTTCATGTGTGGGATGTCCCATTATGGCACCGGGAAGTGATCGGGTGGTTGATTCCCGGTTACGCGATCACCTTGCAGTTATTGTGGAATCTCCATCGAGATATGCTGGACTGCCGATCGAGTCTGGCGATGCTGGGATTGGCCTGCACGTTTGCCTTCTTGTCGGGATTGACCTCGCTGGGTTTGATCGAGACCGATTCTGCACTCATGGCTCCTCTGTTCTCGGTGGGGTTTCAGTGGAGCGTGTTGGTGAGCATGATGTTGCACGCCCGTTTTGTCGTGTATCAGTGTTGCGATCCACCACAGTCGCGCGTCCGTCCCTCGACTGAGCAGCGGTCGCGACGTTGGGCTTTGATACGTCGCCATCGGCGCGTGGAACCGGCGAACGCAGAGGCCGCGGCGCCGAAAGTGAACGAACCCCCCCTGTCATCCGAGTCCGTTGATCGGCAGAAAACAGCTGAGCTGAGTGCGGTTGAGGATGTGGAAAGCCGGGTTGCGAAGCGGCCGGCCAAGAAGCGGGAAAACCGGGCAGCCAGGCGATCTGTGGTCGCGTCGCAGGATGCATCAACTGCCGATATGCCAGCTGCCGAACAGCCGGTGATTGACCACGAGCGGGTTGTTGACGACGGGAGCCATGGCGATCGACCGCAGCGGGATGTGTTGCTGGACGGACCGTCAGCCGAGGAGCCGCTGGCGGACACCCTGCGCATCGACAGCCCGGTATCGAAGGATGAGCTGAAGGGGTTGACCAAGCGGGAGCGGCGTGCGGTGCGCAAGCAACGACGCGAAGCGCTGCGTGCGCGGAAGTCCAGTTGAAATGCCGTTCTGCCCTGCGGCGGCGGTGCCGCTGTTACTTGGTCTGCGTCTGCTTGGCAATCCGGTCGAGCGTGGTCAGTTGGGCTCGCGAACCGGCGTCGCGGGCGAGTTGGCAAATCAGCTTGACGGCTTCGAATTTTGGATCCTCGACGACCAGGCACGACGGATGACAGAGGAAGTCGAAGACTCCACCGGTGTCGATGGCCCAGCCCACGCACCGCCGAATCGACAGCAGGAATTCCGAGAGCTTCCAGCGGCTCGTGCGAAAGGCGCCTATGTCGCTGATGGGACTCATGGGGATTTCGATCAGGCCACTGGGATACAAGAACGGCTGGGCCTGGCTTTGAGCGCGCACGATGTCGTCGAAGATCTCGACGGTCGGACGCTGCCCGGCCGTGCTGTACAGGTGCCTGGGGTATTTGGCGCTCACCCAATCGAAGCCCTCGTCCACCAGCAGTTGTTGTACGTCTGGCCGTTGTGACAGGCCGGCGTAAAACCCGCCGGGTGTTCTGAAACCGTTGGGCGTGATACCGGCACGCGTCTTGAGCGCCACCGAGGCCATGTGGATGTTGTGTTTGAGGATCTGCGGCACGGTTTGTCCGGCGATGAGCCACGGGGCGCGTTGAAAGCGAAACTGAGTATCGAATGGCCGTTTGGCCAGAACATTCACATGATCGTATGTGTGGTTGCCAATCGGATGTCCAGCCTGCGCGATGTCTTGGAGCCAGTCGATGTCCGGTTGTTCCAGCACACGCGCCACACAGAAGAAATGAATGCGAGCCCCGAAGCTCTGGGCGATTTTTGCGGCTTGGACCGAGTACTGCTTGGTGGCTTCGTCGAGGTTGCCTTTCTGGTAATCCCATTCGGTCATGCCGCGCCGTGGGTAGTGACGACTCATCTCCAGATCCAAAGTGATGGCGATCTGGGCCGGCCGGTTTTGCTCTGCACTGAGCCCCGACGCTGACAGCGCGGCTGCGGCGCCGCAGAGACCCTGGGATAGAAGTTGACGTCGTGAAAGGCGGGGTGTTGTGTCCGTCATCAATGGTCCCCAAAAATTTATGTGATTCTCAGACGCAGCGGTTCACTGACCGCTGTTCTTCGATGTGGCTTGCCCGGCTGGTATGAGTTGGATCCACGAGACTTGAGTGATGAACTGTTGCAGCGAGGCAAAAGAAATCGCCGCGTTTGTGGCGTGGCGAGGATCGCTGTTGGCGGGGAATGTGGCCAGGGTTGCATCTCCGACCAGGAACACGTTGAAGTCTTGCGAGAGGTTTTCATAGCCGGCCGTTGTGCTGCAGTAACACATGTCCGTCGCGTATCCGGTTAACAGAATATGACGAATTCCTTGTTGCACGAGAAACTGTTTCAAAGCCGGATACTTTTGCTGGTCGTAAACCACGACGTCATCGGGATACACATCGATGTCGCTGGTCACGGGGATTGGCAATTCCCAGAACCCGGCGTTGTTGTAACGCGGTCCGGCGTCCAGACCGGGAAACTGCTCGAAATAACTGCGGACCGGATGGCGCGGGTCGATGGTCAGCTGTGCGGGTAGCTGCTGGCCCCGATAGTCGAAACGGGCCAACACGCTGGACAGTTCTGTTTTGGCCTGTGCACGCTCCGCCGCCGATGGTCGGTACTCGGTCGAGCGGTACAGTCGCCGTCGCAAGGGATCCAGCGGTCCCCGCATGCTGTAGACCACCAACCCCACGCGTTCGCGCAGCGATTTCAGCAGCGGGTTGATCACGGTTCGTGTGTGCTTGGCTGCCAGGTGATTCTTGGTGGGAGTACAGAAATCGCAGACACCCGCGGGTTCCGGGGTTTTCCAACCCTGTCCGTCATCGATCCCCCAGGGATGCACAACCACGACCGCCGTGGACCGGGCGCTCAACCGGTTGGGCACTTCGATGATTCCTCGAGCATTGTAAGAGAACCTCCAGGCTCGAACATGCAGATCGGCATCTTGATCGACGACCAGCGCCGGGGCCTCATAGCGAACCTGTTCGCGCACAGGGGCCACAAATTCCGGATGGTCGGCCAGGATCGGGCGGGGTGCCGTCACACGTGTCAGGCGATTGTGATAGGAACGCGCTGCCGGTCGCCGCGGTGCGTCTTCGCCGTGGGTCACGGCGGTCAGAAATCCGGCGGAGATCACGGCGTAGATCGCGGTTCGGCTCAGGGCACGGAGAGTGCGAGTCATGCTGAGGTCTTTCTTTCGGTTGTCAAACCAGGGTGGAATCGCTCGCAGGGAATGCGCACGGGAACACGCTATGGTGTCACAACGTTCACGGACCATGCTAGCCGCGCACGTCGGCGAGTGGGAGGATCTCTTGCAGAAGTTGTCGGATCGCGCCAGCCACCAGACGGTTGCCCGCAGCGTTGACGTGAATGATGTCCTGGTCCAGATAGTACCCCAGAGCGGCCGGATAGCGCTCTCGAAAAATAGGTAGTAAGTCGAGACACCGCACGTTGTCATGGCGGGCCGCTGTGTGGCGGATCAACTCCTGGTAGTGATCGCGCACCGTGATCCGACCTTGAACTTGAAAATAATCCGGCCAGACGATCAGCAGCAGTGGGGTCCCGGTTGCGTGGCAGGACGCGATCATGTCTTCCAGATTGAGGACGAATTCCCGGTGGCTGACGCGCGGCCGCCAGGCGGGCAGCGGCTGAAAGAAATTCTCCGATACACGTCGCGCCCAGGCAGGCTCACCAGCCAGGTCTGCCGGCGATCGGCGCGAAGCGAGTTGGACCACCGCTGCCAGGGCGCGGCTGCCGCGCCAATCCAGACCGAACGTCGCACCCTGATTTCGGACCGCGTGTTCACGGTCGCTGAGATTGTCCCAGTGCCAGGCGTCGTTGTTGCCGAAGGTGGCGATTACCAGATCAGCGTCCAACTGTGGGAGCGACTGAGCCATGTAGCGCGCTCCTTGAAAGCTCGAGTAACCGGGGACACCGGCATTCACAACATGAACGCTGGCAGGGTCCAGCGGAGCCAGGTCGGCTTGCAGTTGTGCTGGCCAGGATGCGCGCATGCGGACACCGAATCCAAAGGTGGTGCTGTCTCCATAGCAGACAATCCGTCGCGTCGCGTCCTGTTTCTTCAAGGAAAATTCAGGATTGCGGAAGCCCAGGCGGTTCGACATCCGGCCGCCCCACTTGTCACCACGGGACTCGGGCAGATGGACATCGTTTTTCAACTTCCAGAAGCGCCGCTGGTCGAATGCGAATAAACTCTCGCCCGGCTGGTTGCCCAGGTAGATGCAGACCTGTTCCATCTGCTGCAGCCGTGGTCCGCCGCGCGACATCGGCAGACACAGCCGAGCGATCAGTTCGGACGCCAGGCACAGGCAGACCAAGGGCAGCAAGCTGAACACGATGCGGCGCGTGACTGGCAGGCGATCTGTCGCTGGCAGCTGCCGGTTGGGTTGGCCAGTCACGAATGCGTGCCTCCGTGTGCTCAGCGTTCGCAGCGTTCGCATACCGGTTGCCGACTGCGTCCGGCGCGGATCCACTCAGCCGCGAACCACGACCGCTTTCGTCGCCGTATCTCCTGTGCCGGACACTAGCACATCCGCGGGGGGCCGGCGAGATCTCCTGGACGGGAGCCAGCATGCGGCGTTGATCATGTTGCCCAGGTCCAGCCGTTACGCAACTCATCGTTGACAATCGCTCCGGTCGGCCAGTCCCCCGAGTAGAGTGCGATGATGTTCTCCGCCGATTCTATACCCATATCTTCCATCGAGCGTTCGTCGGTTCCCGCGAGGTGTGGGCTGAGCACGACGTTGTCGAGCTTGAGCAGAGGATTGCTGACGGGAGTCGGTTCCGCGGCGAAAACGTCGAGCCCCGCGGCGCTCAATTGCCCGGACCGCAACGCGGCCAGTAAATCGTCTTCAACCACCAGGCCGCCGCGGGCCGTGTTGATCAGGACCGATCCCCGCCGCATGCGATCGAACACGCTGGCATCGAACAGGTCCCGCGTGGATGCGTTCAAGGGACAATGGATGCTGAGGTAGTCGGACTCAGCCAGCAGTCTGTCGAAGTCAACAAGTTCGACCGCGTGAGCTGCCAGGAATTCCGCATCCGGAAACTGCTCGGTGGCGATGACACGCATGCCGAGCGACCGTCCCCGGATGGCGGTACTGCGGCCGATCCGGCCGAGTCCGAACAGCCCCAGCGTCTGCCCTCGGATGGGCCGTGTCAGGATGTGATTCCAGTCTCCATCGCGGACGCGGCGATCGTTGATCACGACCGATTTGGCCACACCGAAAATCAACGCCAGCGTCTGCTCGGCCACCGCTTCGTGGTTTGACGTCGGAGTGATCGCCACTGGAATCCCGTGTCGTGTGGCAGCCGGAATATCGACGCGATCGAAACCCACGCCAGATCGAGCAATGACCCGTAGATTCGACACGTTGTCGAGTACGCGCGGAGTGATGTGTTCTCCGCCGGCGATGAGTGCATCCACACCTTGCAACTGGCGGATCGTCTCTTCCTCGGTTCCATGCCCTCGCGTGAATTGCGGGTCGTCGGGATAGCGGATTTGGAAGCCAGCCTCCTGCAGCAGACGAATGTAAGGCGCCGCAGGCTGGTTCAAGAGTTTTTCAGGAGTGATCAGGACGTCGGGCATGGTTCTCACGTGTCTGGGGTTCGTGGGGGTTGTCTGGGGCTGGCTGGAAGCGACACCGACCGGCCCGTCTGAGGACAAGTCATACACGGCCGACGGTTTCACGGCAATCGCACCCGAAGTTCAGCTGCCGGCCGTTTGCATTCTGTTTCGGCATGGGACACACTGATTCCCTTGAGGTTCACAATCCGCAAGCGATGGATCACAGACATGATGGACTGCCGCCGTTGGTTGATTGTCGTCGCAACCTGTTGCGTTTGGAGTTCTGGAATGCACGACTTGGTGGAACCTCTGCACATCGAGCAACTTGTTCAGGCCGGTGAATACGAACGCCCGGGAGCCAATCCTGCACAAAGCCGTTCGGTGGTGATTGCCGCGAACGGGCTGGTGGCCACCAGCCAGCCCTTGGCCGCTCAAGTGGGCCTGGACATTCTCCAGGCCGGAGGCACGGCCGCCGACGCCGCGATCGCCGCCAATGCCATGCTGGGGCTGGTGGAGCCCATGAGTTGTGGGATCGGCGGAGATCTGTTCGTCATTTACTGGGACAGCAAGACGCAGAAACTGTATGGTTTGAATGCGTCCGGCCGCAGTCCGTATTCACTGAACCGCGCAGTCTTCCACAAACGCGGACTCGAAGAGATCCCTGTTTCCGGGCCGCTCAGCTGGTCGGTACCGGGTTGCGTCGACGGTTGGGGCGTGTTGCACGAGAAGTTTGGACGATTGCCGCTGAGCCGCATCCTGGAACCGTCGGTGGATTACGCGGAGACAGGATTTCCGGTCAGCGAGATCATCGCAAATTCGTGGGCCGCCTCGGAAGAACGACTGCGGGAGTGGCCCGACTCGGCACGGACTTACCTGCCCGGAGGACACGCTCCCGTCGTGGGACAGATTTTCAAGAACCCCGAGTTGGCGCACAGCTATCGTCTGATCGCTGAACATGGTCCGCAGTGCTTCTACCGCGGCGAAATTGCCGACAAGATCATTGCCTGCAGCCGCAAGCACGAGGGCTATTTGAGCCACAAAGATCTCCACGAACATACGTCGGACTGGGTGCAACCGGTGTCGACATCGTACCGGGGCTATGACGTCTGGGAATTGCCGCCGAACGGTCAGGGGATTGCCGCCTTGGAAATGCTCAATATTCTGGAAGGCTACGATCTCCGCGGCATGGGACGGCACAGCGCCGATTATCTGCATGTGTTCGTCGAAGCCAAGAAGCTGGCGTTTGCCGACCGTGCCAAATTCTATTCCGACCCGGATTTCAATCGGTTGCCCGTGTCACAGTTGATCTCCAAGGACTACGCCGATCGCCAGCGCAAACGGATCGATATGCAGCGTGCGGCCACCGATGTTTCGGCAGGTGATCCTGTATTGCAGAACGGCGATACCGTTTATCTGACGGTGGTCGATAAGGATCGCAATTGTTGTTCGTTCATCCAGAGCAATTACTATGGATTTGGCTCCCAGGTCGCTCCGGCCGGTGTTGGTTTCGTGCTGCAGAATCGCGGAGCGTTGTTTGCGCTCGACGAACATCATCTCAATCGACTCGAACCCCACAAACGACCTTTCCACACCATCATCCCGGCATTTGTCACCCAACAGGGGCGTCCCTGGCTGGCCTTTGGCGTGATGGGTGGAGACATGCAACCTCAGGGGCACGTGCAGGTGCTGGTCAACATGATCGATTTTGGAATGAACGTGCAGGCGGCCGGTGACGCCGCTCGTGTCCGTCATCTGGGATCGCAGACGCCGACGGGGCGTGTCATGGATGCCGATGGTGGTGCCGTGGCGGTCGAGTCTGGGATTCCAGCTGAGACGTTGCAGGCGTTGTCCGCACGCGGTCACAAACTGGTTAAGTCGGTGGGGTCTTTTGGAGGCTATCAGGCCATACGGATCGACGAACAGCAGGGAGCCTTGCACGGTGCCACGGAGCCGCGCAAAGATGGTGCTGCCGTGGGCTACTGAAACCATACAGCGGCACAGGCTGCGGCGCTCTGCGAAGGCCCGCACGCGCACAGTTTGGAATCCCGGGAGCCCCACAAACCGAGCCCCACAAACCGTCCATCGCGTCGTTGAGTGTTCAGAATACGATGTCCGATCCGCAACAACTTCCGCGCTACGATGTGTTGCAGTCCTATGACTGGAACTACCAGGCCGCTCCCGAACCGGTACCCGCGGATGTGCCGCCGGTGGCCGGCCGTTGGGACTTCTGCGGATTGCCGGTCGATTCACCGCTGGGCATGCCCGCTGGTCCGCTGTTGAATGGCAAATGGGTGCTGTATTACGCGGCTTTGGGTTTTGACGTCTTGACGTACAAGACCGTGCGGAGCGTCCGACGTGGTTGCTACGAGCGGCCCAACCTGCAGCCGGTGGTCACCGGCCCGCTGACCGGCCGCGAACAGGAGCTCCCAGCCGCCCCGCGGATGGATGGAAGTTGGGCGGTGTCGTTCGGCATGCCATCGATGGACGTGGACGTGTGGCAGCGGGACGTGGAATGGACCCGCGACCGGTTGCCGAGCGGCAAATTGTTGTCGGTGTCGGTGGTGGCCAGTGTCGGCGAGGATTGGACGTTGGATGACATGGCCGATGACTACGCCCAGTGCGCCCGCTGGGCTGTTGACAGCGGTGCCGATGTTGTCGAAGCGAATTTTTCCTGCCCCAATGTTCAGACCTGTGATGGGCAGTTGTACCAGCAGCCGGACTCGGCGGCCGTGGTCACCCAGCGCGTTCGGGATGCTGTGGGAAGCGTACCGTTCGTGGTCAAAGTCGGTCATGTCACGCAGGCCGAGCACGCCGGGCGGTTGCTGGCGGCCGTGGCTCCCCATGTCGACGCGATCGCGATGACGAACAGCGTGGCCGCCACCGTGCGATCCACCGAGGGAGACCTGTTGTTTGGCGGACAGGCCCGTGGTATCTGTGGAGCCGCCACGCACCGCGCGTCGCTCAGCCAGACGCGACTGTTCGCCGAAATCGTTCAGCAGCGCGGTGATCAGGTGAAGTTGATCGGAGTGGGTGGGGCCAGTCACGTCCAGCATGTGCGCGAGTATCTCGCTGCGGGCGCTCACGCGGTGCACCTGGCGACGGCTGCGATGGTCAATCCGCTGGTGGGTTGCGAAATCCGCGAGCAATTGGCCGCAGGAGAGCCATTGGCTGCAGCCGACTGACCCGCGGTGGCAGCCCCATCGCATTCCGACTGGTTTCAGGCCGCGGGCATGCGGCTGGCGGTTGGGGTTCAGCCGATGATGCCGGAAGGCAGCTGCGCCAGAGGTTTCGCCACCTTCAGGTGCGCGTCGTGTTTCAGATCGACCAGCTGCGGACTGTCTCCGATCGTTTGCTGGTGAGCCGGGTTCCAGATTTCGACCACCGGTTGTGTGTAAGCCTCCCGATTCGAACGGATCACGCGACCGCAGCGGCCATCATTCAACTCCACGAAGGAACCGACCGGAAACAGCCCGATGGCATGCAACAAGCCCCGCACCGCCAGCGGGTCGTATAACCCCAGGCTGCTGCCGTTGACGATGGTCTCCATGGCTTTGTATGGCAGGTATCCCGGTCGGTGCGGCCGCGGAGAGACCAGAGCCTGGTACACGTCAGCGATCGCGGCCACGCGTGCCAGTTGGTGAATGTGTCGCGAATGCCGGCGGTGAGGGTATCCCGTGCCGTTGTAGCGTTCGTGCATCTGATAGGCCACCATTTGCGCCCCGTTGGGGATCTGCGGCAGGTGGCGGATCAGCTCAAACGTGATCATGGGATGTCGAGTGATTTCGACGAATTGGACTCGATTGAGTGTGTGTTGCGATTCCAACAACTCTGGCTTGACGTACAGCATGCCCGCGTCGTGAATCAGGGCCCCGACTCCGAGTTCGATCAGGTGGTCCTGGCTCAGCCCGATCATGGTGCCAATGGCCATCGCCAGCATGGCGGTTTGCGTACTGTGACGGAAGGGGTACCGATCGATCGCCGGCTCAATGCCCAAGGCCACGAACAGGTCGAGGTCTTGCGAAATCGAGACCAGAGACTCGGCTGTGAACAGCGCCGCCGGTCCGAGTTCGCAGATCTGTTTGGCGATCAGCAGATCGAACATCTTGTCGACTTGGTCGACCGTCTTCTGATATCCGCGTGTGAACTGCTGCACGCGGCCCGCGTCATACGCGGCGGCCCCGTGCTGCCGAACCTGATTCAGGTAGGAGTCCTGGGTTGAAAACGAGCCGCGTCTGGAGTTGCCTGCAGTTTTGCGCGACAAGGCACCGCCGCGTTGGGGCGTGTCGGTGGCGTACAACGCGTGCGATGGCGCGAGTCCATTGGACCCGCGACGATCGATCAAGACGCGCGTGACGCCGTGATTCGCCAGCCGAGTGACCAGGCGTCTGTCGATGATCGTCCCGGCGGCCGACAGCAGGACATGCTGACCGTTACGCTCGTAGAACAGGGGATAACGCAGCACGCGGCCCAGCTGCAGTTGTCCGAGATCGACAGGCACGTAACGCTGCGCACGACCGGGTCTATCGTTGATAGTGATCAGGGATCCCGGGGTCATCACAATCCTGACTCGGTGTTGAACCGCGGATCGGTCGTCGTCACTATACCGGCTGGCGGGCCGCTCACCCGGACGACATCCGCATGCGTTCGTGGCCGATCGCGTCGCGTTCGTTCAACACTAGACCACGGCAGCCGAACCAGCAAATCCCTCGATGAACTCGCCGATCACGATGTGGAAACCGCGGTGCAATGCATAGGTTTGCGCATCTGGCTCGCCTTGCTGAGTCAATCGGATCCTGTGCAAACGCGCAGATCACCAGTCTGCACACGACGTCTTCATCCCTGGGCAGGCGCAGTCGTTTTTCGCGTTCAGCCTGAATACCTGCCATCAAGCACCGTCAGAACACGACTGCCAGGTCGCATCGGCCACAGATCGGCCTTCCATGCTTGCCCGGCACGGCACAAGTCGCCATGATCGGTGCGTCCCGGCATTGCCACCCCTGATACTGAATGAGAGGCCAAGATGCAATTTGGAGTCCGATTCAAGCTGTCGGTGATGATGTTCCTGCAGTATGCGATCTGGGGAGCGTGGGCCGTGTCGCTGGGTGGCTACATGGGTAACACGCTCAGCTTCACCGGTCTGGAAATCGGGGCCATATTTTCGACCACGGCCATCGCCGCAATGATTTCCCCGCTACTGATGGGGTTCCTGGCCGACCGGCTGTTCGCCACAGAAAAACTCATCGGCGTTTTGCACCTTGCGGGTGCTGTGATGCTGCTGTGCGCGGCGTTTACCGAAGAATTTCAAACGCTGTACGTGATGATATTGATTTACGCCATGCTGTACATGCCGACATTGGCACTGACCAATTCGCTCGCCTTCGCAAATATCGGCGATCCCGAAAAGGACTTTCCCAAGATCCGTGTGTGGGGCACTTGGGGATGGATCGTGGTCGGCTGGCTGGTTGGATTTGTGTTGGACGTTCCCCCGGGGACCAAGAACACACCGGTCCTGCTGGCCGCTCTTTCTTCGGCTGCGCTGGGGATTCTGAGTTTCACCTACCTGCCACACACGCCGCCCAAGGGCAAAGTGGCTGCGTCGGAAAAGACCGGAGCGGGCATTCGAGAACTCTTGGCGGACCCTTCGTTTCTGATTTTTGTCGTGTGTTCGTTTCTGGTGTGCATTCCGCTGTCGTTCTATTACGCTCAGGCCAACGTGTTTCTCACCGAAATCGACGCTCCAAAACCCACCGCGCTGCAGACGATCGGGCAGCTTTCGGAAGTGGGCTTCATGTTGGCGATGCCGTTTTTTATCGTCAAATTGGGTGTCAAGCGGATGCTGATGTGCGGCATGCTCGCCTGGAGCCTGCGCTACCTGGCGTTCGGCAGCTCTTGGCTGCCTCTGATCATATTTGGCCTGTTCCTGCATGGAATCTGTTACGACTTTTTCTTTGTGGCGAGCCAGATTTACGTCGATAGTCGCGCGGACGTCAGCCAACGCGCCAGTGCTCAGAGCTTTATAGCCTTCGTCACCCTGGGGCTGGGGATGTTCGTGGGGTCGATCGTCAGCGGTTTCGCGGTCGACATGTATCCACCGCGTCTGAAGATCGCGGCCACGGTGACATCGGCAGAGGGCGGTGAGCCGAAAACCGACGATGTGAGTTTGCCCAATTGGAGCCTGGACGATCCGAACACCGAGGACGATGAGCGGACCGGCCTGGCCCTCAAGCTGAACTTGAGCGCCGATTCCAAGCTCACCGCAGACATGATCACTCAGCCGCTGGTTGTCAAAAACGACGGGAACGGCGACGTGACAACCTACAGTCTGGCCGCGTTGCAAAAAGCTGTGAAGACCGCCGCTGGCGACACGGGCGGAGGCACAACGCGTGAGGGCTGGCGTATCGCACAACGCAAGGACTGGCTTTACATCTGGTTGTGGCCGGCGATCGGCGCGCTGCTCACCTGCGCTTTATTCCAAGTGGGGTTCACGGATTGGAAACGCGAGACCACGGACTCCGACCAAGAGGCCGATACGGAGCCGGCTGCTGATGAGCCCGGTGCTGATGCGCCCGGTGCTGATGAGGTCTGACGCCTTCGCGGCGTGCTGCATGCGCTGGCTGCAATGCGTCGGAAGCCTCTCCGCGGTCGACGTGGAGCCGCGCGGCTGACGTCACTTGCTCCGCAATCGCACGGGTGTGGCATTGCGGACCAGAATGTTGTCGGCCCGCAGATCGGCGCGAAACCAGCGGCGGCCGTCGAGCCCCACCGAGCGGCCCACAAACTGGCTCAGATTGACTCCGCGTTCCGCCTGCAAGTAAGCCAGCAGGCGTCCTGCGGGCGTGATCAGCACGTACTGAGGCACGTTACGCGTCGGAATGCGGTTGATCTGCACGATTCCCGCTCCAACGAAGCGACGCGGCGGGGAGGCGATTGCGGGTCGCTGGCCGGGCGCGGGGTTGCCGGGCGCGGGGTTGCCGGTTGCGGGGTTGGTTGCCGTGGGGTTGCCGGTTGCGGGGTTGGTTGCCGCGGCGTTGGCGGTCTCAGGGCGGGTTTGTGGAGGAGATGCTGGCTGGGCAGCCACCGTCGGCTGCGCCGCTGTGTTGCGATTTCCGTCGCCCTGCATTGTCAATAATTGGGCGTCGCGTTTCTGAGTCTCATTGGTCAAAGACACAAGTTTTTCGTATTCACGCTGGATCTTCTTGTACTTCTCAACGGCAGGAAACCGTAACTCAATCTGCTGTTGCAATGCGAAGGACTCGGTTTGCGCCAACAACGCTCGGTACGCTTGTTCCAACTGAGTCAGGTCCCACTGCGCGGTATCGGTTCCGATCATCTGACGGAATTGATCGTCGAGTTCACGGAGTTGCTCTTGTTCGGCCTCGAGTGCCACCGAGGCGTCTGTCTGTTTGGTTCCGTCGTCACGACTGCGGACCAGAGGTCTCTGTTCGACGGTCGTGTTTTCGCCGCCGACGTCTTTGGCGTCGCGAAACAACCGCTCCTGCGAACCGGGTTGCTTGGCCGGCGATGCTGATGCTTCTAACTGGCGGCCCGTTTCGTCACGTTGGACCTGCGAGGGGACGCGATAGGGGTCCCGGTCGTGCAAGCTGCGGATCGATTTGTCGGAAGCCATCACCGAACTGCCGGCGATCCA